>Ga0209647_1002852_pt1 | contig 13767 bp, 7 predicted proteins | sample GraSoi_2013_60cm_FD_185827 | JGI IMG/M metagenome (GOLD analysis project Ga0209647, IMG submission 185827) | Grasslands soil microbial communities from the Angelo Coastal Reserve, California, USA - Sample 9_17_2013_60cm (SPAdes) (version 2) | ecosystem: Environmental > Terrestrial > Soil >... | reverse complement strand
CTGTTTTGGCGCCTGGGCTTTGGGTTAGTGAACTTGGCCGGTCGGCTGCGCTCATCGAAGGCGCCGCCACCGGGGAGGACGTTGGAGCTAGAGCCGGAGTAGACTGTCGCGAGTCCTGGGCCGTGTTTGCGGACTGTGTCCTGGCCTGGTTCAGCTTCCCATAACCGACATAGCCGAGCGCGGCGATAGCCACGACGACCACAGCTGCGATCAGGATTTTTTTCTTGCCCGATCCGCCGGAATCTTCTTCGCCCAATCCGGCAAAAGAGGGGGAATCGATCGTACTGACGGAACTGAACATTGAGATCGGAACGCCGTCCTGCGGCGAATTGGTATGAGATGAATGGACGTGAGATGGACGGGTGGGCTCAAATTCAACCGTCTTGTTTTCTTTCGCGGTCTCTGGCGCTGACGTGGCCATTACTTCTTTTGCCGGAGCTGGGGCTGCCGCTGAACCGAGAGATGATGCGAAAGCGGGACTCGGATTTTGGACTGATTGGGGCGCAGCGGTTATCGCCGCTTCGTTCTTGACGACGACATTCTTGGTTGAGTCATTGCTGACTGCCCACAGGGAAGGGGGCTGCCACCCTTCCGCGGCTGGCTCGTCCGCGATCGTCTTTTTGATCGTTTCTGGCGCCGCGGATGCGGCAGGAACAGCCGGTGTTCTACCCTCTACATTGTCCTCGGTTTTTGCCGATGCTGTGAGGTCGGGAATTGGCGTACGCGTCTCTTGAATCATCGCGGGAAGCGGAGCCACAATTTCAGGGAGCTCTTGACGGCTTGGCGGCGGGGAAGTCACCGCGCCCCGACTTGCCGAAAATGAACTGGGGGCTGATACGGGCCCTGTTTTTGATGGCATTGCGGGAGCTGGTGCGCTGGCGGCGGCAGCATCAGCGTTTTTCCGTAGAAGTCCTCGTGCGACTCGAAGCGTTCCCTTTGCCTGCTCGACGTTAATCGGCTTGGTGAGCACGAGGTTGGCGCCGATGCGGTAGGCCTTGGCCACGCCCGCTTGTCCCTCGACCAGGGCGATGGCCAGCGAGCTCTGATTGGAACTGGAATTTCTGGCGCTTTTGAAGAGCAGGGAAGCGTTCTGTTCGTTCTCGCAGTCGACGACGATGGCGTCGTAACGCTGCGACATCAACTTCTTGACCGCGGCAAACGGTTCATGAACCTGCTCAACGGTGAAGTCCAGTTCGCTGAACACCTGACTGACTACGCGGGCCAGTTTTTCGTCGGGACAGAAGAGTAAAGCTTGGTAACCCATAATGAGGCCATCCTAGGTAATGTAGTGGGTAACCAGCAAGTTACGGGGGTAATTGAATGAGGGGTGGATGGTCGTTTGTCGTTCGCGGCTTGATGGATTAGCCGGATAGCGGCACACCGGGAGCGAACGACTAACGACTAATGACTAGCGACTATCGACGTTCTGACTCGTCTGCGATCACGGGCGCTGAAAGTCTACGATCACGACCGTCTGGAAGGCCTGCGCTTTTCCCTCACGGACGTAGGGCCGATAGCGCCACTGCTTCACAGCTTGAATGGCGGCGGTCGCCAGGGTAGCGTTTCCCTCGACCAATCGCAGGCCCTGAACCTTGCCGTCCTCATCAACCACGGCCTTGAGGACAACCGTGCCTTGGGTCGCACCCGAGCGCGCTTCGACGGGATATTTCGGCGGAACGCTCTGGGCCAGCCGTTTTTCCGCGCCCTTGGAAGAAAGAATAACCGCGCTGCGTTCCCCGGGCAGTTGACTGTCGGGCGAAGCCGCAGCGGCCGTGTCTTTCTTACTGTTTTCGGGCTTGGTCACGTCGGGTTTGTCACCGGCCTTGTTACCCTCAGGTTTTGTGGCAGCCGGCGCGACTGAGGTTGCGGCGGCCGTTGCCGGTGGCGCAACAGCCGCGCTCGGAGTCACACCCGGCTGTAACGGAACAGTCGCGCTGGCCAACGGAGTTGGTGAATCGGTTGTTGAAACTGTAGCGGGGAGTGTCGCTTTCGATGTTGTTTGATCCGAATCGGTTGGCGATTCCGGCTTAGGTGCCAGGGTTGTGGCCGGAGCCCGTTGAGGCGAGGACTTAGCGGAATTTTGTGCCGGAGTCGGCGGCAGCGCCATTCCGGCGAAGATTAGCATCCGGTCAATATGCGGTTGGGCGAACTCTCGGAATCCTGGCTGATACGTCCAAACGGCATAGAAGCCGCCGGCGGTGAGCACGAGCGTTAACATCGCGACTAGCGGCGCACGTTTTCTCTGCTGGCGCTGCCGGGGGGACGAAAACACCGGTGCGCCGGATTTGGCTGACGGTTGGTTCAGCGTTACTTGGTCCGTCGCTACTTGGGAGGGTCCGGAGCTTTCCAGTGTAGAACTTTCCGGTTTCGAGCTCTGGACTTCTGATTCTTCCATTTCCATTCTCTCCAGTTCAGCAAGCACTGGATCGTCGGAAGGCTTCAGCGGGCGCGATGGTTTCGACTTGGTCGAAACTCGATCTGGCGACTCTAACAAAGATGATCGTGACAAAGCTGATGGCGGCGAAGTTGGCGCGAAAAAAGATTGAGACTCCGGATTGAACTTTGGGATAGCTGGCGTGGCCTCGATTTCGTCCCCGGCGGAATGCGTCTCAGTTGCTGGAGCTGGCGCCAAGAGCGTCGAAGGCGAAGCAGCGGCGGCAACGAAGCTTGGAACTGGCTCCGAAAAGCTTGTCAGTTGCGAAGAGACGGCTGCTACGGCCGTTGCTGCCGCGCGTTCTTCGGTTATGATCGCGCCGCTTATGACGGTGCTGGTCGCGGAAGCGCTCGCGGGCTGCGCGGCAACGCTCTCGTTGGTCTTGGCGTCTTTTCGCACGCGGCTAACGGCGGCGCGGATGGTGTTGCGAGCTTGGTCTTTGGCGACCGGCTTGGTCAGAATCAATTCTGCGCCCAGGCGAAAAGCAGTTGGCAGCCCGGCGCGGCCATCCACGATGGCGATCGGAACCGGGTTGTTGCCGTTTTTCCCGCGGCGGCAAACGTCAAAGATCAGCTTGGCTGCGGGTAGATTTTCACAATCGACCAGCACCAGGTCGAAGCTCTGCGAATTGAGTTTTTGGGCAGCGGATACTCCGTCCAAAGGACGCTCGCAAGTCACTGACATTTCTTCTAAAACGCCGGTAATTGCGCTGACGGCCTGATCATCGGGCGACAACAGCAGAGCATGGGGCATAACTCTCCCATGCTAGGAACCGTTGCCGAAAGCCGCAAGTTACCGGGGTAAGTGGGTCGCTCCCTATAGTTTAGGGAAGGCGCTCATTTTTCCCGAGCGCCGACTCAGGTGGAGGATAAACAATCGAACCGCGAAAGGCTGATTTGTCGGCGGGCGCAAAATCGGGGAACGGCAACTGATGTTGGTCCCGCCATTGCTGGACCTGCTGCTCCGCTGCCACCGCCTTCTCCTTGTCGAGGCCGGAATCGCGCGAGAAATGTACGGTTTGCGACGGGCCGGCGAAACCGCTGCCCGAATTCTCGACGATCTCCATCATGCGCAGCCACACGTCTTCGCAGATCGCCGAGAATTCGGCCTGCTCGCGAGTGATTATGTAGCTGAAGATCTCAAGGCTCAAGACGCCTTTGTCGACGCCGGCTAAGCGGATGCGTGCGGAATCGCTTTCGACTTTCGGATGCTCGTACAACATACGGCGGACTTCAGCCAGCAGATAGCGCAACTGGTCCGCCGAGGTCTCACCCCTGATCGCGAGCGTTGGATTGAACAGAAATTTGTCGCGACGGGTAAAGTTTTCGATGTTCATGGTGGCGAGCGAGCCATTGGGAATGGAAAGCTCGGTGCGTTCGAGAGTGCGAATGCGGGTGGAGCGCAGGCTGATATCTTCCACGGTTCCGACGCGATCGCCAAAGCGGCAAAAATCGCCCACGCGAATGACTTCGTCGGCCAGGACGGAAACTCCGCCGAAAAGATTCTCGAGTGTCTTCTGCGCGGCGAATGCGATGGCAATGCCGCCGATGCCAAGCCCGGTCAGCACAGTGGTCAGGTTGAAGCCCAGTGTCCCGAGCGTGGCCAGCACGGCGGCGATCAGCACCAATACCTTGACCAGCCGCTCACCTAACACCATCAGGCTTCCCGTGCCGGTGCGGCCCGCGCTGATGGCATGAGTCCGCAGGCGTTGCATGGTGAGGCTGGCGGCGCGGAGCAGAAACCAGAAGAAGCCGATAGTGATGAGAACGGCGATGACGCGGAAGTAATAAAGACGCGGCAGCAGCGGCAGGCCGAGGTAGGCGGCAATCACGCGATGAGCGAGCGCGCTGCATAAGACCAGCAGTGGCGTGGACAGGCGGCGGTAGGGGTACAGGTTGGGACGATTTCTAAGCTTGAGCCAAAGCCCGCGCGGAACGGCCAGTAGCAGGACCACCACCCAGCCGATCGCGAACGCCACTGGAATCGCGGCGAGGAGCGCCAGCCATTGCCAGAGCGGCATCCCGAGAAACGCGTTCTGCACCAGTTTTCGAGGGAGTTTATTTTCGACCTGGTGAGCCTTGATGTTGTCATACAACTCAGGAACTTTGCTGAGCGTCTCGGCGGAGAAGAGCCAGATTTTTCCTGAGTTCGGATCGCTGACCCGCACAAGGACGACGGGAATCTCCGTATCGCCACTGGAAAAAGTGCCGATGGTTTGCTGATCGGGCGTGCCGTACTCCGAATTGCCTTCGGGACGCGTGCTCAGCCGGCGCAGGCCGGTTACGAAGGCGCGATCCATGAGCACCTTCAGCTTCTCGGCTAAGTCGGGGCCCTGGGACTGCCGGCGCGCGGCGCTTATCTGCAGGTAATCGGAGGCGGTCTTGTAATTTCCGAACTGCGCGGCTTGCAGGAACCCAAGCACGGTTCCGGAAGGCGTCTCTCGTTCCAGCGGATCGGCGGACACGGGAGCCGGTTCCTGAGCCTGGGTCCGACCCTGCAGCAGACTGGTCACAGACTGGGCCCTCGCTCCATGAAGAGAAAGAGAACCGACAAGAACCAACAAGACCAATTTTTTCATCGACAATCCATTAAGTGGAGAGCCGGGCGTCCCCGCCGCGATGCTCCCAGCTAGGGCCAAGTCTATCTGGACGGGCGAGACGCCCGTCGCTCCACTGTATGGCGCTACCTCTTCGGACGATAGATGTCGGTGGCCTGTCCATAGAAAACTTCCGCTGATTCCATCATCGTTTCCGATAGCGTTGGGTGCGGATGGATCGTCATGCCAACATCCGCCGCCAAGGCGCACATTTCGATGGCCAGCACGCCTTCGGCGATCAGTTCGCCTGCTCCAGCGCCCACAATGCCGACGCCGAGCACGCGCTCCGTCTTCGGATCGATGAGCAGCTTGGTAAGACCTTCGGGCCGGTCGAGCGTGACGGCGCGCCCCGAAGCGGCCCATGGGAACTTGGCGATGGTGATCTCGCGTCCCTGTTCTTTGGCCTGAGTTTCGGTCAGTCCAGCCCAGGCGATCTCAGGATCGGTGAAGACGACCGCGGGAATTGCGTTCGGTTCAAAAGCAACTTTGTGTCCGGCGATGGCTTCCACGGCGGTACGTCCCTCATGCATTGCCTTGTGCGCCAGCATCGGTTCGCCGGCTACATCGCCGATGGCGTAGATCGTGGGATCGGCAGTCTGCCTCTGGTCATTGATTTCTATGAATCCCTTCTGGTTGACTTTGACTTTGGTCTTATCGAGGCCAGGAATCTCGGAATTCGGCCGGCGTCCGACCGACATCAGCACGCGATCGAATACCTGCTCTTTTTCTTTCACGTTTGGACCTTCGAGCGTGACACGGATGCCGGTCTTCTCGTCCTTGAGCGACTTCACCGTGGTATTCAGCAGGATCGAAAAGAAAAGCTTTTCGAGACGCTTGTGCAGGGGCAGCACCAGGTCGCGGTCGGCGCCGGGCAGCAAGCCGGGCATCATTTCGACGCAAGTCACCTTGGTGCCGAGCGTGGCATACACCGATCCCAATTCCAATCCGATGTAGCCGCCGCCGATGACGAGCAGCGTTTTTGGAATGTCGGGAAGATCGAGAGCGCTGGTCGAGTCCATGAGGCGCGGGCTGTCGAGCTTGAGGCTCGGCACGACGGTCGGACGCGATCCCGTTGCAATGATGATGCGGTCGAAAGTCAGGTTCTCTTCTTCTTTGCCGCCGGCGGTTTTTGTAACTTTCACGGTGGTGGAATTCACGAACGCCGCTTTACCTTGCACGAACTCGACCTTGCGCTGTTTCGAGAGCTGCCCAAGTCCGCCGGTCAGCTTGGTGACGACGCTTTCTTTCCATCCCCGGAGTTTGTTGAGATCAACTTTGGGCTCGCCGAATTCGATGCCCCAATTCTTGGCCTGCTCGGCCTCTTCGAGCAGTTTGGCCACATGCAGAAGGGCCTTGGAAGGGATGCAGCCACGATAAAGGCAGACACCGCCGGGGTTTATTTCGGGATCGATCAACGTAACTTTCATGCCCAGGTCAGCAGCGAGGAATGCAGCGGCGTATCCGCCAGGACCACCGCCGATTACAGCCACACGGAGATTTGGAGTGTTCGACATTTATTCTTTTATCCTTGAAATAGGTTTTCTTCTTTTTCATTCGCCAGTTGCTCGATATTGACGCCAAAGCAGCGCTGGACATAATCGATCGTTTTTGTTTGACGGGCAAGACTGGCGCGGGTTGATCCCCTTGGCGCAAAGAGCTTCGCATTTTTCTTCCAGTATGCTTTGTCGCGACCTACCGTCCCTATCCACTTAACTGCAACCATGTACTCACTAAGGATGTCGTCGTCTAAATTGTCGCCAACGGCGGTCTTAAGCCCCATGTCAATCAGCAGTTTTCCTCGAGCATGTTCACTCATTGCAAATTTAGGGACTCGAAAATCCCTCGCGGGGGTCGCCTCCGACATTACTTTACCGATCCCGACGTAACCGACTTTATTTATGCGGGCGACTACAATGTCTCCTAGATGTAGCCCTCTGATTTCCTCCCTGAATTTCTTGCCTTGACCAGCCCCCAAATAACAGTACGTCACGTTATCTTCCCAGCATCGATGCTTGCCGTCACCGACATTGAAATAGTGCACTTGGTTTGGGTAATCGAAGTCGGGGAGTTTTCGATGGAGAGTGTTGGGCGGTCGGAACTTGCCACTGAAGTGACCGGTCGCAACGTTCGCAAGTCCGTGAGAATGCCAAATTAGCGTTTTCTCAACCAGCAGGGCTTGTTCTTCGGTCAGTCCCTTAGCGACGACTCGTATTATTGGCTCTAGTCCCTCTTTCCGTATCTCATTGATCTTTGTCGTTTTCTCGCAGTCCGTGGCATCTAAGAGGTGTGAGAACTGCCTGAAGCCTCGACCCTTGCCGTAGTAAAAACGCTCGAAGTTTCGCGGATCGATATATACATAAACGTAGAAGTGTTCACCGCTTTCAGCCATAAGATTCTCCGACTGAGACTCCCGCTATCCAAACGTTCCCTATCCCTGAACCGAAAGCAGGAACGGCTGCTCGAACGCCTCCGCGATCCAACGCAGGAAACGCGCGGCATCGGCGCCATCGATCAACCGGTGATCGTACGAGAGTGAGAGCGGCAGAATCAAGCGCGGCTCGAATTTGTTGTTCACCCACTCCGGCTCCATCCGTGAACGTGAAAGACCCAGGATCGCGACTTCCGGATGATTCACGATCGGAGAGAAACCCGTGCCGCCGATTCCGCCGAGATTGGTGATAGTAAATGTGCCGCCTTGCATCTCCTCGGGAGCGAGCTTTTTGTCGCGCGCTTTCTTCGAGAGCTGCGTCATCTCCGCCGCCAGCTCGACAATATTTTTCTTGTCCACGTCGCGAATGACCGGCACCAGCAGTCCGCGATCGGTGTCCACGGCAACGCCGATGCTGATGTACTGCTTGTAGATGATCTCTTCCTTCGCCATATCAATCGATGCATTGAACTGAGGAAAGACTTTCAGAGCCGACGCGCAGACTTTCAGCGCGATCGCCGTGACGGTCATCTTGCCGCCAGCTTCTTCCGCTCGCGGCGCGAACTTGGCGCGCAACTGTTCGAGTTCGGTGATGTCGGCGCGATCCTGCTGCGTGACATGCGGAATCGTGTTCCATGCCTGACGGAGGTGCTGAGCGGTTTTGCGCCGTACCCCGCGCATCGAAACCCGCTCCGTTTTGCCCCACTTGGCGAAGTCGGGAAGTTCAGGTTCGGCGTAGCTTCCGCTCGGAGCCTGTGCCGCAGCGACTGCCGCTGCCAGAGCATTCTTGGCGCACAGTTTCACATCGTCTTCACTGATGCGCCCGCCCGGACCGCTCCCGGGCACGCTGTGGATATCCACGCCAATTTCGCGCGCCAGACGACGCACATGTGGCGCTGCCGGTGCTGGATCGCGGTGTTCCGTGCCTGCAACTTTTCCCAGTTGCACGGGCATTGTGAAGTCTGGTATCGCGGCCTGCGGTTGATCCGGCGGTAGCGCCTGTTCTTCCGTTTTACCCTCGGCCCGCATTGCGAGCTGGAACGCGAGTCGTGCCGCTTGCTGTCCCGAGACGTGTTCCACCGGTTCATGCTTGCGAGCAGGTTCCGCTGGGGCGACAGCGCCACCCTCCAGCGTGAAGATGACCTCGCCAACTTTGACCTTCTGACCCTCTTTGACCTTAACTTCGCGCACTACTCCGCTGACCGTGGAAGGCACTTCGACAACGGCCTTGTCGGTTTCGAGTTCCATGACGGGCTGGCCTTCAGCAACGCTCGCGCCCGGCGAGATCATCAGCCGCACCAGATCGCCGGAGTCGATGTTCTCTCCTAGTTCGGGCAGCTTGAATTCGCTGGCCGTGGCGGCCGAAGCGGTATCCGCTGCTCGCCGCTCTCGCCGAGGCGCGGACGTTGGGACTGGCTTCGCTGGGGTTTGGGAAACCGGGACTGCGGGAGCTGGGGTCGCGGGAGGTGGGTTCGCAGGAGCTTGTACTGCGGGAGCTCGGGTTGCCGGAGCTGCGGGTGCCGGAGTTGGACTGGACTGCGCGGCCGTTTTCGTCGCTTTCGAACCAGAAGTTGTTCCAGCTCCGCTTCCGTTTTCGACGGTGAAAATGACTTGCCCGACGCGCAGCTTGTCGCCTTCTTTTACGCGGACTTCCCCAATGGTGCCAGTCACCGACGAAGGTACTTCCACGACTGCTTTGTCGGTTTCAAGCTCCATCACCGGCTCGCCCTCGGTGATGCTGGCGCCGGGCTTGATCATTAAGCGGACCAAGTCTCCGCTCTCGATATTCTCGCCCAGCTCGGGCAGTTTAAATTCCGTCGCCATTCTTTCGCTTTCCTATCCCGCGCTTGCGGTGTAGAGTCGGGCGTTCCAGCCCCGGTTGTACACTCGAATTCACCGTGGACGGGCGGGGACGCCCGTCTCTCCATTAGCACTAGCTGATGGCGGGGTTACGCTTTTCCGGATCGATGCCAAGATCGCGGATTGCTTTCTCCAGTAGCTTTGCGCTCACGACTTCGCCGTCCTTTTTCTCACCGTGCTTCTCCCCCGCCAGGGCATGCAGCGTGGCCAGCACGATGTGCTTTGCGTCCACCTCGAAAAAATCTCGCAGGGATACACGATTTTCGCTGCGTCCGAAGCCGTCCGTGCCGAGCGACACCAGCTTGCCCGGAACCCACTGCGCGATGCTCTCCGGCAGAACCTTCATGTAATCCGATGCCGCAATGAACGGGCCGGACGAGCCCCGCAGCGCCTCGGTGACGTACGGCAGCTTGGCTTTCTGGGTGGGGTGCAGCATGTTCCAGCGCGCGCAATCGTTGGCCTCGCGATAGAGTTCTTTGTAACTGGTCACACTCCACACGTCCGCCGCGACGCCGTAGTCCTTCTCCAGAATCGCCTGCGCTTTGAGCACTTCAAACATGATCGCGCCGCTGCCCAATAGTTGAGCTCGCAGCTTGGTGTCTTTTTTCGCGGAAGCACGATAGCGATACAAGCCCTTTAGAATGCCCTCGCGGATGCCGGGCTGGCTGGGCATCTCGGGCATCGGCAGCGGCTCGTTGCCCACCGTCAGGTAATAGAAGATAGATTCGCCATCGACGTACATGCGCTTGATGCCGTCCTGGATGATAATGGCGATCTCATAAGCGAACGCCGGATCGTAAGCATGCAGGTTCGGCACCCCAAGAGCGAGAACGTGGCTGTGTCCGTCCTGATGCTGCAGGCCTTCGCCCGCCAGAGTGGTTCTTCCCGCCGTGCCTCCGATCAGGAAACCGCGGCAACGCATGTCCGCCGCAGCCCAGATCAGGTCGCCGATGCGTTGAAATCCGAACATCGAGTAATAAATAAAGAAGGGGATGGTGTTGATGCCGTGATTGGCATACGCGGTACCGGCGGCGATGAAGGAGCACATCGATCCCGCCTCAGTGATGCCCTCTTCCAGAATCTGTCCGTTCTTCGCCTCCTTGTAGTAGAGCAGCGTATCCATATCGACGGGCTCATAGAGTTGGCCGACGCTCGAATAGATGCCGACTTGGCGGAAGAGTGCCTCCATGCCGAATGTGCGGGCTTCGTCGGGCACCACGGGCACGATAAATTTTCCAACTTCGGGGTCGCGCAGCAGCTTCGAGAGCATGCGCACGAAGACCATCGTAGTGGAAGCTTCGCGGCCATCAGTGCCCTTGTAAAACTCCTCGAAGAGCGCTTCAGAAACTGGCTTCAGCGGCGTGGCACGCACTTTCCGCACCGGCATGTAGCCGCCCAGTTGCTTCCGACGCTCCTGCATGTACTTGATTTCCGCGCTGTCATCGGAGGGACGATAGAAGGGCGCCTTGTGCAGCTCGCCGTCTGGAATCGGAATGCCGAAACGCGAGCGGAAAATTTGCAACTCATCGTCATTCAGCTTCTTCTGCTGGTGCGTGATGTTCTTGCCTTCGCCCGCTTCACCGAGTCCATAGCCCTTGATGGTCTTGGCGAGAATTATGGTTGGAGATCCCGTGTGATCGACCGCCGCCCGGTACGCGGCATGTACTTTGATCGGGTCGTGACCGCCGAGCCGCATGCGGGCGAGTTGCTCGTCCGAAAGATGCTCCACCATCTTGAGCAGCCGGGGATCGGTGCCAAAAAAGTTTTGCCGAAAGTAAGCCCCGCTCTCGACGAAGTATTTCTGATACTGTCCGTCGGTGATCTCGCCCATGCGCCGCAGGAGCAGGCCATCGCGATCCGCCTGAATGAGCTCATCCCAATCGCCGCCCCAGATCACCTTGATAACGTTCCATCCCGCGCCTCGGAAAATCGCTTCCAGTTCCTGGATGATCTTGCCGTTTCCGCGTACCGGTCCGTCGAGCCGCTGCAGGTTGCAGTTGACCACGAAAATCAGGTTGTCGAGTCGCTCGCGCGAACCCAGCGTAATCGAGCCGAGTGATTCCGGTTCGTCCATTTCGCCATCGCCCAGAAACGCCCAGACTTTGCCGCCGGTCGAGGTTTTCAACCCGCGATTTTCCAGATACTTGATGAACCGCGCATGATAGATCGCCTGAATCGGGCCGAGTCCCATCGACACGGTCGGAAATTCCCAGAAGTCGGGCATGAGCCAGGGATGCGGATACGACGATAGTCCGCCGCCTGGTTTCAACTCCCGCCGGAAGTTCTCCAATTTCTCTTTTGGAATACGGCCTTCGAGGTAGGCGCGCGAGTAAATTCCGGGGGCGGCGTGTCCCTGGAAATAAACAACATCGCGATCGCCGGATTCCGTGGACGCGTGAAAGAAGTGGTTGAACGCCACTTCGTAGAGCGTAGCCGCCGACGCGAAAGTGGATATGTGTCCGCCGATGCCTTCTTGAATCTTGTTGGCACGCACGACCATAGCCATGGCGTTCCAGCGCACCAGGCTCTTGATGCGCCGCTCCATTTCCTGACTGCCGGGGAATGGAGGCTGCGCCTTTGAGTAGATCGTATTCTGGTAGGGAGTCGTCGCCGTGAAAGGAAGATTCACGCCCGCGGCGCGCCGCGCATGCAGCGCCAGTTGTTGCAGCAGTCGGCCCGCCCGCTCCGGTCCGCCTTGTGAGAGTACGTAGTCGAGCGAGTCCAACCACTCCCGCGTTTCCAGGACTTCAATACCGTTCGTCTGTTGCGTCTCAGCCACTCTGACCTCACGATTAAGAATGCAATCTTCCATCATAAGCAATTGGGAAGAATTTTGCTGGGCGGAGTAGTCGTTGGTCGTTAGTCGCTAGTCGTTCGCGAACGCTTTGACCAACGACTATCGACGAACGACTACTCTAAGGTTACCGCCTTCACCAGATTGCGCGGACGATCCACATCAAGACCGCGCTTGGCGGCGACATAGTAGGCAAACAACTGCAGAGGGACAATCTCGAGAATCGGCGACAGCAGTTCCGGCGCGGCGGGAATGAAAACAGTGTGGTTCGCTAACTGCGATACGGTTGTGTCTCCTTCCGTCGCCAGCGCGATCAATGTCGCACCTTGTTTCTTGAACCCTTCCATGTTGCTGACGTTCTTCTCGTAGCGCACCACGGAGCCGGCGTCGTTACGGTCGCAGGTCGCGATTATGACCAGCGGCAAACGGAAATCGATCAGCGCGTTCGGCCCGTGCTTGGCTTCTCCGGTGGGATAGCCTTCCGCGTGAATGTACGAAACTTCTTTCAGTTTGAGAGCTCCATCCATCGCGATCGGGTAGTGGATGGCGCGGCCGAGAAACATGAAATCGTCCACGCGATAGTAAAGCTCGGCCAGTTTCTCCACTTGATCGGACGCTGCCAAAATCGTTTCCGTTTTTTGCGGCAGCGCAAGAAGTTCGCCGATGTAGCGCTGCGCCAGCGCCTTCGAAACCTTCTCCTTGATTTCGCCGAGGTACAGTGCGAACAGAAACAAACACGCCATCTGCGCGGTGAATGCCTTGGTCGAGGCGATGCTGATCTCCGGACCAGCGTGGGTATAAATGAAACCGTCAGCTTCGCGCGCAATCGTCGATCCCTCGACATTCGAAATCGCGATGGTGCGCGACCCCTTCTGCTTGGCCTCGCGCTGCGATGCGGTCGTGTCGGCGGTTTCTCCGGACTGAGTAATAAAGATGCTGAGTTCGCCGCGCCCAATCATCGGATTGCGATATTCGAACTCGCTCGCGTAGTCCACATCGACCGGAACACCAGCCAGTTCCTGCATCATGTACTGTCCCGTCATCCCCGCATGACGACTGGTTCCCGAAGCCACGATGTTAATCCGCCGCAGCGCGCGCAATTCTTCGCGTGCGATATGGATCTCATCCAGGTGAACCAGTCCCTCGGCTACTGAGACGCGAGGCTCAATGGTTCGCCGCAAGGCGTCGGGCTGCTCAAAGATCTCTCGAATCAGATGATGCGGAAATTTGCGCGTTTCGGGCATTACTCTCCTTGATCATTAATTGTTTATTGTTCGTCGTTGCTATTGTTCTTCTTCTGCCTGTAGAGAGGGGTTTGGCCCGTCTCACTCACCTACGGGACGCGGGGCAAGCCGCGTCTCTACAAGAAATTAGAGCTACTCCGAGCACTCCACGCCGCCGACAAAAGTTCGCAACACTTCGCCTTCCGAGTTCAAGACCACGAAGTCCGCATCGGCTCCGACCGCGAGAACACCTTTGTTCGCGATGCGCGCGACCCGCGCCGGATTTTGGCTAGCGGCCGCCACCGCCTGAGACAGATCCCATTCGGCGAAACGCGCGAGATTGCGCACGGCGCGGTCCATGGTCAAGACGCTTCCAGCCAGCTTGCCGTTCGCCAAGCACTTGCCATCGCGAACGTCCACTTCGAAAGACCC
>Ga0209647_1002844_pt1 | contig 13789 bp, 11 predicted proteins | sample GraSoi_2013_60cm_FD_185827 | JGI IMG/M metagenome (GOLD analysis project Ga0209647, IMG submission 185827) | Grasslands soil microbial communities from the Angelo Coastal Reserve, California, USA - Sample 9_17_2013_60cm (SPAdes) (version 2) | ecosystem: Environmental > Terrestrial > Soil >... | reverse complement strand
CTCTTAACGTACGTAATATTCCTTTTCTTGAGGTGTCCCGAGATACTGATTCGGTTCAGTCTTCAGGGCATTCGAGATCACTGAGACCGAACCGAACTGAAAGCCATCGCTGCACTGGCGATCTGTAACGGCGGGCCGATAAAGCCGCACGAATCTGCAATGTGGAAAGCGATCGATAACCAGCGAACCTATCGCTCTAGTGGGCCACTCATCCCTCTCGCTCAGATTGAATAATAAATCTGCGTCAACGACCGAGCGACTGCGCCGATGCGGGCAGAACCGATTGGAACCACGCGGTCAATTACAACAAATCTTCGAGCACCAACACCACGTCATGAACGCCATTTTCGCCTTGAACCTCGAGGTCGATCTTTGTTCCTGGTTCCTTCTCCAGTCGCTCACGCAAGGTCGCGACTGAAAATGCAGACGCTTCGGTTTCGTCCACTTTCAGAATTCTTTCGCCAACCTTTAGACCAACCTTTGAGGCCGGACTGTCAGGCATTACATCAGCAACTTCGAAGGCCGAGCCATCACTCGCTCTCATAACCCACAACCCTGATCGATCAAACACATCAGGCTCCGCAAAATGCCGGTTTGGCTGGAGGTAAAGTGTTCCTTGGGCGTAATCGAGAGTCACCAGAAAACGTTTCAGGAGGCCACCACCAATATTGCCGGCGATTCTAGACATAGCTGTGTTTCTACGCCAGCTCGATGAAATCAGAGCAACCGGCCCCTGCACTGCAAGCCGGCCAAGATCCAGTTCTCCTGGCCTCGCAAGTAGCCCCCGCGACTGTCCGCCAAGTCCAGGGCCACCGACCGCCTCCCGGCGCGCATGATACTTCTCGACTAGATCATGCGCGTCTGCGAACGATCGCGTTAAGGTCAGGGATGGGCGCGCCCCGGTGTCTAGCTGGAACTCTCCCGTGACTCCATCCAAAACTGCTTCAACGAGAGGTATGTGACCGCGGAATTTGAGCGGAAGCGATTCTGCGCCCTTGGGCGGCCGGAAAGCGGCCGGTCTAATGAACGTTATCTCGTTCTTGTCATAGTCTAGCACGACAACGGCCTGTTTGGCTAATTCGTAGCCGACAAGTCCTAGTGTAGGTAAGTCCTCAAATCGGATTCCATCGGATAAATCAAAAGTAGCAAAGAGCTGATTTTTTAGAACGAGTCCCCCGACGTCCAGTAAATTGATTTTGGCATAACCGAATTCGACTGTGTTCTGCCCTATGCCTCCGGCGGGAAAGGCTCCTTCGCTGCTTAGTCCTTGGGCCTGCGCTTCTTCCTTGCTTAGCACGTTGAAAGAACCGGTGTCGAAGATAAAGAGTTTAGGAGCACCCCCGTTCAGTTTAACCGGGAGATAAATGTGATTATTGAGGAGCTTGAACGGGATCGTGATGGAATCCTTTCCTCGCGGGAAAACACCGGTATCGGACAGATATACCGGCGGATCAAAGAGGTCGGCGGGGAAAACCATATTAACCTGGAGCGCGGTTGTCGTCGTGATCTGCTCCTGATTATGATCACCGTTAGTCTCACGTACCGTAGTGGGGACTATGACCCCAGAACTTTCGCGAAAATCAGAGAAATCGCGGGTTCGAGGTTGAGGGCCGGTTAGATCGACCTCCCGAAGAATGAGGTGTGTGTCGCGCTCAAGCCATAGCTCAAAAGGCTCACCGCCCTTTGGCGTTATTTTCACGACATCGCAGGTTTTATCTTCTAATTTACGCGCTCCAATGTAGATCTGCTCGGCAGGGAAACGGTCGGGCCTCCAAAACGCAAATGTCCGCCAATAGGCGTCCGTAATCGCCTCGGCGTTACTTGTGAAGGATTTGATGCCACTTGCCCCGACCGACCATGACACGCTGCCATTCCACCCTTCACAGCTACATGTGTTGCTAAAATCAAACGTCGCCGCATTGCGCAAGCCGACAAAATTTAGCCAACGGTCAAATCTTCCCTCAATGCCAGCGTGGGTGATTTTGCCGCCTTCGTGCCAAGTAACAACCGTTTCCCAGCGGCCGCCTCCGCTGGCTTCCTTTGCTGCCGCAAGAAGGTGTGCGGCCTGATCGGAAACATGATGATCAGCGCGTGCTCGCGGCAGACCCAGGAAGCAAAGCCCCACAAGCGAGGCCCGTATGGAGCCAACGATTACACCGTCTGCCATTTCGGAGGGAACTGCTCGGTCCTAAAGTGTCCGACCTCGGAGATGAACGCCGCGCCAATCAGAATTCCAAGATTGCGTCAATGCCGATCGTCCATTGATCGCGGTCCGTGAGTTGGTCGAATGGCTTCGTACTATCCGTCAATGCTCGGTCATAACGAACCTCCGGGCGGATGAGTAATCCGGCGAACGGCTTCGGCATAGGCGGCTTGAGCGTCACGCCCCCCGTAATTGCGAGGTAAGTGGTTTTACCTCCGCCGTGTGTGCTCGGATCGGGTGCGGGTATATCACCGCGTTCAATGTGTATGAAGTCGTTGTTCGCTCGAAACTGAGCAACGAAGAATCCTTCCTCGTCCCGCCAGATTTCGCCCCTGACTCCAAGGGTCAGCCAATCGTTGACCGCATAAGTGAAATACTGGGCCGCACCATAACCCCAGGCGGGCAGCAATTCATCATAGATCAGGTTCAAATCGGTAATGGCAGTCAAGCACTTGTTGATCTTCCAAGTCGTCGTGATGTCGTTCAAAAATCGGTAATTGTGATTATCTCCCGGGTTCTCCGGTCCGACATGCGTGATAGCCAGCGTCGTTAGATTGCCGTCCAACAGGTTCAATCCGATCCCGCCCTCAAAGGCCACCGAGCTGTTGTTGTCTTTGAAGGTGACATTCACTCCCCGGTTGATACCCGCATAAACATCAAGGTATTTATTCACGTGCAGCACACCTGCGATCCCGGTGTTATTGAACGGGATTCCGAAGTTGAAGATGTATGTGTGGGAATAAAACACGTTCGTGCGCGGGTCGATTGTCTCCGCTCCCTCCAACGTTACGGCCTTGCCAAGTTTAAGATCTAACCCACCCGCCGTGATGATCGGTAGGTGAGCGCTGGCATAAACCTCGGGGAAATCCGGTTGCACCCGCTCATTCGTCGTCAGATCCATCATTCCGAGCGAGTGGATATATCTAGCGTCGCTGCCATACATGAACTGGAGCTTGAATCCCCAGTCAAACCCGGTGGCGTTAGGATCTAACGCTCGTTCGGCCGTAATTACGGCCTGGTTTAGCAACGGTTCATTTGCACGGTCCGTGAACAGGTGACCAAAGTTGTGGTTATCGGTCGGCGAGTCCGGGTTTCCGGTAATACCGGCTTCGATCCAGCCGTATATTTTGAATCGAGGTTCGGGTGGCTTGGGGGGTTCGACAATTTTTTTTACTTCCTTGCCATCGGGGGTTGGCGATGCGGTAACATCGGCGCCGAAGGATGGCAAACTGTAGCTCAAAACGCAGATCGTGAATCCATAAACAGCAGCGGTCACGAGTCGATTTGCGACTCTCATCGAAATTAATTTCCTTCTAGATAGTGCACTGGATGGATGGGGGTCCATACCGGTTTTTGGTTAAGTGGGACGCGATGAGCCATCGTGCCCGCGATTCAAGCAGCAGGATGCTTGCCATTCAGTTCAAAATGTCAAGTAAATACACACGATAGTCGATCAGGAGAGTTAGTTGCTGGTTTTCGTCTGAGAGGGGGTTCTCTCATTTTCAAAATACGAGCGGTGAAGGAGCGAGTCTTTTGTGATGCCGCTCGCCCTTCTCCGTAAAATCGCGAAAGCTTTCGGGGGTAGCCATCGCGAATCGGCACAAAGGCGCAAACTGAGACCAATCGGTAGCTTTAGGCCCTGTCGAGACGTCTCGGTTTGGCAGAATCAGCAACAACGAGGTTCGATTGGCCATTTTTGACCAGGGTTGCATAAAAAGCCGGGTGTCCGATTGCTCATTTTTCATCAGGAGCGCATGACCTGGGCGGATTTAGTTAGCTTCGAAATCCGTCGTTAGGTGAAAACTAGTTTGACGTCTTTACCCAACCGTGAAGTGAACGTCTCGCGTGATGACAGTGCAACGATCTACGCGGAAAGTGATGGCGCTTTGTCCGCAGTGATATCTGAGTTTCGAAAAATCCTAAAAAGCAAAATCGCTCCGGGGATCGCAGCAATAAGAAAAAGAAAAGCAGCTGTTAAAAGAGTAAGCCTAGTGCCGGCTAACTCCGCGGTTAGTCCCCAGATAATTGCGCCCAGCGTCATTGCTCCTTGCGAGAGTACCATCATAAGTGCGCTGATCCGGCCGCGCATAGAATTCGGTATAGCGCGCTGAGCAATCACCCACAGTTCCGAGGCGGCTAACGTCCAGCTCGCACCGGCCAAGGCCATTGGAACCAGGCAGTATAGGCAATGGTGAACCATCGCCATAAGAGCATAGACACCCGCCAGTGTGACTTGGGCTACCATCATCAACGCACCCGTTGAAAACCGTGATCGCAGCCACGGTATGACAAAGATCGCGCTTAGGACCGAGCCAACTCCCATACTGGCAAACACAAGTCCAAGTGAGGATGCGTCGAGTCGCAGTTCCTTAAGAAGTAAGACCGGCGCCAACGCAGGGATGACTACGACAAAAGAACTGAAGATCGTGTTGCGAAGAAGGATATTTCTTAGGTTTTCGGTCTGCCGAACGTAACGAAAGGTACTCGAGTTAGAATGAGCGAAGCTAGCCAACGTCTGGCTGAAGTCCGAGCCAGTCTTTTGCAGAGAGGGAATGGTCGCGACAACCAATAAGAAGCCTAGAGAGTTTAGAGCGAATACCACTGGCGCACCAACTCTCGTCAGAAGGATCCCCGCCAAGGCGGGACCAAGAATACCTGATATGTTGAGCTGCACACCGCTCAGAGTTGAAGCTGAGGGTAACTCCTCGTCAGTAACCACCTGCGGAACAAGCGAAGCCCACGCCGGAGCGTTGATGGCGAAGCCCATACCGAGTAAGAACACCCCGGCCAGAAGCAGTACCGGATTCAGCATGCCGGCCCAGCCCAAAAGCGCCAGTGCCCCTGCGCATCCGGCGAGCCACAGATTGGCCAACCGCAATATTCTGCCCTCGTTGAAGGCATCGGCAAACGCTCCTGCAGGGAGCGTGAAGAGGAAGAACGGCAGCGATGCAAGACTCGCCATCAAGGAGATGAAAAGGCCCGATGGCGACATCAAGTGCATCATCCACGTCGCCGCCGTCTCGTGAGCAGCCACCGCTGTACCAGAAACTAAGCTGGCCAGCCAGATTCTCAGAAAGACACTATTCAGGAAAGCGCTTGGCATTGAATTTCTCTCATGGCTGGGGGTGTCCTGTGTTGTTTTTCAAAACACCCATCGAGCCTCCAACGGTCCTATGAGAGCTCGGGCCATTCTCAGACAGCGATGGAGCCAAGATATCCTTACGCGGAATTAGGAGACAGAGGCGAGGCTCTTGGGAAGCCAAGAGCCACCGTTCTCAGGATGAAGTATTATTTCCGTGGCAGATGAACGGACTTCGTGGGCTTTTTCCCAGCCTTAGGCGCCGCCTGCTTCTGGTCCCCCACACCTTGTCCTGATTTACTGACTGCCACGCTGGCCGGTTGCTGGCTCTCTTTGTTCTTGAAGTAAGCTCCTGGAATCGGCAGCCCATGTTTTGTAAAAATGTCCGGTGTTTCTGCCTTGCTCGGCAAAGCAAAAAACGCTCCCGCTGCAAGCGCCGCCAATCCAAATTGAACGATGTTTTTCATTGGTATTAATTCTTTTCTGAGTGCGCTCTGCGCCCTCATAAATTTAAACCCGTGTACTGATCAAAACCCTCAAGAAAAGTGAACGTCCAACTTCAGTACCGAATACGAGGGCGGGAGTTTGAAAACTCCCGCCCCTCTCACACCACTGCCGTTTCATCACTACGCTTGAGGTGGTTTGCTTCCGTCTGTGGCGCAGCCTCCCTTGCCTTTGCAAGAGTTCTTGCCTTTGCAACCAGCGTCGCTGGTCTTGCAGCCGCCCTGGCCTTTACAATCGTTTTGGCCTTTGCACCCGTGTTTACCCTTTTCGGCATCGGCCATGGTTTGGAGGGAGACGCCAGGATTGCTCAACGTGCTCGCAGCATAGGCACGCACTGCGACGGACCCTGTTAGGAGGCCGGCAACGGCAGCCCCGGCGATTACTGCTTTGGATGGTCTAATCATTTATCAACTTTCTTTCTATGGTTGTTGTTTCCTCTTCTTCATGATCGTGTGCGGCGAGTAGAATCCGTCTATTTGGCTCGTTTTTTACGTGTCGCCCATGCACCTGACCTTTTCAGAAGGAGTTTGTATGTCTTTGTTCTATTCCGCCGAACAGACCTATTCTGCGGGCGAGCTTCAGCAGGGCTGGCCTACTTCGTTGAGCGGTAGCTTTCAGTTGTATTTATTTTTCTGCTAGCTGCTTGCGCCAGCTAGAGCACCTTCGTGTACGATCGCTACGAAGGTCCCGTCCTGACTTGCTTCGTTGGTATCGCCGTCGACCCCTCTAACTCAATCACCAACCTAAGTGTTTCAGAATTCGATTAGCCGTGTGTTGACTTGACCACGGTCCATGAAGTGGTCGGTTTTCTACAGCGAGAGCAAGTGTTACGAGTATAAGGATGATCAGGGCCGGCCGGGGATCGGACACTCTCGTAGAATACCGAACCTCCGCATGGCCCTGGGCATTTCTTTGCTTTGCCGCCAAACCACGCCAATTGCGTTTTGCCCTCATCGACCGCCACTGACTGCGAGCCCCCGCATCTGGCGCATTTAAACAGTAACGTACTTCCGACGGGCAGTTGAGCGGCCTCCGCCGCACTCTCGATTTGAGTTGAACCCTTTCGCGGCGTAAAACCACTTTGCCCCATTTTTCTCAGCGACAATTGCGCCGAGGTAATCGGTACTGAGCCGAGGGTCAGACCGATCGCAGATATAATCATGATACTTCTTTTCAGCATATTCGCTCTTTAACGACGGGCCATTTGCCGTATCCATTACATTAAACACCGGACGTGTTGCTAACCCTCAATCCATTTGCTGCCTTTCCTAAGAAAAGAGCGCCCTCTGCTCCTTAACAAAGAGCGCGCCTAGGCATGACTGGGAGTCCCTGTTCTGCGACTAACCAGGAATTTGGTTTCTCACCTATTTTAAGGGGTCCAGGAAGCACATTGGTCCCGACAGAGCTGTGATGTCTGGAGCATTGTCATCGAGCAAGGAACATTTGCCGCCGGCTGTGCCCCTTGAGCTCCCGGAACGAGTTTCCCTCGTGCCAGCGAAACCGTCATGTACCGACAACCAAGCGTTTGAGGGGTGCTTTCCGTAGAGGAGACCGCGTCAGTAAAGACCAGGCCGAGGAAAGCAGCAACGGAGAGAAGACCAAGTCCTAGGACAGCCGGGGTAGCCTTTATATATTTCGAAGTCTTGGCCGCGGCGATTGAGACAGGGTCGCCAATTCTGACTAACTCAAGAGTATCCTGCGTTCCCGCCTCGATCGTGGTATGAAAACGTCGAACGTCATTTCGTAGCGAATCGAGAACAAGCGAAATCGGATACATACAGCGACCCATCAAATGAAACCCCGCCGCGCGTGTAAACCCTCTGCTTTTTGTTTTTCGTGTAAGGATTTCTTGGCTCCTAAAGACGAATGAGCGTGAACTTAGCAGAGGTTATTCAAACGAAACATGTCATTACTTTTGGACTTGTGGTGCTTGGTACAAACGGGGCCCGTGTTATCTATTGCCTGGCAATGGTAAAGCATCAGACGGTGGAATATTTCGGTGCCGATTTGACTCTTGGTAGTAAAGGGATTGACAATTTCTACGCTAGCTTATGAGTTTCTTGAGACGGTCGCGCTACTCGCTTTCTGAAGCAAAGGTAACACCGGAAGCGACGCTTTGGGGCCGCCGTGAATTTCTTCGGGGATTGGCTTTAGCCGCAACCGGAGCGGCCTTATCTGGCTGCAACTCGAAAGAAGACGCCGGACCAACGGGAACGGACTTACCGCCGCGCCCGTCAGACACTTTTTACCCACCTGCGCGGACCAGCAAATACCAAGTGGGAGATCGAACGCTCACTCCCGCAAATGTCGCTGGCCGGTACAACAACTTTTATGAGTTCACCACTGACAAAGCCGATGTAGCACGCCTCGCATCTAAACTTACGATTGATCCATGGACGATCGAAATCGGCGGCTTGGTGCAAAATCCTTTTCAGATCGGATTCGAGGATCTCGTCAAGAAATTCCCGTTGGAGGAGCGGATTTATCGGATGCGTTGCGTAGAAGCATGGTCAATGGTAGTGCCCTGGGTCGGCTTTCCTTTTCGAAAATTTGTCGATTTCTGCCAGCCCGTTTCGTCGGCGAAATACGTACGATTTCTTTCGTTTCATCGCCCGCAAGAAGCAGTCGGGCAACGAGAGGATGCATATCCATGGCCCTATTATGAAGGGTTGCGTCTGGACGAAGCGACGAACGAACTCACGCTAATGACTACGGGCATTTACGGCAAGCCTTTGCCCAAGCAACACGGAGCGCCCGTGCGCTTGATCGTTCCGTGGAAATACGGTTACAAAGGCCCGAAATCGATCGTCAAGATTGAGTTTGTAAGAGAGCAGCCGCGCCCGTTTTGGAATGATTTAGCGCCAAGCGAATACAGCTTTTTATCGAACGTTGATCCGGATGTCCCGCATCCTCGCTGGTCGCAGGTAACTGAACGCGATATCGGCACTGGCCTACGGATTCCGACCCTGAAATACAATGGCTACGGCGAGTTTGTGCAGTCGCTGTACACCTAGCTATCTTTGTTTCAGGGTAGCTTATGATCCGGCGGCTCCGTCGATTGCATACTTTTCTAGGCGTCTTCTTTTCACTGCTGTTGTTTGTCATCACCGGGTGGTGGCAAACGGTGAGCCCAAATCGCAACAAAGGTCTCGGCTTCGGCACCTCCTGGATCGAGAAGCTGTCAACCATTCACGTTGACAACTATTTTCCGCTGTCCGGCGCTCGCAATTATTCGACTGACCTCTTCAAAGTTTTGGTCGTTATCATGGCCGTTGGCCTGATCTTCACGACGCTGTTAGGTCTCATGATGGCGTTTCGTTTTGCAAAAAGAAAGGTTCTGATAACGCTGATATTGTTGGCCGGCATCTTGGTTCCGATCTTCCTTCTTTACTTGGGTGAAGGCGCAAGGAAAAACCTGAAATCACCGAAGACAACCCAATCCGTTCCCGCTCCTTAACACTTCTGAGGAGATTTGCGGAGCGAGGAAAAACAACGAGTCTCTAGCTCCGAGCGCGTAAAAGTTCCCCTCATCGAAGATCGTTGCGCGTTAACCTTTCCCGGAGCAAATGCTTCGCACGATAAAGTTTCATTTCGACCGCTTTAACACTGCATCCAAGCACGGAGGAAATCTCTGCATACGAAAGAGATTGGTACTCATAGAGTAGGATAACTGTTTTTAAATCGTGCGGGAGTTTGTCGATGGCTACTCTGATGAGCGAAATCGATTCTGATCTCATTGCCGCTTGATCTGGAGAATCCTCCAGACTTTGGAGGGATTCAGCGGGCTTGGCGTCTTCCGTATCCCAGGTTTCGGAGGCCGACTCGCCCCGCCGCTGCCGCCACCGCAAATAATTTCGACAGAGATTGACCGCAATGGTAAAGAGCCAGGTCGAAAACTTCCCTCGCACTGCGTAACGATGCCGCGTTGCATAGACGCGCACAAAGGTTTCCTGAGCGAGATCGAGGGCTTCAGTCTCGCGCCCGATATATCGATAGATGAAGGCGACGAGTGGCTGCTGCCAACGTGTCATTAGCTCGTTCAGAATCCAATCTTCGCCATTCTTCAGGCGAAGCATCAACTCCGCATCCGGATCGGCTTCCATTCCTACTGTTTCACACTCACTGGGATCTCAACCTGTCCTTCGCCGGCCGGCCCTTGCCAGGAAAGTTTCACCACCCAATCGCCCCCCATCTGCGGTTGGAGCTTCATTCGATAAACTCCCGGCGTATCGGTTTTGCTGACGTCGCCTCCGGAATTCATGACCATACCTGGCATGTTCATGGACAGATCGGTCTTCACTTCTCCGACATCCTTGGGCTGACCGCTTGCATTCGCGAACCGGACGAACACTTCGCTTTTTCCATTATGCAGGTCGCCATAAAGACTGATCGTCAGTTCGCCGACGGTACGGGTGGCAATTGGTTCGCCTTGGATTTGAGTAGCGCTCGGCGAACGGGAACTCCACCAATTCCAGGCAGCGAATCCGCCGGCAAAGAGTCCGGCGGCGACTAACGCGACAATCAAAAAGCGAAGCAGCCCTTTGAATGTCATTGCTCTTCTTTGGCCGGTACTGATCAACGGGCCACTCTCGACCTGGCCACCCGATGGCAGCTCGCGCTTCCGCCAGATCACATAGATGACAGGGTAGAGTACCAGATTCAGGATTGCTGAGGTGATCACCCCGCCGATCATCGGTGTCGCGATGCGTTTCATCACATCCGCTCCCGCCTGGAGGGCCGGAGACCACATGATCGGTAGAAGGCCGAAGAGGATGGCGCAGACCGTCATCATCTTTGGTCGAATCCGTTGAACTGCACCCTCCTTCACCGCTTCGTAGAGATCCGAGAGATTGTTCATCCGTCCCGCGAGACGGTATTTGTCGAATGCATGATCAAGATAGAGCAGCATCACCACACCGGTTTCAGCGTCTAGACCAGCCAAAGCAATGAGCCCGACCCAAACCGCGACGCTCATGTTGTAACCAAGTAGGTAAAGCAACCAGAACGCTCCGACCAAAGAGAAAGGGACGGACAGTAGAACAATAAATGTTCGGGCGACCGAACTCGTGTTCATGTAGATGAGCACAAAGATGATCAGCAAAGTGAACGGGATGAGGATCGCCAACCGTTTCTCCGCCTCTTGCAGGTACTGAAACTGGCCTGCCCATTGGATGTAATAGCCGGGGGGAAACTTTACTTCCTGTCCGATCTTTTGGCTCGCTGCGTTGACATATCCATTGATGTCGCTGCTGGTGATATCGACAAAGACGAAGCCAACTAATTGGCCGTTCTCGGTACGAACTTCGGGCGCGCCGGTGCGAAAATGGATATCAGCAAGGAGCGAGATCGGCACCTGATCCCCAGTTGGCGTGGCAACCAATACGCGTTTTAATTGATTGATGTCGTTGCGGTAATCGCGAGCGTATCGAACACTGATCGGATAACGTTCCCGCCCCTCGACAGTCGTACCAATCGTGTTCCCTCCGATGGCCGTTTCAACGATCTGGTTAACGTCCTCGATGCGTAGCCCGTAGCGAGCCGCCGCTTGACGATTTGGTGTAAAGTCAAGGAAGTATCCGCCAGTAGTGCGCTCCGCAAACGCACTGCGAGTGTTCGGAAAATTCGATAGGGCTTTCTCTATAGCGATCGCAACGTTCTGAATTCCCTTTAGATCGGGACCAAAAACCTTAATCCCGAGAACCGAACGGAAGCCAGTAGTCAACATTTCGGTTCGGGTTTGGATCGGCATCCAGAAAATCTGCGCCATTCCCGGCGTTTTACTGACCTCATTCATCTGAGCGATCAGTTTTTCCCAGGTCATGCCGGGTCGCCATTGGTCCGGCGGCTTGAGTTGCAAGACCGTCTCGAACATCGACAATGGCGCGGGATCGGTTGGAGTGTCTGCTTCGCCAGCTTTACCGAAAACGCTTTCTACCTCGGGAAATTTTCGCAGAATGCGATCCTGGATCTGTAAAATTTTAGTAGCTTCGGTAACTGACATTCCGGGGATGGCAGTTGGCATGTAGAGGAGCGTTCCTTCATTTAACGGAGGCATGAACTCTTTCCCCAGCCGGCTGAAAGGAATATAAGTCAGGGCGAGCACCACGAGCGCCAGCAAGAGCGTCAACCAGCGGAATCGAAGAGCAAAGTTGACGAATGGTTGGTAGGCCCAGATTAAGAAGCGATTAATCGGATTCTTGGTTTCGGGAGTGATCTTTCCCCGGATGAGCCAGGTCATTAGTACCGGCACCAGGACTATTCCCAGGATGGAGGCAAAGAACATCGAAAATGTCTTCGTGAACGCCAACGGACGAAACAGTCGGCCTTCCTGGGCCCCTAGCGAGAAAACCGGCACGAAACTGACGGTGATTACCAGAAGAGAATAGAATAGCGGCCGTCCAACGCTCTTGGCTGCCGACAGAATAACTTCGAAGCGTTCCCGGCCATGGGCATCGTGTCCTTTCTCGTCACGAAAATGTTCTAGCGCTTTGTGGGCATTTTCGACCATGATGATCGCCGCATCGATCATTGCGCCAATCGCAATGGCAATTCCGCCCAGCGACATAATGTTGGACGTTTGCCCCAACCACAGCATCGGAACGAACGACAGAATGATGGCTATCGGCAGCGTGATAATTGCTACCAACGCGGAGCGGACGTGCCAAAGGAATAGAATCGATACGAAAGCTACGACGATACTTTCTTCGATCAGCTTTTCGCGCAGTGTGTCGATTGCATTGTGGATCAGGGTGCTGCGATCATACACCGGAACGATCTCAACGCCTTCCGGCAGCGCTTTCTTGATCTCTTCAAATTTTTTCTTTATACCGTCGATGACCTTGAGAGCGTTCTCGCCGTAGCGCATCACCACGATGCCGCCGACGGTTTCGCCTTCCCCGTTGAGCTCCGCGATTCCCCGCCGAAGGTCTGGACCTAGATGAACGTTACCTACCTGCTTTAGATAGACTGGAGTGCCATTCTGAACCTTCAGGACGATGTCATCGAAATCTTCTAAACTCTTGATGTAACCGCGACCTCGGACAAAAAATTCGGTCGACGAGACTTCGAATGTTTTGCCGCCGACGTCCTGATTACTCATCCGGATTGCATTGACGACATCTCCAATCGGGATCTTGTAGGCCGTCAGCTTGTTCGGATCGAGATCGACCTGGTATTGCTTGACGAAGCCTCCGACCGGCGCGACCTCAGCGACACCTTCTACCGATTCAAGAGCGTACCGGATATTCCAATCCTGGAGCGAGCGTAGCGCAGCCAGATCATGTTTGCCGCTCTTGTCGATCAGCGCGTACTCGTACACCCACCCGACTCCAGTGGCATCCGGTCCGATAACCGGATTGACACCTTCCGGTAACGATCCGCGAACCGAGTTCAAGTACTCGATCACCCGAGATCTCGCCCAATAAATGTCCGTACCATCTTGAAAGATGACGTAAACGAACGATTTACCGAACATCGATTCACCGCGGACAAATTTGACCTTTGGCGCCGCAATAAATTTGGTCGAGATAGGATAGGTAATCTGATCTTCAACCAGGTCGGGTGAACGGCCTTCCCAGTCGGCATAAACAATTACCTGGACGTCGCTCAGATCGGGAATCGCATCGAGCGGAGTCTGGTATAACGCATAAATCCCTCCGGCAATCCCGAGTATCACGAACACAACCACCAGGAACGGATTGCGTGCGCTCGCGCCAATGATCCGCTCGATAATGGTCTCCGGACGATTCGCCGGCGCTAGTGGTTCGGCCATGGCGATTACCTTTCCGCCCGGAGCGTTTCCTGCACGGTACCGCAGGTCGGCATGTCAGGTCCCAGGAAAGGATTCTTGACGACGGTCGAATCTTGTAACCACATTGCTGGTGATTTATTCCACATTGGGCACTTGATGGTGTAGAGCGGATCATCCAGCTGCGGCATGAACTCTCTTAGAAACGCTATCAAGTCCGCGCTAAACTGACCAAATTCGATGCGAGCCCGATCGA
>Ga0209647_1002841_pt1 | contig 13797 bp, 12 predicted proteins | sample GraSoi_2013_60cm_FD_185827 | JGI IMG/M metagenome (GOLD analysis project Ga0209647, IMG submission 185827) | Grasslands soil microbial communities from the Angelo Coastal Reserve, California, USA - Sample 9_17_2013_60cm (SPAdes) (version 2) | ecosystem: Environmental > Terrestrial > Soil >... | reverse complement strand
CTCGACCTCGAACGCCCGGCCCCCGTCGTGCACATGGATGATCGTGCCGACGTCTCCCGCGGCCAATTTTTCCCCCGGCAGGTCGGTGACCAGTACCACTCGAGCATGCTCGTGCAAAGAAGCCATGCCTTTCCTATAGCGGATACGCGGTAATCAGCCGCGGGCCTTTGGTTTCCGGCGTGGCAATCCAGACGGTGCGCACCATCGGCCGGCGCCCGTCGGGTGCTCGCAATCGACCGTCCACAGTGTAGCGTACGCCGTACTGCGATCGAATGACCCTCACCACGGGGTTGCTCACTCCGATTTCAAGGAGCGCCACCGACAGCCAGCCGGGTTCTTCGGCTTTAAAGCCGAAACGGAAGAAGAATTCCGCCTTGCTGCGTCCGTCCGGATGGTTCAGCGCAAGAAGGTAGTCGCGGACCTTCGCGTCGTCGACGCGCGCATGCTCGCGATCGGGAAGCTCTTTGAGCCGCAATCAACGCGCGACTGCTTTACGAGTCACGGCACCTTGTACCCGGCGCGCTCGACCGCGCGCTTGAACTCCGCCGGGCCGGCCTTCGCCGGATCGTAAGTGACGCGTGCACGGCCTTCCTCGAGCGACACATCCACGTTCTCGACGCCAGCGACGCCGGAGAGCATCCGCGTCACGCTCTTCACGCAGCCCTGGCAATCCATGCCTTCAACTTTCAATTCGACCGTTTCCATCCCGTCGATAATACAATTTCGGCACATGCTCCACGGCCTGAAGCGCTTTCTCCTGGTCCTCGCTATCGCGCTCGCCGTGCCGGTGCAGGGCTTCGCGGCGGTCAGCGCCGGCCTTTGCATGGTGCTTGGGCATCACGGCGGGCAAGCGGATCATCACGGCGACGCGGGGCACGGGTCCTGCGGCCCCTGCCTGGGCTGCTGTGCCTCGCCGGCGATCGCCACCAGCGCCACTATTGCCCTTTCGCTTGCTCCGAAGACGGCACCTGCCGCCGTCGCACGCATCCAGCCGGCGGACGTACAGCCGGCTCCGCTCGACCGACCTCCCCGCGCTCTCTGATCGCTGACATCGACGCGGCGCATTAGGACGCGCTGTGCCCGCGCCCTCGCGCGCCTAGTCAACGTTCGGAGAGCTATGCAAAAGCAGCTATTTGTTATCGCCTTGGCGGCGTCTGTCGCCATCCCCGCCTTTGCGCAAGACGAGCCGCAAAAGCCTAAACCGCCCGCAGGGCACGATCATTCGTCAACGGGCCACACGCACTCCGGGAGCAAAGCTTTTGGGCGCCCGGGCGATCCCACCAAAGTCGCCCGGACTATCGTGGTGGAGATGCGTGACCCGGTGGAATTCTTTCCTGCCGATATCACCGTGATGACAGGTGAAACCGTCCGCTTCGTCGTCGTTAATACCGGGAAACACGAACATGAGATGGTGCTGGGAACGATGAAGGAGCTCGAAGCGCACGGCGAGATGATGAAGCAGCAGAAGGACATGCATCACGACGAGCCACACATGGCGCAGGTCGCCCCCGGAAAGTCGGGGGTGATCGTCTGGCAATTCACTAGGCCCGGCGAGTTCTACTATGCCTGCCTGGTGGAAGATCATTTCGAGCTCGGCATGTACGGCAAGATCCGCGTCCGGTGAGCGTTATCGATCCTGTTTGCGGGATGACCGTGGATCCGGCGAAGCCGGGCGCCACCGTCGCGCACGGCGGCAAGACCTACCACTTCTGCTGCAAGCACTGCGCGGCGAAATTCCAGGCCGAGCCGCCTAAGTATCTGCAACCCGCCACCGATCCCGTTTGCGGCATGAAAGTCGAGCCGGCCAACGCGGCGGCCGAGATCGACCATGCAGGACGCACGTATTACTTCTGCAGCAAGCAGTGCGCAGCTAAGTTTCAGGCCGACCCGGCGAAATACGCGAAGGCGCCAGCGCCTGCAGCGCCGCCTGCGGCCGGCGCGAAGTACACGTGCCCCATGCATCCCGAGATCGTGCAGGAGGGTCCAGGCTCTTGTCCGAAGTGCGGCATGGCGCTGGTGCCGATGGTCCCCACGGTGCCGGTCGCGACCGAGTACACCTGTCCCATGCATCCGGAGATACGCAGCAACCGCCCCGGCAATTGCCCGAAGTGCGGCATGGCGTTGGTGCCCGTGCTGGGAGCACAGCAAGACAACGCCGAGCTGCGCGATCACACACGCCGCTTCTGGGTGAGCGCGGTGTTGAGCGTACCGCTGGTGTTCATCGCCATGGCGCCGCATTTAGGCTTGCAAGGGCTCGCGCCTAAGGCTCGCGGCATCGCCGAGTTGCTGCTGGCGACGCCGGTCGTCCTTTGGGGCGGTTGGCCGTTCTTCCACAAGTTCGCGCTTTCGCTGAAGAATCGCAGCCCGAACATGTACACGCTCATCGGACTGGGCGTCGGGCTCGCTTATGTCTATAGCGTGCTCGCGGTGTTTGCGCCCGGCGTCTTCCCACAGGCATTTCGGCTGCCGGGCGGCGAGGTCGGAAACTACTTCGAAGCCGCAGCGGTGGTCGTGACGTTGGTGATGTTGGGCGAAGTCCTTCAGCTGCGTGCCATTGGCGAGACGAGCAAGGCGATCGGGAAGCTGCTCGGGCTTGCGCCGAATACGGCGGTGCGCGTAAACGCCGATGGCCGCGAGGAAGAAGTGCCGCTCGTCGACGTGAAGGTTGGCGACCGGCTACGGGTGCGTCCCGGTGAAAAGATTCCCGTCGACGGCACCGTTCTCGAAGGCGCATCGCACGTCGACGAGGCGATGATCACGGGAGAGCCGATCCCCGCAGCGAAAAAGCCCGGCGACCGGGTCACCGGCGGGACGATCAACGGCAAGGGCGCGCTGATGATCCGCGCCGACCGCATCGGCTCCGAAACGCTGCTCGCGCGCATCGTGCAGATGGTGGCGCAGGCGCAGCGCACGCGCGCCCCGGTGCAGCGCCTGGCTGACGTGGTCGCCGCGTATTTCGTCGAGACGGTGATCGTCATCGCCGTGCTCACCTTCGCCGCCTGGGCCTATTTCGGGCCGGATCCGCGCCTCGCCTATGCGCTTACCAACGCCGTCGCCGTGCTGATCATCGCCTGCCCCTGCGCGGTGGGCCTGGCGACGCCGATCTCGATCACCGTAGCCATGGGTCAGGGCGCGCTCAACGGCATCCTGTTCAGGAACGCCGAGGCGATCGAGCGGCTGCGGGACATCGACTGCCTGGTCGTCGACAAGACCGGGACCCTGACCTTGGGCAAGCCGACGCTCGTCGACTTCGTCGCCATAGGTGGCGACGAAAGCGAGCTGCTGCGTCTGATCGCCAGCCTCGAGCGTGCGAGTGAGCATCCGCTCGCCCAGGCGATCGTGAAAGGCGCCGAGGACCATGGCATCGCTTTGCAGTCGGTCGAGAATTTCGAGTCGGTCACCGGGGAAGGCGTGCAGGGCGTCGTCGCGGGACGCAAAGTCGCCGTCGGCAGCCGCCGCTTCATGGACCGCTTCGGCGGCGTGCCGCAGACGCTGTCCGAAAAAGCAGACACGTTGCGCGCCGAAGGCAAGAGCGCCCTGTATGCGGCGATTGATGGCCGCGCGGCCGCGGTGATCGCGGTCGCCGATCCGATCAAGGAAACAACGCCTGAAGCGGTGAAGACCCTCCAGGAGCTCGGCATCACGCTGGTGATGATGTCGGGCGACTCGCGCAGTACCGCCCAAGCGGTGGCGGCTCAACTGGGCATCAAGGAAGTCATCGCCGAGGTGCTCCCGGAGCAGAAAGCCGAGCACATCAAGTCGCTGCAGGCGGGCGGCCGCGTGGTGGCGATGGCCGGCGACGGCATCAACGACGCGCCGGCGCTCGCGCAGGCTGACGTCGGCATCGCCATGGGCACCGGCACCGACATCGCCATCGAAAGCGCCGGCGTGACGCTGGTCAAAGGCGACCTTCGCGGCGTTGCCAAGGCGATCCGCCTCTCGCACGCGACCCTGCGCAACGTGAAACAGAATCTGTTCTTCGCGTTTTTCTACAACGCGATCGGTGTGCCGCTCGCCGCGGGAGTACTGTATCCGTTCTACGGGCTGCTGTTGTCGCCGCTCTTTGCGGGCGCCGCGATGGCATTCAGCTCGGTGTCAGTCGTCACAAATGCGCTGCGTCTGCGCCGCGCAAAACTTTGAACTGGCGGTAGAATGCCGCCAATGTTTGTCCGGTCGAAGCTCATCCAGGTGGCGCGACTTATCCTCGCCGCGTTCCTGCTTATGCAGGCGTCCTTCGCGATGAGTTGCGTCATCACGGCGTCTGCGGTGCCGGCGGTAGTTGAATCACCCTGCCATGACGAATCTCCAGCATCCGGGCCAGCGGGCTGCGCCGCACATTGTTTTGTGTCTGTTCCCAGCGCTCAGAATTCGGCTGCGCTGGATATGCGAAATGCTTCACCGGTGGCGATCGTGCCGGCTGCCGACCTTGGTATCCGCGTTTTGCTACCGCGCTACACCGCGCCAATGCCGATGGCAGGCGCACCGCCGCCGCTCCTGCCGCACCGCATCCTGCTCCACTCCTTCCTGATCTGATCTCCGCGCCGCCGCCCGGCGGCTAGTCACGGCTGTTCGCCTTGCTTGCGGCGTCAACGCGCCGCGCATCAACGCTGTGGAGATCCGATGCATCGCATTTTCAGTTTCTTGTTATTTGCCGCCGTAATGCCGGCACAGGCGCAGCTTTCGCTGCCCGATGTGCAGCGCCGCGCGGTGGAGCGCTCACGCCAGGTCGCGGCGCAGGACGCAGCGGTCACGGCGTCGCGCGAAATGGCGGTCGCTGCCGCGCAGTTGCCCGATCCAGTGCTGAAGCTCGGCGTGGACAATCTTCCGATCAACGGACCCGAACGCTTCAGCCTGACGCGTGACTTCATGACGATGCGGCGCATCGGCTTGATGCAGGAGCTGACGCGCGAAAAGAAGCGCGAGCTGCGCGGGCAGAAGTTCGAGCGCGAAGCCGATAAATCGACCGCGGAGAAGGATGCCGCGATCGCCGCGATCCAGCGCGACAGCGCGATCGCCTGGCTCGAGCGCTATTACGCCGAGGCGATGGCCGCGGTGCTTGCCGAGCAGGCGGCGCAGGCGCGCACGGAGATCATCGCCGCCGAGGGCGCTTATCGCGGCGGGCGCGGCAGCCAGGCGGACGCGATCGCGACCCACAGCACGCTCGCGGCGCTCGAGGAGCGCGCGAGCGAATACGCCAGCCGCATCCGCGTGGCGAAGGCGAACCTCGCGCGCTGGATCGGTGAGGGCGCGGACGCGCCGCTCGCCGCGCCTCCGGCGATGGACGCCGTCAGGCTGGAGACCGGTGCGCTCGAAACGCACCTCGCCACGCATCCGGAGATCGTGATGCTCGCGCAGCAGGAGCAGATCGCCGTGACGGAAGCGCGCATCGCCCAGGCCGCGCGCACGCCGGACTGGACGGTGGAGCTCGCGTACCAGCAGCGCGGCCCGGAGTTCTCCAACATGGTGTCGCTCGGTGTTTCGGTGCCGCTGCCCTGGGACCGCGCCAACCGCCAGGACCGCGAGATCGCTTCGAAGCTCGCCATGGCCGAGCAGGCGCGCGCCCAGCGCGAAGAGATGCTGCGCGCGCATATCGGTGAAGTTCGCGCGATGCTGGATGAATGGCACAACAAACGCGAGCGTCTTACACGCTACGAGCGCGACCTTATCCCGCTCGCGCGCGAGCGCACTAAAGCAGCGCTCGCCGGTTACCAGGGGGGTAAGGCGACCATCGGGGACTTGCTGATGGCACGGCGCAACGAAAGCGAAGTGCAGATGCAGGCGGTGCAGCTCGAGACGGAAGCGGCGCGCCACTGGGCCAAGCTCAATTTCCTGTTGCCGGACCACGACCTGCACGCGGGGAGCACGAAATGAAAGCACGCCAGATTGCCATCGCGCTCGGCGCGGTCGCCATCGTCGGAGCGGCCGCGTATGGCGCGTACGTCGCCGGCATCCACCACGGCATGAAGATGCCGAGCAGTTCGTCTGTTGCGGGTGTTTCGTCCGCCGGTGGCGATCTGCGTCCCGGGTCGATCGACCCCACGACCGGTAAAAAGATTCTCTACTGGCACGATCCGATGGTCCCGGGGCAGAAATTCGACAAGCCGGGCAAGTCGCCTTTCATGGACATGCAGCTCGTGCCGATGTACGAGGACGGCGGCGGCACCGGCGGCGTGTCGGTCGACCCGCGCATGCAGCAGAGCCTCGGCGTGCGCACCGCAGAAGTCACCAAAGGCGCAGTTACGCCGATCGTGGAGGCGGTGGGAAGCATCGCGTATAACGAGCGCGATGTCGCCGTGGTGCAGGCGCGCGGCAACGGCTTCGTTGAGAAGCTCTACGTGCGCGCACCGCTCGACCCGGTGCGCAAAGGCCAGCCACTCGCCGAGCTCTACGTCCCTGACTGGGTGGCGGCACAGGAGGAGTATCTGTCGGCGCGGCGTCTCGCCGGCACTCGCATGGAATCGCTCGTCGACGGCGCGCGCCAGCGCATGCGCCTTGCGGGAATGAGCGAAGCGCAGATCCAGCAGGTCGAATCCACGGGCAAGGTGCAGGCGCGGCTCGTGACGTACGCCCCGATCGACGGCGTGGTCGCCGAACTATCCGCGCGCGAGGGGATGACGGTGATGTCGGGCGCCCCGCTCTACCGCATCAACGGGCTGCGCACCGTGTGGGTCAACGCTGAGGTGCGTGAAAACGAGGCCGCCCAGGTGAAGGTCGGCAACGAGGTCGAAGCGCGCGCCGCCGCCCTGCCTGAGAAGGTCTTCAAGGGCAAAGTGAGCGCAATCCTTCCGGAGGTGAACGCGGCGACACGCACGCTAAAAGCGCGCGTCGAGCTGGCCAATCCGGGCGGCGAACTGAAGCCCGGCATGTTCGCGATAGTCAATTTCACGCCGGCGGTACGCAAGGAAATCCTCGTCGTCCCTTCGGAAGCGGTGATCCAGACCGGGAGGCGAAGCGTCGTGATCGTCGCCCAGGCGGACGGCAGATTTGCGCCGGTCGAGGTGCAGATAGGCATGGAGGCGAACGGACAGACCGAAATTCAAAAGGGACTTGAGGCCGGCCAGAAGATCGTGATATCGGGTCAGTTCCTGATCGATTCCGAGGCGAGCCTGCGGGCGAGCGAAGCGCGCATGGCCGAGGGTCCTTCCGCCGCCGAAAGTTCAAAGCCTGCCGAACAGAAACCGGCAGCCGCAGGCGACGCGCATAGAGGCACCGGCAAGGTTCTCTCCGTCGATGCCGCGTCGGGCCATGTTGAGCTCGCGCACGATCCGATCGCCTCGCTTCAGTGGCCGGCGATGAGCATGGGCTTCCAGGCCGAGGACAAGGGCCAGCTCGCGTCGATCAAGCCCGGAGACCGCGTCGAGTTCGAGCTCAACCCGAAGCCGAACAAGGATGGCGACTTCACGCTGCGCAGCATCCGGCGCGGAGGCGGCAAATGATCGCTAATCTGATTCGCTGGTCGATCCGCAACCGGATGCTGGTACTGCTCGCGACCGTCATGGTCTCGGCGTGGGGCATGTGGGCGATGCTGCGCACGCCGCTCGACGCGATACCGGATCTGTCCGACGTCCAGGTGATCATCCGCACCACGTATCCGGGCCAGGCGCCGCAGATCGTCGAGAACCAGATCACGTATCCGCTGGCGACGACCATGCTCTCGGTGCCCGGGGCCCGCACGGTGCGCGGGTATTCGATGTTCGGGGATTCCTTCGTCTACATCCTGTTCGAGGACGGCACCGATCCCTACTGGGCGCGCTCGCGGGTTCTTGAATACCTGAACCAGGTCCAGTCGCGGTTGCCGCCGCAGGCAAAGACCTCACTCGGCCCGGATGCGACCGGCGTGGGCTGGGTTTATGAATACGCGCTAGTCGACCGCAGCGGCAAGCTCGATCTGTCGCAGTTGCGGGCGCTGCAGGACTGGTTCCTGAAATACGAGCTGAAGTCGGTGCCCAACGTTTCCGAGGTGGCGAGCGTCGGCGGCATGGTGCGCCAGTACCAGATCGTGCTCGATCCGGATCGCCTGCGCGCCTTCGGCATCCCGCACATGAAGGTGATGGAGGCGGTCGGGCGCGCCAACCAGGAGACCGGCGGCTCGGTGCTGGAGCTGGGCGAAGCGGAGTACATGGTGCGCGCTTCGGGCTACCTGCAGTCGCTCGACGACTTTCGCAAGATTCCTTTGATGACCACCGACGGCGGCGTCTCGGTGCGCCTGGGCGACGTGGCTCGGATTCAGGTCGGCCCGGAGATGCGCCGGGGCATCGCCGAGCTCAACGGCGAAGGCGAAGTCGCGGGCGGCATCATCGTCATGCGCTCGGGGAAGAATGCCCTCGAGACGATCGACGCGGTGAAGAAGAAGCTGCAGACCCTCAAATCCAGCCTGCCGGCCGGCGTCGAGATCGTCCCGGTGTATGACCGCTCGAGCCTGATCAAGCGCGCCGTGTCGAACCTGCAGCAGAAGCTCGTCGAGGAGTTCATCGTCGTCGCGCTGGTGTGCCTGGTGTTCTTGTTTCACCTGCGCTCGGCATTCGTGGCAATCGTATCGCTGCCGCTCGGCGTGCTGATCGCATTCATCGTCATGTATTACCAGGGCGTGAACGCCAACATCATGTCGCTCGGCGGCATCGCCATCGCCATCGGCGCGATGGTCGATGCGGCGGTCGTCATGATCGAAAACGCGCACAAGCACATCGAGGCATGGCATCACGCGCACCCGGACCGAAAGCTCGAGGGAGCCGAGCAGTGGCGCGTGATCGGCGATGCGGCGGCGCAAGTTGGTCCTGCGCTTTTCTCGTCGCTTCTCATCATCACGCTTTCTTTTGTGCCGGTCTTTACGCTGGAGGCACAGGAAGGGCGGCTATTCTCCCCGCTCGCGTACACCAAGTCGTACGCGATGGCGGCGGCGGCCGGCCTTGCCGTCACGCTGATTCCCGTGCTGATGGGCTATCTCATCCGCGGCAGAATTCCCGACGAACGCCGCAATCCGCTAAACCGCGCCTTGATCGCGCTCTATCAGCCGCTGCTACGCAGCGTGCTGGCGTTTCCAAAGACTACGCTGGCCGCAGCGCTTGTCATCCTCGTCGTAAGCGTGTATCCGGCCACGCACATCGGCGGCGAATTCATGCCGCCGCTCGACGAAGGCGATCTGCTCTACATGCCCTCCGCGCTGCCGGGTATCTCGGCCGGCAAGGCCTCGGAGCTGCTGCAGCAGACCAATCGCCTGATCAAGACCGTGCCCGAGGTGCTGACGGTCTTCGGCAAGGCCGGGCGCGCTGAGACGGCCACCGACCCTGCGCCGCTCGAGATGTTCGAGACCACGATCCAGTTCAAGCCGCGCGATCAATGGCGGCCCGGCATGACGCCCGACAAGCTGGTCGAGGAGCTCGACCGCACGGTGAAGGTGCCGGGACTGTCGAACATCTGGGTGCCGCCGATCAGGAACCGCATCGACATGCTAGCGACCGGCATCAAGAGCCCGGTGGGCGTCAAGGTCGCAGGCACCAACTTGCAGGAAGTCGATCGCGTGGCGGCGGACATCCAGCGCGTGGTGAAGGAGGTTCCGGGCGTGAGCTCGGCCTTCGCAGAACGGTTGAACGGCGGACGCTATATCGACGTGAAGATCGACCGCGACCGCGCCGCGCGCTACGGGTTGAACATCGCCGACGTGCAAAGCATCGTGTCGGCCGCCATCGGCGGCGACAACATCGGCGAGACCGTGGAGGGCCTGCAGCGCTTTCCCATCAACCTGCGCTATCCGCGCGAGATCCGCGACTCGGTCGAGAAGATCCGCGCGCTGCCGGTGCTCACCGATCGCGGGGCTCAGATCAGGCTGTCCGACGTCGCGGCGATCGGCATCAGTGACGGCCCGCCGATGCTCAAGAGCGAGAATGCCCGGCTTTCGAGCTGGGTGTACATCGATCTTGCCGGACGCGACCTGAGCTCAGCGGTGCGCGACATGCAGCAGGCGGTCGCCAAGGAGGTCAAGCTGCCGCCCGGGTATTCGATCGCATGGTCGGGGCAGTTCGAGTTCCTCGAGCGCGCCACGGCCAAGCTCAAGATCGTGGTGCCAGCCACGCTGCTCATCATTCTGGTGCTGCTCTACCTCACCTTCCGGCGCTTCGATGACGCGTTCCTGATCATGGCGACGCTGCCCTTCGCGCTGGTCGGCGGCTTCTGGCTGCTATTCCTGCTCGGCTATCACATGTCGATCGCAGCGGCAGTCGGCTTCATCGCGCTGGGCGGCGTCGCCGCCGAGATCGGCGTCGTGATGCTCCTCTACATCAACCAGGCGGTGGCGGCGCGCGATGACGAGCGGCGCCTCAATACCGACGACGATATCCGCGAGGCGATCGTCGAAGGCGCCGCGCTGCGCGTGCGGCCTATCGCGATGACGGTGGCGGTGATCATCGCCGGCCTGCTGCCGATCATGTACGGCAGCGGCACCGGCTCCGAGGTGATGCAGCGTATCGCGGGACCGATGGTCGGCGGCATGGTCACCGCGCCGCTGCTGTCGATGTTCATGATCCCGGCCGCCTATTTTCTGGTTCGCCGGCGCGAACTGCGCCGCCGGCGTGCCGGCCCATTGCAGCAATCTCTTCAACCCTGAACGAAAGGAAGCTCCCATGAAACGCGCTGTCGCCGGTTCGCTCCTAGCGGCCACTTCGGTTTTCGCCGTATCACTCGCCCACGCGCAATCCCAAGGTATGGGAGGGATGGACATGAAGGGCGATATGAAGGGCATGGACATGAAGTCGGAGAAGAAGGCCAAATCGCAGACCCACAAAGGCTCCGGCACCGTGTCGAAGGTCGATGCAGAAAAGGGCAGCGTCACCATCGCGCATGGCCCGGTCGAAAGCATGAAGTGGCCGGCAATGACCATGACGTTCAAGGTCAAGGACAAGAAGATGCTCGACAAGGTGAAGCAGGGCGACAAGGTGGATTTTAGCTTCGTCCAGTCCGGCAAGGACTACACGATCACGCAGGTGAAATAGGGCTGCATGCGCACGAAACAAGGCGGCCTGGCGGGTGTCCGAAGCTAAGGCATGAACACGCGTTTTTGCAGAGCAGCGAGAAAATGGCTCTCCGGACTGGTGGCCGGGTTGCTGTTGGTCTCGCAGATCGCGACGGCGGCCCAAGCCTGCACGCTCAGCGTGGCAGGCGGCGTTCCCGCATCGCCTGTCCAAGTCATGCAGGACGACTGCGACAGCATGCCGATGGACGCCGCAGCGTGCCGGGTGCGCTGCCTCACCCAGGACCCGAGCGTCGCGTCGACCGAGCAGCCGCCCAACGTATTCGTGGCTCCGGCGCCTGCCGAGCACGCGACGATCGCCTTGGCGGCCACGCAATGCTCGTCCAAGTCCGCATCAACAGCGCGGTGGCCCGGCGGGCCACCGTTGCGCATCCTGCACTGCAGCTACCAGATTTAGTCTGATCACCCCTGCGGGCGGAGGCCGCTCGCAGCTCCACTTCTTTTCGCTGTGCGGCGCATGTTGCGCTGCCGGCATTCGCAAGGACGTTCACAACGGAGGTAGGTATGAAACTGCTCAAGTCATTCGCAATTACAGTCACCGCGCTGGCGATCAGCGCTCCGGCATTCGCCGGACGCGATCAATCGCAGCTCATGCAGCAGCAGCGCGCCGTCCAGAAACTCCATGCCCCGGGACTTGCGGGCCCCACCGGACCGCGCGGTCAGATCGGACCAACCACCCGTGATGGCCGCGTCTGTGCCAACTTGGGCCATCCGACGGAAAGAGTGCGCTGCTGATTCGTTGGCGGGCTCGACAGCCTGGCTGCGGCCTCGCTGTCGAGCTACGCCTCGCCGAAGATCGCGATCAGCTGCTGCACGAATGCCCGCTGGGATTCTGGGCAGCAGTCGTACCAGGATGCGAGGTACGCGGCGAAGCTGCTCTGCGCGGGTCTCGCGACGTTCAAGTAGCCGAGCGAGGAAACGCCATCCGGATTGGATTCGAACAGCCTCAGCAACGCCGCGGCGGCGGCCTCGTTCTTTCGCCGCAGGTAGGGATCGATCTGAAGCGCCTGCTGGTTCTCGCGATACCACGACGCCATCGAAACCTGCGTCGGCATGCGCCGGTGCTCGTCGGCGAGCAGGCGCTCGGCATAGCGGTGGAAGGCCGGCGCGTAGTCCGCCCAGCCGGCGCGCGGCGGCGAGTTTTGCCAGCTCAAAGAGAGCCGGTTAAGCGTGACCAGCGATAGCACTTCGCACAGCGTCTCCTCGAACCACTGGTGGCTTCGCGAGCCCGGTTCGGCGCCGACGTCGCGTTGCTCGAAGTTCGAGACGATATGGCACAGCTCATGAGAGAACTGATACGCGAACTGGTCCCAGCGCGCGTCGCTTACATCGAGCAGCACCTGATAGGCACCGTCGGAAGTTTTCTGTTGCAGCACGCGCGGTCCCGCATTGCTGTAGCCGACGAGGATGCGCGACGACGCATGCCCGGGAAAATGCGCAATCACCACGTCTGCAACGGAGTTCAGAACGGCTTCGATGTCCTGCGTGCTGGCTGCGCCCCAGCCGCCGGCCTGAACCTGGATGAGGGGCCGGGCCCGCGCCTCGATGGACAGCCCCAACAGCGCGAGACAGACTGGAAACACGAGTCGGACGAGAAGGCGCATGAACTCTTCTGAGCAACCCCTACGCCATGCGCCGGAAACGCATTAAGGCATTGAACAGGAAAGGGAGCTGCTAAATGACGACAAAAGAAACGCCGTCCGTACGCCCCGTGATGGTGCGATCGGCAGCGCCGATGTTCAAGGTCGGTGCGTTCGCTCTGATCGCCTTTACCGCGGGAACCGCTGTCGCCGCTGGCGACGCAAAGCGTGGCGCACAGCTCTTTCAGCAATGCATGGCTTGCCACTCCGTACAACCCGGCGAGCACATGACCGGGCCGAGCCTCGCGCATGTCTGGGCTCACAAGGCTGCCAGCGGCGAAGGCTTCGAGCGCTATTCGGAGGCGCTGCAGCACTCCGGCATAACGTGGAACGAGGCGACGCTCGACAAGTGGCTCGCGAATCCGGCGCAACTCGTGCCTGGGACCAGCATGACTTTCCCGGGCATCAAGGAGGCGCAGGCGCGCCAGGATGTCATTGCCTATCTCAGAGCGGTGGGCGAGAACAAGGCGCCCAAGCCCGCGCAAGGCGGCGGCGGAATGATGGGCATGGCGCGCGGCAAGATGGACCTGAAGAGCGCTCCGCCGAGCGGACAGGTGCGCGCCATCAAATACTGCGGCGATACCTACACGGTCGAGACCGCCGATGGAAAATCCGAGAAGATCTGGGAATTCAATCTGCGCTTCAAGAGCGACTCGAGCAAGCTCGGCCCTGCGCCCGGCAAGCCGGTCGCGGTGGGCGCCGGAATGCAAGGCGACCGTGCGTCCCTGGTATTCGCCTCGCCGAAGGAAATCAGCGAATTCATCCAGTCATCCTGCCGCTGAGATGGTTTGTGGCCGCGCTGCTGCTCGCCTCGTGCAGCGAGTCGCCCGGTGATGACCCGCGCGCCGATCCGCGCGATGCCGCGAGGGTCGCGCTGGGGACGAAGGTCTATGCGGAGAATTGCGCCGCCTGCCACGGCGCCAAGCTCGAAGGCCAGCCCGACTGGCGCCGGCGCCTGTCCAATGGGCGGATGCCCGCGCCGCCGCACGACGATAGCGGCCATACCTGGCATCACCCGGACGCCGTGCTCTTCGGCATCACCAAGAAAGGCGTGGTGCCGCCTTACGCGCCGGCTGGATACGAGAGCGACATGCCGGCTTTCGCCGGCAAGCTCTCGGACGACGAGATCTGGAC
>Ga0209647_1002840_pt1 | contig 13801 bp, 16 predicted proteins | sample GraSoi_2013_60cm_FD_185827 | JGI IMG/M metagenome (GOLD analysis project Ga0209647, IMG submission 185827) | Grasslands soil microbial communities from the Angelo Coastal Reserve, California, USA - Sample 9_17_2013_60cm (SPAdes) (version 2) | ecosystem: Environmental > Terrestrial > Soil >... | reverse complement strand
TATTCAGTGATACGGCATACCACCGCCACAGAAACAAAGCCCAAAGGGTAAACTTGAAAGCACAGGGATGACGGATATAAAAGAACACGTATGGGCTCCTACACAGCAACAAGCACGCCACCCACCAGCATCACCACCGCACCCAACAGGCGGCTGCGGAGTTGACCTTCTCCCAGGAAGAGCCAGGCCCACAGGATGGTGAGGACGCTACTTAGCTTGAAGAGGGTGGTCACGTAGCCGACGAGACCAAGGGCAATAGCTGTGAAGCCAAAGAGTGGGGCCACCCCTGCAATGCTGCCATACTGGGCCTTCATACCTCTTCAAAAACAATGTAAGTATCTTCGTTCTCCCCATCCATCATACAGCCCATATGTCGTACACACAATAGCTGAGAACCTCCTCTCCCAGGAGCAGCGTTCAAGCTTGTGACACAAGGCAGCAAAGGAGTTGGTATCCCCACCATGACATTTGTCATGGAGAAATCAGGAGAGACTTCACTTCCGACAAGCTTCTCCCTGGGCTATACTCTGATGCGAAAGGATACGTTGCCAAAAGGATACGTCTCATCCCACGGCTGCTGTGGGTCTTCGAGAGGGAATCACCCCAAGCCGCGCTCCGGCCTGCTGCTGGGACACTCAAAGGTGCTCGGGCCATGAGAAGCGTTTACATTCACACAAGGAGAACACGTCATGAAAAGTTTTCGCCAGGAACCAGAGCCGAAACTGGAGCCAGCAGAAGATACCGTTTCCCTGGTGCTGCCGCTTTCCGCTCTTGATCGAAGCATGCTCGCCGAGGTTGGCGGCAAGGCGGCTAACCTCGGAGAACTAATTCGTGCGGGATTTTCGGTGCCAGCAGGGTTCTGCGTCACCACCGCTGCCTATGTCCGCATGTCATCTCGTGCCGGGCTTGACACCTATCTTTCGGGACTAGAGGTCACCTCCCGCGAGGAAAGCGCACGCCAGATCGAACTGGCCACAGCCATCCGCACCGCCTTGGGTCAGACCCCCCTGCCGCCAGAGGTCATCGAGGCTGTCACGAGAGCCTACCAGGCTCTCTCTGCTGGAGAGCCCATCCCGGTCTCTGTCCGTTCCTCGGCGACCGCCGAAGATCTGCCAGACGCCTCCTTTGCCGGGCAGCAGGAGACCTTTCTCAACGTGATTGGCAGCGAGGCAGTGCTCACCGCCGTCCAGCGGTGTTTTGCCTCACTGTGGACTGACCGCGCCACGCAGTACCGTGCCAGCCTGGGCATTGCTCCTCGGGACGTGCGCCTGGCTGTCGTGGTGCAACGGATGGTGGAGGCAGAGGTGGCTGGCGTCCTCTTCACGGCCAATCCACTGACCGGGAAACGTCGTCAAGCGGTGATCGATGCCAATCCCGGCCTGGGTGAGGCCGTCGTTTCCGGTGCGACCAACCCCGATCATTTTGTGGTGCAGACCATGACAGGTGAGATTGTCGAGCGTCGCCTGGGCGACAAGCAAGTGATGAGCCAGGCCGCAGCTGGAGGTGGGACCCAGAAGATCGAAGCAAGCCCGTCCCCCATTCGTGCCTGCCTCTCAGATGATCAGATCCGCGCATTGGCAGCGCTTGGGGCGCGAGTCGAAGCACTGTATGAGACACCCCAGGACATCGAGTGGGCCATCGATCCTTCCGGCCAGATGTTCCTGCTCCAGGCACGACCGATTACGACCCTGTTTCCCCTCCCGGCTGGCGCTCCGGAAACTTCCGAGAGCCTACGCGTCTACCTGGCCTTTGGCGTCCAGCAGGGCACCTATCGGCCTTTCACGCCCATGGGTCTTTCTGCTCTCCGACTCCTCGCGTCCGGGTTTCTGACGCTCATTGGCTCCCCGCTGCGCGATCCGCTGGCCGGTCCCAGCTTCGTCAAGGAAGCTGCTGGTCGTCCGTTCTTCGAGGTCACCGCCGCCTTGCGCAGCCCCTTTGGGCGCCGCTTCCTCATCGAAGCTATGACAGAGGCGGAGGTCCACGCGGCCACCAGCTTCGCGCACCTGGTGACTGATCCACGGCTTTCACTCCGCACAACGCCGCGGCGGACGTTTGGGCGCGCGCTCGTTCTCCTGCTCGCACGCACCCTCTTGCCCTGGTATCTGCTGCAGGCGCTCCTCGCGCCACAAGCCGCCAGCCAGCGGGTGCAGCGCTTCGTGGAACAGCTACGGAACGCCCACCACATCGATGCGTCAGCCGATGCCGCTGCCCGTCTTGCCGCCGCAGAGCGCCTCCTCCTGCACTGCCTGCGCCTGGCCTTTCGCGTCTCGCCAGTCATGCTTGCGGGCATGCAGAGCTTTGCTCTGGCCCGGCGGATGCTCGGTGAGCTCGCCTCGGAGAGTGAGTGCCAGATCGTCCTGGGCGGTTCGCCGACGAATCCCACGACCCAGATGAATCTGGCCCTCTGGAGGCTCTCCCAGGAGATGCGGGCAGATGCGACGAGCAGGCAGCTGCTCCAGAGCATGCCAGCCGCTCGGTTGGCCCAGGACTACCAGCAAGGACGGCTGCCCACTCCCGTGCAACAGGGCCTGGCAAGCTTTCTCCAGGAGTACGGCCACCAGGGAGTCTGTGAACTCGACCTGGGTGTGCCGCGCTGGTCGGAGGACCCCACCTATGTGCTGGATCTCCTCACCGGCTACCTGGAGATGGAGGAGAGCGGACTCGCGCCGGATCTCCAACTCCAAGGCGCTGGACGTTCGGCGCGGGCGATGATCGCGACTCTTGCGCAGCGCGCCAGGCAAAAGCACTGGCTCCGCGGGCGGCTGGTGCGCTTTTGCCTGCAACTGGCCCATGCCCTGGCAGGCTTCCGCGAGATGACGCGCTTTGTCGTAGGGCTGCGCCTTTCACAAGCACGCCAACTGCTCTGGCCTGTCGGAGAGGAGTTGACCCGGGCCGGGAGGCTGAAAGAGACCGCAGATATCTTCTTTCTCACCTTTCCCGAAGCACATGCAGCACTAGCTGGAGCGGATCTGCGGGAGCGCGTGAGCGAGCGACGAGCCGCCTTCGCACGGGAGCTCGGGCGTCGTCATGTGCCACTCGTCCTGCTTTCGGATGGCACCGAACCCACAGCTCAGCCTCAGAAAACCCAGAGTGCTGCCCGGTCAGAAGGAACGCTGCAGGGAACCCCTGCGTCCCCTGGGATGGTGTCGGCGCCCGCGCGGGTGATCCTTGATCCTCACGACGCCCGCCTGGAACCGGGCGAGATCCTGGTGGCTCCCTCAACTGACCCCGGTTGGACACCTCTGTTCCTCAAGGCAGCGGGACTGGTGATGGAAGTGGGTGGAGCGATGGCACACGGCGCGATTGTGGCCCGCGAGTATGGCATTCCCGCAGTCGTTGGCGTGGCTGGTGCAACCGAGCGGATTGTGACCGGTAGCCGCGTGACGATTGATGGCACCGCTGGCACGGTCGTGATCGAGTCAACGCGTGAGAAAGACCTGCTGTGACGAGGCGGTGGTACAATGAGGTCGCAAGAACCGTTCATGTTGCGACAGGCAAACAGGAGAGACCGTATGCGGATCAGCCAGCGTCGAGAAACAGCAGGACAACCAGTGAAGCCAGTGTGTCCTGGTGACACCGCTCGCTCAGATGAGGTGATTGCCTCCAGCGGGGTGCCGTTCCATCTCTGGCGGCTGTACCAGCATGCCTGGTTCGCCGTGGCATCTTGTCCTGGGACTCGTCGCCCTGGGATGTTACGCGACAAGCTACACCTGACTGATGTGGCCGCATCCGGTGCATTGGGCGGTACAAGCGCGCACACGATCCCAGATGGCGCTTCTTCTGTGGATGGCCCTGGTCATGCTGGCGTTCGTGTTCAGCCTGGTGGATGGTTCTGCCTGGCTCTGGCTGTTCATCGGGATTGCGACCATTGCGGGAGTCCTGCTCCCGATGCGCGCTGCCTTCGCAGCAGTCGCGATTCTCATGTTCCTTCCAGTATTCATCGTGGTGGGCATCAATGGAGGGATCGGCGGCATCAGCGCAGTGGATTGGCGATGGCCTATCGCCCTCCTGCTGCTGGTGCGGGGGCTTGGCCTGGACATGATCGGCATGGCCCGGCTGGGTAACGCTATCCGAGAACTGCATACCACGCGCAGAGAACTGGCTCGTCTGCAAATGGATAGCAGACCACAATTATCAGCCGCACTATGCGCACAAGGATCGACAGGATAATCGGCTGTCTCCAGCAGAAGTCTTAGGTTGGGTTCAGGGAAAGATGCGCACCCAGGAAGAGTTACATCGCATTTTCTACGAAACACGACATCTCAGACGACTGAATAAAGCTGGTTACCTGAAGTTCAGACATTGGCGTTTGTATGGCGAGTACGGTTTAGCCAAACATCAAGCGGTCATTTGGTTGTATGAAGAACATCTGACTATCGAGTTTGCGAATGCCCCTCTGGCCCAATATCAAGTCGAGTATCAGCCAAACAAGAAAGATTTGCGCCAGGTGACTCCGATCCGACTTCTTGAAACACCGTACCGATCACCCCAACTGTCGCTTTGGGCGCAAGGCGAAGTGGAGTGGCATCAGGTGATACGGGAAGCTCCATATGGAGCACGCAAGAGAACAAAGGCCGAGACCGGAATCATTCAACGATCCCTCTTTCCCTAATCACTCACTCCATTCTTGAGTCTCACGGATGACGCGTTTAGTAAACTATTCAAGAGACTCCTCCTCCCTTTGTACAACAGGCGGCACTATATTGCCAAAGATCGTTCGTAGCCCTTTTTCGCTGATTGCAGTACGCTCCTTTTCCCTTTTCTGCACTATAGATTTCGTGAAAAGCAGGGAGCGCGAAACCACCAGCTATTGGTTCATGCTCTTTCAGGAGTCCCAACATACTGCCATAGAGCGGACTTCCCTGAGCAAAATTACTCGTTCCATCGATAGGATCAATCACCCATGTGTAGGGCGATTGATTATCAACAATTCCTGCCTCTTCATCGATAATATTATGCGTTGGATAGGTCTGATGAATGGCTTCAATAATGGTCTTTCCTATCTCTAGGTCCGCCTCAGTAACAACCTGGTTATTGTCACCAAATTTTGTCGTTGAAGAGACCCTTCCAAAACGGTCTCGCGCCATTTGAGAAGCGTTTTCTAGAGTCTTAACGATAAATGTTCGATAATCCATGTGCACCGTTTCTTGGTAAACTATTTGTTTTGGTTGCTCATCTCTTACTTTTGTTAGGAGGAAGTGCTCGTTGATACGGATGTTTGGGCACGTTTGAGGTCAGTATGCTGAATGTGAATGACACCCCTTGTTTAAGTGATGAAATTGTCTCTGTGATGGTCTTCTGCTTCATCTGTTCTCCTCCTTGTTTGAGTCTATCAATATTTTGACAGAGATTCAAGATCTTTCAGGATTTTTCTGCCAATGTGAGTGCCGCTCTATGTAAGGGATGTCCTGGCGAGGTTTCGTAGCTGGGTACCGGCAACCTCGATTAGAGAGCGAACTGCAGGGTGCACGCCAACTCCTGGAAGCAGCAGGGATCGACGTGAGACTCAAACCAATCATCGAAACGCTACCCCCTGAGACCTCCGCTGTCCTCGCCTGGACGGTGTGCGAAGGGGTGGCCAACGTCATCTGGCACAGCCGCGTGCAGCACTGTCTCATTCGGCTGACTCAGAAGAACGGGCGGGTCTGGGCCGAGGTGATCAACGACGGAGGCAGACAAGAGCGTATGGAGGCAGGCCCTCTCACCCTGTCCGGCAAAGAACATTTTCGTGTCCGCGTGGAACTTCCCATCCAGCGTGGTGGAGAGGCACCAGTCTTACAGGAGGAACGATCATGATCCGAGTGCTGTTGGTGGAAGACCAGGCGATGGTGCGCGGTGCGCTCGCGGCGCTGCTGAGCCGGGAACAGGATTTTGTTTACGCTCCTCTGGTAGTTCGAGTCACAGCTCATGGGGGCAAGTGTGCTTCCCTATGGTCGGAACATCCCGATCTTGTCCACTTCGGTAAACCAGAAGGTATGGTTGGCGCCCATCACAAGCCCGAGTGGCATACTGCCCGCTGTCGGAATGGCATAGGGGAGAAAACGGTGTGCGGCGGGATCCAGACGAGCAATCACGTTATCCACCAGCACCGTCACCCAGATTTCACCATTTGGTGTCACGACCAAACCGTAGACCCCACCCACTCCGGAACCAGTAGATGGTGCGTAGTAGCGGGTAAAGGTGCCGGTGTGTGGGTCGAGGCTGAGCACGAGACCAACGCTGAAAGAAGTCGCCCAGATGATCCCGCGCCCGTCACTGGCAATCTCCATGAGCGACGTTATGGGTCCAGGGGGGGTGAAAAAACGGATGCGGCCGGTGCGAGGATCGAGGCGACCAATATGATCATTGCTGGACTCGGTGAACCAGACCATCCCCTTTTGATCGACCGTCACTCCATAGGGATCGAGCGTTTGCACACTCCGTTTGGCCGAGAGCAGATAGTGCTGCATGCGACCAGTCTGGGGATCGAGTCGTCCCAGCATATCAGCATTGAATTCAGTGAACCAGACCGTCCCATGCGCGTCGAGTGCCAGCTCGTTGGGAGCACTTGGCAGGGAGAGCGTCTTGCCTGCATGAGCGGGATCGGGGACCGTGAGCATCGGCAACTGGTAGAGTTGATAGCGCCCTGTCGTGGGAAAGTAGTGCCCGATATAGTTGGCATACTCTTCCGCGAACCAGATCGTATCGTCAGGGGCTACCTGTACTGACATCACGCCAAAGCGCCCACCTGGCGGCGTCATCTGCCGAAAGGTCTGGGTCTGGGGGTCAAAGACGGCGAGGAAATTGCGGCCCATTTCTCCGAACCAGAGACGCCCTTCGTGGTCGATCGCTGGCCGCATTACCTCACTATTAGATTGCGGTAAGAGATACTCGCGGAAATCACCAGTCGCCCTGGTAGCTGACGGTGTGGTTGACTGCGCCAGCGTTCCACTGGCAGGAGGCGTGCCTGGCAGTTCGACCCTGGCCTGCCCGGAAGGTTGGGCGCTGCCGTTTCCCAGCGCGACGATGGTGACAATACCGAGCAGGAGCACGGCCAGGAGGAGCCAGGCGTCGCGCTGGCGGCGGCCTGACCAACGCGAAGAGCGTTGCCTGGTACGAGGACCTGCACGCAGTTCTTGCCCGGCGACCTCGCCCCCGGGATCCTCAGTTCCGATGTGAGAGGAAAGCTGTTTGTTGCTCATCGTTCTGTCACCAGTATGTTGATTGCATTATGCAGGAAGGGATACGCTACTTTCTTTCTGATTGGTACGTTTAGGGTTACACTGCTGCTGTGCAAATACTGCGCTACCGTCGGCGCAGCAGTGCTTGCAAATTGTCCTCAAGCGTTTGCTCGGTCACCTCCCCAATCACCTTGTTAACAATCACCCCGTGCCGGTCAATAAAGACCGTTTCCGGAACGCCGGTCACTCCGTAATTAATGGCAGTGGATCCGGTGGGTTCAACGACGTTCGGGTAGGTGATCCCGTATGTTCGCAAAAAGCTGAGGCCATCGCTCGCCGTATCTTGAAAGTCGATGCCGAGAAAGACGATGCCCTGGCCCTGTACACGCCGCCAGGTGACCTCCAGGAGCGGTGCCTCATGTTTGCAGGGGTCGCACCACGACGCCCAGAAGTTGAGCATGACCGGTTTTCCTTTGAAGCTGGCCAGGTGCACGGGTGCCGCAGGAGACGAACTTAGCGAGGCTAACGTGAAATCCGGTGCCGGGTGTCCGTTGAGAGGGCTACTATTGCTGCTGCTATGGGACTGACCCGGAGCAGGAACCAGCAGTTGTGACCCGAGCAACACAAGGAGCCCGGCATTGAAGAGGCTCACCAGGAGGAATATCAGTATGCGCCGCTTGCGGGCAGGCCCTTTTGGTTTCTCCGTGAGCTTTTCAGTCTGTATGTCATTCGGTGATGTGCCTTCAGCCGGCTTATCTTCAGATGCCATAGATAGTACTTTCTATGTGAGTAGATGCTCCTATGCTGATTCTGTTGCTTGTAATTGAGAGCTGACGTGGCCGAAATATGCCTCCCGAAGGAATACCCATGCAAAAGAATCGCGCGAAATATCATATTCATAGTGCTGAGTTGGAAGCGGATCATCTGCTGCTGCTGTTAGCAAGCCTCGCCGAATGCATACGTTGTTCCTCTTAGACTCTGAAATAATGCTCAAAAAAAGGATTTTGCATTGGCTGTCTCACAAGCAAGGAGCCACTCCCTCGGATGTTTCACATGACATGTTGGATTATACCGAACAATGATACAAGCGTCAAGTGTACTATCTTTGGTCGTACTAGGGCAAGAACCATTCACTGCTGTTGTGAGAAGCCGAGACATATGGCAAAGCCAAAGCGGGAGAGAAGTATGAGCAGGTATTACAAGGAGTGGCCAGCATGATCCCATACCATCCGCTGAGGAGGGAGCATACCTATTGGCAGTACCCACCTCCCATCAACGGCTAGTGCATTGCTGCCATATTGGATGCAGGTCGAAAGCCAGAACACAGCAGATCCATCGCATCGATGCGATCGTCCTTTACTGTGCAGTATATTTGCTGCTCTACGACCTGCCACCCATGAAGATCGTGGAGCCGAATGCGGTAGGCAATGCGTAGACGATCAGAAACCTGATCGACCTCAGACTTTATGACCTCGAAGTGGTCGGCATGGCTGAACCACTTCGAGAGCCATCCTACCGTTTCTTTGGGACCCGTACCCTCTCGCACGCCTGGTGGCACCAATGCCCGAAAGTGCATCTGCGGTTGAAAGCAGGTCTCCAGACGTTGAAAATCTCGCACTCCTAGAGCAGCTAGAAAGACCCCTGCAACTGCTGTGTCATTCCCGGCATCTGATGGATTGCCGACAGGTGAGACACTGTCAGGATTATTCATCTTTTCCCTCCTATCTTATCTTCTGCCCTGGTCAGTGAGCAGGGCCTGTGCCGCCAGACGACCTGGCGTACCAGCGATACCGCCCGTCGGATTGGTCCCGGCACCCGAGATGTAGAGCCCTTCAACAGGGGTCCGGTGGTTCGCGAGGCGGCGAGTTGGACGCAGCGGACCGAGCTGGTCAAGCGTGTTATCGAGGTACATTGGATGACCGAGCGGCCACCTTCCCACTCGCTCCATATCAAGAGGAGTAAACGCAGACACGCCCTGGATACTGCTACGAAAACCGGGTGCCCTCGCTTCAAGCACGTTCAGGCAGCGCTCCACGAACACCTCGCGACTTGCATCCCACCCACCAGCGATCCGCGCGGGTGCCGACGGGCAAGCCAGGTACACCGTGTGATGCCCCGGAGGAGCCAGCGTGTCGTCAATGGCAGAGGAGGTGAAGGCGTAGAGTGGAGGGGGATCCGCCAACAGGCCGGCCTCAGCCTTCATGAACCCCTGTGCCATCTCCTCAAGGGTATCGACGTAGCTTTGCAAGCCGTGATAATCTCCAGGTTGGCTGTTTGGGTATGGAGGCAGGCGGTCGGTTGCCACATGCACGAGTGCCTGGACGACATTGGATAGGTGAGCAGCGGCAAGGTCAGCACCCTCACGCCCTGCAAGTGGCGGATCGAGCAGTTCAAGCAGAGCGGTCTTTGGGCTGATGGCTGTGATCACGGCATCCACTTCGATCGTTTCACCATCTTCAAGAACCACCCCTCGGACGCGCCCTCCAGATGCATCAATGCGAACGACAGGTGCCGCGCAGCGGACCTCGCCACCATAGGAATCAAGACGACGGAGCAGGGCATTGGTGAGTGCCCCTGCCCCACCCTTCGCATGCCACTGGCCAAACAAATGGTACGCCGCTTGCCAGAAGGCAAAGAGCGAGCCGCCGGGAACATTCGGTCCCACATTGGCATGAGCGGCGAAAGCGCTGACCGGCCCCCGAGTGAGATCGCTACGCAGCCAGCGCTTGAGCAGCGAGTCATACGGGCTGAGCAGATCACGGATGAGTGTGACTGGCTCATGGCGGAGAACCCCGGCGATGTTCATCACACGCCCGGGAATTTCCCCAAGCCCACCTTCCCCACGTATGGAAGGAAGCACCGCACGCACTACAGGGAAGGCGATTTCCATGAACGCCCCGTATGCATCGGCCTCATCCTGATCGATCTCAGCGAGAGAGGCGATCGTTGCTTCGATGGAGCGATAGAACCGGAGTCGGCGGCCATCAGCACGAATGGCGACCGAAAACGGATCCATCTCGATGTACTCCAGACCAACTCCGGGGAGATCGAGGTCCTCGGGAATATCAGTCATGTTGATCATATTGTGCGCGACCGAGTGCATGTCGAAGCGGTAACCGGGCACTATCTCCTCGGTACGTGCCCCGCCTCCTGGGTGGGTACCCTGTTCCAGGACAAGGACATCTCGGCCTGCCCGTGCCAGATAGTAAGCGGCAATCAATCCATTGTGACCTGCGCCGACAACGACAACTTTCGGCTGTTTCCTCATCAACGACACCTCTCCTCATATCCTCCGATGATCTGGTTGCACAATGGGAACTGTAACACCGATGTGGTGTACATGAGCCTTTGCATAAAAGAGTTCGGTGAAAAAATCGTTTCCCCCCAAAGGGAGGAATGAATAGGGCGCAATTCGTTGATGCAGCGGCGAGCATGGAACTGCTCCCGAACGATCTAAATGTGCTTGTATCAATGATGATCCTTTGCAAGAAGACCCAGTGGGCGATCAAGTAACAGAGGGCAAGCCTCGCTATAGCGTCATACTGGTTGACAAAGAGAACATACCAGTAGCATCAATGGTGCCTCCTCCTTATGACTAGAGTATAGGTTGCAGTAGTACATCTGTCAAGTGTACTATCGGAGATAGTATACAACACGATGGAAGGAGTCTCATCGCTCCTGGAACGCGCATGTAACATGTCGATTGTACCGCTTGACCAATGAGGAGGCCCTGGACGTTGTCTCTGGAAGATCTCGCTATCTGGACCTAGAACATCTTGAGCGAGCCATACCTACAGAAGAGAGGGCTCAAGCCCACCATGGTAGCTTCGCTACTTGTCTGAGGAGAGTGCATCCTGTTCAGCAGGTACAAGAGGGCAGCTTCCCGATCCTCCATTGCGTAGCATCGCTCCTGTATGTGGCATCCCATTGGACATCTCGTCGCTTCTCATGGCAGGAGGCCACAAATGACCAGGTGTCAAACATGCAAGACTGTTACTGTTTTGATACTCACCTTGGGTATGACTACAGATGAGAGAAGAGAGCCTTCGTATACAACTATTGAGGTACGATCATCGATAGTAGACATATAGCAGGAAGGATGCTACAATTAGGAAGGAAACATCAATGATCTTGAGTTATGCTCAAATAGAGACGAAAGGAACAGCAGAGTATGTGTGCATCTGGAATGTTGGGACACGCTTACAGCGGATACCCTGGCGACCCCTTGTCATTGCTGGGTATGCTGGTCTTCTTTGTACTGTTGGCAACAGTCATCTGGCTGATGTTGCATTCTCAGTATGGGAAAAGGATTCTTGCGATAAAACACGAGCCCCAGCCGCATGATGAGCCCTATGCCTATTCTGTGCCTGACGAATCAGCGTTAGAGGTCTTACGTGAGCGCTATGCACGAGGCGGGATTGATTCATAGCATCCAAGGATGCGCTGCAACGACTCATGACGGCTTCAAACCGAGACGACGAGCTTACCTCTCCCTGGTTTTATGTGGGCCAGTTGGAAGATAAACTCTATCGTCCCAGACAGGATTCAGCCATTAATCGAGTCCGAGAACGCGTCCAGCTCAAGCGAGAAATAATCCAAGAAAGGCCCGGACGTATGAATGCCAACGGTTGATGAGCAGGGCGGAGCAGCACGCGAGGTCGGGCAGCACCAAGCCGTCTTGCCAGATCATCGGCCAGTGTCTGCAGTTGCGGACCCGCCGGTACCGCCGAGTGAGCCACGTTCCGCGCCATAAGGATTACGCGGAGGAGTCCGAGTCCGAATGCGCCAAGCATCACCAGGGCCATGCCAAGGGGAAGCGTGACGCCCAGGAGCGCGTCCCAGAATGGTGCGCGACTCAGGCCAGCCTGACCGATGAAGTGGAGTAAGCCACCAAGACCCAGCCCCAGACTCACGAGTGGCAGCATCAAGGCCAAAATTTGGACGCTACGCCGCTGCCGCCAGGAGCCCACACGGCGCAAAAGGCTCAGGATCAGACATGCTCCGAAGATGGCCAGCAACAGGCTCGTGAGACCAAACAACATATGCACTACTCGCCCTCCTCCGCCGCACGACGACGCGCAATTTCGTCGAGCTGCTGGCGTATCTGTGTGGCAGACTGTTGATCAGGCAGTGCTCGCAGACGCTCGAGCGTCTCTCCAGAAAAGCTTACGAGCAAGTCCGCTAAGATGCGTCCGACGAAATCAGAAACGAACTCCTGCTCGGTAAAATTCGGGTAATAGATGTAGGACTGGTCGCGCTTCTCCACGCGCAAGAGATTCTTTTTGGCTAGCCTCGTCATCGTGTTCATTACCGTCGTGTAGCCGAGCTTGCGCCGCTCGTATAACACCTCGAAGATGTCGCGGACGGTCGTCCCCTGGCCCTCCGGGCGTGCCCAGATCAACTCCATGATCTCGGCCTCCAGGTCGCCGAGTACCTTGCGAATGCCCGGGCGATCCGGTCGAAAGACACGTAAATCTGGTTCTGCTGTCATCTATCAACTCCTCTTCTCCCAGAGAGCTCGTTCTCCTTACAGCGACATCGCCTCGTAGAGCAACAGTTTGCCTGCCGATGTCGACATTATTGCATGTGCCTAAAGTATAGGGGATGATCGTACGCCTGTCAAAGCTATCATTGCTATAGGTATTGTCAGTGACTCAATCCCCTAGTGTACCGATCTCTTGCCAGGGAGCCATATGTTTCTCCTCTTCAGTCGTCCTCTGTTGAGAACATTACGTATGAGCACAATAATCATACTGCAAACATCTACTACTATCAATAGTACGTCTGCTTTAAGTACTGCTTGCCCCTATACCATTGTGTGATATAATGACAATCAGGCTGTACATAGCCGCGAAATGGGATGTACGCTCCTGTTTGGAACAAGTAAAAGGCCGGACGTTCTCTGTGAGAGGAGAAAGCAATTGATGATTTCTGAACCTGATTTCAATGTGTTTTACCCTGACCGACCAGGTATTCGCAAGGTGCTCGGCGAGCTGGAGGCCGAAATCATGGAGCTTATTTGGAGCCGTCCTCCTGATCAGGGAATCATCGTGCGGGACATCTTTGACGTCCTGTACGAGCGACGGCAGAAACAGATCGCTTACACGACGGTCATGAACACGATGACTCGCCTGGCGAAGAAGCACTTATTGCGAGTCGAAAAGAAGGATCAAGCGTATATCTACTATGCGAACTTCACTCAAGAAGAGTTCGTATCGCGGTTCGTCGGGCGTATTCTCGAAGATCTGTTCGCGAACTTTTCAGGAGCCGCACTTGAGCATCTCAATACGCTGCCAGACTCTCCGGCTGCCACACAGGCGCGCCAGTACCTTGCAGAGATCACGCGCTTACGTCAAGAAGAGGAGGAAGCGTAGTGTATCTTCTGATTGGCATCGTAAGCGTCCTTTTTGTCCTGCTCGCAAGCTCTCTCATGCTAGGTGTTGTCCATCGTATACGTGACTGGTCATACCGGCGTCCCCTTCAATGCTCTGTGCTGTTCTTACCCCTGGTGATGCTTGGACTGGGTCTGTGTTCATCTGGTCTCTTGTTTCAGGATATCTTCCCAGGAGGGGTGCTGCTTCTTATGATGGGTGGGATCGCACTCGGTGCGCTTGGCATGGGTATTGCGCGGCTTGTGCTCA
>Ga0209647_1002839_pt1 | contig 13810 bp, 11 predicted proteins | sample GraSoi_2013_60cm_FD_185827 | JGI IMG/M metagenome (GOLD analysis project Ga0209647, IMG submission 185827) | Grasslands soil microbial communities from the Angelo Coastal Reserve, California, USA - Sample 9_17_2013_60cm (SPAdes) (version 2) | ecosystem: Environmental > Terrestrial > Soil >... | reverse complement strand
ATCCCAAAGACCGACCCAGCGATCAGACAGAGCACAAATAGACTGACGTAACGGTTCATATATCTTCTAGTCCCAACCGGGGAAGGATTTATTCCCGCTTGGGCTGAGATTTCATAGGCTTCAATCCGGTCTGGAGAGGGCCTGCACAGCGTCCCGTATTTCCTGAATCTCTTTGGCAATCATCTCGTCCTTTTTCGATACCTCGGGCACCGTGAGCAAGCACGCCGGCGGCTCGCCGGGCGCGATCTACAAACAGACCGAAGGAAAACAGTCTCCTTGTTTCGAGGTGCGCGCAACAGTTTGCGGTCAAAGTTAAATACGTAAACTTTTCGTTATGCCTGACGACGATATCCGTAGACTTCGAGATGACGTCCATAGGGAAATCACTTTTCTGAAGGACCAGCTCAACGCGCTAACCACAGACTTAAAGGTTCTCATAGCGTGCAATCCATCACTGCTTGAGCAAATCAAAGAGCGCGCCGCTGGTGCGGGTGCACTGTTTCCCGGCGTACGCCTTTGTCAGCTCTTTGTGAACAAGTACGGCGGCTCACGGTGAGCCATCTAGGATGGCCGAGCGCAGCTTTAATCGATCGACCGCAGTTAGGACCATCGGGAATTTGAGTTCTAACGGCAACCGATTGCGGGACCAGAGCCGAGCTTTGCCGGTCGAATCAATGACCGCAATCGCACGATAGTCTCGAAGATCCTATCTGGGGAATAGAAAGGTTCCTTCGCAACCGAAGCCGTCATTTGCGTCACCCTGAGCGATATGCAACGACAGGGACATTGAGGGTCAAGGCTCCGATCTTCCAGCGCTATCAAACGCGAGAATATTTTAGACTTCAAGCTAAAACGTTGGAAGTGGAAGGAAGACGTTGGTGCTCAATGGGTTAGGGAAATGCAGACGCACATGCAGATGGCCCTTGAATCCAGTCATCCCTGCAACTTCAGCCGCGACCCGGATCTTAGGCGGATTTTCGACTGGCGGTTTATCGGTGAACAGCCTTGCGGATAGCGTGCCAGCGGCAATCAGTGCGTACTGACCAAGCGGCTGGCCTCCTCCGCACTCAAGTGCCCGGTCATCTCGGCGCCGATGTCGTGCTGGAAGCGGCGGATGGCCGCACGGGTCAACGGACCAAAGACGCCGTCCACGGGGCCGTTGTAGTAACCCAGGCGGTGCAGTATGTCTTGGACTCGCAGCCTGTCCGCTTTGGACATACTGGCCTCGTCGGGCATGGCCGCCATCGGCGAGGCTGATGGCGAGGCCGCCGTCGATGCTGGCGATAGCTCGCCCTCCTGATCTTAATGTTGGCTGCATCAAAGGCGTCCTGGACAATCCGTTCCTTGGCCAGCACGATTTCCCGACAATTATTCATGCTGGATTGGCTTTGAGCTTCCTTCATTTCCCTCAGCCGATCCGACAAACGCGTAGTCATTGCGTCCATGAAACTCGTACGAGCCGTTCGAGGCGAAACCTTCGGTTCTTCAGTATCCTCCCAAAATCCGTCCCAATCCTTGGCGTCCCGCCAGAAGGCGCGCCATTCATCATCCAGTGCGCGCTGGAGCGTCTGCGTCAGATAGATGGCCACCTGGACATCGGTTGGCAGCCCGAAATAACAGAGGATAACCCCATCATGATCGTGACGGCGGTTAACACGAGCGCCGTGGCCGTTAATGTAACCGTGAAAGTTATACCAAGATTTAGTATCGGTGTAGAACTCGATCGCAGCAGCGCAACGCACTACCTCGTGACAGCGCTGGTTGCCGATCGGTGTTCCATCGACCTCAATGGCGTCAAGTGGCGAGGAAATCGTCTCTAATTCGGACAAGCTCAATCCGTACTTAGCCATCAGCTTTTGCGCTAGCTCGGCTGCTGCTATGGCTTCCTGTTCAGTACATCCATTGATCTGCGTTTTCTCTAGTAGCGCGCTGATCTTGTCCAATAACGCGGAGCGCTTTTCCTGATCTAGGTTATCGGTAGTCATCATGATGCCGAGCCTCCTTCCATACGGCCACAGTGAGTTGCGAAATTCCGATGCCGTGCGATTCTTGAGTCGATTCACTACCTTTAGCCGCGCATTTCCTGACCAGAGTGCGCGGTTTTCCTTTTCCGGGCGGTGATTCATTCATAGTCGTAATCCAACTTGTTAGGTCGAAAGGGTAGCTCGGCTTCTTTAGCCGATAGGGAATTGATCGCCGTCGCTATTCCCTGGGCGCAATTAGCCTCCGTGCTTTGCAGAAATTCAAACAGGGTATTAAGGACCACCCGTTTAACTATCCGGGTTTTGGTGCTGCCAATTTCGTAAGTCTCCAGCCTTCCATGAGAAATTAAATCGTAGACGTACTCTGGACCCACACCTAAAAACCTCGCTACCTCACTACATTTCGGGGCCGGGCCTAGAATTGAATCGTGTTGCCCACTCATGGTTGCGCCCCTTCCTCACGCTTCGGGAATCGGCTCCGTTTTTTGGCTGTGGTTTGCGCTCTGGTAGCGGGCTCGAACCCGAGCCAAGTCAGGACTGACTCTTTCCGATAAAGGAAAACCCGCTGATTGACTTTGGTAAATTCCAGTAGTCCGGCATTACGTGCACGTCTCAGCGTACTGCTGTGGCAATCGCGCAGATGGCAAACCGTCGTCGCGTTCAATAGCGGCGGCAGATCTTTCAAATCTTCTATTTTCAAAGGTGTGGGCTTTCAGTTCTGCCCAGCGTTTGAGCGTGACTCTTTCGAGGACCAACCAAAAAAGGCATCACGGAAAAACGCGAGGGCGTTTACGTGATTGTTTGAACCTTACCTTTGACTTGCCCGCCTCAATTCACACCCGAGGTCGGGAAGCAACTTTAGCTTTTCTGGCCCAAGCGGCCCAATCGACGCGGATATTATGCGTCATTTGCGCCTAGGCGCAACTTCTTTTGCTCACTAGCGTGCGGCATCGCGACAACGTTCTCAGAGCTCACTAATGCACCGAAGCCAACGGTGACCCTTGGACGTTTGGTGAGATAATGCCCGGCGGTAACTGCCACATTTGAATGACGAAGGGCAATCGAAGCGGCTAGCAAGTCGTAGGTGAGATAGACGCGGCTCCCGAACATCTTCCTTAATTCGTGAATCGGGTTGCGTGAGGAGAGCCCGGCTTTGTGCAGCCACTCGCTCAAGGCTTCGAATGTCGTCTGGCACCGGTAATGCGCATAATTGCTGCGCGGCCGCGCTTTGATCTCGCTTTCCAGAACGAACGAACCGTTCCGTTTGGCGAACCACCCCCGAAACAACGCCATGATCTCAGGCTCGACGGCAACTTCTCCGACTCGTTTACCTTTGATATGAAGGACGGCGCTCGGTGCGATACGAATGAGGGATTGCTGCCAATCGAAAGCACTCCATTCGAGTTTGTCGATCTCGTTCCGCCGCAGTCCGCAGCACAACCGAAGCGTCAACGCCTTGAGCAGCTCGGGCTCTCCCGCCAACTCGACCAATGCAGCTTTAAAGATTTTCTCTGGATCCAAACCGCCCTGGTAACGCATATCGGCTGCCGGGTACAGTTTGACCTTTTCGAACGGATTCTGGACGTGTGAAAGTCCGGCCCGTTCCAGCCTCTCGCCCGCAAAGAGCGCTCCGGCTTGCCTGAGAATCGAATTGCAACTTGTCTTCCTGCTCCGAATCACGTTGAGATCGTCCCCGGCTTCAGAGATATAGCTGGTCCGCCATGATTCGATTTTTTCCCTGGCCAGAGATACCAAAGGGATTTTGTCGATCTTCGCCAACCACACTTCTCTCTGCGCAGATCGGTAGTCGTGTTTCTTGCTCGTGCGCTTGATCCCGGCAATGTCGGCTGCGACGCGACGAAGCGCGGTGACGTAATCGACGATTGTTCGCTTCTGGCCATCGAAGGTCGATTCGACTCGGGCGACGAATTCGCCCAGGGGGGGAGTATCGCTAGTGTTGCATTTTGCTGTCTAGAACTCAAGCAACAGAAAGTGCCGGCAACTATTCTCCCGATCCCGAACGCGCTGCTTTTTCCAGATACCTTCGCCAACCGCCAAACTGGGAAATGTCTTCGGCGCGCTGCACTGCGACAGATTCACACAAGAAACCTTTCACCAGCTGGCCGTCCCGCAATCTCAGCGTTCCAATCGCAAGAGGAGGCGGTACGTCAGCGACGAAGCTGCCGAAGGCGTCGTGAGTCAGCTCCCATATCTCGACCATGATCGAGGCTCCGCCGCCGGGCTCGGTCCGAATTAATCCAGGTTTACGCGGATTTGTATCCGGAAGAGCATACAACCGATATTCTGGGGCGGTCTCGGTGGTTTCAATCAATTTCGCGCCGCGTCCGGTCAGTTGATGATTCAGGGGCAGACCGGAGAGATGGGCGCCGACCACCGCTATGCGGGCGGTCTTTGGATTTCGACCAAACGTTGAGGGCTCGGCGGCGGGGTAAGGCACTTTAGTACCACCAAGGGACGGTTTGAGGGACTGAAGATAGCCCTCGGCCAGTTCCAATAGACCGACATCAGAGAAAGCCGGTCCGACCAGGGTCACGCCAAAAGGAAGTCCTTCCTCGCTGAACCCGGCAGGCAGGGCAACGCCGGCCAGATCGAGGAGATTCATAAAATTTGTGAATATTCCAAGCCGGCTGTTTCGAGCGATTGGATCGGCCTGAATTTCATCGATCTTAAAGATTGTGGGCACAGTCGGGAGGAGCAGCACGTCTGAGTTCGCCCAGACCGGCACCGTCTCTTGGCGGAAACGCTCCAGCGCATATTGAGCTTCGAAAGCATCGACTGCCGAATACTCTCGCCCACCCAGAATGACGTCACGAACCACCGGATGAACTGCATCCGGATGATCTTCAATAAAGGTTCCGACTGCCGCGAAACGTTCGGCGACCCACGGACCTCCATACAGCAATTTTGCGATCTCAAGGAAAGGGGTAATGTCGATTTCTAAGGTCGAATGCCCAAGTTTCCTTAGGCGCTCGACCGTTTGCCGATAGAGCGACCGAAAAGGTTCATCAACGAGGTCGAGGCTGCTGAGCACCCCGATCCGCGCCTTTTCAGGAAACAAGGTCCAGGATTCTAGCCGGCGAGAGTACGGATCGCGCGGATCATGTGCGGCTGCGACCGAAAGGACCATCTCGGCATCGCCCGCGGTCAAGGTGAGCAAACTCACGCAATCAAGCGATCGACAAGCCGGCACCACACCGAAAGTGCTGAACAGACCGCGTGTCGGTTTGAGCCCAACAATGTTATTGAATGCCGCCGGTACCCGGCCGGAACCAGCTGTATCAGTTCCGAGTGCAAACGAGACCAGTCCGGCCGCAACCGCAACCGCTGAACCCGAACTCGATCCTCCGGAAATATAGTCGGAATGGAAAACCGAATGGCAAGCGCCGTAGGGCGAGCGGACGCCAACCAATCCGGTGGCAAACTGATCAAGATTCGTTTTCCCAATGAGAATCGCTCCAGCATCCAGCAATCGCTGGACGACCGTGGCCGTTTCCTTGGGGACATAGGAAAATGCCGGGCAGCCCGCCGTCGTCGGAACATTGGCAACGTCAATATTGTCTTTCACCGCAAATGGGATGCCGTAGAGCGGCTTCTCGGTGTCGTTGGCAAGCATCCCAGCCGACTGGAGTGCGGCCGGCTGCGGAATCAGATGGACCCAGATCGGATTATCGTTCGCTCGTTTGATCCGCCGATAGACCTCTTGGACGACATTTACCGGCGAGAATTCCTTTTCCCGATAGCCTTTCTTTAGCGCAGGGATGGAAAATGTAATTCCGGAAAGGTCTTTCATGATATCGCCTCAAGAATGAACAAGTGTTGCCCGGGAGAAACCGGAGTGAACTCCTTGCAAAGCACGGAACGAATCTTTCCAGCTCGAATCGCGCAGACTTGCATCTCCATCTTCATCGACTCCACAATGGCGACCGGTTGATTAGCATTCACGATTTCGCCAGGTTCCACTAGCACCTTCCAGAGATTGCCGGCGATCGGAGCATCCACAAATGAGCAATTCTCGGGAAGAGCCACTTCCTCCTGCACCGCCGGTTCTGCTAATTCCGTTATCGGCACAAATTCCGTCGCTGCCCATCGCTCTCGCTCGGCTTCAAACGCCCGTTGTTGCTTTGATTTGAATACGGCAGTTTCCGCCGCGATCTGGCGGAGGAAAGAATTGTAGTCCCGGAGCCGGAATGTCTCCTCTTCGATCTCTATATCGAACTTACCTTCAAGAAAACTTTCCCGATTTCGGAGAAGCTCAGGCGCCGAAACCGGATAAAACCGAATCTGATCGAAGAATCGGAGCAACCAAGGTTGGCCGAAATCTTTCGTGCGCCGAAACCGGTTCCAGACTTGTACTGTCCGCCCAACAAACTGGTAGCCGCCAGGCCCTTCCATTCCATAGATGCAGAGATAAGCACCACCAATTCCTACCGCATTCTCTGGTGTCCAGGTCCGTGCAGGATTATATTTGGTCGTGACTAATCGGTGGCGAGGATCGAGCGGCGTAGCAACCGGAGCACCCAAATAAACGTCCCCCAGACCGAGCACCAGATAACTCGCATCGAACACAATTTTCTTTACAACATCAATGCTATCGAGGCCGTTGACTCGCCGAATGAACTCCAGGTTGCTCGGACACCAAGGCGCATCGGCCCGCACCGATTGCATATACTTCTGAATTGCTAGTAATGTCGACTCGTCCTCCCATGACAAAGGAAGATGGACGATGCGAGTAGGAACCTCTATATCATCAAGCTGCGGCAGTTCGGACTCAGCCTCTAACAGCGCATCGAGAAGCTGCTTCAGATGAAGCTGCGTGCTGTCGAAGTGGACCTGGAGCGACCGAATACCTGGCGTTAGGTCGATTACACCGGGCAGCCTCTTCGTTTGCAGCCATTCCATTAAGGCGTGAACCCGAAACCGCAAATTCAGATCCAGTACGAGCGGACCGTACTCGACCAGCAGATAAGAATCGCCAGCTCCTCGATAGACAACCCGAGGCCGATCTTCGGTCGGTTCAAGTTCGGCCAGAACTGCCTCATCGCCTGCAGCAGTCGCAAAATCAGTTCTTACAGCTGGGATTGCCGGAGCCGATCGAAGTGTTTCGATTTCCTGCTCTTGCTTTTCTTTAAGCCATTCGGCTTCCGCCAGACTCAGCCTGCGAAAACGAACGGTGTGGCCTGCTTTCAGCTGTCCAAGCTTCCAAAGCTCCGCATCGACGACGACCGCCGGACAAACAAACCCACCCAAGCTTGGACCATCCGGGCCAAGCAGAATCGGCATGTCCCCAGTAAAATCGACTGCCCCGACAGCATAGGCGACATCGTGAATGTTGGAGGGATGCAGGCCGGCTTCGCCGCCATCCTTTCTCGCCCATTTTGGTTTTGGCCCAATCAGTCTGACGCCGGTCCGATTCGAGTTGTAATGCACCTTCCATTCGGCAGCAAAAAACGCTTCGATATCCTCCGGCGCGAAAAAATCCGGGGCTCCATGCGGACCGTACAACACACCTAGTTCCCATTGGCTCGAATACTTGGGAATGAAGGATTCGATTTCAGCGTTTGACGTTTGGTGTTGGGCGCTTGGCGTTTGACGTTCCGACGTCGCCAAGCCTATGCCGGACAAGTCGGCGTTGAGTCGTAGAACATCTCCGGCCCGGAGGACACGCCCGCCATGGCCGCCGAAGCCACCAAGAGCAAATGTTGATTTGCTTTCAAGATAATTGGGAACATCGAGACCACCGCAAACGCTCAGGTAAGCGCGCGCCCCAAAATTCTTAAGCTGACCGATCTTCAATACTTGTCCGGACTGGATTGGGGTTGCCTTCCAGAAAGCGATCTCTTCATCGTCGAGTTCGACGCGCATGGTTGCGCCAGTAAGACAGATGTCGCAATCGGCGTTGAATCGCAATGTTGGTCCAGACATTGTGATTTCTAATCCCGCGGCGTCGCTCGAGTTGCCCAACAATCGATTGCCCATGCGAAACGCGAACATATCCATGGGGCCGGAGGGCGGAACACCGACGGCCCAATAGCCCAAACGACCAGGATAATCTTGCACACTCGTTTGGGTGCCTGCTTCGAGAACATCGATGGTGGCGGGGCGATATTCCAACTGCGCGAGAAGCTTCGTGCTCACCTCGCCACGCTGAAAAAGATCATTCCTCAATACGGCCTGAAGATAAGATTGGTTGGTTTCGATGCCGTAGATCCGGGTCTGCTGAATCGCCCTTGCCAGCTTGGCCAAGGCTTCGCCGCGGTTGTTTCCTTTGACAATAATCTTTGCGATCAGTGGATCGTAATAGGGAGAAATCTCGGTGCCGGTCTCAATCCAGGTGTCGACTCTGGCCTCAGCGGCAAAAGCAACTTCGGTCAGAAGTCCGGAACTCGGCTGAAAATTCTTGTTCGGATCTTCGGCATAGATTCGGACTTGGACAGAATGCCCACTCATTGAAGGAACCAGTGTTTCCAGTGGAGCAATCTCATTGGCCGCCAGCCGGATCATCCATTCCACCAAATCAATTCCGCTGACTTCCTCGGTCACACCATGCTCAACCTGAAGTCGAGTATTGACCTCGAGAAAATAAAACTTCCGGGCAATCGTATCGTAAATAAACTCGACCGTGCCCGCAGAAGCATAATTCACACTTTCGCCTAAGCGCGTAGCAGCATCGCAAAGTTCAGCGCGAATCTTATGACTCAGCTCGGGAGCTGGGGTCTCTTCGATGACTTTCTGATTTCTGCGCTGCACTGAACAGTCGCGTTCCCCTAGCGCCAAAACTTTGCCTTTACCGTCGCCGAAGATCTGAACCTCAATGTGGCGAGCGATTTCGACAAATTTCTCCAGATAGATTCCGGCATGCTTGAAATTGGCTTCTCCCAGTCGTTTGACGGTCTCAAATCGTTCGACGAGATCATCCGCTGCACGGCAAAGTTGAAGCCCAATTCCCCCGCCGCCGGCTGTGCTCTTGACCATCACCGGGTATCCGATCTCTTCCCCGGCTTTCAGTGCATCCTGCGCATCGGCCAAGAGACGGCTCCCAGGCAGAAACGGCACATTAGCCTTCGCGGCCAGATCGCGAGCCACATGTTTCAAACCGAACGATCTAATTTGTCCAGGCGTCGGTCCGACGAACCGAATTCCGGAGTCTTCGCAGTGTTCGGCGAAGTCGGCATTCTCGCTGAGGAATCCGTAGCCGGGATGTACGGCCTGGGCGCCTGATTGCTTTGTCACCCGAAGAATTTGATCACCATCCAAGTAGCTTTGCGCAGCCGGCGCTGGACCGATTCGGAACGCTTCATCTGCCATTGCGACGTGCATTGCATGCACATCAGCATCCGAATAAACCGCGACCGAACGAATACCCAGCTTTTGCAAAGTCCGAATGACTCGACACGCGATTTCACCGCGGTTGGCGATCAGGACTTTTTTGAACATGAAAGTTGGGTTGAGAGGGTGCGGCCCATATTCAATTTGCAACCGCGACAAGGCGCCGCGACCGACGACATGCGTTAAGATAAGGTATTGCCGAATCGCAATGCGCCCATGCGGCCTCATAATGGTAGGGCGAAAACCTCGGCGCGTTGGGTCGCTGTGCCCTTTCGTTTTGCATCCCCATGCGCCGGGTTTGAGCCATCGATGTCCGTCCGCACCTCAAGAAGATCCACCCCTCAGTCCGTGCAACATCCAATGCGACGATGAAAATCCTGTTACCATCGCCAAAATGCTTGGACATGGCTCAAACCCGGCGCATGGGGATGCGGAACGAAAGGGCGCAGCTACCAAATGCGCCGAGGTTTTCGCCCTACCGCTCATTTCAAGCCCAAATCAACAACCTTACCGGAGTAGGGTTGTACGCGTTGCAAGGGTTATTGAGCTGCGGGCAGTTTGAGATCAGGCAAATCACGTCCATTTCGGCCCTCATCTCAACATAGCGACCTCGATCGGAAACGCCGTCTGCAAAGGTGAGCCCGCCATCGGGCGTGACCGGGACGTTCATGAAAAAATTGATGTTATGCGTAAGATCGCGTTTCGTGTAGCCGTTGCCCCATTTCGCTACGGTCAAAAGAAATGTATTCCGGCAATTGTGCATGTGTTTCTTCTCAATTGCGTACCGCACTTGATTGCTTTCGGCTGCGCATGCTCCGCCTAAAGTGTCGTGTCGACCGCAGGTATCCGCTACGATCGTCAGAAGGACATTCCCTTCGGAGGATATTAGCTTGGTTCCTGTCGTGAGGTAGATGCTGCCCTGTTCCCGGATGGTATCTTGGGCACTGTAGCGGTCCGACCGATCACGGGCATTGTAAAAAAGTGTATCAACCGCCTGATTGCCTTCCAAATCAACGATCCTGACGGTTTGGCCGGATTTGATCTCATGCATCCAGCCTTCGCCCGATGGCACGGTGCAATCATATACCGCATTCTCAGGCCGGAGCTGGCTCTCTGTATAGATCAGCGTACTCATAAGTTCTCTTTGATCATTGTTGTTGGGACGCTCTTCAGCGGAACAGAGCTTCCGTCAGGATGAATCCGCGTCGGTTTTCCGGACACGAGTTCCGGCAAACGTCATCAACCGCTGGCGGATCAGAGTTCCAAACCGTCAAGGTGATCGGCTTTGGATCGTACTCTGATTGAGGATCCATCGGATGCTGACAGGTATTAAGAATAACGAGGACATTCATCTCCGCGCGCAGATCGACACTAGAACCAGCCACGGAGTTATCCCTTTCAAAATGCATCGCCCCATCCTGGTCGACCGTAACCTTGCTAAAGAAGTTCACATTGGCGACCAGGTCAGCTTTACCTAACCCCCATTTGCCCAGTTCAATCAGAAACTGATCTCGCGCGTTTCGGTGGAATTCGTTTCGCTGCTCTTGGAAGCTGGAAGTCCCATACTTTCTTTGCACCAAGGCGGCCGTGGAGTGGCCGGCCAATGGATCATGCCATCCGCAACTGTCCGCGGCGACGGAGCAAAGCACGTGACCCATGTCGCTGTACAAGACATGGCCGGCGGTGAGCTTCGCGGTGTGCTGGGCCTTCAAAGTATCCGGAAGATTTAGACGATCCAGTAATTGATCCCGATTGTAGAACAATGCTCCAACATTGGCCCCGCCCTCAACGTCGGTCAGACGCAGCGTTTGATGACGATTGAGAACGTGCGACCACATGGCGCCACCTGGAATTGTCTCCTCTAAAACAATGCGGTCGGGCGAAATTGGCTTCGTGGCTGTCATGATCCTGGTAGTATCTGGTCAGATGTCACTTGTTTTGTGCGGAGCCCCTCGATGGAAGCGGATGCAGCGGCGGGATGATCATGCTGGTTAACGTCAGCTTCCCGGTCTTCACTCCTTTAATGGCCATCAGTTTGTCCGCGATCTTTTTGAGCTGATTGCCTGGTCCCTGAACCAGCAGCACTTCGATCCGATGGTTATCCTGCAGTTGAACATGTAACGAACTGATCACTTCATCGATAAAATTGCGTTCGAGCTCGGCCAATCGCTGTAGCAGAGAACCTTTCGATTCGTCATAAACGATGGTGATGGTGCCGGCCATAATGCTGTCTCCCTTATCCTCTTGGTGTTCCAACGCGAAACAGGTGACCATGTCAGCGATGGCTTTCGAACGGCTTTCGAATCCACGCTCCTCCACCAATTGATCGAGTTCACGGAAGACCGAGTCCGGGAGTGAAACACTGATGCGCTGAACCTTTCCGTCGGTCTGACCATTCTTGCTTCTGGACGATACCTTCATTGGGTGATTTGAGTATTAACAAAATGAGAAATCGTAATACTGGTCAAGCGGAAAGAGTTCCCGAATGTTGACCCTCTTTGAAGCGGGTTTTCTCTCTGCCACCGATCCAGCGGTTAAGCTCCCACAGGTCTGCTACCGGCTCTTGAGTGAACGGTTCGAGATGCAAATAACCGTCCGGTCCAAACTCTGGGGTCATGGTCGCGCTGGCAAAGCCCCGGCGCCGCATCTCTGCCAAAACGTAGTCCCACCACCGTTCATGGGCAGCCAAAGCGTGCGCATATTCCGCCGCCCTTGGATCCGGGACTTGGGGGCCCTGGTCATACCCGACCCGCGCGTGGACATGTCTCGCATGCTTGGCACAGATTTCGAGCACCTGCGGCAGTTCATCGAGAACAAGTCTTTCACAAACACAGCACCAATGGCTGAAGTCGACGGTCAGCTGCAATTCCGGTATCTCGCTGAGCAGTTTTGTGGTGACTAGAGGATGAAAGGTGGAGCGGCTCCGATGCGTTTCAAATGCAACAGTTACATCGTTTTCGTTAGCCAACTCGAGAACCTTCTGGAAAAGACTCACGGTGTCGCTGAATGGCCACAGATCGCTTCCGGCCAGGCAGTTTATAAATCGCGGATTGAGTTCAAGACTATGTTCCAGTTTTCGTTGAAAAGAAGCAAAATGCGCAGCGGGATCCGATCCTGCATCCGGAACGTAAGAACCACCCGTCGTGATTTCAGCGATGTACTCGAGGCCATGATCATTCAGCGTTCTCTGGTAAGCGTTGCGAACTGCCCTCGATGAGTGACTCGGACCTTCAATTCCCTCAAATCCGACATTGACCGCATCCGCGCACGCCGCTTCGAATGAGCCGACATGACCCCATAGAGTCTTAAAGATTTTCAGATCCATTTTTGATCAGGGGTGATTCTTTAAGGACGAATGGACGGAAATGGACACCAATGGACTGGAATGGACGGCTTTGTTCATAGGGTAACCGCAACGCGGAAACCGATGTTATCGCGACCAGTCGTTGACCAGAGCCAGTCGCGCCAAGAGCATCGCAAAAGCCGCGGGAGATAGTCCCAGGCTCCTCCTCGAATGACCCGCTTGGTCGGCTCGACCCCATCATACCAGGACGAACCATCTGACGGCGCACCGATGTAGTTCCGGTGCCAGGAATCTGCCACCCATTCGCAAACATTCCCCAGCATATCAGCAATGCCGAATCCGTTTGGGGGATAACAGCCATACGCTGTTAATGTTCCTCTCCCGATCTTTTGCCCATGTTCGTTATAGAGATAATTAGCTTGGGCAATGGTTAGCTCATTTCCGTGATAGAACGGCGAATTGTTGCCGCTGCGACACGCATATTCCCATTCCGCCTCAGTTGGCAGTCGATATGCGCGCCCGGTTTCTGCCGTGAGCCAGGCACAATAGTCACTCGCTTGATTCCAGCTTACATTAACCATTGGAAGGTCGCCGGGTCCGCCCATCATGTTGTCGAACCGGTGAAATTCAGCGACCGTTACCGGAAATCGGCCAATAGCAATCTTGTTTGAGATTGTAACCAAATGCCTGGGTCGCTCGGTATCATTAGCAAACTTATCATTCTCGTTCTCTCCCATCGCGAATTGTCCACTAGGCAACAAAAGCATTTCCGGAGCCCACTCTAAATCGCGCCAGCTGCGGCCGGTCGGTTCAACTTTCACCGTTACGGGCTCGATCGAATTGTTAATCTGGATTGTTGGCTCGCTACTCAGCTGATTGGTATCCATTAAATCGAATCTGCAGATCCTACTAACTGCGGTTCTTTTGCTCCTTCAGAGCAGCACGCTCTTTAATATAAGTACCCAGGGTTCCGCAAAGCCTCCACCCTGGGCTAAGTTCTCTTACGCCTTTGACGTAGCAGACGCGCAGGCTGCCGTCGCAACCTCTCACCTCTCACCTCTCACCTCTCACCTCTCACCTCTCACCTCTCACCTCTCACCTCTCACCTCTCACCTCTCACCTCTCACCTCTCACCTCTCACCTCTCACCTCTCACCTCTCACGTCCTCATCGCTACC
>Ga0209647_1002838_pt1 | contig 13813 bp, 12 predicted proteins | sample GraSoi_2013_60cm_FD_185827 | JGI IMG/M metagenome (GOLD analysis project Ga0209647, IMG submission 185827) | Grasslands soil microbial communities from the Angelo Coastal Reserve, California, USA - Sample 9_17_2013_60cm (SPAdes) (version 2) | ecosystem: Environmental > Terrestrial > Soil >... | reverse complement strand
GGGAATGGGCATGGTCACGCGGCGGATCTGCCGGGCGGTCCATTCGGCGTCGCCGTGGCGGTGCAGTCAGTGCACAACAGCAGCGACGAAGGGAAAAAGCGGGCACTCGACGCCGTGCATGCGGTGTTCGCGCACGGCGGCCTCTTCCTGCTGTTGGATCGCGTCCGGCTGGCGACCCCGGCGCTCTTTGGGGCGTACCGCAGCGTGTGGGAAGCGCTAGGGTCCGCCTTCAACAGCCAGCAGCGGGAAGGCGGCACGCTCGCGGAGCATGTGTGCTCCGTTGCGGAACGCGGAGACAAGCCAGGCAGCCTCGAACAGAATCTGCTCTGGCTGCGCGAGGCCGGCTTCGATGAGGTGGCCGTGCTCTACGTCATCGGCGTGCGCGCGCTGATCGCCGCCGTCGTGCGCTAAGAGCGCGAGCGAGCGTGTGGAGGTCGCCCGAAAGTGGCCGCCCGCCGTGGCCCAGCCTCCCACTTCGCACGGGCGGCGAAAGGGGAGACGGGGTTAGGGCCAACTAGCGCCGTTCAGCCGCGACGCAAGAGCCGGCTGAGCCAGCCGCGCCGTACCGGCGCGGGCGTCTCTGCCAGCAAGCTCGTCGCGTCATCAGCGCTGCTGTGTGCGACAGGCTGTACTGGGGCGACGTCGGGCTGCGCAGGCTCCGGCGCGGGCGGAGGACTCGCGGGTGCGAGTGGCGCGGCGGCGGGTGCCACCGCGTGCTGAAACGGGGGATAGCTGAAGTAGACGCGCGCGCCGAAATACGGCGCATCCCAGGGGTCGGCCGCCAGCACAGGCGTTCGGGATATGGTTGCGTTTCCAGCGCCGCCGGGCGCGCGTAGATCGAGTGACACGATCCTACCTCCTCATTGGCTTGCGGATTGGCTCTCGGCGCTCCCAAGCTGTTCGTCGAGCAGCTTGCGCGCCTCCTCGAGCGTGGCTGCCTGGAGCACACGCGCTGCCAGCGTGCGGAGCGCCGACGACGAATAGGCGGCCAGCCACTCTTTCACCGCCGGAATACTGGCGGGTGACATGCTGAGCTCGCGCACCCCAAGCCCCACCAGCAGCAACGCCAGCGCTGGGTCGCCCGCCATCTCGCCACAGACAGCGACGGGCCGCCCGAGACGCTCCGCCGCACGCGCCACCGCTGCGACCGCGTGCAGCACCGGCGGCTGCAGCGGTTGGCACAGGTCGCTGAGCTGTGGGTTGAGACGGTCCGCCGCCATCACATACTGCGCCAGATCGTTGGTGCCGATGCTCACGAAGGCGGCCTCGCGCGCCAGTGCCGCGATGCCAAGCACCGCGGCCGGCGTCTCGACCATGATGCCAAGCGGCAGCGCCGCCATGGATGGAACGCCGCGGCGCTCGAGCTGCGCCTGGGCGGCCTCCAAATGCGCGCGCGCCTGCCGTAGCTCGCTGAGCGTGGCGACCATCGGCAGGAGCACGCGTACCGTGCCGCCCGTCCGCGCCGCCGCCAGCACGATGGCGCGCAGCTGAGTGGCGAGCAGCTCTGGGTACGCCAGCTGTAAGCGCAGGCCGCGCAGGCCCAGCGCGGGATTGGCCTCCGCCGGCAGAGCGCCTGTGAAGCTGGCGAGAGCGGGTAACGGCTTGTCGGCGCCCACGTCGAGCGTACGGATCGTGATCGGCCCCGCCGCGGGCCCGGCGGCGCTGATGACGGCAGCGTAGAGCTGCGCCTGCTCCTCCTCGTCTGGCAGCGTGGCGTGCTGGGCGAAGAGGAACTCGCTGCGCAGCAGGCCGATGCCCTCAGCGCCGGCCTCCGCCGCCGCCTGTGCTTCCGCCGCCGAGCCAACGTTGGCCAGCACCTCGATGCGCTCCCCATCATTGGTGCGGCCAGCACGGAAACGCCACTGGGCGGCGCGCGAGCGTGCCTCAGCAGCCGCGGTCGCCTGCTGTCTGCTGGCGGCTTGTGCATGCTCCAGCTCGATTGCTGTAGGCTGGAAGACGACGACCCCCTGCGAGCCGTCCACGAGGAGCGTCTCGCCTGCCACCACCGCCTCGAACAGCGCCGGTCCAAGCCCGCCCACCGTCGGAATGCGCAGCGCTCGCGCCAGGATGGCGGCGTGCGCCGTCGTGCTGCCGCGGGCCAGTGCAATCGCTACCACCTGGTCGGCGCGTACTTGGGCGGTATCGGAGGGCGCAAGATCTTCGGCGACGATGACGACCGGTGCGCCGGCCCGCTCGATCAGCTCGAGCAGGGACGGCTCGCGATCGCTCTCTGGCCGCAGCCGCACGACTGCCCGCTGCGCGGCGTCGCGCACGTCCGCAGCGCGCGCCTGCCAGAGTGGCCCCGGCATGGCCGCCAGCAGCGCGGCCTGTTCCTGCGCGGCCTGGCCGAGCGCCGCCTCGGCGGCATATCCTTCGCGCTCGATCAGCTCGCCGGCCCGCTCGGCAATCGTCGGGTCTTCGAGCATCAGGGCCTGCGCGTCGAAGATGCTAGCCTCCGCGTCACCGATCTTGGCCGCCGTGCGCCGCGCAAGATCGCGTAGCTCCGCGGCGGCGCTGGCGATCGCTTCATGTACGCGCCGCCGTTCACGAGCCAGGTCGCGCGGCCCGCCTTCCGGCGCCCGCGCCGCTGGCGGCGACTCCTGGCGGGGCCGGTAGAGCAGGGCTTTGCCGGCCGCCATGCCCGGCGACAGCGCGATGCCATGCTGGGCGCGTGGGGCGCTCCCGGCGCTTTCAGTGGTCCCGTCTGCACGGGCGGGTGAATCGTGTGTCGAAGAATCCATGAGTGTACTGCTTTCGCGCGGCGCCGCCGCTGCCTGCCCCGCCGGCGCACCGCGCCAGGCGAGCTACTCCGGCTCGCCGAAGCGCTCAGCCACGAGGGCGGCGAGCGCCGCCACGGCCTCCCGCGCGTCTGCGCCTTCGGCGCGGACGTGCAGCTCCGCGCCTTTTTCCGCGCCCAGCTGGAGCACCTGCAGGATGCGCTTGGCGTCGGCGGTCTGCCCGGCGTACTCTATCATGACGGAAGCGCTGTAGCCCGCCGCGGTTTGCACGAACTGGGCAGCGGGCCGCGCATGTAGCCCCACTTTATTGATCAACACCAGGGTCTGCTCGACGGTAGCCATGTGCTACGTCCTTCTCGCGATCTTCTTTAGATGCGCCGCGTCTTGCGCCGCGGCGACCACCTGGTCCAGCGTGCTGCCCACCGACGCCTCGATGGCGGCCACCACTGCCCCCTCTACCAGCGGCGCGTCGCAGAGGCGCACGTGCCCGCGCCGCCGCTCGGGCAGCTGTTCGAGTGCCATCTCGGCGACGAGGCCGGCGCTGCCGAGATCCACCAACACGGCCACGCCGTCTGCGGCGTCCGCGATCTCGATGGCGCTGAGCACCTTGGCCAGCGATGTTCCCAGCGTGCCGTCGTCGGTGCCTCCCGCCGCCACGAGCCGCACGCGGCCATGCGACATTTGCCCTGCCAGCTCGACAACCCCCTCGGCCAGGCGTGCGCTGTGCGAGACGATCACCAGACCCACAGCCATCTGTTTCTACCTTCCGCTCTGCATAGCGCGCAGAAACAGAGTGACCGAAGTCGCACCTGGATCCTGGTGGCCAGCGCTGCGCTCGCCCAGGTAGCTGGCGCGCCCTTTCGTCGCCACCAGCGGGATGGTGGCCAGCATGCCCTGCTCGCCTGCGGCTGCGGCGGCTTCTAGCGCATCGGCGACTGGCTGGCCTACGTTGATGCTCGCTTTGAATGCGTCTACGGCGGGAGCGAGCGCGTCCACCATGGTCTTTTCGCCGCGCTGCGCTCGTCCACGTGCCATGATGCCTTCCAGCGCCGCGTCCATCCCCAGGGCGACGTCCGACGGCTGCAGCTCTTGCTTGCCGGCCAGCGCCGTGCCCGCGCGCAGGAACGCCGTACCATAAAGTGGACCGCTCGCCCCACCGACGGTGGAAACCAGCGTCGTGCCGACCGTCTTGAGGATGGTGCCGATATCGGCCTCGGCCACCGCCGGCAGCTTATCCAACACGGCGGTAAAGCCGCGATCCATATTGATGCCATGATCGCCATCGCCGATCGCGGCGTCGAGGTCCGACAGATACTGGCGTTGTTCGTGGAGCGCCTGCGCGGAGCGCCGCAGCCACGCCAGCACACATGCGCGATCTGGTGCCATCTCTCACCTCCGTCGTTGTGGCGCCCAGGGATCCTCACCCCCGACCCCTCCCCCTGTGGGGAGGGGCAGGAGATGGGGGCCCGCTACGCGCGCCAGCGCAGCGCGGGCGTATGCACGGGCGCGTCCCACAACTGCGTTAGCTCGTCGTCCAGCCTGACCAGCGTGACGGAACAGCCGGCCATCTCGAGCGACGTAATGTAACTGCCAATCAGGTTGCGCGTGATGCGAATCCCCTTTGCCGTCAGGATACGGTTCACCTCGTTGTACATCACGTAGAGCTCGATGAGCGGGGTGCCGCCCATGCCGTTGACGAAGGCGAGCACGCTATCACCTGACCTGAAGGGGAGATCTTCGAGGATGGGTGAGAGCAGCATCTCGGCTATCTCGCTGGCCGAGCCCAGCTTCATGCGTACGCGGCCCGGCTCGCCGTGAATGCCGATGCCGATCTCCATCTCGTCGTCACCGAGCTCGAAGGTCGGCTTGCCGGCGGCGGGCACCGTGCAAGACGTCAGCGCCATGCCCATGCTGCGGCCGCTGGCGTTGACCTTGCGGCAGAGGTCCGCCACACGCTGGAGCGGCGCGCCGGCCGCCGCGGCCGCGCCGGTGATCTTCTCGGCGATGACGGTGGTGCCGACACCCCGCCGGCCCGCCGTGTACAGGCTGTCCCTCACGGCTACGTCGTCGTCGATGGTGACGCTGGCGACCTCGATGCCGTCGGCCTGTGCCAGCTCGGCGGCCATCTCGAAGTTGAGCACGTCACCGGTGTAGTTCTTCACGATGTGCAGGACGCCGGCCCCGCCGTTGACCGCGCGCGTGGCGGCCAGCATCTGGTCTGGCACGGGCGAGGTGAATACCTCGCCAGGGCAGGCGGCGTCCAGCATGCCGCGGCCGACGAAGCCGCCGTGCATCGGCTCGTGGCCGCTGCCGCCGCCCGAGATGATGCCAACCTTGCCGACCACCGGCGCATCGGCGCGCACCACGATCTGATTCTCGAAATCCACTCGCAGGAGATCGGCGTGAGCCGCCGCGAGGCCGGCCAGCTCGTCTTTCACCACGGACTCTGGACTGTTGATCAGCTTCTTCACGCGCATCCTCCTCACCCGCCGTCAGGGCGACGCCGCCCCTGGGCGTTGCACACGTCGCAAAACTGTGAGCCGCGTCAGTGGCTAGTCGCTAGCGGCTGGCGGCTGCCGCCGGCTCGGTCGTCTTGGCCTCCAGCGTGGCGCGCTCCTCTGCCAGCTTCGGCTGGGCCAGGAAGTCATAGACCAGGCCACCCAGCGCGCCGCCGACGACCGGGCCGATCACATACACGTAATACTGGCCGTAAAACGACTTGCCGCCCATGAGGGCCTGGACGAAGACCGTGCCGAAGGCGCGCGCGGGGTTCAGGGCGGCGCCCGTGACCGGTCCGACGACGAAGATGATCCCCGCTACGATCAAGCCTATCACGAGGCCGGCCCACCCGCTGGGGGAGCGTGGGTCAACCGCCACACCGTAGATCGTGAAGACGAGGATGAACGTACCGATGCCCTCCGCCACAATCGCCTGCACTGGGCTGACGGTAGCGCCGAACGACGTGACGCCAAGGATGCTCTTGCTCGCCGCGTCCGTGCCGAACATCGCGACGATGCCAAAGGCGCCGGCGACGGCGCCGATGAACTGGGCGACGATGTAGGCGGCCGCTGTCCCCCAGTCCACGCGGCGCGTCAGCGCCAGCGCGACCGTGACGGCAGGGTTGATGTGGCAGCCGGAGATCTTGCCGATCGCGTAGACCATCGCCACGATGATGAACGCGAAGGCGAACGAGATGACGCCGAGATCGGCTTCGGAGAAGGGCGCCTTGCTGCCGGCTTCGAGGGTGATGGTAGCCGTGACCGAGCCGGCACCGATCAAGGTGAGGAGGCCAGTACCGAGAAATTCCGCAACGAGCTTCCGCGTGAGGGATGGTTCGTTCTGCATCGTGTTCCTCCTGCCGCGTGGCAGTGTGAGAACGCGCCGCACACCTGTGTGTCTTGGCGCAAAGGTGAAGATGCTGGTGCCGAGCGGTGTGGCGTCGGTAGGGCAACGATCGTGGCACGGCGAGTCGCGCTTTCGTGGTCACACGCCTGGCTTCAGTGCTCAAGCTGCTGCCGCATGCTGCTGCTCTCGTGGGTAGGGTGGTAGGCTCCTCTCTTGGGTGGCCGCGCAGAGAGCTGCGCGCTCGTCACTGCATGTCGATGGTATGTCGATGTGAGGCCGGCATAATACAGAGCGCGTGCCGATTTCAGGGATGCACACTCGCGGGCGTGAAAACTCGTGGGAGAGAGTGGCGCGCAGTCTGAAGAATTGGGGATTTCCGGCACATATGCCAGCGAAAACTCATGGCCGCCGCGCGCGAAAGTGAGCGCCGTTCGGCGCGCCATGGTTGCGCAACTGAAACATGCATGGTGCAAGTCTGCACCATGTTGCGAAAGTGCAACGTGGCTGGCTGGGGTGCTAGAGCTGGTAACGCTGTCGCTTGCGCCACAGCGTAGTGCGGCTGACGCCGAGCAGCCGCGCCGCCTCCGTCATGTTGCCGCCGCAGCTCGCCAGCACGCGCTGGATGTGCAGCGCCGCGGCGGTCTCGCTCTCGTGGCGCAGGCCGCCTGGTGGTGTGGCGGCTGAGGCCGAGCCTGGCACGGCACCCGGCGTGGCGCCCAGGCCGCCGAATTGAGCCGCCGGCTCGCTCCGCTGCCCGTAGCGGATCGCCTCAGGCAGATCACGCAGGGCGAGCACGCCGCGCTCGGAGACGTAGACGGCGCGCTCGATGACGTTCTCCAACTCGCGCACGTTGCCCGGCCAGGCGTACGCTTCCAGCGCGGCCAGCGCCTCAGGCTCGATGCCTAGCGCCCGGTTGAGCCGATTGCTCAGCTGTTCGAGCACGGCGCGCAGCAGCAGCTCCACGTCACCGCTGCGCCGGCGCAGCGGCGGCACTTCGATCGGGAACACGTTGAGGCGGAAGAAGAGATCGGAGCGGAAGTTGCCGAGGCGCACCTCGTCTGCCAGGTCCTTGTGCGTGGCGGCGATGATGCGCACGTCCACTGGGATCACGTTTTGGCCGCCCACGCGCACGACGTTGCGTGTCTCGATGGCACGCAGCAGGCTCGTCTGCAGATCGCGCGGCATGTCGCCGATCTCGTCCAGGAATAGCGTGCCGCCGTTCGCGAGCTCGAACTTGCCGGGGCGCCCCTGGCGGTCGGCACCGGTGAAGGACCCGCCTTCGTAGCCAAACAGCTCGCTGCTGATCAGCTCGCGCGGTATCGCCGCGCAATTGATTGCCACGAATGGGCCGCTGGCGCGGGCGCTGCCGCTGTGGATGCTCTGCGCGAAGACCTCTTTGCCGGTGCCTGTCTCGCCGTGCAATAGCACGGTCGAGGCGCTGCCGGCGGCGATGTGCGCCAGGCGCACGGCCTCCAACAGGCTCGCGCTCTGCCCGACGATGTTGCTGAAGCGCATGCGCGCCTGCGCCCCCGTCATGCGGTGGACCAGCCGCTGGACGCGCTCGATGCTGCGCAAGGTGACGACGAAGCCACCGCTGCCGGCGCGCGGCGAGACGCTCAGGCCACCTGGGCGCTGCCCCGCGCCGAGCAGCGCGCCAGCGTCCGGCACGCCCGTCAGCGCGGACATCGAGGCGAGCGCGCTCGGCGACGCGATAGCGTGGAGCGTGCAGAGGCAGGTGACGCGCTCGCCGCCGACCCGCACAAACGTCATCTCCTCGTCATGGAGCTCTCTGCCCAGCCGCAGCGCCTCGCCAAACGCCTGCGGGAGATTCACCATATCGGCTAGCCGCCGCCCCGTGACGCGAGACGGCGCCAGCCCGAGCAGATGCCCGGCGCGCGCGTTCATCTGCGATACGGTGCCGTCCGGCAGGAGCATGAGGATGCCCTCTGAGAGGGTCTGCAAGATCGCGTTCAGCTCGGAAAGAAGCTCGTTGGCGCTGCTAAGCCACAGGTTCATGCGCAGCTCGCCGGTGAGCGCGCCGGCCGCCGCGCTCACCATGCCCAACGTATGAGGATGCGCCGAAGCGGCAGGCGCGATGGCGACGAATGCGCCGACCAGGCCGCCGAGCGAGTCATGCACCGGCGCGGCGGCGGTGCAGTATGGCGACAGGAAGGCGCAGTAGTGGTCGCCGCCACAAACCTGTGCGGGAAACGACTCCAACAGTGCCAGCGCCACCCCGTTCGTGCCGGCGCACTGCTCGCTCCAGCATGACCCGTTGGTCCACCCCTGCGTGGCCAGCGCGGCGACGCTGTCGGGGTCACCGACGAGATCCAGCAGGCGCGCCTCGGCATCTACGAAGCCAATCGCCGAGCGCGAGCCTTCGATGAACTGGTAGACGTCCTCCATGGCCGGGCGCGCCAGTGCCAGCGTGCGGGCGAGCGCCATGGCGTCGGGAGCGGGAAGATCGGCGGACGCGGGCAGAGGCGCTGGCTGGTCGCGGCGTACGCCGGCTTCGGCGCAGCGCTGCCAGGAGAGCGCGATGGACGGCACAGGTGGTGTGGGTGGCGCGGGCGCGTCGGTCTCAGTGCGAGGGAGCACAGCGGTCTCGCGCGGTGGGAGCTGCTTGGTGTGCTCCCGGTCGCGTTCCTGCGCAGTTGTCATGCCCCCTCCGCGCGCCGCTGGGCGTTGGTTTGTCGGCTCAGTGGGTGGAGCGACTTATACCGCACTATATCACCGTGGCGGCCCTGCTGGTCTGGCTCTAGGCCGGTGCTCATCGTACGTCGCGTAGTAACCGAAAGCCCGCGTGGGCGAGCGGGAAGTCCGGCTCGTCGTCATAGCGAAAACTCGTCCGGACACAGGCAAGCGGCTCAGCCCATGAACCGCCCCGCAGCACGCGTCTACCCAACGCTGCTACATCCTCGCGGCCGTCCCGGGCGTCATAGGGGTAGGGCTGAGCCAGAGATTGGCACCATTCCCAGATGTTGCCAGCCATCTCCTGAATGCCGTACGAACCGGCGCCCTGCGGGTAGCGACCAATCGGCACAACCGTGTGTGGCCCTTGCTCGTCAGTGTTCGCTCGGGTGGCATCCCATGTGTCGCCCCAGGGAAAGATCATCGCCTGATTTCCACGGGCGGCCTTCTCCCATTCGGCCTCGCTCGGCAATCGCCACGTCTGGCCGCTCCGCCTGCTCAGCCACATGCAGTAGGCTCGAGCGTCTTGCCAGGTGACACAAACCACTGGCCGAAGTGGGAGGTGTGCTTGGAGAGCCCAGTCCACATCCATACTAGGCGGTGGCTGGCGGACCGCACCAGTGGCGACAGCCAAGGCGTACTCGGCAACGGTGACGGGATAGACCGCGATGGCGAATGCGGCAGTGACGACAGCATGCTGAAACACTTGCCGCACGAACGAAGGTTGTGCCTGGCGGTCGCGCTCCGGGTTGATGCCCATCAGGAAAGGTCCTGCTGGAATCATGCGGATCGGGGGGGGCACGTGGTCATCGCATATATGGAACCCGAGTTGCTGGAGCGCGACCAGCGCGTCCGACATCCCTGTATCGGGCACATGAGCCTCTCTGTCTACCACATCCGAACGCGAGGCAACACATCGCGTCTTTAGCGAGAGATTACACCACATTGCGTAATTTCCGTCTGCGGAGAGGTCTTAGTGAGGTGCGGATGCGGGAGCGAGCCCGTGTGTGATGAACTGCATGACGGCGGCGAATACCTCTGCGGGCAAGGCCGCGTCCTGCGGCTGCCGCCTCCCGTCGTGCCTCTCGTGCCCCTCGTGCCCCTCCTGCTGCTCGGCGCTCTCATCGCCGGGCCAGATGAGCCAGCGCCACGCCACGAAGTGGCCGATACCCATCAGCATATATGCCAGCGCTTCGACGTTGTCTTCGCGGATCTGCCCCGCCTGCATTGCCGTGGCGAGGCCACGCTCGTAGCCCGCGCTAATGCGCCGATAATAGTCGCGCGCTGCCGCGGGCGCGACACGCCTGGCGTCCTCCACGATGCGATAAATGCGCTGGTGCTCGTACACGAATCTGAAGAAGGCCTCGAAGCCTAGGCGCTCGGCCTCCAGACGGTTCGTGGCGTCACGAATGGCGCTGGAGGTGGCGGCGCGCAAGCGCGCGCCGATGTCCTCGACAAGCTCGATGAACGTCTCGCGCTTCGAGTGAAAGTATATGTAGAACGTGCCCTGTGCGACGCCGGCGCGGCGCGTGATCTCGGAGACGCTGGCTTCGTAGTAGCCCAGCTCGCCGAACACCTCCTCCGCAGCGTCCAAAATGCGCCGACGCGTGGCCTCTCCACGCGCGGTCGCCGGCACGAGGGGTGTCGTGCCGGTGTCCCGCGTGGCGGAGTGGCCGTCCACCGCGCCGCCGGTGTCAGCCGCCTCTCGGCGGGTGTGCGCCGCCATCGCTGTCTCTCCGTCCGCGCCTCGCCGTCCGCGCGTCATTGCGTGCCGCGCCAGTCGTGCACTGGCGCCCCGCGGGTCGAGCATGGTGTCGTCATGGGTGCCATCGTCCTCTTGCCAGTCAGTCGCCAGCGCGTGCGCGCTGCGCCTCCCTTGCTCAGTGCGCCGTCCAGCCGCAGTCTATGGTCACCGCGCTGCCGGTGATGCCGGAGGCAGCCTCAGAGCAGAGAAAGGCGATGTAGGTGGCCACCTCGTCTGGCTCCAGCAGGCGGTGGATCGGCGCCTCGGCGACCATGATCTTCTCCACCACCTCGTCTTCGGGGATGCCGTGCATCTGTGCCTGGCTGGCGATCTGCTTCTCGACGAGGGGCGTCCGCACGTAGGAGGGGCAGATGCAGTTGCAGGTCACCTGGTGCTCCGCGCCCTCCAGCGCCGTGACACGCGTCAGGCCGAGCAGGCCGTGCTTGGCGGCCACGTAGGCGGATTTGTAGGCGGAGGCGCGTAGTGAGTGGATCGAGCCTACGTTGACGATGCGCCCCCAGCCGCGCTCGTACATGCCCGGCAGCGCCGCCTGGGTCAGCAAGAAGGGCGCCGTGAGCATGATCTCGATCAGCTGCCGCCAGCGTGCCTCAGGGAACTCCACGATCGACGCGACATGCTGCATGCCGGCGTTATTGATGAGAATGTCGAGGCGGCCGCTGGCCGAGAGCGTCTCCTCTACGAGCCGCCGCGCGCTGCCCGCCGCGGTGAGATCGACGGCGGCGAAGCGCGCGCCGGGGACGCGCGCCGCCTCTGCCTGCCCGCGCTCGACATCCATGTCTGCCAAGGTGACCGTGGCGCCGGCCCGCGCCAGCGCGTGGGCGGTCGCCAGGCCAATCCCGCTGGCGGCGCCGGTGACGAGCGCCGCCCTGCCGGAGAGATCAGACATACTACACCTCCACGTCTCCCGACGCGGTCACGTGCGCCTCCTGATGAGTGGCCGCGTGCTGGGCAAGGAACGCGAAGAACCTGGCGCGGAACTCCGCCGGCTTCTCGATATGCGGGGAGTGGCCGCAGTCCGCGATCACCAGCTCTTCGTAGCGCCCGCCAGCTCCAGCATACTGGTCCAGCACGTGACGCATCTGCGTCACCATCGGCTGCGAGGGAAAGACCTCTGCACCGGGCCAGCCGGGGACGAAGCCAAGCTGGCCGAGCGTGCCGAAATCCAGCGCGGAGGCGTCGGAGACGATCTGGTCGTCCGCCCCGCGGATCCAGAGCACGTCCGGTCGCAGTGCGATGGCGGCGAACGCGCTCAGGTTGCAGTTGCCGGCGGCCATGGCGTTGTTGATGCCGGTGCTGCCAGGGCGCACGCCGGGCCAGTTCGGCGAGGTAGCCGTCTCGCCGGGGTAGTTTCCGTCGCCCACCACCATGCGCAGGATCTCGTCAACGTAGACTTCTTCGCGCTCTGGGGCGGCACGGAATGGCGGCTTGAAGTAGAAGGAGTTGAGCACCGTGCGCGGCGCGGTCGGAGACCCATCGCTGCGGTCACCCGCCGCCAGGCGCTTCACGTAGTCTGGATTGGCCGTGCCGCCCCCAGAGCCGGCGCCATCCGGCCAGCACAGCGTGCCGGCGGCGTCCTTCGTGCCGCCGAAGCCAAATGGCGACACCGGATCGCTGAGTGTCAGCGAGGCGACGTTCTCGGGGTGGTCGATGGCGTATTGCATTACGACGCCGCCACCCATAGACCAGCCAAGCAGATGCGGCTTGCGGTCGCCACTCAGCCCCAGCGCCATCAGCAAAGCATGCAGATCGTCGGCGAAGTCGCGCAGGCCGCGCCCGGCGTCCACCGGCTTCGTCTCGCTGGCGCCGAAGCCGCGCAGGTCGGGGGCGATGCCCTGGAATCCGGCGGGTAGCGCGAGCAGCGTTTCCTCGAAGAAGCGCGCGGAGGAGACGTTGCCGTGGATCAGCACGACCGGCGTACCGCCCTCCGGGCCAGCCGCGAGCACATGCGTGCGCAGGCGGGGGGTCTCGATCATCTGCGAGCGAATGCCAGGCATCAAGGGTGCGCTCATGGTGAAAGCTTCTCCTGTCGTCGACAACGTCGTCACGTCTTACCTGCTCAAGAGTGCCGGATCGGAGCGCGCCCCGTCTCCCCCACACAGAGGCGGTGCATCGCGGGATCGCGCGCCGGCTTCTGCGTCGTGCCATGCTGGGCAAGCGTCCCACGCTGCCCACGGCGCATGCCTACATCACCACATGACGCCGTCGTCATGTTTTGCCACTATGCCACGCGCCTCCACCTGTGTCAAGAGGTGGCTGCTTGCGTAGAGGGCAACTGCATGATACCCCAAGGTGCGCATTTTCCTGGCATTTGCGCATCTCCGTGCCACAACAGCGCCGGTTTCGCAACCGTGGACACGACTGCCAGTACACATCGCCCGCGGCCGCCGGCTTGCCCACAGGAGGGCTCGTGGCGAGTACATATTGACAGTGACTATATTTTGCTATACTATATCATTAGACTTAGGCAAGTGAAAGGAAGTGACTCGCATGACTACACTCGGGACACGCAAATGGTGGGCGCTTGGCGCGCTCACGCTGGCGGTACTGGCGGTTGGCTTGGACGGCACCGTCCTCAGCGTGGCGCTGCCCACGCTCGCCAGCGCACTCCACGCTTCGGAGGCCGACCTCCAGTGGTTCTCCTCGGGCTACCTGCTGGTGCTCGCGGCGGCTATGTTGCCGGCGGGTCTGCTGGGCGACCGCTTCGGCCGCAAAAAAGTCATGGTAATTGCGCTAGCCTTTTTCGGGCTCGGCTCGGCGGCCTGCGCCTATGCGCCGTCCGCGGCCGCGTTCATCGCGGCGCGGGCACTGCTCGGACTGGCTGGCGCCGGCATCATCGTGATGGCGCTCTCCGCGCTGACGGTGCTCTTCACCGAGGAAGAGCGGCCGCGCGCTGTCGGCATCTGGGCGGCCGCCAACTTCCTGGCGCTGCCGATTGGACCCATTCTCGGGGGGTGGCTGTTAACGCACTACTGGTGGGGCTGGGTCTTCCTGCTCAACGTGCCGGTCTCGGCGGTGGGCCTGATCGCCGCCCTCGCCCTCGTGCCAGAGTCGCGTGCCCCCGTGCGCCCCGGCTTGGACCCAGTGGGAGTCTTCGCCTCGACCGCTGGCCTGATCGGCGTGACATATGGTTTAATCGAGGCAGGCCGCAATGGCTGGGGCGACGCCAGCGCGCTGATTCCCATCAGTGGTGGACTCGTGCTGCTGGTTGGCTTCTTCCTCTGGGAAGGCTGGCTCAGCCGGCGACCTGGCGGCCAGCCGCTGGTTGATCTCGCGC
>Ga0209647_1002837_pt1 | contig 13817 bp, 9 predicted proteins | sample GraSoi_2013_60cm_FD_185827 | JGI IMG/M metagenome (GOLD analysis project Ga0209647, IMG submission 185827) | Grasslands soil microbial communities from the Angelo Coastal Reserve, California, USA - Sample 9_17_2013_60cm (SPAdes) (version 2) | ecosystem: Environmental > Terrestrial > Soil >... | reverse complement strand
TACGACGAGGGCGGTTTGGTCAGCGCGACCGGCGGTAAATATTTTGACGGCGGCGGCAAGACCGGAGACATATCCGCCAATCTGGGTCTGAAGCCATTTGAACGGGCGTTCCTGAATATCAGCGCTGAGACGAAATACCACGACTTCAGCGATCGGGGCGGGATTGATCCGCGCGTGGTAGCGCCGGCCAATCTGGCATCGCAGCCAACCTTGGTGAACTTCCCGGGTTATCCCTATGTAAATCATATCTCGGGCGATGCCGCGTATCACCTGAGCATGATGACAGCCAATGCCGGATACGATATGGGGCGCGGGCTGGAGTTCTACAGCTTCGCTACCTATGGCCGCAAAACAGCCGCCGCTTTTGAAAACTACCGCACGCCGAACCGGATTCCGGCGATTTACCCGGCGGGCTTCAACCCGCTTGAATCCATCAAGGAAGACGACTACGCGCTCACCGCCGGACTGAAGGGCAAGGCCGCGGGCTGGAACTGGGATTTGAGCACGGTTTACGGCAAGGACCACGACAAGGTCGGCGTCTTGAATTCCGGCAACGTTTCCCTGTTCAAGGATACCGGGGCAACACCAACGGAATTCCATGCCGGCGATTTCATCGCCAGCCAGTGGACCAATAACCTCGATTTCAGCCGCGATTTCAGCATCGGCTGGAAATCGCCGCTGACCGTGGCCGCCGGACTAGAGCAGCGCACCGACAAATATGAAATCGGCGCCGGCGATGCAGCCTCACGCTACAAGGAGGGCTCGCAATCCTATCCGGGTTTCCTGCTCACCGATGCCGGCAAGCATCGTCGCAGCAACGTCGCCACCTATGTCGATTTCGCCGGCTCTCCGGTTGAAAACCTGAAGATCGATGCCGCCGCGCGCTTCGAGCATTACAGCGACTTCGGCAATTCGACAGTGGGAAAATTCACCAGCCGTTACGACTTCACGCCTGAATTCGCGCTGCGCGGCACCGTCAGCAGCGGCTTCCGCGCGCCAACCCTGGCCGAAGAATATTATTCGGCCACCAATGTGGCGCCCACTTCGGCCTTTGTGCAGCTTGCGCCGAATTCGCCCGGCGCCAAACTGGTCGGCGTGGACGGCCTCAAGGCTGAAAAATCGCGCAACTACAGCCTGGGTTTTGTCGCCCATCCGGCGCCCAAGGTGACGATGACACTCGATGCTTACTACATCACCATCAAGGACCGCATCGTCGGCAGCGGCCAGCTGTTCGGTTCCGGCGGCGCGGTCAATTCACCGGCCGTGGTTGCGGCCATCAAGGCAAACGGCAATGTGCTCGATCCGGCGGTCACGCAGACCGGCATCAATATTTTCTCGAATGCCGTCGATACCCGCAGCACCGGGGCCGAGTTCGTGCTCTCCTACAGCGACAACTATGACGAATACGGACGCGTGGACTGGTCGGCGGCGGCCAACGACGGTTCTGCTGCCGCAGAAGCTGCTCGATCTGGCGGCGATTTCCACGCTACAAACCGCCTCGCCCAAGTACCGGATAAATCTCGGTGCGTTATGGAAGCTGGGCGCCTGGAGCGTGAATGCGCGCGAGGCCGTCTATGGCCCCTCGTCGGCTTACGCTTCGCGCAACGGCCTGAATTATTACGAGACCAAGATCCATACCAAGTTCATCACGGATCTGGAAGTGGCCAACCAGGTGACCAAGTCGGTAACGGTGGCGGTAGGCGCGAACAACCTGTTCAATGTGCACCCCGACACGGTCAACAGCGATTTGCTGGCAGCGCGCCGCGCGGCGCTCGACAACGGCGCCGTCGCACTTTACCCAAGTTTCTCGCCGTTCGGCATTAACGGCGGCTATTACTACGCCAAGGTAAGTTATACGTTCTGAAGCTAATATAAAAACAGGGCCCTGCGGGGCCCTGTTTTTTTTGACCCGCGCACCAGCACGGCTGGGGTATTTCCCGGCAATGATGGCGTCGCGCAAGCGAAACGCGGTCTTACCAGATCGTCACGCGCTGCTCGGGCGGCAGGAACATCTTGTCGTCTGCTTTGACGCCGAACGCCTCATAGAAGCCCGGCTGGTTCTTGAGCGGCGCTGTGCCGCGCACATTGGCCGGTGCATGTGGATTGGTTTTCACCAGCACGATGGTGGAGTCATCGCGCATCTTGCTGCGCCATACCTGCGCCCAGCCGAGGAACACGCGCTGCTCGCCGCTAAAACCGTCGATCACGGGCGAAGGCTTGCCGCCAAGAGATTTCACATAAGCCTTGTATGCCACCGCCAGGCCAGAATTGTCGCCGATGTTTTCGCCGAGGGTCAGCGCGCCGTTGACGTGATAGCCGGCCAGCGGCTCATAGGCATCGTATTGCGCGACCAGCGCCTTGGTCTTGGCCGAGAATTTCTCGCGGTCCTCCGTCGTCCACCAGTTGCGCAGATTGCCGATTTCGTCGGACTGGCTGCCCTGGTCATCGAAGCCATGGCCGATCTCATGACCGATCACGGCGACGATGCCGCCATAATTGACCGCATCATCGGCCGCCGGGTTGAAGAACGGCGGTTGCAGGATCGCGGCCGGGAACACGATTTCGTTCATGCGCGGGTTGTAATAGGCATTCACTGTCTGCGGCGTCATGCCCCACTCTTCGCGATCGACCGGCTTGCCGAGGCGCGCGATATTGCGTTTGCTTTCGGCGAGACTGACGCTCCTCAAGTTGCCGATCAGGTCATCCCTGGAGATGGTGACCGCCGAGTAGTCGCGCCATTTGCTCGGATAGCCAATCTTCGGATTCATCGTCGCCAGTTTGGCGCGCGCCTGCTTCTTGGTGGCGGGGCTCATCCAGTCGAGATTGTCGATGCTGTCGCCGAATGCGGCGACCAGATTGCCGACCAGTTTCTCCATGCGCTTTTTGTTCTCAGCCGGGAAGTATTTCTCGACATAGCGTTTGCCGAGCGCCTCGCCCAAAGACCCCTCGACCAAGGCTATGCCGCGCTTCCAGGATTCCTCATTGACCGGCACGCCACGAAGCGTCGTGCTGTAGAACGCAAAGTCGTCGTCAACAATTGACTTCGACAGGTAGGGTGCATAGTTGTTGATCACATGCCATTTGAAATACGCCTTCCAGGTATCCAGCGGCGCCATTTCCAGCGCCTTGGCGAAACCCGTCAAATAACTGGGTTGCGTGACGATGACCGAATTGATCTTGCCCTCGATGCCGAAGGCGCGCAACTGCGACTGCCAGTCGTAGCCCGGCACCATTTCAACCAGCTTGGCCAGTTCGACCTTGTTGTACGTCTTGACCGCGTTGCGGCTCTCGACGCGCGTCCACTGCACCTTGGCCAATTCGGTTTCGAGCGCGACGATGTCCTTAGCATGCACTGCGGCATCCTTGTCGCCGGCGGCGCCAAGCATCTTCGCGACCAGGACTTCGTACTTGGCGCGCGCATCCTTGAGCTTGGCGTCGTTGTCGTTCAGATAGTAATCGCGATCCGGCAGACCGAGGCCGCTCTGGCGGATGTAAACCGCGTACTGGGTCGCATCCCTGGCGTCCTGCGCAACACTCATGCCGAAGGGCGTGGTGATGCGCATCTGGTTCATATACGCCATCAGCGCCGGCAGCTCGCCCTTCGACTTGAGTCCATCAATGCGGGCGAAATCCGCTTGCAGGGGGTTGATGCCCAGCGACTCGCGGCGCGCTTCATCGACGAAACTGACATACAGATCGCCGATTTTCTGCTCTTCGCTGCCTGGCGTCTTGTCCTTTTGCGCGACGATACCATCGACGATGGTGCGCAGATTGTCGACCGCGTTTTCGCGCAGTTCATTGAACGCACCCCAGCTCGATTTATCGGCCGGGATCGCGGTATTTTTCAGCCAGACACCATTGGTATATTGGTAAAAATCATCCTGCGGACGTACCGTGGTATCCAGGTTCTTGAGGTCGATGCCGGAAGACTGTACCGGCGACTGTGGCGCAAAAGCCTGGCAGGAGGCCAGCAAAAAAGGCAGCGCGCCGATCAGCGCGCACAATAAGCGTCGGTTCACAATGAGGTCCTTGTAGTGACGGGTTTCGCAGGGTAAATGCACGCAGGGATCGCCGCGTGAGCCCGCATTATTACCGAATCCCGCAGTTTGCGCGCGGGGCGCAGCCCGTTCAGCCCGGCGTGCAGAAACGCCGGGATACAAGTACCTGGCCGGGTTAATGAACGGGCAGCTGTTTCTTGATCTTCTTGTTCATGCTCTCTGGCGCCGGCTCATCGCGCGTCAGGCTCGCCAGTAGCAACGCCTGTTTTTTCGCCTCATCCTGATTGCCGTTGCGCAGATAAGCGATGGCCAGATAGCGATGGACTTCCTCGAAACCGGTGCTCAGTGCCTGGGCATGCTCGAGCGCATTGATGGCATCCCGGTAATTCTCCTTCTGGAATTGATCCAGGCCCAGGCCGATCCAGTAATAGGGATTTTTTTCGCGCCTGGCCTCCAGCACGCGCGCATAAGCGGCGGCCTCGCTGTCGCGCCCCTGCGATACCAGCAACTGATGCAGGGAAGCCATGGCGATATCATCTTGATCGTTCAGGGTGATGGCGTAGCGCAACGACCGTTCGGCGCTGGGCAGTAGACCGTGACGTTTATAGAGCAGCGCCAGATTGGCATAGCTGGGTGCAAAACTGCCGTCGGTCAGGATCGCCGCCTTGAAGTAGGCATACGCGCGAGGCAGATCGCCTTCCGCCAAATATTCCGCCGCCAGATTGTTGTAGAAACGGGCCAGAATGGCATCCTCTGTCAATGCCGGCCCCTCGCGTCGCGAACCGATCTGCGGCTCGAAATCAATGATCACATCGCCAATGCCAAGGCCGATGCTGCTATCGGATTGCAGCCGACCGCCGTTCTTGATCAGCAGGTTCACATGCCCCGCCACATAATCCACACCGTCGTAGCGATCGAAAATATGCGGAACGCGTACCTCCTGCATTTTTACCGGCAGGTCCATGGTTTTAGCGATGGAATAAGCCAGCACCAGCAGCGACAGACAATCGCCACGCTTGCGACGCCAAGTTTCGGCGGCAACGCTGGAGTGCCCGGTCTCGTAGGGAAACTCGCTTAGCTTCGCGCCATTGCGGGGACCATAAAGCAAAGCAATCAGTCGCGTGACGCGCGTTTGTGCGCTCGCCCTTTCCAGGCGCGCGCGCTTGAGTGCGGCCAGCAAATCGTCATCGAGCGCAAACAGCCGTTGTTTGTCGATCGTGACCAAATTGCGGTCATAGCTGAAAATCTGGTCCTGCCAAAGCTGTTGTACCGGCACCGGTACGGAAACGGGAATCGGCGGTCCGGAAACGCAGCCGCCCAGGCAAAGCATAAACGTCGTGGTTGCAAGCGCTTTGATGTTCATAGGTCCTCCATCTCGCGAAATGCAGAATTCATATTAGCGCAACGGCAGGTTGAACGAACTGAAGCATCGCGCCCCGGCGAAGTGCCACTGCCACCCCCATTATTCGCCGATACAATGGCAAACGCTATCGCCAAATGCGTGCTCTGTCGCCGTTTTCCTGCATTTCGGCTCATCCGCCGCCGCCCTGTTCCCACCCGCACAGGTAGGGCAGCACCGCAAAAACAGGCGTAAAAATGGCATCGCCGTATTCAACGCTTCCATTACCGACCCGAGAGGGGATTACATGTCAAAAACAATCGCGTTTCTCGCCGACGGCACCTGGAACGGCGTCAAGGTCGACAGCGACAAGGACGGCGTGCTGGAAAGCACCAATGTCCTCAAGCTGTACCACAACCTCGCCGGCGACGACTCCATCGAGTCGTTCACCCTGGCGGATGAAGGCGAGCGCGCGGCGCTGGATGCAGATCGCAATACCGTGCAGATCGCCAAATACCTGCACGGCGTCGGTGATTCGGATAACGCCATCATCAAACTGCTCGGCGGAGCCTTCGGCGCCGGCATCATCTCCCGTATCGTGCGCGGCTATACCTTCATCTCGCGCAACTATCAGCCGGGCGACAGGATCGTCATCGCCGGCTTCAGCCGCGGCGCCTACACCGCGCGCGCCCTCGGCGGCATGATCGCCAAGGCAGGATTGATGGATTACGCCAAATTCAATTTCGCGGACAAGGAACAGGCCTATCAATGCGGCCTGTACGTTTGGGCTTATTACCGTGAGCGCCAGCAGAAAAATCTCGCCGAGCGTGCCGTCGATCTGGTATGGCGCAGGGTGCTCGGCATCGGCACCGAGGTCGGCCAGGAACAAATGATCCCGAATGTGCCGGTCGCGGCCATCGGCGTCTGGGACACGGTCGGTTCACTCGGTATTCCGGTGTATGACGCTACCGAGGACAAGCGCCTCGACCTGTTCCGTTTTGCCGACGCCGAGTTGAGCGGCAAGGTGGCGCAGGGATTCCACGCCCTGGCCATCGACGAGCATCGCGCCGATTTCACGCCCACGCCCTGGAATGCGCGCAGCGGCATCGAGCAGGTCTGGTTTGCCGGGGCGCATGCCGATGTGGGCGGCGGTTATGAGGAAAGCGGCCTGTCCGATTTCGGACTGGCATGGATGGTGGATCGCCTCGGCACGGCCGGTCTGCAATACAAGGACCCGCTACCGCTGCTGCCGGCCGGCGATGTCTCGGGCGAGCTGCACGACTCCTGGAACGCTCTGCCCTATAAACTCAAGCCGCCATACCTGCGGCCGATTGCACCGGATGCCAAGGTGCATCGCTCGGTGCAGCAACACCGTGCGGCGCTTGCCGCGTATCAACCGGGCAATCTGGTCAATTGGGCGGGGCAATACGTGCAGTAGACGTCCCGCACAAAATTACAAACTCCAGCACTGGTGCGGATTTCCGGCCAAAAATGGCTGGAAATCCGCGCCAAATGGCGTTCTACGATTTTTCCGCTGGCGAATCAGACTTATGAATCAAGCCTTCTTGAGATCGTGATTCTTCAGCGGCAGATCGCGGATGCGTTTTCCCGTTGCCGCAAAAATCGCATTCAACACCGCCGGCGCCGCCACCGCGATGGTCGGCTCGCCGACCCCGCCCCAGACAGGTCCACCTGAAGCGAGAATATGCGTTTCGACCTTGGGCATTTCATCCATGCGCAGCGGCTGGTAGTCGTGGAAATTGCTTTGCTGGATACGGCCGTCCTTGAGCGTGCATTCGCCATACAGCGCGGCCGACAGGCCGTAGACGAAGGAACCCTCGACCTGCGCCTCGATCTGCTGCGGGTTGACCGCATAGCCGGGATCGGTGGCGGCGACGATGCGATGGATTTTCACCACGCCCGCATCGCTGACCGACACTTCCGCGCAGGCTGCCACATAGCTGGCAAAGCCATGTGTTTGCGCGAGACCACGGAATACGCCTTTCGGCGCCGGCTTGTCATAGCCTGCTTTTTCCGCTGCCGTATTCAACACCGCCAGCGCCCTCGGATTGGCAGTCAGCAATTTGCGGCGCAGCGCCAGCGGATCCTGCCCGGTCGCATGCGCCAGTTCATCCATGAAGCATTCCAGATAAATCGTGTTCTGGTTCAGGTTCACACCGCGCCAGAAACCCACCGGCACATTGGGGTTGCGCATGGCGTGATCGACCAGGAAATTCGGGAAGCTGTACATCAATGAGGATTCCGGCCCCGGGGCATTGAGACCCTGGAATACCACCGGGTCCTTGCCGTCCTTGATGTTCTGCGGCGCCACCCCGGCGAGGATCGACTGCCCGGCGATGCGCATATGCACAGCATTGATATTGCCATCGGCATCCAGCCCGGCAGTCAGCTTGCACTGCGTCACCGGGTGAAAGCGGCCCTGCGCCATGTCTTCTTCGCGCGTCCAGAGCATCTTGATCGGCGTGCCCGGCATCTGCTTGGCGATCAGCACCGCCTGCTTGATGTAATCGGTGGCGCCGCGCCGGCCGAAACCGCCGCCGAGATGAATCTTGTACATCTCGCATTTCGCCAGGGGCAGACCAGCTGCTTCGGATGCCGCGGCCAAAGCGCCCTCACCGTTCTGCGTCGGCGCCCAGACTTCGCAGCGCTCCGGCGTCCAGCGCGCCGTGGCATTCATCACTTCCATGCAGGCATGGTTCTGGTGCGGATAGGAATACACCGCCTCGATCTTGCGCGTCGCAGTGGCAAGTGCAGCGGGCGCATCGCCGACCTTGTTGCCGACCACGGCATCGCTGGCGGTGAGACCGGCCTTCAGCACTTCCGCGAAAGCGGTGCTGGAGGCCTTGGCGGTCGGCCCCTCATCCCATTCGATCTTCAAGGATTCGAGTGCAGTCTTGGCACGCCACCAGGTATCGGCCACCACCGCCACCGCGCTGTCGCCGACGCGCAGCACTTTTTTCACACCGGGACGTTTCAAGGCGGCGCTATCGTCGACGCTCCTGACCTTGCCGCCGAACACCGGGCTATCCTTGATCGCCGCATTCAGCATGCCCGGCAATTTCAGATCCATGCCATAGACCTGCTTGCCGGTGGTCTTGTCGACCGTATCGAGGCGCGCCAGACGCTTGCCGGCCAGCGTCCAGTCTCTCGGATCCTTGAGTTTGACATCGGCCGCTGCGGGGGGCGTCAGTTGCGCTGCGGCTTTGGCGACCTTGCCGTAAGAGGTGCTGCGCTTGCTGGGGCCATGACTGATGATGCTCTTGCTTACGCTGCATTCGGCGACCGGCACTTTCCATTCGTCGGCCGCAGCCTGCACCAGCATCATGCGCGCGGTGGCGCCGCCGACGCGCACATAGTTTTCCGAGCCGCGAATGCCCTGGCTGCCGCCAGTGCCGAAGCTGCCCCAAGGGCGATTGCGCGCGGCGCTCTGGCCAGGCGTCGGATATTCAGTGGTGACACGGGCCCAGTCGCACTCGAGCTCTTCGGCCACCAGTTGCGCGAGACCGGTCAGCGTGCCCTGCCCCATTTCGGAACGGGCGATGCGGATGATGACGGTGTCATCGGGCTTGACGACTACCCAGGCATTGATCTCGGGCGTCGCATCTGCCGGCGCGGTGGCGGCGTTGGCGAAGGGCACATGAAAACCGACCACCAGGCTGCTGGCAACGGCGGCGGAGCCCTGCAGGAATTGACGACGGGAAATGGCGAGCGAATTCATACGGTGCTCCCTTCAATATGAATGATGTCGTCGGCACCGGCTTTCTTGACAGCCTTGCCGCCGGCCTGCACCTGAGCGGCGGTCTTGATGGCGGCGCGCACCCGGTTGTAGGTGCCGCAGCGGCAGACATTGGTCATCGCCGCATCGATTTCGGCATCGCTCGGATTCGGCGTCGTTTTCAGCAGCGCGGTCGCGGCCATGATCATGCCCGACTGGCAAAAACCGCACTGCGGCACATCCAGCGCCACCCAGGCTTTTTGTACCGGATGCGAACCATCTTTTGACAATCCTTCGATCGTGGTGATTTTCTGCGCGGGCTGAATGCTGGCAGCCGGGATCACGCAGCTGCGCGTCGCCACGCCGTCGATATGCACCGTGCAGGCGCCGCATAGCGCCATGCCACATCCGTATTTGGTGCCGGTCAGCCCGAGTTGCTCGCGCAGCACCCAGAGCAGGGGCGTATCCGCATCCGCCTGGTAATCCTGCATCTTGCCGTTGACATTCAGTTTTGCCATGAAATTGCTCCTGAGGATGGAAAGGAGTGAAACGAGTTCTGGGATCGCTCGCGCGGCCGGAGGTTCACCGCTGCGGGAAAAAAAGCAATGAATCCAGTGGCAGCAATATTACAGCAGGCACGAAACCGGCGGCATGACCATGCCGCCGCCGACGTTTACGGCAAGCCGCGCAAATAGCTGGTCGCAAAAAAGCCGGGCTCGAAAAACATCGCGGCAGCTCCGCAATATTTTCCGGGCTCGGCTCCAGCCGGACCGCGCGGTGCTACTTTTTGGTGCCGCAGCCCGGCTGCGCATCCACCACGCGAATTTTCACATCCTTGACATTGCAGGCCGGCTTGGGCGAGATCGTGTAAGTGTCGCCAAAACAGCCGCCCATGCCGATAAAATTATCGGCCACGCCATCGATCACGACATTGCTGCCGGGGCAGATCGCCTGGAAATGCACATCGATGCAACTGACCACCTCCGGCCTGATTTTCGGCATGCTGCCGGTTGCGTAATACTTGCCCTCGCCCCCGAGGCAAGTCACGGCCACCAGCTTGACACCAGCGGCGACCTTTTTCAGGTACTCCTGCTCGGCTTGCTGCTGCTGCGCCTTTTCGGCGTCCTTGACAGCCTTGTCGGCGGCGAGTTTTTCTTCTCTTGTTTTCGGCGTTGTACTGCCGGCGGCGGTGCCCGCTGCCGCCCCTGCGGCCATCGCGGCACCCGTATTCGTGGTGGTTGAACCGCGATTGGTGGTCAGCGGCGTGGGACCGCCGGTAGCCGGACCCCAGTTCGGCGATGTGCCGGCCTTGCCCGTTGCGGACGCATCGCCTACAGTGCCGGCGCCGGGCATGCCACCCGATACCGGATTGGCACTGGCGCGCACCGTCGGCACCTGGCCATTCGGCCCGGCATAACGGCGATCGCCGTAGCCGCCCTTGCTGTCCGTGTTCGCCGTAGGTGCTGATGACTGCGGCGCCGGCAAACTGCCCTGCGGTGTCAGGCCTTGTTTGTTACGGTCGGCAATGGTGCCGTTGTATGGCGGCGATGGCGATTTCTTTTGCTCTGCCGGGGCGTTTGCACTGTTGGCCGTGGTCGGCGGCGAGGCGCTGTGTGGCGCAGGCAAGCCGCCTTGCGGCGTCAGCCTCTGTTTATTGCGATCGGCAATCGCGCCATTTTGCTGCAAGGTCGCGGCACGCTTCTGCTCTGCGGTCCGCTGCTCGACTTCGCGGCGTCGTTGCTCCGCCGCTTGCTCTTCCTTGCGGCGTTGATCTGCCACGCGGTTTTCGGTTTCACGCCGATGTTGCTCGGCCACTTGTTCCTCCTTGCGCTTCTGCTCGGCGGCTTCGTCTTTGCGCTTTTGTTCAGCGGCAGCATCCTCGCGACGTCGTTCCTCGGCGCGTTGACGCTGTTCTTCCTGACGATGCTGTTCTTCTTCGCGGCGGCGGCGCTCATCTTCCCGGCGCTGCTCCTCGCGGCGTTGCGCTTCCTGGCGCGCGCGATCCGATGCGCTGTCGGCCAAGATGATGCCGCCATCGGCAGCGTACCCCCCGTTCGCCAATGCCCGACTGTTAAACGCGGACATCCCTAGCAGGGCGATCAAGACGCCCACTATTCCTTTTGTCGTACTCATTCAGAAGCTCCCGTTATTTTTTATACGCTGTCGCCGGACGATTTTTGGTCATGCGCCCGACATTCGTTTTTGTTGCGCTCGGTGTGTCGGGCTTGGGGCCCGCGGGGAAGATTAACTAATCTTTTGCTGCCGGGCAACCGGCTCGGCGGAACGGGACATGACGCGCGTCCAGGCGCCACCCCGCCATCTAGCTTGCCGCGCGCTATGCGGCCGACAACAGTTCGTCCGCCGCGGCATTCAAGGTACGCGACAAGGCGCGCACCGGCACACCGGGATGCAGGGAATATTCGGCCACCTCTTCCAGCCGCGTCAACAGCTCGTCGCACCAGTCGATATCGTCGGGGCGCGGCGCGGCCAGGGTGGCGTAAAGCGCTTCGACCTTGCGTTCGAGCGCAGGATTGTTGTTTGTCGGCATCATGCAGTCCTTGCAGGGTTGGCAGCTGCTCGACGACCCGATCTGGTGCGGTCAAGTCAGCAGAAAGCATGCCGTAGTCTGCCGCGGACACGCTGCCGAAGCTGTGCGAATTGACACAGTTTGCAAGAATTGACAGTTCAATCCGCAAAAAAAGGACCCTTGCGGGTCCTTTTGGTGTTTCTTTGGTGTTTTCCTACTGTTTGTGACGACAGACGGCTAGTTGCTGCCCTTGCGTCCCGGATTGCCCGGGGTGCCGCCATTTTCGTCGTTCGAACCATTGTGGTTGTTGGAATTGCCCGGATCGCAACCCTCAGCGCCGTTGCCGACACCCTGGTTGCATTTGCCATGATCGTTACCACCATTACCGCCGCCATGCAGGGCGCTGCAGCCGATGACGCTGGTGCCGGTAATGGTCACCGCAACACTGGCCAGGGCGCTGCCGGCGAAGGAACCGCCTGTCAAGGTGATCGAACCAATCGCCTCATTGCCGGCGAGGATACTGCCCTTGAAATTCGAGGTCGTCAGGGTCGCTGCGCCGCTGGGTGCCCAATAGACATTGCAAGGCTGTGCACCACCGGTCATTACCACCGAGAAATTGGTGCCGGTGAGTGCGCCATTGACACGGAAAATCCATACGCCATTGGCCGGACCATCGAGCGTCAGGGTGCCGGTCTTGGCGACCGCATCCAGGCAATACACGCCCGGAGAAAGTGTGACGCCTGCCAATGTACCCGTCAGGGGAATGCAAGTCAGGTACTGAAATGAGGCATAGGTGGCGAGCATATCGGCGCGTGCTGCAGCGGCAGCAGCATCGGTGGCAGGCGGTACTGCGCCTGTAATCGTGCAGCCGGTGTTGGTATAGGGAACCGCGCTGCCCGGCGAGACACCGATATCGCCTACTACGGTGCCATCGGTACAGGTGGCATTGCTGCCCGCCAGCACGGCAAACTGCGAGGCGGAACCGAGTGAAACGGCCGCAAAGGCCGGTACGGCAGCCAGCAAGGCCGCGCTTGCCAGCAGGCCGTTCGAGAGAAACTTTTGCAAATTATTCATGGCGTATTTCCTTGGTAGGTATTTCCGATGAAGTGGGTTTCTCCGCGGGCGCAATTCCTGTGCGATGCACGGAAGCCCGATACATTGATGCATGGCGATTCATCGTTTACTGCGTCAGCGATATCCCGGAAAGTTATTCACGGATTCCACCAACCCGAGACCATCCATCGACAGATCCGTTTTAGGCCTTACGGCCCCGGCACACCGTGCGTTAGCACACTTAAGAGGCATTTTTCCGCCGCGCTTGCTTCTCACAACCCACGCGATCATGCACAATTCCGGTACATGAAAAATAAAAATATCGCCGTCATCGGCGCCGGTTTTGCCGGCCTGTCGAGCGCGCTACTGCTGGCGCGCGCCGGGCATCGTGTCAGCCTGTTCGAAAAATTCGGCGAGCCGGCTGCCGTCGGTGCCGGCATTCTGCTGCAGCCCACTGGCCTGGCTGCCATACGCACGCTGGGCATCGAGGGCGACATCCTCGGCGCCGGCGCCAGGGTGGATTGGCTATGGGGTGTGACCCCCAAAGGCCGCGCGGTAATCGATATCCATTATGAAGACTGGCGAGCCGGCGCCTTTGGTCTCGGCCTGCATCGGGGCGTGCTGTTCAATGCTCTGTGGACGCGGGTGCAGGCGGCCGGCGTGAATCTGTTCACCGGTCATGAAGTGCATGATCTGAAAGCACTGGCATCCACACACGATCTGGTGGTGATCGCCGATGGGCGCACTGTGGGCAGTGCTGCCCGACTCCGACGAACAGTACACGCGTGGCAAAACACTGTTGCAATGGTACGACCGCGCTGAAAAGATGCTGGGCATCATGCCCACCGGTACCCGTCCCGGCGAAGTGAAACCCGTGGTGAGCCTGTTCTGGAGCCTGCATCGTGATCGCCTCGCGGCCTGGCAGGCCCGCGGCCTCGCCGCCTGGAAGAATGAAGTGCTGGCGCTGAACCCCGCTGCGGATGCCTTGCTGGCGCAAATCACCGATGTCGGACAATTGACCTGGGCCCATTACGCCGATGTGGTGATGCCGCGTTATCACACCGATCGCCTGGTCGTGATCGGCGATGCCGCGCATGCCACCAGCCCGCAGCTTGGGCAGGGTACCAATCTGGCGCTGCTCGATGCCGTGACACTGGCGCAATG
>Ga0209647_1002833_pt1 | contig 13832 bp, 12 predicted proteins | sample GraSoi_2013_60cm_FD_185827 | JGI IMG/M metagenome (GOLD analysis project Ga0209647, IMG submission 185827) | Grasslands soil microbial communities from the Angelo Coastal Reserve, California, USA - Sample 9_17_2013_60cm (SPAdes) (version 2) | ecosystem: Environmental > Terrestrial > Soil >... | reverse complement strand
AGACCATTTAACGACGGAGGGCAACGTTCGTGACACCTGAGATCGGTTCCTTGCGGTGACGATTGTGGGTCTACCGGCTTCTGGCGTCGCCCGCCACGAGGCGCTACAGTAGCGCAAGCGGCTCACACAGATTATGCTGCGCGCGAGCCGCGCGGTGCCGAAACTCGTCGGCGCTCGTACGTGAAAGGACGGGGCGAGGGTGAGCGTCGAGACGATCACGCGCGCGATCCAATTCATTCTGGCGCCGGCGGTGATGATAACGAGTTGTGCGATCCTGGTTAGCGGCGTGTTGGCACACTATGCCGAGCTGAACGACCGGCTGCGGGCACTGGCGCGGGAGCGGCTCGATCTGCTGCACGGACCGGACGGAAGCCTCGGGCTCGCGGCCATCGCGCACGATGCCTTCAAGATGGAGCGGCTAGGCGAGATCGATGCGCAGCTGCCCAGCCTGTTGCACCGGCACGGCCTCGTGCATCGCAGTGTGCTGGCGATCTATCTGGCGATCCTCATCTTTGTGCTGAGTATGCTCGTGATTGCCGTGGCCGTCGTGCCGAATGCACAAGGCTCGGTCACCATGGCGATGATGGCACTCGTGATATTTCTCGTCGGCACGGTTGCGCTGCTGACCGGCGTGCTGCTGATAAGCATCGAGATACGCACGTCCAACGCCACTGTACGCTTTGAGGTGGAACGGGTCATGGGCCTCGGCAAGTAAGCCGGAGCCAACCGGCGGAGGAGTTCTCGTATGGCCAACACCCTGCGTGTAGGCGACGTCTTTCCCGACGTCGAGATGCCCGACCAGCGCAACCTGCCAGCCAGGCTGTCGCAGCTCACGCGAGCGAGCCTGCTCGACCAGCATCTCGGCTTTGCCGACGGCTACCCGCTCATCGTGCAGTTCTTCCGCGGCTTCTTCTGTCCGCGCGATCAAGAGCAGATGCGGCAGCTCGTCCAGTTCCAGCGCGAGCTCGCGGTCAATTACAGCCAGCTGGTGTCGATCAGCGCCGATCCGCCGATCGTCAACGCTGCCTTTCGCGCTGGCCTCGGCGCGGAGTGGCCGTTCCTGTCCGATGTCGAGCGGGCGGTCATCAAACAACTCGACATCCTCGACGAGACGGAAGGCGAGTATGCCTACCGAGCGCAGCCCTATACGTTCGTGCTGCGTCCGGACCTGCGCATCCACGCCATCTACAACGGCTGGTTCTTCGTCGGCCGGCCGACCCTCGAAGAGCTGCGCCACGACCTGCGGGCGATCATGCAGCTGCGGGCCGACTATCGGTACGAAGCGTACGCCACGCCCGCGGTGCGCCAGGTGCGCATCCCGCAGCAGGAGTGGGCCAATGGCGCACCGGCGCTCGGAGCCAGCGGACTGCCGGTGGCGCGAGGCGTCGTGCGCTGGTTCGACAGCGCCAAGGGCGTCGGTATGATCGCCCCTGACGCCGCCGACGCCAGCCAGACCATGGACGGCAGACAGATCAATGAAGACGCCTGCGAGGCTAACCAGGACAGGGACGGGGACGTCTTCTTTCACTTCACGGCCATCCCTGGGGAAGGCTATCGCACTGTGCGCGCGGGAGCACCAGTGCAGTTCGAGGTGGTGCAGACGAGCGCGGGCAAGGCAGCTCGCAACGTTCAACCGCTCGCTCAGCCAGATTCAGGCAAACAGACGAAGCCTCGCTCGCGGCGCGGCGGGAGGGGTAAGGCAATAACGGGGCGGAGCTCGTGAGGAGGTATCGGCAGCGCTGCCAGGTGTAATAGAGCGGCTCCCGGTGAGACTACACAGTGTGTACGCACCGTGCCCAGAACGCGAGAGGAGAAGGCGCCACGGCGCCTCAGTCGTATGACGCGATCGTTCTCGGCGCCGGCCAGCGGCGTACACACAACATGGCTGATACTGAGCATAGCCGCGTCTGCGGCAACATGAAGTGGTGAGCACCGAGGAGAGATCTGATGAGCACGACCCCGATCGCCGACTATGCCCTGGTCTCGGACTGCCACTCCGCTGCGCTGATCAGCCGCGACGGCTCGGTAGACTGGCTGTGTTTCCCACGCTTCGACAGCCGCTCTGTTTTCGCGCGCCTGCTGGACGAGAGGGCCGGGAGCTGGTCAATCCGTCCCACCGCCGCGGCCGAGATCAGTCGCCGCTACGTCGAGCACAGCATGGTGCTGGAGACGACGTTTCGCACGGCCACCGGCAGCGTGACGCTCGTAGACGCGCTGGCCATCGGGCGCAACGAGCGCGGTCACGAGCTCGGCGCGGAGTCACCCGGCGTATTGCTGCGCCAGATCACCGGCACCGGCGGCGAGGTGGCGCTGGAGCTGGAGTACACGCCGCGGCCGGAGTACGGCCTGATCGTTCCGCTGCTCGCCCCGATTGCCGGCGGTGTGGCGGCGCGTGGCGGGGCAGACGTGCTCGTCCTATCGTCACCGGTCGCGCTTATCGTCGAGGGTTCGGTCGCACGCGCCAAGTTTAGCGTGCGCGCGGGTGAGCGGATCGGGTTCGCGCTGCAACATTGTATGAGCTGGGAGCCGGCGCCGGAGCCATGGGCGCAGGAGGCGATGCGCAGCCGGCTGGACGATACACTGATGGGCTGGCGCACGTGGTCGGGGCTGCATCAGGCGTACGAAGGACCCTGGCGCGAGCTCGTCCATCACAGCGGCTGCGTGCTCCAGGCGTTAACCTTCCAACCGACGGGCGCGATTGTCGCTGCGCCCACTACCTCACTGCCGGAGTCGATTGGCGGTGGCCGCAACTGGGACTACCGCTACACCTGGATTCGTGACGCCAGCTTCACGCTCGACGCACTCTGGGTGGCGGCCTGCCCAGATGAGGCGCACCACTTCTTCGCCTGGATGACGGGCGCGGTAGCCAGTCAGATTCGCCAGGGCAGAGACCTGCAGATCATGTTCGGCGTCGGCGGCGAGCGCGACTTGACCGAGCGCACCCTCGACCACCTCGGCGGCTGGCGCGCCAGCCAGCCGGTGCGCGTCGGCAATGGCGCCTGGAACCAGCGTCAGCTGGACGTCTATGGCGAGCTGTTGAGCGCCGCCCGGCGGCTGCGCGAGCAGCTGGGCGAGCTGGATGCGCCGACACGCGGCTTCCTGATGGAGGTCGCGGATGCCGCTGCCGCGCACTGGCAGGAACCGGATCAGGGCATCTGGGAGGTGCGCAGCGGCCCGCGCCATTTCCTCTATTCCAAGCTGATGTGCTGGGTTGCCCTGGATAGCGCCATCGCGCTGGCCGAGCAGCTGGGCGCGACCGACCATGTCGAACACTGGAAGACGACACGCGAGGCGATCCGGCAGGCAATCGAAGAGCAGGGATGGAGCGAGCGCGCCGGCGCTTTCACCCAGGCTTTCGGTGCGGACGACCTGGACGCCTCGGCCTTGATGATGCCGATCGTCGGCTTCGTGCCTGCCGGCGACGCCAGGATGAAGGCTACCATCGATGCCATCGCCGAGCGCCTGACGGACGACCGCGGCCTGGTCTATCGATACCTCGCCCATGATGGCCTGGAGGGGAGTGAAGGCACGTTCCTGCTGTGCACCTTCTGGCTCGCCCAGGCCCAGGCATTGGCCGGCGAGGTGGAACAGGCGAAGGCGACGTTCGGGCGCGCGATTGCCTACACCAACGACGTGGGGCTGCTCGCCGAGGAGGTGGACCCGGCTACCGGCGAGCTGCTGGGCAACTTTCCCCAGGCGTTCAGCCACATCGGCCTCGTCAATGCCGCCTGGGCCATCGCGCAAGCTGAGCAGACCTCACCACCCTGAACCGGCGCCACGTGATTTTTCGCGAATCCCACCGCCGCACCATCGTACAGGCAACGGCATTGGAGCGGTGGCTACGCGCGGCGCGGCGTGTGTTTCAGCTCGATTGAGGCGCACGCAAGCGTCACACGCGGACTAGCCGCCGCGCGCGTGGCCGAGCGCCGCGACGACGGCGTCCACATCGTAGACGCAGCCGCCCCAGATGCCGCCACTGGCCTGCTGCAGCGCTGCCCACAGGCGTGTGTCGGCGGGGAGCGAGGGGTGCGGCGCCAGGTCTGGCCGTGGCTGCCGAGCGGCGAGCACTCGCGTGCCTTCGTCTGCCCCGAACACGGTGTCGCCTTCGCCAACCAGATCGACCGATCCAGCCAGCGTGTTGCGGTCAATCGTAATCTGGATCAGGTCGCCGTCGCGCACCTTGCCGATCGGGCCGCCCGCCAGCGCCTCCGGGCTGACGTGGCCGATGCAGGCGCCGGTGCTGACGCCCGAGAAGCGCGCGTCGGTAAGCACCGCCACCTCGCGGCCCCAGCTCAGGTAGCGCAGCGCCGACGTGACCTGATAGGTCTCTTCCATGCCGGTGCCCAGCGGCCCGCCGCAAATCAGCACGAGCACGTCGCCAGGCCGCACCGCGTCGGGTCCGCGGCTCTTGATCGCCGCAACGGCGGCGTGCTCGCGTGTGAAGACCCGCGCGCGGCCGCGCTTGCGATAGACACCGTCGGCGTCTACCACGCTCGCGTCAATCGCCGTGCTCTTGACGACAGATCCGTCCGGGGCCAGATTCCCGCCTGGGAAGGCGATGGTGCTGGTCATGCCCTGTTCGCGTGCGTGCTCCGGCGAGAGGATCACGTCGTCGGCATCCACGCCGTCGCGCGCGCGCAAGAGCGCGCGCAGCCGCGCCCGCCGGTGCGAGTGCTCCCATGCGTCGAGCCCGGCGCCCAGCGGCTCGCCGGTGACGGTCAGTGCGTCCAGGTCCAGCAGCCCCATTCGCCGCAGATGCAGCATCACCTCTGGCACGCCGCCCGCCAGGAAGACGCGGACGGTCGGGTGATTGGATGGGCCGTTGGGCAGCACATCCACCAGCCGCGGCACGCGCCGATTGATCGCGGTCCAGTCCGCCACCACCGGTCGGGCCAGCCCCGCCGCGTGGGCAATGGCGGGGATGTGCAGCAACAGGTTGGTCGAGCCGCCGAAAGCCGCGTGGACCACCATCGCGTTGCGAATCGCGGCGTCGGTCAGGATGTCGCGCGTCGTGATGGCGCGCTGCTGCAACCGCAGCGCGGCGCGGGCAGAGGCGCGCGCCAGCTCCAGCCAGATGGGCTGGCCCGAGGGCGCCAGCGCGGAGTGTGACAGCGCTAGCCCGAGCGCCTCCGCCACCACCTGCGAGGTGGCGGCCGTGCCGAGGAACTGGCAGCCGCCGCCTGGCGTGGCGCAGGCGCGGCATCCCAGCTCGGCCGCTTCCCTGAGGCTGAGCTCGCCCTGGGCGAAGCGCGCGCCGATAGACTGGACCTTGCCGGCATCCTCGCCGTGCGTTGGCGGCAGCGTCACGCCGCCGGGCACCAGCACGCACGGCAGATCCGGCGTGCCAGCGAGCGCCATCAGCATGGCGGGCAGCCCTTTATCGCAGGTTGCCACCCCGATCACGGCATGGCGTGTGGGCAGCGAGCGGATGAGGCGCCGGAACACCTGCGCGGCGTCGTTGCGATAGGGCAGGCTGTCCATCATCGCCGGGGTGCCCTGGCTGCGCCCGTCGCACGGGTCGGTGACGTAGCCAGCGAACGGCATCGCGCCGCGCGCGCGCAGCTCCTCGGCGGCCGCGCGCATCAGCAGCCCGACTTCCCAGTGGCCGGTGTGGTAGCCCAGCGCGATGGGGCGGCCGTCCGGCGCGCGGATGCCGCCCTGTGTGCTGAGGATGAGCACCTGCGGTCGCTTGAGCTCGCGCGGATTCCAGCCCATGCCGACGTTCTGGCTCAAGGCGAACAGGTCACCGCTGGGCGCCTCGCGCAGCATGTCCTCGCTGAGCGGCAGCGTCCCGCGCGGCCCGCGCGCGCTGGTCTGCACGTCCAGCAGCGCGGCGGCATCATCGTACAGGCTATCCACCGAGGCCTGCGACAGCGGATCGTGCTGCATGGCTGCGACCATTCCTTCGCGCAAGGGCGCAGACGCGAGGCGGGTGCTCGGCGCCGCGCCCGGTCGGCTACGGCGTGCGGCCGACAGCGGTCCACCCGCCGTCGATCACCAACGTGTGTCCACTAATCATGGCGGCCTGGGGCGACACTAAAAATAGCAGCGCGTTGGCCACGTCTTCGGGCTGGCTGACCCGGCCCACCGGCGTGACGGCGTCCCAGTGGGCCGCGTAGTCCGGTTCTGTGCGCAGATTGCGCTCGTTGACGGTCGCTCCGATGCCCAGCGCGTTGACGGTGATGCCATATGGACCTAGCTCGAGCGCGAGCACCTTCGCCAGGTGACGCAGGGCGGCCTTGGTCACGGCGTACGCTGAAGAGTTGGCTATCGCCGCCATGCCGGTGACCGACGAGGAAAACACGATGCGGCCGCCGTAGTCGCCCTTGGCGCTGGTCGGCGTCGCGCGCTGCGCCACCATCTGGCGCGCGGCAGCCTGCGCGCCGAAATATGACCCTTTCAGGTTGAGGTCCACCACGCTATCCCAACTTGCCTCGTCGACATCCAGGAACGGCGCCCACATGGTGAGCCCGGCGTTGGCGACGAAGATATCCAGCCGGCCGAACGTCTCGACCGCCCGCACAACGAGGCGCTGACTGTCCGTGATGCTGGCAAGATCGGCGGCGACGGCCAGCGCCCGCCCCCCGTCTGCATGGATGCGCGCGACGACGGCCGCGGCTCGCTCTGGCTCACCGTGGTACGCGACGATCACCGCCGCCCCAGCGCCCGCCAGCTGCTCCGACATGGCGGCGCCGATCTCGCGGCTACCCCCGGTGACGATCGCCACCCTGCCCTCTAACGACGACACACCCGTACTCTCCCAACTCACGCCGCTCTCGCCCGCGCGCGGGCCACGTCGCCCGCGCGCGGCCTCACGCGCCTCGCCCGCGGACGCCAGGCCGGGCCAGCTTCGTCCGTGCGCGGGCGACGATCAACAGCAGCTCATTGCGGTCATGGGTTTCGCCACAGCGTCGATCACGGGCGGATACTGTCCCTCGGGCGATCTTTGCGCGCGCGTGCACTCCGTTCGGCCAGCGCGTAGGCGATGGCCCGCTCCGGCGAGAAGGCGGCGCCCGCCGCCTGCGCCCCAACGAAGCCTTCCTCGCCCAGCGCTTGCCGCGCCGCCTCACATGCCCGCGCGAAGGGCGGCCACGCGGCTGATGCCTCGGCGACGCCCGCCGCCGCGCGCAGCCCCGACACGGCTCCACAGAGCCGCGCCGCGCGCTCGTGCCGACCGTCTTCCTCCGCCACGACGGCCACGCCCTCCAGGCACCAGGCCAGCGCCGACGGATTGCGCATGTCCCGGTAGAGCTCCAGGCTTTCGCGGTAGAGGGGCCGTGCGCGAGCGGCGTCGCCTTGCTCCGCCGCGACGTGGCCCAGGCTCGTCAGAATGCTGGCAATCGCCCAGGAAAAGTGCAGCTTGCGAGCCCAGTCCAGCGCTTCCTCCAGGTAGTGCCGCGCCGAGGCATAGTCGCCCCGTGCCCGCGCCAGGTTGCCCACGCTGCTGAGTGTGCGGCCGAGGGCGAGGCGCTCTCCGCCGGCGCGATATTGCGCCAGGCTCTCTTCGAAGAACGACATCGCAGAATCGAGATCGCCGCGCGCTTCGGCCACATGCCCCAGCTCCGTCAGCATGTTGCCGGCGCCAGACACGTCGCCGTGCTGGCGCGCCACAGCCAACCCCTCCCGGGCCAGCGCTTCCCCACGATCGTAGTCACGCCGGTCGAGCGTGTACAGCGTCCTGAAGTACAGCGCCATCACGCGCAACGGCGCGAGCGCCGGCCACGCGCCCGCCTCGGCATCCAGAGCGAGCATGCTGCGCAGCCACTCCTCCCCCTCGTCGAAGTCGCCGCGGCTATACCAGAAGCGCCCCAGGGCGACCGCCAGACGCAGACCGATGCTGGCAGCGCCACGCTCGCGTGCCCACCCTAGCGCTGCCCGTGCATTCGGCAACTCGCGCGCCAGTTGCCGGTCGCGCTCATCCTGACCCGCACCGACCCAGCCTAGCTTCTCCGCAGTATGCGCGTAATATACGGCGTGGCGGCGTCTCATGTCCTCCGCCTCGCCGCTGGCGAGCAGACGCTCGTTCGCGAAGTCGCGAATCGTCTCGAGCATCCAGAAGCGCGGCCCCTCGTCCTGCTCATTCGACGGCGCCTCTGCCTGCAGCAGACCCTTTTCCACCAGGCTCGCCAGCCCCGCGAGCGTACTCGCGTGCGCGGCCGCCTCCGCGGTAGCGCAGATCGCCTCGACGGCCTCCGGCGTGAAGCTGCCGGCAAAGACCGCCAGCCGCCGGAAGAGTTGCTGCTCGTCCGCCGCCAAAAGCTGCTCGCTCCAGGCGATAGTCTCGCGCAGGGAGCGCTGATGCGCCGGCGCGTCGCGGCGGCCCCCCGTCAGCAGCGCGAGCGGGCTGGCGAGTCGCTCCAGCAGTGCCGGCAGCGGCAACACCTTCGTCCACACCGCGGCCAGCTCGATCGCGAGCGGCAGCCGGTCCACACGCCGGCAGATTGCCCTCACCGTGTCGAGATCGGCAGCCGTCAACTCCAGCGCGGGATGCGCCGCCTGCGCGCGTCGCACGAACAGCTCGACCGCCGCATCGTCTGCCAGCTGCCCAACCGGCAGCTCGTGCTCGCCCGCGATGCGGAGCGGTTCCCGGCTAGTGACGAGCGCCTTGACCCGCGGGCAGGCGGCCAGCAGAGCAGCAAGATCGGGCGCCGCCGCCAGCACGTGCTCGAAGTTGTCGAGCACCAGCAGCAGCTCACGGTCGCGCAGCGCCGTGCTCAGCCGCCGCGCGAGCGGCTCGTGGGGCGCAGTGCGCAATTCGAGGGCTGCCGCGATGCTGGGCAGCACGAAGGCTGCATCGCGTAGCGGCGCGAGCATCACCGCAAAGACGCCGTCCTCGAAGCGCCCTAGCGCCTCCTCCGCGACCTGGAGCGCCAGTCGGGTCTTGCCGACGCCGCCGGTTCCGGTCAGGGTGAGCAGACGCACATCCGCACGGGCGAGCAGCTCCGCCGCGCCCAGCGCCTCGCGCTCGCGGCCGATCAGCGTCGTGAGCTGCGCCGGCAGGTTGTGCGGCGCCAGCGCGGCGTCGGGAAGATCGGCAGCCCCCATGCGCTCCGTCGTCGGCCGCGCCGCGGCCGCGAGCAGCGTGCGCTTGCGTGGGGGCAGCGCCAGCGCCTCGCCGAGCAGATTCACGGTGTCGCGGCGCGGCGTCAGCTTCACGCCACGCTCCAGATCGCTGATGGCGCGTGCGCTGAGCCCGGCGCGGGCGGCCAGCTCCTCCTGTGTCAGCCCGGCCGCCGTGCGATAGCGCCGCAGTAGCAGACCGAAGGATGGCAACGCGAGAGGCTCAGCGCTCACCTTGGGCCTCCGACAGGTGTTCCGACAGGTGGTGCGATGACCGATTCATGCATCCGCTCCGCATGATAGCATGTGTCGCCCCGCTAGGGTTCATGCGGCGGCAAGCATTTGACGCGCCCTAATGTGCCGTGATGGGCGACCCGATTTGCCAGGCAACTGTGTGGGCCAACGTGTGGGTTAAGTTCGTGGACCCACACTGGCCTTTGAGGCAGACTACGAGTAACGCCGACGGGAGTTGCGCGCGGTGTGCCGATCTGAGCCAAGCAGCGCCTCGCCCCGCTGGTCTAGCCTGCCAAAGCGCTCGGCAGAGGAGGAATCATGAGCGATAGCGAGCACCAGCTGCATGTGCAGTTCGCCCCCGTCCGCAATGGTCTGCTCGCGGACAAGGTGGCGATCATTACCGGCGCCAGCCGCGGCATCGGCGCCGCCACCGCGCGCGTCTTCGCGCAGGCCGGCGCTACCGTCGTGCTGGCGGCGCGCGACGCCCAGGCGCTAGAGGCGGTCGCGCGCGACCTTCGCGACCTCGGCGCACGTGCCCTGGCCGTGCCGACCGATGTGGGCGACCCGGCCGCGTTCGAGCGGCTCGTCGGTCAGACACTCGAGGCCTATGGCCGTCTGGACGCTGCCTTCAACAACGCTGGTGAAGGCCACCGGCCGACACCGCTGGCGGATCTCGCACTTGAGGATTTCGACCGCGCCGTGCGCGTCAACCTCCGCGGGATCTTCATCGCCATGAAGTACGAGATCCCCGCCATGCTCGCAAGCGGGGGTGGAGCGATCGTGAACATGTCGTCCACCGCGGGTCTCAGCGGCACGCCCGGCATTGCCGGCTACGTCGCCAGCAAGCATGGCAACATCGGCCTCACCAAGGTCGCGGCGCTGGACTATGCCCAGCGCAATATCCGTATCAACGCCGTCGCGCCTGGCACCATCTTTACCCATCGGCTCGTGGCCGTCGGTGAGGAGGCGCGCGCGTACATGGCGCAGCGCACTCCCATGGGTCGCCTGGGCCAGCCGGAAGAGGTGGGCGCGGCCGTCGCCTGGCTCTGTTCGGACGACGCCTCGTTCGTCACCGGGGCGACGATCACGGTGGACGGCGGCAGGCTCGCCGCCGGCGCCTAGCGCTCGCAGTGGCAACAAATCGAAAGGAACATCCACCATGAGGACAATGGCAACCGTACTGCACATGTGGGTCCGCGTGACGGGCGTCATCATGATCGTGCTTGGCTTGCTCTTCTGGAGCGGCAATGCCGAAGGACTGATTCCCGTGCACATGCTGATCGGCATCACGCTGGTGCTGGCGCTGTGGGGGCTGGCCGTCATTGGGGCGCTGGCGCGCGTGAGCGTGGGGCTGGTGGTGGTGGCCCTCATCTGGGGGCTGATCGTGCCGATGCTGGGGCTGACGCAGACGCAGCTGCTGCCCGGCTCGGCCCACTGGCTGATTCAGGTCCTGCATCTGCTCGTCGGTCTCGGAGCCATCAGCCTAGCCGAGACGCTGGGCCGCCAAATCCAGGCGCGCCAACGCATAGCCGTGGAAGGAGCTGTCCGATGACTGCGGAAGACACTAACCGCGCCATACTCACCCTGTCGCAAGACTGGGCCAACGCCGAGCGTGTGAGCGATATCTCACGCCTGGCGGACCTACTGACGGGCGACTTTGTCGGCATCGGCCCGCGTGGCTTCATGCTGACGAAGGAAGAATGGATCGGGCGTCACGCCTCGGGCGCGCTGCGCTACGACTCTCTGGCGCTGGATGAGGTCACGGTGCGAGCCTACGCGGGTGTCGCCATCGTGACGGGCCACGAGACGGACACGATCCAGTATGAAGGCCACCCGATGCTGGGTGACTATCGCACGACGCTGGTCTTTGTTGCCGCACAAGACCGCTGGCGGCTGGCGAATGTGCAGTTCAGTCCCATCGCACCACCGCCGGGCGCGGGCGCGCCACAGGCGCAGCAGCAGTAGAGGGAGGCAAGGTACCGTGAAGCTGATCCTTCACCTCAATGACTTCACCTGGCAGGTGGCACCCAACCAATATGGTTCAACCCTCGCGGAAATCGCGTGGGCCGCCGAGGCCGCCGGGTTCGAGCGCATCGGCGTGGCCGATCATGTGTGGCAAGCGCCCCAGGCAGGCGGCCCCGAAGTCCCGGAGCTGGAGTGCTACACGACCATGGCGTTCCTGGCCGCGCACACGAGCCGGGCGGAGCTGATGGCCGTCGTGACGGGCGTGCACTTCCGCAATCCCGGCCTGCTGGCCAAAATGGTCACTACCCTGGATGTGCTCTCAGGCGGACGGATGTGGCTCGGCATCGGCGCCGGTCACTACGCGGAAGAAGCGCGCGGGCTGGGCATCCCGTTTCCTCCGCTGGCAGAGCGGTTCGACTGGCTCGACGAGACGCTGCAGATCTGTCTGCGCATGTGGAGCGGCGAGCGTGGCGACGAGCGCCCCTTCGAGGGCAAGTACTTCCATCTCGAGCGCCCGCTCAACCTGCCGCAGAGTCTGCGCCGCCCGCACCCGCCGATCCTCATCGCCGGCGAAGGCGCGCAGAAGACGCTGCGGCTGGTGGCGCGCTACGCGGACGCCTGTTCGCTGCGCCCTGGGCCGCAGATTCCGGAGAAGCTGGCGATCTTGCGCCAGTACTGCGAGGCCGAGGGCCGCGACTACGACGCCATCGAGAAGACTTGCGCTTTCCGCTTCGACGTAGGCGAAGACGGCGCCAGGGCGGGCGAGCTGATCGGGCAGCTCCGCTGGCTGGCCGGCATGGGCGTCCAGACCGTGATCGGCGCAATCCCCAATGTGGAGCAGATTCGCCCGATCGAGCTGGTTGGTCGGACAGTGATCCCAGCGATTGCAGACCTGTAATCACGCCGTCTGTGACGAAGCCTCTATGCGGTTGGTGTGAGAAAGGAGGAACCGGCGTGAGCACGTATAACGTTGTTCTGTTCTTGCATGTGAGTGGAGCGATCGGCTACTTTATCGCCATGGGCATCTGGCTGTTCGGCCTGGCCAACCTCCGGCGCGCGCAACGCGTCGAGCAGGTGCGTGTGCTCAGCAACCTCGTCGGTCGCTTAGGCCCTCTCTTCGGCATTAGCGTGCTGCTCATCCTTGTCATCGGGCTCTACATGGCCAGCACCACCTGGGGCTTCCAGACCGGCTGGATCGACGTCGCGCTGGTTAGCCTGATTCTGATCGCCCCGCTCGGTACGGCGCGCCATCGCGCGACTCGCGCTAGAGGCGCCAGACGGTCCACTGCCCGCGGCGCTCGACCGGCGGACACACGATCCGGTGCTCGCGACCGCCGTGCAAACGGTGACTGCCCTGCTGCTGGGAATCGTCTTCCTGATGACCAACAAGCCATCGCTCGTGGGTTCCCTCGTCGTGATGGCCATCGCGCTGGCGCTCGGGTTGGCGTCGGGCCTACTCACGACCGGTAGGACGCGCAGCCGCGAGCAGAGCGGTGCACCGGAAGCGGGCCGGATAAGCCAGCCCGTCGCGTAGGTGAGCCGGCTGGCGCTGGGTCGCGAGGCACGCGCACGCGGCCCGCAACGGCAACGTCTGTTCTGAAAGAAAGCGCAACACCATGATTCCGGACGTCTCCATGAGCAATGCGGCCGGCCCGCGCAGCAGTGCCGTGCTCCGCGTGATACGCGCCGTGCTGGTCTTCGATACCGTCGCGCTGCTGTTCGCTGCGGCGCTCCACGTCGCGGGAGCGCGCATCCCGCTGGGATCGGCGGAGTTTGTCGAGCCGCAGATTGTGCCGGCGGCGATCGTCGAGGGGCTGGCAGGCCTGATCTTCGCGGTGGCCGCCTACGCCTCATTCGCCGGCGCGCGCTGGGCGTGGCCGATGGCCCTCCTCTGGTCGGGATCTTCGCCACACGCAGCGGCACCAGTCCGTTCAACCGCGTCTACCATCTCGTCATGTTGGCGATCTTCGTTGCCGGCGTGGTGCTGCTCCTGACATCGAGCGCGAAGGCCGCGCTGGGGCGCGGCCCTCAGGAGTTGCGCGGCGCCTGATCGCCGCATACAATCGATCTGGAGTTCTGGACACGATGAACTGGCAGAGGGAGTTGGCCCGCGAGATGGCGAACGATGAGTACGCAGCGAGCGCAGTGCATGTGCCATCGGGCGACGCTGACCCACAGGCTGAGGGGCGCGTGATCGTCAATCCGATCAGCGGTGAGCGCGTCGTCATTCGTGTGAGCGGCGCGCAGACCGGCGGCGAGTTGCTCGTCTTCGACCTCTACCTGCCTCCCGGCGCGCATGTACCCGCTCGGCACGTCCATCCCGTCCAGGAAGAGCAATTTACCGTGCTCGCCGGTCAAATGCGCTTTCGCGTCGGTCGCCTCGGCCGCCGCTCCATCCTGGCGCATCCCGGCGAGACGGTTCGCGTGCAGGCGGGGACGGCGCATTGGTTCGGCAACCCAGGGTCGCAGACGTCACATGCGCGGGTAGAGGTGCGGCCGGCCCTGCGCATGGAGGAGTTGTTCGAGACGACCGAGGCCATCGGCCAGGCGGACCGCGGCGGCGGCACACGGCC
>Ga0209647_1002831_pt1 | contig 13834 bp, 14 predicted proteins | sample GraSoi_2013_60cm_FD_185827 | JGI IMG/M metagenome (GOLD analysis project Ga0209647, IMG submission 185827) | Grasslands soil microbial communities from the Angelo Coastal Reserve, California, USA - Sample 9_17_2013_60cm (SPAdes) (version 2) | ecosystem: Environmental > Terrestrial > Soil >... | reverse complement strand
GGAGGACAACGTTGCCAGAGAGACTCGCCCGCCACAGGACGAGCCTCTCTCCACGCAAATAAAGGTTTAGGTCAATGCGTTTGGATCGTCAAAACGGTGAACGAGTAGGGAGCGAAACTGAACTCGAAATTCCCGCTAACAGCCTCAGTCGAAGTCATGGGTACGACCTTTCGCGGTTCGGCGAGAGTATTGGTATCTTGTGGGCTCGCGGAGGTTAGTACGGTCACCGTCGCTTGCGGTGAAACGTTCGTGATCCCTTCTAAAACGATGTGCACCTTCTGCGCCTTGGCGGCCCCATTAATAGCCTTAACGTAGATGGTCCCTGTTTGGCTGTTACGCGAAACGCTTTCGTAAAATTTCGTTCCTCCCTTTGTGGTCAACGTGGTCGGTAACACCGTGTCTCCTCCGTTCTGGTTAAACATCATCTTAGCGTAGTAAGAAGGAGATCCGTAACTATGCAGGGCATCATAGCCAATGAGGTTAGTTGGCCATTGGCTTGCTCCCGGATTAATGTTGACGAACATCGGAGCGTACGATTCCAGAATGACCAGATCCGCATTTCTTTCCAGACCAGTGAGCCACCCGGCATCACCCAGCGCTGCGTTCAAGTCGGGAACCGGCCGGCCTTCCTGTGATGCGTACTCGCCGACGAAGATCTTGGGTCCGGTGCGACTGTAGTTGTCGTACTGGTGAACGCTCTGTTCAAACGCTCTGGGCGTCTGGTAAAAATGCTGGTCGTAAATATCTGGGATCCGGCTCGTTACGTTAGCCGTTGCGATAATCTTGAGATTGGGATAGGCGGACCTGATGGCATCAAAGAATTGAGCGAATCGTCCATCGTAACTTCCCGAGTTATCGAAGAAATCTTCATTACCGACCTCGACATAGATGAGAGGGAAAGGCGCCGGATGTCCGTCCGCCGCGCGTTTGGCCCCCCAGGTGGTAGTTGTGCTCCCGGTGATGTACTGAATCTCATCGAGAGCGTCCTGGACGTAGGCCTGGAGATCGGATCCCGGATTGACGTGGGTGCCATTGAGCGAATAACCGGCGTATACGGCCAGCAGCGGTTGCATATTCAGGTCTTCACACCATTCCAGGAATTCAAGCATCCCTAGCCCGTCATCGGATCGATAACCCCAGGGGCTCTCATGGCCGGCGCGTTGTGAGATCGGGCCGATGGTGTTTTTCCATTCAAACCGCTGGTCGATGGTATTCCCTTCCAGATAGTTGCCGCCGGGGAACCGGAGAAAGCCCGGTTTAAGCCCGGCCATCAATTGCATAAGATCAATCCGATTTCCGTTTGCGCGATCACGGTAAGTTGGCGGGAATAAGGAGACCTGATTGAGCCAGAGGGTGCCGGGACTACCGGCAGAAATCACGAAGCGGGTGCTTTTCTGTGGGAGCAATTGCGCCGGTTGCCAGCGTCACGCTGTATTGGGTCCAATCTTGTGTCACTGTTGGTACCTGCGCTTCCGCGTAGACCACACTGCCATCCGTGCTTTCAATCGACACCGTGAGCGGGCCGGTGAATCCGGATGCCTTCGCGTAAAAGGACGCATTGTAAGAGGTGTTAGGTTTCACCGGGATTCCCCAATATCCGTCGTTAGCGGCGCCCACCCGCGGTCCTTGGACAATAGTAACCTTGAGACTGATAGTTAACGCGGTTCCGCTGATGGGTTGGGTCGTGTCGAGAGCGATGGAACCCGTGCCGCCGTTTTCTTGAACTATCGACCAATTCACCGGCACGTTCGGGTCGTTCTGAAAGACGCGGTTTTGAATCAATTCACCATAAAGCCCGCCATCTAACGCATGGCTGATTTCTTCAATCATCAGGCCGTGAAGCGCGGGATTGATCTTCGCTCCCGGGTGAGCCACATCAACCTTCAAGGTGGCGGGCTCGACCGGCAGCGGCCCTGGCAGAGAAGGATTACCGATCCGGGCTACTTGCAGAACTTGCGGGGCTGTTAAGGCAGTCTGATAGAACCGGACGTCATCAACCGAATCGTTGTTCCAATCGACCATATTGCCGCCAAACTGGCCTCGTCCGACCGAACTATGCCCGCTGGCGGCCGTGGAGGTGACATTCAGAATCTGGTCGGTTAAAACGCCATTGACATACAGTGTGGCCGAATGCGCGTTGGCGTCATAAACGCCGGCCACGTGATACCATTGGCCCGAAACCGGCGTGAACAAGGATTGTGGATTTGTGAAGAAATCGTAAGGGACGGTAAATGAGAATTGGCCGGAATCCCCGCGTAACTGGAGGAAGAATGCGGCTTCGCCACCCGGCGTATCTTCACTAACGAAGGTTTGATAGCCGTTAGTGTTATTCAACTTTACCCAAGCAGCGACTGAGAAGCTTTGAGTCGTGTCAACGACAGTGGAAGTGATATCAGCATAACTGCCGGCCAAGCCGGGCAGACTTAAGGCATAAGGGCCAACCAAACCGCTTGTCCATCCGGCTTGGCCCATGAGTGTGGCGGGATGGTCTCCAACCGAGTCGGCGGCGTAAGTGCCAGTTCCCTCGTCGAAGCTGAGCAAGGTAACGGGCGGTGGCAGCTTAGTCGTATTTGTAGTAGCGGTCTGGGCGTCCAATGCGCCCACGAAGAACAGAGCAGCCGGAGCGAATGCAAGCCGGCGCCAAGAAGACGCGGTTAACCGGCAGAACCGGGAAGGCTTCATAGAGTGAGTTTTTGGTCGAGTTTCCGGGGGAATTTCCTTGAGGAGGACAGTCTGGTACCCGCCTGATGAGACGGTTAGAAAATGGCCGCGGGCCGAGCTTCGCCGAAGGGGGAGCATAGCATCCAGCTAAGCCGATTCCGTCCATGGGGGGATCCCTAGTTAGACCCAGCTTTATGCGAACCGCATAAATATTCTCTGGGACCTAACGATACAGCAGAAGCAGTCTTACTGCTTCTTTGCCGGCAAGACAATGAATTTCTTTAGGTGGCGAAGTAAATCAACGATGCCAACGAGAAGGAAGGAGTAGCCCTCCATTTTTACTGGCCTCGATCTCAGAGTTTTACCTTAGCCGAGGGAATGATCGTGCTGGATCTGAAGTAGTCGGTTGTACTTCGCTAGACGCTCAGATTGTGTAATAGAGCCGACCTTGATGAAATCTCCGGCCCAGCCAACCGCTAGATCCGCGAGCCAATTGTCTTCGGTTTCTCCGCTGCGGGCGCTAATGGAGATGCGCCAACCTGCTTCTCGAGCAAGAATGTAAGCCTGTTTCGCCTCGGTCACCGTGCCGATCTGATTCACTTTTAGCAGTAAGGCATTCGCCGCTTCGTTCCGGATCGCGCGCTGAATGCGTGCTGGGTTGGTACAGGTTAAATCGTCGGCCAAGATCAAACAGCGATCGCCAAGTCTTTGGCGCAGCGCCGGCCAGTGGGTCCAGTCTTCTTCAGCGAGTCCGTCCTCAACACTCACTAACGGATAGCGCTCGGCCCACGTGCCGATGATTTCGATTAATTCGTCCGGAGAGAGAGTTCTGTTGTCGAGTTGATATAACCCAGCGTCGTTAACAAAATGGCTGGCCGCGACATCAACCGCGAGGGCAACCTGACGGCCGAGCTCATATCCGGCGCCCTGGATTGCTTCAACTGCAGTCTCGAGCATTTCTGAGCTGCTAGTAAAAGGAGGAGCTAATCCCCCCTCATCAGCGGTCAACGCCGGAGCCCCGAATCGCTTTCTGATGATAGCGGCGGCCTCTTGGTAAATGTCATACACCTGCGCCAGGTGCTCCGAGATGCTCGAGCCCGACCTCGGGACAATCAAGACGTCCTGTATCGCGACTTGACCGAAGGCATGTTTTCCACCGCTGAATAGGTTGATCGTTAACGCGGGTAACCGAGGTGTGGTCGAGGGTAAGAGCGTCCCAAAATATTGAAAGAGCTCGAGACGCTGGTGAGCAGCCGATGCTCTGGCGAATGCGAGTGAGACCGCGAGAATGGCATTGGCGCCAAGCCGTGATTTATCGGGTGTTCCATCCAGTTCCAGGAGCCGTGTATCCAGCTGCTCTTGGCTTTCGAAAGACCCATTTTTCAAGGCGGCGGCGATGGGGCCCCGAATATTGGCAACGGCCCGCTGGCAGCCCAAGCCGCGGAAACGTTTGCCGCCATCCCGTAATTCTTTCGCTTCGGCTCGCCCTGTCGACGCACCAGAAGGTACCGAAATAGTCGCAGCAGCTCCGCCCTCCAGAACCACAGTCGCGGCGACCGTTGGACGGCCGCGGCTGTCCAAGATCTCCCAAGCATCAACCGTCTCAATTCTGATCATGACTGTATTCTTTGGCCAAAATCGTCGATGAGCGCCGGCACTGTTATGGGACGCCAGACGACTAAGCAAAGTGCTGCCTCTTTTTGTTCGCGGCGTTCATCGTCAGAAAAATATTCGAGCGGCGACCGGCCGGAGGTTCGAGCCAAGAGGCAAGCGATGGTGTTGTTCACCGCCCGGTTCTCGACGCTACTAAACCAGACAGCCGACCCGGTCTCAGCTTCGTATGTTGCCCAGTAGTTATGCGCTGCTTCGAGGAATGCCAAACGATGTTCTTTGAGGTGCAACGCCTTGCTTAACAAGTGGGTGAGACTGAACCCAAGATCAAACGCAGGATCGCCGAAGTGAAGTACTTCGTGGTCGAGCAGGATCAAGTGGCCCTGATGTACCAAGATATTTTTGGGGCTATAGTCGCCGTGTACCAGGGTGAGACAATGGCGCCGGTTTTCTTCGACCACATCCCGCAAGAATTGACCGGCTTCCGGAATTCTTTCTGCCGTGAATTGATAATAGGGTTCCAACCTTAGGGTTTCAAAAAACACGCGATTTTCGAAGATGGGAAACAATTGGCGCCTCAGTTCATGGCTCCGGCCATGGATGCTCGCCAACAGCCGGCCGAATTGCCGGATATGATCCCGATCAAGCCTGCCGCCGAGGAGCTGTTCCTTCCAATTCTCATGAGGTTCCGGCACCGCTTCCATGGCAAGTAAATGCAACGCGTCATCCTCGAACAAGAGCTTTGGAGTAGTGTTTGCCGGCGTAACTAATGGGAGATAGCGCAGTGCCTTAGCTTCCACTCGGATTCGAGCCGGATCACTGAACCAATCGGCTTGAACCCGGAGCTTTGGCAGTGCTTGCTTTAAGACCCAGCGACTGCCGTCCGGACGCTGAAGCAGAACGGTCTTGTTTGAGACACCACCGCGCAATGTGCGAACGGTCGGGGTTTCTTCCTTCCCGATTCGCTCGGTTATGCGCAAGTATCTTAGCAGATCATCCGCGTTCTCGATATCGACGATCAAGGATGTTTTGGGGCGCGTGGGGGCGACTCGCTACGGGTACCGTGGTTCCTCTGTATAAAGGGGACAACGGTCTGAATGTCGATCTAATTCGAGCGGAGCCCAAGCCCGGGTGGGGCGAAAATCTCGGCGCGCCCAGGATATCGCTATCTGCCGACGTCCATCCGCGCCGGATTTGAGCCGCGCCGTGCGGCTGGAATTCACCACAAAATTTTAGCTACCCAGTGTGTGTATGAACCGGCACGATAGACCGAGCCATACCCACGGCGCGGCTCAAACCCGGCGCGGTCTAACCATAAGAATTATCAGCATCCTCGGCGCGCCGAGGTTTTCGCCCTACCGGTCGTGGGTGAATCCACATCTGGTGGCGGGAGGAACCGCTCTCGAGGACGAGGACGACGACGAGGACGAGAACGAGGTGTCCGGCGATCGGCGCCTACGAGGCGCCGGACAAAACGTTCGAAAACGTCCTTAGGATCAATGCGCAAGAAGTTGCACCGGCATCCAGCGTACCGCGAGACCGCTCGCCTAGCCGGCTGGCTCGACCGATTTTAGCGACCAAATTACGGGTCGATTCTTTTCCTTGGTCTGCTGCGTCGGCCATTTGCTTCAGGGCCTGATGGAGATCCGAGCCGGCGCTGATGGCGCCCTGGTACTTCTCCTCAGCAGGAACCAAGGTATCCATGATGGTTTTGTCCCCGGGCTTGGCGCCTCCGAGATCTTCAACCGCTTTGCGAGCCGCGGTCAGCATTCCGCCAAATGTTTCGGCATCGATGACTGGCTTGTTCTTGGATTGAAGACTCATTTGAATGAAGAAAGTGCCATAGATCGGGCCCATGGCGCCGCCGATCTCCGTCATCAAGGTTTTGCCGATGAGTGCTAATCCGTCGGAAACAGAAATCTCCTGATCGGCGAGCCGGGTTCTGGCTAGCAGAAACCCCTTGCTCATGTTGATACCGTGATCGCCGTCACCGATAGCGCCATCGACTTCACTGAGATAACCGCGGTTGGTCTCGATAGTCTCGACCAGGGCCAGGACTAGTGGCCGTCCGCCCGTTGCCGGGTAAGATTCTTTAGCCATTTCTTTGCAACTGGGTCAGGCCGGTGCTCTCGCATTCCAGGTGCACTAAACTCTTCAGTTCGTCGTCCACCCTCATCAAAGTAATCGTGATACCCATCATCTCTAGAGAGGTGAAATAATTCCCAACGTAAGATCGGTAGACGTTGATCCCGGATTCTTTCAGCACATCGAATACTTTATTGAAGGCGATATAAAGCTCCATCACCGGGGTGGCGCCTAAACCTGAAACCAAGACCACGACATCGTCTCTCGACCTAAAAGGTAAATCCGGAAGGATAAGGTCCAGCGAAAGCTTAGCGATCTCGTCCGCAGATTTTAAATCGGTCACTTCGACACCGGGTTCACCATGGTGGCCGATGCCGACCTCCATCTTACCGGGCTCAATCTGGAAATTCGGTTTGCCAACCGCAGGAATGGTACAAGGTGTGAGCCCGACCCCAATGCTGCGGCAGTTATCGATCGCTTTTTGAGCTGCTGCGATTACCTCGTCCAGAGATCCGCCTAGAGCGGCCTTGGCTCCGCCTACTTTCCACATCAACACTTCTCCGGCGACACCGCGACGTTTCTCCCGCTCGGGCTTCGGGGCGGAGGGCACATCGTCATTGGCGATCACAGTCTTCACCTCGATTCCTTCGAGCTCGGCCAGTTGTTTGGCCATTTTTACGTTCAGATTGTCTCCGGCATAGTTACCATAGAGACAGGCCACACCCTTGCCACTGTTGGCGGCTTTGAATGCATCTAGAAATGCCTGAGCCGAGGGTGAGGTAAAGATCTCGCCCACCGCGACCGCATCGCAAAGGTTCCTGCCGATGTAACCGATAAACGCCGGTTTGTGGCCCGAGCCGCCACCGGTAACAATGCCGACCTTGTTTGTGACCGGCGCTCCGGCGAACTTAAGGACGCGAGCATTATCGGTTTTTGCAACCAAATGTGGATGGGCTTTGATAAAGCCCTGGAGCATGTCTTCGACGACAAGCGTCGGATCATTGATGATTCGTTGCATAAAATAGAAACGTTGTTGGCGGAGTCTGGGAGGGAGGCGTTAGCGGTCTGGGATAAATCCGTTCGAGACCTTAAACACCGGTCCGCCGGGGTTGTCAAAATTCGAGTTTAAGGGGTTAAGGTTTAGGTGGTTTAGGAGCTATTTGGGTGGCCTGGAAGTCTGGAGAACTTGGAAGCATAGCAAAATAGATGATTTATTTGACTAGGTTTACTAAAACGTTGTAGTAAGCCCCGGTAATTTCAGCAAAAGAATAATACTCCAGAACCCTATGAGGCGCGTTTTAGCTCTTCTGACCGCCGGTTTTATTAAAGGACTTTCATTAAAATGGGACCTCGAAGAGTGCGGCCGGTTGGCATCAGCTTGTGGCGGCTTGGTGATTCAGGGTCTCGGATCGGATGCCGGGATCGAAGATTTCGAACAGGTCATTAAGTTCGCGCGAACGGCGCAAGTGAAAGCTTGATTAAGACCTGAACAAAAATTCTTTGAATTTCATCATCAAATCCCAAAGATTAAACTGGTCGTCCGCCCGCTTAAGACCCAATGGCTTATCTTAAAATCACGCAGCTCGATAAACACTACGACCGGTTTCAGGCGCTAAAGCAGATCAATCTCTCGGTTGAGAAAGAGGAGTTTATCGTTTTCGTTGGTCCTTCCGGCTGCGGAAAAACGACGCTTCTGCGGACGATTTCCGGCCTGGAAACGCCCACCGTCGGAAAGATCACGTTAGACGGTCAAGACATTACCTACATTCATCCGTCGAAAAGGAATGTGGCGATGGTCTTTCAGAACTATGCGCTCTTCCCTCACTTGAGCGTGTTTGAAAATATCGCGTTTGGTCTGCGCTTGCATGGTCTGTCTAAGCACGAGATCGATCAGCGGGTCCAGCGCGCGGCGCGATTGCTTCATCTGGAAGAGCTGCTCGCGCGTAAACCCAAGCAACTCTCCGGCGGGCAACGCCAGCGGGTGGCCATCGGAAGGGCGATCGTTAAGCAACCGAAGCTGTTCCTCTTCGACGAACCGTTATCGAATCTGGATGCGAAACTGCGGGTCCGGATGCGAGTCGAGCTCTTGAATCTCCATTACGAAACCCGGAACACGGCGGTCTATGTAACTCACGACCAGGTCGAAGCGATGACCATGGCCGATCGAATCGTTATTTTAAACGATGGCCGGGTTGAACAGATTGGAACGCCCGTGGAGCTCTATGAACGGCCCACGAATAAATTTGTGGCGGGCTTTATCGGTTCGCCCCAAATGAATTTTCTAGATTTGACGGTGGAGGCGCGGCGGGAGAATGGTCTGGCCTGCGTCGCGGAGGGGCTGGGGAAGCTTCTTCTCCCCATCCAAGCCACACAAACGCTAGACGGAAAAAAGGTTACTCTAGGAGTGCGACCTGAACATGTGCGCTTGGAAGGAAGCGAACCCAGCGTCCGGCTGCCGGCTGTAGTGAACATCGTAGAAAACCTTGGAAGTGAAAATCTTCTCCACGCCGAAATTGCTGAGAACCAATTGTTGGTGGCGAAGATACCTGGGGGCGTAGGTCCCGAAAGGAATCATCGGTTGGCGCTTTTTCTGCCTGCCGAGTATTTGTATCTCTTTGATGACCAGGAGAAAGCGATCCCGGTTAGCCCGGTCGTCGCGTCCGCGCGCCCCGCGAAAAGCATAATCCCCTTAAACTGACATAACCCAATCTATGCGGAGGAAATTATAATGAGTGCTGTTGCTGAAAAGCTGCCGAAAACGATGGCGGCAATTATGTGTCACGGGCCAAAGGATTATCGACTTGAAGAAAGGGCTGTACCGAAGGCCGGTCCCGGGGAGGTAGTGATTCGAGTCAAGAGCACTGGAATCTGTGCTAGCGACATCAAATGTTACACCGGCGCCGCCCTTTTTTGGGGTGATGAACATCGGAAAGGCTATTGCCAGGCCCCGGTCACGCCGGGACACGAATTCGTCGGAGAAGTCGTCGCCCTTGGTGAAGGGGCAGCTGAGAAGTACAAGTTGAAGATCGGCGACCATGCTATCAGTGAACAGATCGTACCGTGCTGGGAATGCCGGTACTGCCGCATGGGAGCGTATTGGATGTGCGCGGTTCACGATATTTATGGATTCCGGCAGCGAACCTTCGGGTCTTGGGCGGAGTACATGTTATTTCCCGCGGGATCACTGAATTATCGGGTTCCAGAAACCATTCCTTGGCATCATGCCGTTTTCATTGAGCCGCTTGCCTGTTCTATTCACGCGGTCGAGCGCGGTGATATCAAGTATCAGGACACCGTGGTCATCGCCGGGTGTGGACCGTTGGGTCTCGGGATGGTGGCGGCAGCGAAAATGAAAGGGCCGGAACGGATCATCGCCCTGGATTTGAGTGACGAACGTCTGGAAGTAGCCAAAGGGTGCGGAGCGGATATTGGGATCAATCCCAAAAAGGAAGATGCCATCGAAAAGGTTCGCGGACTAACCGACGGGTACGGGTGCGACGTTTATATTGAGGCTACCGGCCATCCGAGTGCAGTCGAGCAAGGGTTGCATATGATTCGGAAGCTCGGGACCTTCGTCGAATTCAGTGTCATGCGGGAGAAAGTAACCGTCGATTGGACGATTATCGGTGACTCAAAAGAGCTGAATGTCCACGGGTCTCACTTAGGCCCTCACTGTTATCCCGTCGCGATCCGGATGATCGAACAAGGCCTTTTGCCGATGGATGAGATTGTGACTCACCGGCTAAGCATGGGCGATTACCAGAAAGGAATCGATATGGTTATCTCTGGATTGACGTCCGTTAAGGTCACTCTGGAACCATAGTCAGGCGGAACTTCTTGCCGGAGTGCGCATCGTTCAGGAATGCGCGCTCCCGGCGGGTGATGGTCTGAGCATCACCGTACGTCACCCGAGGAATCTCTGGACGGATGGCGTCTCCAACGCTTGGCAGACCCACTCTTCGTCTTTCTCTCTTTACCTCTGGGCGCCCGCCGCCGGCGCTCTGGCCTCGTCCCAGAATTTTTTTCTGGTTCATTGTCGAATCGAGCCGGCCCGATTCGACTAGAACACTGAAAACTGGTTAGAATCAAATCAACCCAACTACCCAGGAGAAAACCTAATATGCAATACTTGCTACTGATCTATGAGAACGAGAAGCGCTTTGCCACTGGATACGACCCAGCGGAAATGAAGGAGTATATGGCCTTCGGCGAGACTTATGGGAAAGCGATTAAGGGTGGGAACGCACTACAAGCGACCACCACCGCCACCACGGTTCGAGTGCGTGACGGCAAGCGTCTGACCACGGACGGGCCTTTTGCGGAGACCAAAGAGCAGCTAGGTGGTTATTACTTGGTCGAGGCAAACAACCTTGATGATGCCATTGAAATCGCTGGGAAAATCCCGGGCGCCCGGACCGGCTGTGTCGAGGTCCGACCGATCGAGACATTCTCGTGATTGAACTCGAAGACGTCTTTCGCATGGAGTGGGGGCGGATCTTATCCGCCCTCATTTCTGTGCTGGGCGACTTCGATCTTGCGGAGGAGGCTCTCCAGGAAGCCTTCTCCTGCGCCGTGGCCGAATGGGCTACAGAGACACCGCGCAATCCGCGGGCCTGGCTTTATACCACGGCCAGGCACAAGGCGATCGATACAATACGGCGTCGCGCCAACTTCGCCGAAAAACAGACGGAGCTGGTGGTTCTGGAAGAATTGCGCACCATCGGTGCTGCCAAAATCGAGGAGGACTCAACTGTGCCAGACGAGCGGCTACGATTAATTTTCACCTGTTGTCACCCGGCTTTGCCACCGGAAGCGCAGGTAGCCTTGACGCTGCGCACCCTTTGTGGCCTGACCACCGAGGAAATCGCACACGCTTTTTTGCTACCGACCCCCACCATTGCTCAACGATTGGTACGGGCCAAAACCAAGATCCGGAAGGCCGCCATCCCTTACCGGGTCCCCTTGGCGCCGGATGTACCGGAGCGGCTGTCCGTAGTGATGGCAGTTGTTTATCTTGTATTCAACGAAGGATACGCCGCCGCCCATGGCGACGCGCTGGTGCGGCACGAGCTTTGCACCGAAGCTATCCGGCTTACCCGATTGTTGCGCGCGCTTTTGCAGGCGCCGTACCCAGAGCTCGATGCATTGTTGGCTTTGATGTTATTGCACGATTCGCGTCGTAGCACTCGCGTTAACGCCGATGGCGAACTCGTGCTGCTTGCAGACCAAGACCGTACCCGTTGGAATCAGGCGCAGATCGATGAAGGCTGCGCTCTGGTACAATCGGCATTTCAGGCCGGCCCGATCGGACCGTATGCAATTGAGGCCGCCATCGCCGCTCTACATGCAAAAGCCGCCTGTCCAGAGGAGACGGATTGGAGCCAGATCAGTGCCCTTTACGGCCGGTTGTTCGCTCTGCACCGGTCGCCGGTGGTTGCGCTCAATCACGCTGTCGCTTTGTCGATGGCAGAAGGTCCGGAAGCAGCTTTACCATTGGTTGAGGCTCTCCAGTCGGCGCTCGAAGACTACCATCTTTGGCATGCCACGCGGGCCGATCTTTTGCGGCGGCTTGGTCGAACGACCGAGGCGGTTTGCTGTTATCAGCGCGCGCTCGAGCTCACGCAAAATGAAGTCGAGAGAAGGTTCTTGAACCGGCGTTTGGAGGAGTTGAGTTGAGTGAGGGTGCCGCCTTTGTGCAAATTGAGGATGAAGAGTGGAATTAAGGTTCTTCACATACCCTCATAAAATCGTCCGAGTTGTCCCGTCGTAGGGATCAAATGATCGTAGTCAGGCAATTTATTGCCTGGGATGTGTTTGAACGGAGATCCGTCCCGTAGGGTACGGTATGATCGTTTGGCTTGACGGAGGTGCTCGCCGGTCGGGTGTGAGTCATTTCCAGGGCTGTAGCGAAACTCTTCAGATTAGGGAATCGAATTGCGCCCTAATCACACCGTCCCTACGGAACGGATTCCTTTTTGGCGGTTCACCAGGCAATAAATTGCCTAGATACGCTCACTTAGTCCCTACGGGACAGTCCTTTCCTGACGCCACGACCTCCCCAGCAACCAGACGAGGCAGCAGACGAGAAAAACGAACGCTGCTACCGGTTGGATCGTTAGAATCCAGAGCGCCTTTTGTTTGGGCAAAAAGCTGATGCGAGCGGCCGCTAAAACCATAAGGAGATAAACCACGAGCACCCCGATCCGCAGCCAAACGGGCCTCGGGCCAAGAAACGCGTCGACAAGTGTCAACACGACCGCGGGAGCGAGCAAGACGTAGGTCTGCAGCTCGGTGGCCGGCCCGCAAAGAGTCATCCAGATGCAGGCGAAAGCCAGCAGACCGCCTAACACCCGCTCTTTCGGCCAATTTTGCCGCACACCAACCAGACAAAAGAACGCGATAGCGCTGCCGCTTAGGACCTGGAAAGCAGTGTAAGCGACGTCTGGAATCGGTAGGTGGCCGAACCGGACCAGGAGAAACCAAAGATCCAGCGGCACATCCTTCAGCGGGTAGAGCCGTCGGTCATCGGCCGAACGTGTGATGGCCCACTCATGGTACTGCTGCGACACGTATGACCAATGCTGAAAAAGAAATGGCAAGATGCCCAGCGCGAGTAGCGCCAAGAACAGCCGCCAGCCGAATTTCCGGGGCGCTATAAGCAAGAGAATAAGGCCCACCGCCAGGGGATAGATTTTAAGATAGGTGGCGGCAGCGACGCAAAGAGCGGCCACGCTCCAACGCTGCGCTGGCGCCGCCGCGACCGCCAGAAGCAAGAGACCGATTACGCTTGGATTTGCCTGGCCCGTATCCAAATTCCCGAGCACCAGCGGTACTAGCAGGAGAAAAACGACTCCGTAGTATTTTGGCCTTATGCCGGGACAGATGCCGCTCCCCACAATGGCTGCGACTCCCGATAAAAAGAGTCCGGCGTTAAGCCAGGTCCAGAAAAGATTTCCCCAGCCCGGCGCCATTAGTCCGAAAGGGGCGAAAAAAACCGCAGAAATGGGACTATAAACAAAACCCCTCCAATCTTCGTACAGGTGCTGAGCATTTAACCAATGGAATCCCGCCAAGCGGTACACCGTGAACGCGGTAGCGCGATTCGGATTAGCCAGTATGCGTACGGCTAAGCCTAAGAAAATGACTAGCCATACCGCTAAAGCAGCGATATTCCACATGCTTAAACGGCTGAACTGGCCTCGTAGCGCCGCCGTAGTACGAGCTTCCGAGACCATGGTCAGAGTGAGCGAATCGCGGCCTTAATTCGAGCTGGCTGGCTGACATAAGACAAAAGCCATGCTATTTGCGGGACAAGACACGAGTAAACTACCGATAAGCCGTGCGAATTAATAAAAGCGTGAAACATTTTACCTCGGGGAAACCGATTCCGGATGCGGGAAGCGGTGTCGGAAGAAAGCCCTGCATAAATGGCTCTTAAACTCGACACTCGCAAGCTCCAGATTATTGATCGTATCGT
>Ga0209647_1002830_pt1 | contig 13839 bp, 13 predicted proteins | sample GraSoi_2013_60cm_FD_185827 | JGI IMG/M metagenome (GOLD analysis project Ga0209647, IMG submission 185827) | Grasslands soil microbial communities from the Angelo Coastal Reserve, California, USA - Sample 9_17_2013_60cm (SPAdes) (version 2) | ecosystem: Environmental > Terrestrial > Soil >... | reverse complement strand
CGCCCCAGGTGCGGAAGTCCTTGGCGGAAACGTCACGCCCGGAGATCTCGCGCAGATAGTCGTTCACGTCGTCGGATGATACGAGGTGCCGGCGCCCCGCGGCGTCCAGATACTGGAACAGCTCCTGTCCCGGCAGGTCGCGGCAGCGCTGGATGATGCGCGCAAGCCTCGGGTCGGACACGGCGATGGTGTGCTCGACGCCGCTCTTGCCGCGGAAGCTGAAGCGCAGCATCGAGCCGTCGATCTTGAGATGGCGCCGGCGCAGCGTGGTCAGCCCGTAGGAGCGGTTGTCGCGCGCGTATTCGTCGTTGCCGACGCGGATCAGCGTGCGGTCGAGGAGCTGCAGCACGGTGGCGAGCAGCTGCTTGCGCCCGAGGTCGACCGAGCGCAGATCGCGCTCCATGCGCTCGCGCAGCCGCGGCAGCACCTCGCTGAATTCCAGCATGCGGCGGAACTTGGAGCGGTCGCGCGCCTCGCGATACTCCGGGTGGTAGCGATACTGCTTGCGCCCGCGTGCGTCGCGCGCCGTCGCCTGGATGTGGCCATCGGGATTCGGGCAGATCCATACGTCGGTCCATGCCGGCGGTATCGCGAGCGAGTTGAGCCTTTTCCTGATCTCGTGATCCGTGATCCGCGCGCCGCCCGGCGCGTAGTACGCCCAGCCGCCGCCGACGCGCTTGCGGCGTATGCCGCGCACGCCGTCGGTGACGTAGCGCAGCCCGGCGTGCGTCGCCGACCTGCGATGGGCAACCTCCCTGCGGCTCAGGCGCGGCACAGGCTCATTCGGCGACGATCCCGGCCTCGCGGATCAGGCGCGTCCATTTGTCGATCTCGCGCGCGACATAGGGCTCCGCCTCGCGCGCCGGCATGCGCATCGCGCGAGCGCCGCGCCTCTCGAACGATGCCGAGATCTCCGGGTTGGCGAGAACCTTGTCGAATTCCGCGCGCAGCCGCGCGAGCACGGCCGGCGGCGTGCCGGCGCGCACGAAGTAGCCGGCCCAGGATTCGATCTCGAAGTCGAGCACGCCGGTCTCGCGCACCGTCGGCGTCATCGGATGAAAGCCGAGCCGCGCCGGCCCGGAGACGGCCAACGCCTTCACACGCCTGCCCTCAACCTGGCCGCGCGCAGTGGACGAAGCGTCGAAGAACAGATCGACGCGGCCGGGAATCAGGTCCTGATACGCGGCCTGCGCTCCCTTGTAGGGGATGTGGGTGAGCCAGACGCCGGCGAGATGCCAGACCAGCGCGGCGCAGATGTGCTGACCGCTGCCGTTGCCGGCGGAAGCGTAGGTCAGCTTGCCCGGGTTGGCGCGCGCGTACTCGACGATCTCCTTCAGCGAGTTCGGCGCGAAGTCGCTGCGCGCCACCAGCGTATAGGCGAAGCCGGCCGCCAGCCCGAGCGGCACGAAGTCGGTCTTCGGGTTGTACGGCAGGTTGCGGTACAGGCCCGGCGTGAAAGCGAGGTTCGCCGAGGCGCCGAGGAGCAGCGTGTAGCCATCGGGCTCGGCCTTCGCCACCGCCTCGGTGCCGATGACCGTGCCGCCTCCCGCGCGGTTCTCCACGATCACCGGCTGGCCGAGCAGCGCGCCGAACGGCTCGGCGAGCGTGCGCGCCGCGAGGTCGAAGCCGCCGCCCGGCGGCTGCGGCACGATCAGTCGCAGCGGCCGTGCCGGAAACGTTTGTGCATTGCCGGTGCAAGCCACAACCGCCAGCAGCGCAGCGCAGATCAGTCGCACCGGTAGAACGCCTCGCGGCTCTGGCGGCTGATCGCCGCAAGATCTTCGGGATCGCTCGACTTCGCGAGGCGCGGCTCGAGCTCGGCCAGGCGCTTCTCCAGCCGCGCGGTTTGCGGGTCGCGGTCGATGCGGGCGAACTGCTCGCGCAGCGCCTTGGTATCGCGCCGCTCGATCTCGGCGAGCGCCAGCTCGCGGCGCAGCTTGCGCTTCTCGCACTGCACCGGCTCGAGCTGCTTGGTAATCGCGATGAATTCCCGCGCTTCGGGACTAACAGACCACGCAGGAGAAGAGAGTAGCCAGGTGACGAGGAAGATCCTCTTCACGCGACTTTCATCTTGGCCTTCGGGTCGGGATACGGGTAGAGCATGTTGAGGGCGACCGACTGGCCGCTCGCCTGCACGATGCGCACATGCTCGCGGCGCAGTTCCCGCGCATGCCGCACGCCGCAGGAGTGGGCGATCATGTCGATCTCGCGGTTCATGTTCATCGCGTAGTTGGCGACGCGCAGGTATTTCTCCTCGACCACCAGCGCGCGCTGCAGGCGCTTGTTGTGGGTGGTGACGCCGGTCGGGCAGGTGTTCTGGTGGCAGCGCAGCGCCTGGATGCAGCCCAGCGAGAACATGAAGCCGCGCGCGGTGTTGATGAAATCGGCGCCGACGCAGATCGCCCAGGCGGCCTTTGCCGAGGTGACGAGCTTGCCCGAGGCGACCACGCGCACCCTTTGCTTCAATCCGCTTTCAATCAGGGCATCGACCACCCGGGGGAGCGCTTCCTCGATCGACAGCCCCATGTGGTCGGCGAGCGCCTGCGGCGCCGCGCCCGAGCCGCCCTCGCCGCCGTCGATGACCAGAAAGTCCGGCGCGAATTCGAGGCCGCGGCGGTGCACGATGTCGGCCATCTCGTTCATGAAGCGCCAGCCGCCGACCGCGGTCTTGACGCCGACCGGCTTGCCGGTGAGATCGCGCATCCAGGCGATCTTCTCGAGCAGCTCGTTCATGTTGGAAATGTCGCGGTGCCGGTTGGGGCTGATCGAGTCGTGCCCCTCCGGAATGCCGCGGATGTGAGCAATCTCCGGCGTCACTTTTTTCCCGGGCAGCACGCCGCCCTTGCCGGGCTTCGCGCCCTGCGAGAGCTTGATCTCGAACGCCTTCACCACGCGCGAAAGCTCCATCAGGCGCTCGGTCGAGAAATTGCCCTGCGCGTCGCGCACGCCGTACTTCGCGGTGCCGATCTGCATGATGACGTCGCAGCCGCCCTCGAGGTGGTAGGGCGACAGTCCGCCTTCGCCGGTGTCCATCCAGCAGCCGGCGACCGCGGCTCCCTTGGACAATGATCTGACGGCAGGAGCCGATATAGCGCCGAAGCTCATGCCGCTTATGTTCACTATTGATCTCGCCTCGAACGGCTCGCGGCAATAGCCTTCGCCGAGGATCAGGGTCGGCGTCGGCTGGCGCTCCTCTTCGAGCACCGGGAAGGGATGGTTGACGAAGATCAGCGCGCCGGCCTGATGCAGGTCGTAAGTCGAGCCAAAGCCGATGATGCCGCCCTCGTTCTTCGCCAGGCGGTAGACCCAGCCGCGCGTGGCGCGGTTGAAGGGCATCTCGTCGCGGTCGCCGGCGAAGAAATACTGGCGGAAGTATTCGCCGAGCTGCTCGAAGAAGTAGCGGAAGCGCCCGATGACCGGGTAGTTGCGCAGCACGCTGTGCTTCTTCTGCGTGATGTCGCGGATGAAGACGAACACGAGCGCGCCGACCAGGACGAACGCCACCAGCGTCCCGAGCCCGTACGACAGGATGTCTTTCAGCATTGCCCCCTCCCCTACCTTCCCTTAGGGCAATGATACCCCGCGGCGCACTTCCTCCTCGCTGGCCTGCCGCACGGTAAGAATTACAAGGGAAAAGCGCAGCGCCATGCCGGCGAGCGGATGATTCGCGTCGAGTACGGCTTTGCCGGCGCCGACGTCGGTCACTCGATAGAGCTTGTCGTCCTCCTCGACCTGCATGCCGATGCTCAGGCCTTCGCCGTAGCGCTCGAGCGGCTCGACGCGCAGGAGCCCGGCGTCGTAGTCGCCGAAGGCCTGGTCGGGCTCGAGCTGCACCAGCACCGATTCACCGGGACCTTTGCCATCGAGGGCGCGCTCGAGCGCCTCCAGCATCTCGCCGTAGCCGCCATGGAGATAGCTCAACTGCGAGGGGTCGGAGAGCTGCACCCCCTGGGCGTCGTGCAGCTCCATCCTGACGCCGACGACGGTATTACGTCCTACAACCGTAGACGCTTGACCAGGTCGAACACTTCGGCACAGTGGCCGCGCGGGTTGACGCCGTAGACGGCGTGGCGGATGACGCCCTTCTTGTCGACGATGAAGGTCGAGCGCACCAGGCATTCGCGCCGGCCGGCGCCCTCGATCTCCTTCTCCTGCAGGACGCCGTATTTGCGGCACACGTCGCCCTCGGTGTCGGAGAGCAGCACGATGGTGACGCCGTGGCGGTCGCGGAAGTCGGCGTGCGTCAGGCAATCGTCGCGCGACACGCCGAGCACCACGCAGTCGTGCTTGACGAACTGGTCTTCGTGATCGGAGAAATCGGTGGTCACCAGGGTGCAGCCCGGTGTGCCGTCCTTCGGATAGAAATAAAGCACGACATGCTTCTTGCCCTTGAACGCCGAGAGGTTCACGGTCTGCATGTCGGCGTCGGGAAGCTCGAATGACGGCGCAGCTTGTCCCGGTTGCAGCATCGCGATCGATTCTATTCCTATTTTTTTTTGAATTTGCAACTGACGCGCACGCGCGTTGCACAAATGAGGCTGTAGTTCAGGCGCTACATATAATCGGTCGGTGAAACAAAATTTGCTCGGCGGCTTGACGCCGCGCGAATTCCTTCGCCGTCACTGGCAAAAACGCCCGCTTTACGTGCGCGGCGCGCTGCCGCGCTTCAAAGGCGTGCTCGATGCGCGCCAATTGCTCACGCTCGCGCGGCGCGACGACGTCGAATCCCGCATCGTGGAGCGCCGTGGCACGCGGCGCAGCACGGCGCACGGTCCATTTGCTCGCCTGCGGCCGAAACTGCGCGACTGGACCCTGCTCGTGAGCGGAGTGAATCTTCACCACGCCGCCGCGGATGCCTTGCTGCGGCGCTTTTCGTTCATTCCGCAGGCGCGTCTCGACGATGTCATGGTGAGCTACGCCACGCCGGGCGGCGGCGTCGGGCCGCATGTCGATTCCTACGACGTCTTCCTGCTGCAGGGCGCCGGGCGCCGGCGCTGGACAGTCACCGGCCCCGGCAAGAAGTCGGTCTACACCGCGCACCCCGGCGACCTGCTCTACCTGCCGCCCGGCTGGCGGCACGACGGCGTCGCGCTCGATGCCTGCTTCACCTACTCCATCGGCTTTCGCGCACCGCGCGGCGCCGAGCTCGGCGCGGCGTTTCTCGACTGGCTGCACGAGCGCGGTCTGCCCGATGCTTCCTACCGGGATCCGCGCCTCGCGCCGGCATCGCGCCCGGGGCGCATACCCGCGCAGATGCTCGGCTTCGCGTCGCGCGCGCTCGGGCGCATCCGCTGGACGAGCCGCGATGTGGCGGGCTTCCTCGGCGAGTACCTGAGCCTGCCCAAGGCGCAGCTCGTATTCCGCGGCCCGCCGCGCCCGCGGCGCCCGCGGCGCCTGGCGGGCGCCATGGTTCATCTGGACCTCAAGAGCCAGCTTCTCTACAGCGGGCGGCGCTTTTTCATCAACGGGGAAATCGTTACAGTGCCGGAGGGCGCCGCGGCTGCGCTGCGCCGCCTGGCCGATGAGCGCTGCGCGAGCGGCGACGCGCTGGTGCGCGCGCGGCTCGCGCCACTCATGTCCGATTGGCAGCGCCGCGGCTACGTGTCAGTGCATAGAGGAAAATGAGGCCAGTGATGGACGAAGCCACTTACGAGCGGTTCGACAGCAGCGCCGGCTTCAACGCGGCGGTGGAGCGGCTGCTCGCCCAGCCGGGCCGCGAGCTGCGCATCTTCGATCCCGACGGCTCGGCGCTGCGCCTGAACGACTCGGCGCGCATCGAGAGCCTGGAGCGGTTCCTGAACGCGAGCCGCACGCGGCGTATCTATATGGCGCTGCACGACGCCGAGCACCTCAAGCGCCACTGTCCGCGCATGCTCGGCCTGCTCGCGCGCTTCTCGCACGCCGTGCAGATCCATCGCACGCACGATCACATCCGCGAGCTGCAGGACGCCTTCCTGGTGCTCGACGCGCAGCACTATGTGCGCCGGCCGGTGGCGAACTTCTATCGCGGCGCGACCGGCCTCGGCGACGAGGTCGAAGGACTCGCCATGCGCCAGCGCTTCATGGAAATCTGGGAAGCGTCGTTCCCGGGGGTCTCGAGTACTACGGCAGGACTCTAGGCTTCCCGCCAGTCGAAGCCGTCGTCCTGGGTGGCGAGGCCGATCCAGGTTTCTGAACAGTTCAAAGCACCTGCGAGCGCGGCGCGCGCGAGCTCCGGCTTGTTGTTCTGCTGCGAAAGATGCGCGCCGATGATGTGCTTCAGCTTCGAGCGGTCGAGCGCGCCGAGAAGGCGCGCCGCATGCTGGTTATCGAGATGACCGAATGGCCCGGCGATGCGCTCCTTCAGCCAGCGCGGGTAGGCGCCGTTCCAGAGCATGTCGCGGTCGTAGTTGCATTCGAGCACCAGTGCGTCGAGCCCCGAGAGCACCTGCTCGACGTGGCGCGTGCTGATGCCGATGTCGGTCAGCACGCCGAGCCTCGCTGCGCCATCGGAAACCACGTACTGCACCGGCTCGGCGGCGTCGTGCGGCACCGTGAACGGGCTCACCTCCAACGCGCCGACGGCGAACTTCTGCTCGCCGCGCACCAGTTGCGTCCGGATGCCATCGTGCAACTTGCCCTCGGCGCGACACGCGCGCAGCGTGCCGTAGGTGAGGCAGACCATCACGTTGTGCGCGGCGGCGAAGTCGAAGACGCAGCCGGCGTGATCGCCGTGCTCGTGCGTCACCAGGACGGCGTCGATGTCGCGCGGCTCGAGACCCAGGCGCGCGAGGCGCCGCTCGGTGTCGCGCAGGTTGAGGCCGCAGTCGATCAGGACACGCGTGGTGCTCGCCATGTCGCGCGCCTCGGCGACCAGGCAGTTGCCCTGGCTGCCGCTCGCGAGCGAGGCGAAGCGCAGCAATTACTTGAGCTGTTCGTGCAGCAGCGCAAGGATGCGCTGCGCGGTCTTGGAGCTGTCGGCGGCGCCGTCCTTGTTGAGGACGTTCACCTGGCTTGCCGTGCCCGCCTGCGTGATCTGCACCCGGTATTGCTCGGCCTTGACCTTTGAATCGCTCGAGAACCAGCGCGTCAGCAAGCCGCGGCTGTCCTTGTCGCTCTCGGGATCGGCGTAGCGCACGAAGTAGACGCCCTTCTGCCGATCGCGGTCCTCGACGGTGAAGCCGACGCGGTCGAGCGCCAGGCCGACGCGGCGCCAGACGCGATCGAAGGGCTCGTAGACCTCGAGCTGCTCGGCGCCATTCACCGCCTTGGTGATTTGCGCGCGCTTCGCGGCCTCGCCCTCTGCGGCGGCGGCGGGGACGGGCGCCGCGCCGGGATTGGCGGCGGCCAACGCCCGCGCTTTTTCATCCTGCGTGCCGAGGCGCACCATCAGGCGGCGCAGGTACGCCGCTTCGAGCTCGGGATCCGGATCGCGCGGCTGCCACGCGGTCTGCCCCGGCATGCTGCTGATCGCCTCGCGCGTGGTGTAGACCTCCACCATGCCGCGGTGGCTGACGTAGATCTCGGTGCCTTTGCCGTCGGGCGTACGGTCGAGGCGAATGCGGTACTTGTCGCGCTCCGAGGTCGCGTTCGACTGCCCGAGGCTCCTGCTCAGGATGCCGCGCACGCCGCCTTCGGGAATCTTGGCGCGGCTCTCGGCCCACTCGGTTTCCATCACCCCGATCTCGGGCTGCTCGAGCTTGATGAGGAAGCCGTTCTCCTGCCAGAAGTCCTTCACGATCGGCCAGAGCTTGTCGGCCGGCTGCTCGACCACCAGCCAGCGCTGCGTGCCGGCGCGCTCGATGCGCATGCGCTCGAACTCGGGCAGCACGGTGGAGCTGGCGGTGGCGCTGGCGGCCGGCTTGGCCTCGCGCCGCTCGGCCTCGTAGCCCGAGAGCGTGGCGGTCGACTTGCCGGTTTCCGGCACGACATAGCGGTTGTCACGCGCCGGCGAGGTGAGATCGGGCGGGATCTCGAGCGGCGGCAGCGTGGTGGCGGATTTGTACTCGACCCTGCCTTCGAGCCACTCGTTGATCGTCGTGCAGGCTCCGAGCAGGAGCACGCTCGCGAGAACCGCGAACCGCTTGAGCATCAGCCGCGGCTCTCGACTACGCGCAGGCCCGGCAGCGCGATGCCCGCCTCATGGAGCGCTTCGCGCACGGTCTGGTAGAACTTCTCCGACAGCGGCGCGAGCGGCAGGCGCAGGCCATATTCGATCAGCCCCATCTCGGCCATCGCCCACTTCACCGGGCTCGGGTTGGTCTCGACGAACAGGCGCTGGTGCAGCGGCAGCAGCCGGTTGTTCAGCTCGCGCGACTTCTTCACGTCGCCGACCAGCGCCGCGGCGCACATCTGGTGCATCAGTTTCGGCGCGACGTTGGCGGTGACCGAGATGACGCCGTGCCCGCCGCACAGGATCAGCGGCAGCGCGGTGGCGTCCTCGCCGCTGTACACGGCGAAGTTGCGCGGCGCGCGGCGCAGGAGATCGGTGCCCCGCTCGAGGTTGGCGGTGGCGTCCTTGATGCCGATGATGCCGGGCACTTCGCACAGCCGCAGCACCGTGTCGTTCAGCATGTCGGCAACGGTGCGCACCGGCACGTTGTACAGGATCATCGGCAGATCGACGGTCTCGGCGATCTTGCGGAAATGCAGGTACATGCCTTCCTGCGTCGGCTTGTTGTAGTAAGGCACGACCGAAAGGCAGGCGGTGGCGCCGGCCTTCTTCGCCGATTCGGTGAGCTCGATCGCCTCGGCGGTGGAATTGCCGCCGGTACCCGCGATGATCGGAATGCGGCCATGCGAGTGCTGCACGGCGATGCGGATCAGCTCCTTATGCTCGTCGAAGTTGACCGTGGGCGATTCGCCCGTGGTGCCGACCACGACGATGCCGTCGGTGCCTTCGGCAACGTGCCAGTCGATGAGTTGTCTGAAGCGCGCGAGGTCGAGCGCGCCGTCCTGCTCTCCCCCCGATTTCATCGGGGTGACGATTGCCACCAGGCTTCCGGTGATCATGGTGCTCTCCGTTTCAGCCGATTCTATCTCGTCCAATATGACCGCGCCGCGCGCAAAGGCGCTGGATCATCGCCGGTTTCGGCCGCTCGACATACCCCTGCTCAAAGGCAATCGGCGTCAGCGTCCTGAATGCCTCGAGCAGCTCGCCGGGCTTGAGCAGGAACGCCGCATTGGAAGGCCGGCCGAACTTCTCGTTGCCCGTCATGAATGTTTCATATATGAGCACGCCGTCCTCGGCCAGCGCTTCCTGCAGCACGGGCAAGAGCGGTCGGTGTAAATAATTGGTAACGACGATGGCGGCGAAGCGTTGACCGGCGAACGGCCATGCGCCGCCTTCCAGATCGGCCTGCACCAAGCGCACACCGGGGATCTGCTGCGCCTCGCGATCCACCGCCACGACCTCGAAACCGCGTTCGGCGAACAACATGGAATGCCGGCCGCTGCCGGCGGCGACATCGAGCACCGGCCCGCGCGTCACCAGGTCGGCCCAGCGGCGCACCCAGTCGGAGGGGCCTGCAGATAACTCGTGATGCCCGGCGCCGGAGATCACGCTTCGGCGCACTTGCGGACCGTGTCCCAGGTCCGGGTAGTCACGTCGCGGCCGAAAGTTTTCTCGATGAGCGCCATGAACACCGGGCCGCGCGGGCCTGGAACATAGGCCGTGAAGACTTCGCTGCCCTTCACCGCGAGGACGCGCGCACCCTCAAGCTCGATCGGCAGCGGGAGCTTCGACGTGTGCGGCTTGCGCATGAAGGTGACGACGCGCTTTGCCTTCGCCGGCAGGCGGAACGCGCGGAACGGATCCGATTCGAGCAGCTGGCGCAGGGCACTCGCCGGACGCACGATCGTGTAGAAGGTCCGGCCGAGCTCCTTTGCCATCGCGGCCTCGGCCTTGCGCTCCAGCGCGGTCGGTGATGCGGCGCGCGCGCTAAACGCGACGTTGCCGCTCGAGAGCAAGGTCTGCACGTCGGTGAAGCCGGCCCGCTCGAAGCAGCGCCTGAGCTCGGGCATCTTTGCGTTCATCGGGCTTACACCGCGAAGCAATGCAATATAGCGAGGCAAGCCGGACATTCTAGGCTCCACCACACGGTACCGCTCGCCCCTAGCGGCGAGCGCTGCGCTTGCCGGTTTCTTCGTTACTCGCCTGTTTGCCGGCGTCGGCGAGCTGGCGCATGACGTCGGGAGCTTCGGAGATGCGAGTCACGACTTCGTCGACGCCGAGCTTGAGCAGCCGTTCCCGCGCGCTGCCGTTATTGCCGTCGACGCTCCAGAGGCCGACGATGATCTTGACGTCGGGCAGCTGGCGGCGCAGGCGCCGGGCGAGGTAGCCGGCGTCGCTCGCGGCGTTCGGCGGCACGGCGGAGATCAGGATCGCCTTGCATTGCTTCTGCGTCGCGGTCTGCACGATCTCGGCGGCACGCGGCGGCGCGCCCATAACGCAGGTCTGCGCAGGCGGCAGGAGCTTGGCGAGCATCAGCGCGGCGACCTGGTCGGCGTCGTCGTGCGCCGCGACCAGGCACACCGGCCCGCCGACGTTCGCCGAAGGCGTGTGCTCGAGCTCTTCGATGATCTGGCGCGCGTGCTCGAAGACGAAGCGCTCGCGCGCCGGCTCGAGGGCGCCTTTGCGCCGGTCGGCTTCGGCGAGGGTCAGCGCCGGCACGATGATGTCGTCGAAAGTGGCCGCGATGCCGTGCGCGGTGAGGTGGTTCTCGACCAGCTCCTCGGCTTCATCGTGGTCGAGCGCGAGCAGCCGCTGGTAGAAACGCTGCTCGGGCGCGAGCACCGGCTCAACGCCGAGCAGCACGTTGAGATAGCCGAACTCGGGGATGTAGCGCCCCATGACGGCGACGCAGACCGTGAGCGGCGTCGCCAGCAGCAGGCCGATCGGACCCCACAGCCAGGTCCAGAAGGTGACGGCAGCGATGATGGCGATGGGGCTCAGGCCGACGCTCTTGCTGTAGAGCCAGGGCTCGACCACGTACGCGAGCAGCGTCTCGAGCACGAGGAACACGCCGAGCGTCCCGGCGACCGGCGTCCAGCTGTCCGAGATGGCGAACGCGAGCACCGCCGGCATGGCGACCGCGATCCAGACTCCCGCGTAGGGAATGAAGCGCAGCACCATGCCGAGCAGGCCGAAGAGCAGCGCGTTCGGAATGCCGATCAGATAAAGCGCGATGCCGAAGGGGATGCCGAACAGCGCGTTCACCATGAGCTGCGTCATCAGGTAGCGGCTGACGCGGTAGGACGCCTCGGACATCGCCTTCGTCATCAGGTGGATGCGCCCGGGACCGAGCAGCGCGATGACGCGCTCGCGCATGTTCTCGCGGTTGAGGAGCATCAGGATGGTGAAGATGATCACCGCGAGCGTCATGGCGAGCGGCTTCGCCACCGGCGCCACGAAATCGGTAAACGCCTCGAGCGGGGTCCCCGGGCTTTCCTTCACCGGGATCGGCGGACGCTCCGGTGCGGCCTCCTTCTCGATGTCCTTGATCGCCTCCGCGGCCTTGCCGATCGTGCTCTCGTGCTTCGGGTGGCGCAGGGCGTGGATCTTCTTGACGATGTTGTGCCGGTATTCGGGCAGCTTCGCGCCAAGCGAGACCGCCTGCGTCGCGGCGAAGCCGGCGATGGCGAAGACCACGCCGAAGGCGAACAGCGCCACGATCAAGGTCGAGGCGGCGCGCCCGAGCTGCCACTGCTCGAGGCGCCGCACCGCCGGTGCGAGCAGGAAGGAAAGCAGGATCGCCATCGCCACCGGGATCAGCACTTCCTTGGCGAAGTAGAGCACCGCGGCCGCGATCAGCAGCGCGATGACCGACGAGCGTCTTGGGCGGGTGCCGCTCGAGATGTACGCGGACACCGCGCCCCCTTAGGTCAGCTCGAAGAGCAGCAGCGAGCGCGCGGTGACTTCGTAGACGTGGCCGAGGTCGAGGCGGCTGCCGTCGGGCAGGTCGGGCATGTTGGTGTCGGCCAGCAGCTCCCAGCATGAGCCCTCATCTTCGTTATTGCGCGCGGACGGCAGGGTGAACTTCACCACGTCCTGCCAGCTGTTGAAGATGATCAGCATGGTCGCTTCCTGCCCGCGCTGGCGGATGCCCGACTGCTGCGCGCGGCCGTCAAGCAGCATGCCGAAGCAGCGCGTATTGGGATCGTCCCACTCGGCTGCCGTCATCTCCTTGCCCGAGGTGCTGATCCAGGTGACGTCCTTGACGCCCAGCTCCTCGTTGTAGACGCCTGAGAGCCAGCGCTTCTGCCGCAGGATCGGATACTTGTGGCGCAGGCCGGTGAGCTTCTTCACGAAGCGGATCAGGCGCTCGGCCGGCTCGTCGAGCTGCCAATCGACCCAGGAGATCTCGTTGTCCTGGCAGTAGGCGTTGTTGTTGCCCTGCTGCGTGCGCTCGAACTCGTCGCCCGCGACCATCATCGGCGTGCCCTGCGACAGCAGCAGCGTGGCGAGCATGTTCTTCATCTGCCGCTTGCGCAGGCCGTTGACGGCGGGATCGTCGGTCGGGCCTTCAGCGCCGTGGTTCCACGAACGGTTGTTCGAAGTGCCGTCCTGGTTGTTCTCGCCGTTGGCCTCGTTGTGCTTGTCGTTGTAGGAGACGAGATCGTTGAGCGTGAAGCCGTCGTGCGCGGTGATGAAGTTGACGCTCGCCCAGGGCTGGCGGCCGCGATACGCGAAGATGTCCGGCGAGGCGCAAAGGCGCGGCGCGAGCGCCTTGGCGTTCGCCTGGGCGCGCCAGAAATCACGCACCGTGTCGCGGAACTTGTCGTTCCACTCGGCCCAGCCGGGCGGGAAGCCGCCCACCTGGTAGCCGCCCGGACCGCAGTCCCAGGGCTCGGCGATCAGCTTCACACCCTGCAGCGTCGGATCCTGCATCACCGCCTTCATGAAGCCGTTGTGCGTGTCGAAGCCGGCGGGCTCGCGCGCGAGGATCGTGCCGAGGTCGAAGCGGAAACCGTCGACGTGCATCTCCTCGACCCAGTAACGCAGGCTGTCGGTCACCATCTGGATGACGCGCGGGTGCGAAAGATTGAGCGTGTTGCCGGTGCCGGCGTCGTTGATGTAGTAGCGCCGCTTGTCGGGGATCAGGCGATAGTAGGAAGCGTTGTCGATGCCTTTGAAGGAAAGCGTCGGCCCGCGCTCGTTGCCCTCGGCGGTGTGGTTGTAGACCACGTCGATCACCACTTCGAGGCCGGCGTCGTGGAAGCGCGCGACCATCTCCTTGAACTCCTGCAGGCACTTCGCGGGATCGGAGGCGTAGCGCGGGTCGGGCGCAAAAAAACCGATCGAGTTGTAGCCCCAGTAATTGGTCAGCTTCTTCTGCAGCAGGAAGTCGTCGTTCACGAACGTATGCACCGGCAGCAGCTCGATGGTCGTGACGCCGAGCGCCTTGATGTAGGCGATGACGTCCTTGTGCGCGAGGCCGGCGAAGCTGCCGCGCTCCTTCTCCGGCACCTTGGGATGCAGCTTGGTGTAGCCGCGCACGTGCGTCTCATAGACGATGGTGCGGTCCCACGGCACCGGCTTCCAGACCTTCTCGCGCTTCCAGTCGAAGTCGGGGTCGACCACTACCGACTTCGGCATGAAGGGCGCGCTGTCGCGCTCGTCAAAGGTCGTGTCGTCTTCGCTCTCGAGCTTGTAGCCGAAGACCGCCGGGTCCCACTTCAGCTCGCCGATCGTGGCGCGCGCATAGGGATCGAGCAGCAGCTTGTTGGGGTTGAAGCGATGGCCCTCGTCGGGCTTGTACGGGCCATGGACGCGAAAGCCGTAGAACGTGCCGGGACGAATATCGGGCACATAGCCGTGCCAGATCTCGTCGCGGTACTCGGGCAGCTCGATGCGGGCGG
>Ga0209647_1002829_pt1 | contig 13841 bp, 13 predicted proteins | sample GraSoi_2013_60cm_FD_185827 | JGI IMG/M metagenome (GOLD analysis project Ga0209647, IMG submission 185827) | Grasslands soil microbial communities from the Angelo Coastal Reserve, California, USA - Sample 9_17_2013_60cm (SPAdes) (version 2) | ecosystem: Environmental > Terrestrial > Soil >... | reverse complement strand
AAGCGCATCTCTCCGTGCAAACCCGAGGTCGCGCAGCGCCATTCTGGCTATCTCATCGGCGGCGTATCGCCCTTCGGCACGCGCAAGGGCATGCCGGTCTACGCCGAGCGATCGATCTTCGCCCTCTCTCGCCTCTACATCAATGGGGGGCGGCGCGGGTACATCCTAGGCATGGATCCGGCCGACCTCGCGCGATTGCTTTCGCCCGTGCTTGTTGACGTTGCGCTGGAGGAGTAACCTCGGCCACCGTCGCGTGGGACATCAAGGGGGGGAACGCACATGAGCACCAACGCTGTCCAGCAAGCCGCCGCGGGCGACGACTTCACGCTGGTGCAACCGTCGAGGACGCACGCCGCGGGCGCCGGGGTGACGTGGATCTCGGAGGGCTGGAAGCTCTTCGCCAAGGCGCCCCTGATGTGGATCGTCGCGCTCATCATCCTGTTCGTGATGGCGATCATCGCGAGCTTCATCCCCATCATCGGCTCGATCGCCTTCCAGATCGTGAATCCGGTCTTCGCCGCGGGCATGTTCGTCGCCTGCCGCGCGCTGGAGAAGGGCGGCGAGTTCGAGCTCGAGCACGTCTTCGCCGGATTCCGCTCGCCACGCCTCATGAGCCTGGTGATCCTCGGCGCGATCTTCCTCGTCGCGTGGCTCGCGATCGTGGTCGTGTGCATGGGCGCCTTCGGCCTCTCGGTGGGCGCCGCGATGCTGACGGGCGATCCGAACAACGTGATGGAGACGGTACTTGCCTCGTCCCTCATGTTCGTGATCGGCCTGCTGGTGATGCTCCTGCTGCTGGTGCCGCTGCTCGCCGCCTACTGGTTCGCGCCCGCGCTGATCATGCTCAGCGGCCTCACGCCCACCGCGGCGATGAAGGAGAGCTTCTTCGGTTCTTTCCGCAACTTCATTCCGTTCATCGTCTGGGGTCTGGTGATGTTCGTGCTGCTGATCGCGGCCGTGATCCCGTTCGGGCTGGGCATGCTGGTATGGGTGCCGCTCTCGATCACCTCGACCTACACGTCCTACCGCGCGATCTTCACCGAGCCCTGAGAAGGCGCCCGGGGCTACTCGCCGGGATCGCGGCGCCGCTCGAGGGTGACGCCGACCTTGCGCACGTTGCGGATGTGGCCGAGCTTCGCCACCGAGAGCCGCACCCATGGCGCGCGGAATTCGCCCGTGATGATCGCGCACACGTGCTCGGCGAGCGCCTCGAGGAGCTTGAAGCGCTTCTCGGCGAGCTCGCGGGCGACGCGCTCGACCACCTCGCCGTAGTGCACCGTGTCGTGGATGTTGTCGGTGCGCCCGACCTCGTTGCCGGGGATCGCGATCTCGATCTCCATCTCGAGGGTCTGCGGGCGCTGCTTTTCCCACTCGTAGATCCCCACCCAGGCGTCGACGCGGAACTCGCGGATGAAGATCGTATCCATGGGCGCGTATTGTAGAGTATGACCATGGCCGAAGCCCTCTACGCGCTCGGCGGTTACCTCGCGGGTTCGATTCCGTTCGCGGTCATCGTGAGCCGCCTCATGGCGCTGCCGGATCCGCGCTCCTACGGCTCCGGCAACATCGGCGCCACCAATGTCCTGCGCTCGGGAAGCCGCCTCGCCGCGCTCCTCACGCTCGCGGGCGACGCGGGCAAGGGGTGGGCGGCGGTGCTGGTCGCGCAAGCGATCGGGGCCAGCCTCGCGCAGATCGCGCTCGTCGGCTTTGCCGGCTTCATCGGGCACGTATTCCCCGTCTGGCTGCGCTTTCGCGGCGGCAAGGGCGTGGCGACCGCGGCCGGCGTGCTCATCGCGTTCGACTGGCGCCTGGGGCTCTCGGTCCTCGCGGTATGGGTGGCGGTCGTGGCCGTGAGCCGCTATTCTTCCCTCGCGGCCATCATCGCGGCGCTCTTCGCCCCCGCGATGGCGTGGTACATCGGCGGCGCCGGCCCCCTCTTCGCGGCGGTGGCGGCGATGAGCGTGATCCTGATCGCGCGCCACCACGCCAACATCGCGAAGCTCGCGCGCGGCCAGGAGAGTCGCATTAAACTAACCACCCCATGAGCAGCCCGGACGCCGAAGACGACCTCGATTTCACGCGCCCCCCCGCGAAGCCCTCGGCGCCGCCGTCGGCCGAAAAGGTGGCGAGCGCGCGCAAGGAAGCGAGCAGCGGGACCCCGCAGCTGCAGAAGACCGGCTTCTACGTCGCCATGGCGCGGCACTCCTCCGGCGGGCGCGTCCCGCCGCGAAACGGCGAGCGCCATTCGATCCTGGTGGTCGAGGACGATGGCGACCTGCTCGCGCTGGTGAGCGAGGTGCTTTCCAAGGCGGGCTACCTCACGCGCGCCGCGAAGAATCGCGTCGAGATCAACGGGGAATTCAACAAGCCGCCGCTCCCCGATCTCATCCTCCTCGACGTGAAGCTTCCCGACGCCGACGGCTTCCAGATCCTCGAGCGCATCCGCGGCCACCCCAAGCTCAAGACGATCCCGGTGGTGATGATGACCGGCAAGTCGGAAGTGACCGATGTCGCGCGCGGGCTCACGCTCGGGGCCGACGGCTACGTCACCAAGCCCTTCAAGCTGAGCGGGCTCGTGTCCGCGGTGAACACCGTTCTCGGCGTGGACTAGCCGCGGGATGTGAGTTAGCCGCGTCGCGGAGCGCTTTCACCCTTGCGCCGCGGCGGGTAACGCAACCACGTCCAGGCGACCAGCAGGCCGAAGGCGACGTAGATCGCGTTGAACACCCACGCGGGCCAGCTCCAGTACATCCACGCGTGGACCCAGCGCTCGATGAATCCCTGCTCTGTGGCTTCCCCGCGCAGGCGGTCCTCCCAGATCGTCAGCGGACAGAGGTAGCCCAGCAGCGATTGCACGACGACGAAGGCGATCGCGGCGAGGTGCGTGCCGCGAAACCAGGGATTGAACGCGAAGGGACGCCCGAGCAGTGCCCCGATCCAGATCGCCGCGAGACCCGCCACGACGAAAAGGACGAAGCTGGCGTGGAGGAGGAGGACCGCGTCGGCGGCGCTCACTCCGCGGGCGAGGCGACCTGGGCCTCGGCCTTCGCCGGGCTCACCTCAGGCATTCGCGGCGGCGGCGGGGCGCCCGCGGCGATGCGTTCGGCCTTTGTGTTGGGCGTGGGATACGGATAGAGCATGCTCAGCGCCGTTGTCGCCCCATTCGCCTGCACGATGCGGCAATGCTCGCGCCGCAGCAGCCGCGGATGTGCCACGCCGCACGAATGCGCGATCATCTCGATGTCGTGGTTCATGCCCTTGGCGTAGTTGGCGACGCGCTGCCATTTCTCCTCGACCACGAGACCGCGTTGCAGCCGCGGATTGTGAGTCGTGATGCCGGTGGGACACGTGTTGGTGTGGCAGCGCAGCGCCTGGATGCAGCCGAGGGAGAACATGAAACCGCGCGCGGTGTTGATGAAGTCCGCGCCGACGCAGAGCGCCCACGCGGCACGGGCCGAGGTGACGAGCTTGCCGGAGGCGACGAGGCGGATGCGCCCCTTCAGCCCGGTCTCGAAGAGGACGTCGGCCGCGCGCGGCAGCGCCTCCTCGATCGACAGGCTCATGTGGTCGAAGAGCGCCTGCGGTGCCGCGCCGCTGCCTCCCTCGCCGCCGTCGACCACGAGGAAGTCGGGCGCGTATTCGAACCCCCGCTTGTGCACGTTTTCCGCCATGTCGTTCAGGAACCGAAAACCGCCGATGGCCGTCTTGATGCCGACGGGGCGGCCGGTGATCGAGCGGATGGAGGCGACCTGGTCGAGCAGCTCGACGATGTTCGCGGCGTCGCGATGGCGGTTGGGGCTGATCGAATCCTGCCCCGCGGGGATTCCGCGGATCGCCGCGATCTCCGGCGTCACCTTCCCGCCGGGGAGCACGCCGCCCTTGCCGGGCTTCGCGCCCTGCGACATCTTGATCTCGAACGCCTTGACCGTCTTCGCCAGCTCCTTCGCGCGCTCGGGCGAGAAGTTGCCGTCCTTGTCGCGGATGCCGTACTTGGCGGTGCCGATCTGCATGATGATGTCGCAGCCGCCCTCCGCGTGATATGGCGCCATGCCACCCTCGCCCGTATCCATCCAGCAGCCCGCCTCCCGCGCGCCGCGCGAGAGCGCCTGCACCGCGGGCTTGGAGATCGCGCCGAAGCTCATGCCGCTCACGTTGACGATCGAGTTTGCCGTGAAGGGGTGCTCGCAGAAGTCCGCGCCGATCACGAGCGGCGGCGTCGGCTGCTTCTCCCACTCCTGCACCGGGAAGGGCGCGTTCACGAAGAGGAGCGCGCCGGGCTGCTTGATGTCGTAGGTCGAGCCGAAGCCGATGATCCCGCCCTCGGCCTTCGACACGCGATAGACCCACGCGCGCGTCGCGCGGTTGAACGGCATCTCGTCGCGATCGCCGGCGAAGAAGTACTGGCGGAAGTATTCGCCCTGCTTCTCGAAGAAGTAGCGCAGCCGCCCGATCACCGGGTAGTTGCGCAGCACCGCGTGCTTCTTCTGCGTGACGTCCTCGATGAACCAGAAGACGAACACCGCTGCCAGCACGATGGCGAGCAGGGTGCCCACGCCGACTGAAAGAATCCTCAGGACTTCCGCCATCTCATCCTCCCGTATCCCCGTCTTCGCGGGTTGCCAGCGGCTATTTTAGTAGCGTCTGCCGCGCGAACTCCACCGTCGCGTAGAACTGGTAGTCGGCGTTGGGCTTCTTCACGAAGCCGTGCCCCTCGTCCTTGGCCATGATCGACCACACCGGCTTCTCGCGCTTCTTCATCGTGGCGACGATCTGCTCGGCCTCGGTGTAGGGAACGCGCGGGTCGTTGAGGCCCTGCACCACCATGAGCGGCTTGTTGATCTTGTCGGCGTTGTTGAGGGGTGCGATCTTCTCGAAGAAGGCGCGCATGGCCGGATCGCGCTCGTCGCCGTACTCGGCGCGTCGCAGGTCACGCCGATAGCTCTCGGTGCGCTCGAGGAAGGTGATGAAGTTGGAGATGCCGACGGTGCTCGCCGCGCCGGCGATGCGGTCGGAGAAGTGGAACGCGCAGGCGAGCGTCATGTACCCGCCGTAGCTGCCGCCCATGATCATGATGCGGGAGGCGTCGAGGTCCGGCTGCTCCTTGATCCAGTCGATGAGCGCGCCGATGTCCTTCACGGAGTCCTCGCGCTTCATGCCGTTATCGAGCTTGACGAAGGTCTTGCCGAAGCCCGCCGAGCCGCGCACGTTGGGGTAGATCATCGCCACGCCCAGCTCGTTCACGAAGAAGTTGTTGCGCCCGATGAACCCGGGCCGCGCCTGCGCCTCCGGCCCGCCGTGGATGTTGATGATGACCGGCCGCTTGCCGGCGAAGCTCGCGGGCGGCTGGTAGTGGAAGCCGGTGATCTCGAGCCCGTCGAACGACTTCCACTTGACGAGGCGGGGCTCGACGAACTCGCTGGTGTTGACGCCGGGGTTGTTGCCGTTGGTCCAGCGCGTCACCTTGTTGGCCTTGATGTCGTAGGAGAACACGTCGCCTGCGGAGCGGGCTGAGGCGACGTTGAACGCGACCTCGGTCGAGTTCGGCCGCCAGGTGAGTCCGCCGATCACTCCCTGCACAAGTGCCGGCCGTGGCAGCTCCTTGAACGTCGCGAGATCGATGAAGCGCAGCACGTCCGAGCCGTTCTCGTTGGTGATGAAGGCGATGCGCCCGGCGTCGAAGGAGATGTCGTAGTCCTCGACGTCGTGGTTGATCCGCCCGGTGAGGACGCGTTCGGGGCCCGGCGTGAGGGAGATGTACACCAGGCGACGGAACTCCGATTCGCGATCCGTCGTCGTGAAGATCCCCTTGCCGTCCTTCGAGAACGTGACCTCGCCGTAGAAGATCGTCTCGCCCTTGCGCTGCGGCGTCACGCGCTCGCGCTTGCCCGTGGCGATGTCCATGACCCAGATGTAGCTCTCGTTCACCGAGATGAACTCGACGAAGGCGAGCCGCTTGCCGTCCTCGGAGAAGCGGAAGGCGCCCCAGCCGCCGCCGTCGAGCTTCGAGACCACGCGATCGGACCCGGGCTTGAGCGGATCCATGACGTGCACCGCCGTCCACAGCTTGCCGCCGCGATTGTTCCTGTCGACCGGCTGCGTGGTGAAGACGACGCGGTCGCTCTTGCGCGCCCACGAGAGGCCGCCCGCGCGCTCGCCCTCGGGGCTGAGCGGCGTCACCGTCCGGCTGGCGAGGTCCTGCCGGTACAGGCGGAACGTCTCATTGCCGCCCTCGCCGCGCGAGAAGATGAAGAACTCGCCCTTGGTCGGCGGAAAGCTCGCGCTGCCCACGGCATCGGGATAATCGGTGAGCGGTGCCGGGGCCGCGCCGGGCTCGGTGACGGCGTGCACCTGGTTGGTGGCGTTGAGGCGCCGGCGGATCAGCATCTCGCGGCGTTGCGGATGCCACGACATCATCCCGTGCGGGCGGAAGTCGCTGTAGGGCTCGATCTTCTTCGCGAGCTCGTCGGAGATCGGCGGCACGCCGTCGAGCACGAGGGCCGGGGGCGGCGCCACGTCGGCGAAGGCCTGCGCGGCGGCGAAGAACGGGACGGCGAGGAGCGTGGAATAAGTTTTCATCGGTTGTCGTCGTGGGGGAAATTTCAGGTCGTCGCGACCGGGCGCGAGCGCTCTACGCACCATTCGCTCCAGGAGCCGGGATAGAGCCGCCCGCCCGGAAGGCCGGCGAGCTCCATCGCGAAGATATTGTGGCAGGCCGTCACGCCCGAGCCGCACATGTGGATTGCGAACTCGGGGCGCGTGCCGTGAAGCGCCTCGTCGTATTCCCGGCGAAGCTCCGCCGGTGCCTTGAAGCGGCCGTCGGGCGCGAGGTTCGCCTTCCAGAATCGGTTCACGGCGCCGGGAATGTGGCCCGCGACCGGATCGATCGTTTCATTGAGTCCCTGGAAGCGCTCGGCGGCGCGTGCGTCGATCAACTTGAGCGACGGGTCCTCGCGGAATCGCTCGACGAAATGCGCGTCCACCGTCGCTCCGAGGCGCGGACGCGCGACGAAGGCGCCGGGCCTGGGCTTGGGAACCTCCTTCGCGAGCGGCCTGCCCTCCTTCTCCCACAGCGGAAATCCGCCGTCGAGGAGCGCGACGCGGTCGTGGCCGAGCCAGCGCAGCATCCACCACAGGCGCACGGCGTAATTGCCGCCGAGGTCGTCGTACGCGACCACCTGCACGCCGGGAGCCACGCCGCACCGGTTCATCTTCGCCGCGAAAGCGGCGACGTCGGGCAGGGGATGGCGGCCGTTCGAACCCGTCCTGGGCCCCGAAAGGTCCTCGTCGACGTGTAGAAAATACGCACCGGGCACGTGCCCCGTGGCGTAGGCGCGCCGTCCCTTCTCGACGTCCATGAGGTCGTGGCGCGTGTCGAAGACGACCCACGCGGGGTCGTCGAGGTGCTTGGCGAGCTGTTCGGTCGAGACCAGCATGTCGGGCGCCATTATCACCCGGACGGCGCCCGTTTCGCCGGCGTCCTCTATACTCTTCGATCAGCATGGGCTTGGGGAGGCCGCGATGCGTTGGGCTGTTGCCTTCATCGTTTTGTTCGCATGCGGCGGCAGCGCAATTGCGCAGGTCGATGCCGGCGGCACCGCCGCCGCGGCCCTGCATCGCGAATGCCTCGATGGAAACCTCCCGCGCTGCGCCGCGCTCGGCATGCAGTATCGCGAGGGGCGCGGAGTCACGCGCGACCTCAGCAAGTCCGCCATCTATTTCCTGCGCGCGTGCGCCGAGGCGCCGCCCAATAATCCTTACTGCCGCGAAGCAGGCTTCGGCATGGGGATCGCCGAGGAATCGTCGAGCGGTCGTGACGAGCTCGCCGCAGCCTTTGCCGCGATCGCCCAGGCCTGCGGCGGCGGCGCGCTGCACGACTGCAACGTCTACGGCATGGTGCAGCTCCTCGGGATGACGTCCGCTGTCGCCAAGAACACCGAGCGCGGCACGGCGACGCTCGCGCGCTCGTGCGCCGGCGGCATCGGCGCGGCGTGCGGCAATCTCGCCGATGCGTATCTTTCGGGCGGCGACGTCGACAAGGACGCGAAGAAAGCCGCGGACTTCTACGGCAAGGCGTGCGACAAGGGATTCGCCGCGGGCTGCACGGCTGTCGGCACGTTGATCCACGTGGACAAGGAAATCCCGGGCGACGCCGCCAGCGCTTTCCCGCACTTCCGCAGGGGCTGCGACGGCGGCGATGCGACGGGCTGCGTGGCGGTCGGGCACTTCTACGCCAACGGCGAAGGTGTCGAGAAGGACCCGGTCGGGGCGGCGCGCGCATTCAAGAAGGCGTGCGACCTTCGCGACGTCCGCGGCTGCCAGGGGCTCGCGGTGATCTACAAGCAGGATCCGGATGGCGCCGCCGCCACCTTCAAGAAGGCCTGCGGCATCGACCTGCAGCAATGCGCCGGCTACGAAGCGTTCCTGGAAGGGATTCGAGGAGGGGAAGCGTTTCGCAAACGTTGAACAGCCGGGCGGCCGGGGACGCTCGGCGCAGCGACTTCGGATTCGCGGGTTCGGACGGCGGTGAGTGGCACACATCCCGCAAATCTTCCGGGCTGGCTTCGCGTCCCGACCGGTGCGATGAATGGTAGCGGCGAGCGCGCGCGCAAGCTCGCGGGAATCGCGAATTCGCGCGCGAGGATTTCGCGTCCGCGCCGTCGGCCGCGGCGCTAGCGTGGCGCGATCCATGCCGGAAACTCCTGCACCGGGCCGCTACCGCATCGCGATCCATCGCGCGATGGGCTGCTACTTCGCGGCGGTCGACGACTTGCCGGGATGCTTCGCGCGCGGCGCCTCCGAAGTCGAGGCGGTCGAGAACGCGCGCGCCGCGATTCGCGCCTGGCGACAGGCGGCCGACGCGCTCGCGCAGAGCGCGGCGACGGTGCGCCTGGAGATCGTCGCCTAGCATCTCCCGGCTTCGCCGCCACGGTGTAAATTAAGGGACACACCCCCGCCGACCGTGTTGCTGCGTCGCAGCAGAGAGGAGCCTTCGCCGTGGCGAAATACACTACCGAGAACATCCATACCGTGGCTCTAGTGGGCCACGGCGGGGCGGGAAAGACGACGCTGGCCGAGGCCCTGCTGTGGAAAACCGGAGCGATCGGAGCGATGGGCAGCACGGAGCGGGGCACCACCGTCTGCGACTTCGATCCCCTCGAGAAGACCTACGGCCACTCCCTCAACGCTGCCCTCGTCAACTTCCCCTACAAGGGGATCCACATCCACCTCATCGACACGCCCGGCATGCCGGATTTCGCCGGGCAGTCGATCGCCGCGCTCGCCGGCGTCGACCTTGCCGTCGTCGTCATCAACGCGCAGAACGGCATCGAGCTCAACACCTCGCGCATGATGCGCGCCGCGGCCAAGCGCGGGCTCGACCGCATGATCCTCATCAACAAGATCGACGCCGACAACGTCGACCTTCCCGGCCTGATCGCGCGCATCCAGGACGTCTTCGGCAAGGAATGCCTGCCGATCAACCTTCCGGCGCATGGCGGCAAGGACGTGGTCGACTGCTTCTTCAATCCCGACGGGGATTCCGATTTCTCCTCGGTGAAGGCAGCGCATTCCGCCCTCATCGACCAGGTGGTGGAGGTCGACGAAGACCTGATGGCGCTCTACCTCGAGCAGGGCGAGGAGCTCTCGCCCGAGCAGCTGCACGGGCCGTTCGAGAAGGCGTTGCGCGAAGGCCACCTCATTCCGGTCTGCTTCGCCTCCACGCGCACGGGCGCGGGCGTGATGGAGTTCCTCGAAATCCTCGCGCGGCTCGCGCCGAACGCGACCGAGGGCAATCCGCCGCCGTTCGTCAGGTCCGCCGGCACCGAGGGCGAGGAGTTCCACGCCGTCGCCGATCCGAAGAAGCACGTCCTCGCGCACGTCTTCAAGATCATCATGGATCCGTACGTCGGCAAGGTCGCCGTCTTCCGCGTGCACCAGGGCACGATCACGCGGGATACGCAGCTCTACATCGGCGAGGGGCGCAAGCCCTTCAAGGCGGCGCACGTATACGTGCTGCAGGGCAAGGAGTACGTCGAGACCGATGCGCTCGTCGCCGGCGACATCGGCGCGGTCACGAAGGTGGACGAGATCGAGTTCAATTCAGTGCTGCACGATTCGCACGACGAGGACAACATACGGCTGCGCTCGCTCGATTTCCCGACGCCGATGCACTCGATCGCTGTCGAGACCAAGAAGAAGGGCGACGAGCAGCGCCTCTTCGAGGTGCTCCACAAGCTCGAGGTCGAGGATCCGTGCCTGTGGATCGAGCGCCACCCGACCACGCACGAGACGGTGATGCGCGGCCTGGGCGACCTGCACATGCGCGTCAAGCTGGAGAAGATGCAGCAGCAGTACAAGCTCGATGTCGCGACCAAGCCGCCGAAGATCCCCTACCGCGAGACGGTGACGCGCCGGGCCGAGGGCCATTGCCGCCACAAGAAGCAGACCGGCGGGGCGGGCCAGTTCGGCGAGGTGTTCCTCAAGATCGAGCCGCTCACGCGCGGCTCGGGCTTCGAGTTCGCGAGCGAGGTGAAGGGCGGCGTGATTCCCACCGTCTTCATTCCCGCGGTGGAAAAGGGCGTGCGCCAGGCGCTCGACCACGGCGTCATCTCCGGCTATCCGGTCGAGGACCTGCGCGTGATCGTCTACGACGGCAAGAGCCACGACGTCGACTCGAAGGAGATCGCCTTCGTGACGGCCGGGCGCAAGGCCGTGGTCGACGCGATCCTCAAGGCCTCCCCGATCATGCTCGAGCCGATCGTCAACATCGAGATCACGGCGCCCGACCGCTTCGTGGGCGACCTCACCTCGGACCTTTCCGGCAAACGCGGCCAGGTGACCGGCACCGAATCGACCGGCGGCGACCTCATGTCGATCAAGGGCATGGTGCCGCTATCTGAAGTGACGGGTTACCAGTCGCGATTGCGTTCCGTCACCGGCGGGCAGGGCGCCTACACGATGGAATTCAGCCACTACGCCCCGGTGCCGCCGCAGACGCAGCAGCAGCTCGCCTCGCAGTTCAAGCTCGAGCGCGAGGAGGAGTGAGGATTTGCTCCGCGGCCATAACAAAAGTTTGGATTTCGGGTTGACTTGGCGCGATCTCCGGAGCAATTTGGCGCCGTAACGTCCAGGGATGGATGTACCCGCGGCTACGCCGCCGGCATCGGTAACGGGAGGTCCGATGATCGTCATTCGCGATCAACAGCTGCGGCTATTGGTGCTCGCGCAGATCATCCGCGAGTTGCAGAAGGACTCGCACGGCAAGGCGCCTCCCCCGGCAGGATTCACGGCGAAGCAGGTCGAGGACCTGCGCGCGCTCACCACGGACGAGCTGGTGAAGCTCTCCGAGATGACCGAGCCGAGGGTGGCGGTCCAGATCGACGTCGGCTCCCTCGAGCACGGCTTGAGGCAGGTCGACTACCTCACGAAGCGCTCGCGCCAGCTCGAGTATTTCATCGTCCATGGCGCGACCTCCAACATGCTCACCAAGCTCTTCCGCATCTCGTCGGCGGACGTGACGCTCAAGCGCCGCCTGTTCTCGGGCACCAGCTCGTCGCTGCGCCGTCCGTCGATGCCGCCGCACCCCGTGCGCGAGCGCATCCAGGCACGGTGGTTCGAGATTCGCAAGGGGAAGGAGCGCGAGCCCGAGCGCGCCGAGGACTTCGAAGCGCTACACCACGATTTCTCGCAGCAGACCTTCGCCACGCTCTACGCGGTGGTGCACGAGTTCGACCGCGGATAGAGGCGCGGTTCAGGCGCCCTCTCAGATGTCCTCGTAGGTGGTGTAGGAGGAGAAGAAGTCGTTGTCGAACACGAAATTGGTGAAGGTCATCGTGATCGACACGTCGAGAGCGCGCACGTAGTGCCACCAGCCCACCGGGAGGAACAGCAGGTCTCCCGGACCGATGACCACGTCCAGCACGTTCACACTGCGGAACAGCGGGTAGCGCTGGTAGTCGGGCCGATCGAGATCGACGGGCGTAAAACAGTGGCGATTGTTGTAGAGGGCAGGCAGCTCGTAGGGCGCGACGAGGCGCACGAGCTTCCGGCCGCGCACCTGCGCCATGAAGTTGTTCGTGAGGTCGTGGTGAAGGGGCGTGATCGTGCCCTTCGGGCCGTACCAGAAGAACCCGCGATTCGCCGGATCGTCGGATCTCAGGTACTCGGGGAAAAGCACGACGTCCTCCCAAAGCTCCTTGAGCGCCTCCCGGTTGGTGCCCGCATTGTTCGCGGTGATGTAGTAATCGTTCGATTCCGCGACACTCTCGACAAGATCCACAAATTCGCCGAAGGGCATCTGCCGCCGCAGCCTCTCGGAGTTCTGCTCATAGTTCGCGTCGCTCGTGCGGTTGGCCTGGACCGAGACCGAGCGCTCGCTGAAGCGATCCTTCAGGTATTGCGGGGTCCAACGCGTCATCGCCGGCCAGTCCTCCATCGCACCGGTCATGACGACCGGCCGGCTCAAGGCGTAGTGCTCGTCGAGGAACTGCTGCCGGGGAAGCTTGGCAAGGCGCGGCACGACTCCGCTCGAACCCGCTTGTCTGGCGGCGCGGCGATAGCATTCGAGCACCCAGTCGCGCTTCGCGAGCTTCGCGCCGGCGGCCCTGGGGGAAGCGCCCGGCCCGACGCCGAGCTGGCGTGCCGCGTTCAAGTAGGGATGGTTGGTCGCCGCCTCGACCTCGCGCCGCGCGGTCGGCTCGTCGATGCCCGCATGCAACATCGACTCGATAATCGTGGGTGGGTCGCAGCGCCGCAACAAATTCTCCGCGATCCAGCGGCGCCAGTCGTCGATCGTGGGCTGCTTTGCGAAGGCTGGATCCTTGCCGCTTCCCGCCCCGAGATCCACGCCGCCCCCGAAGCGGTATTGGCCGACGGGGAGCGCGCTGTTCCAGGGTGAACGCATGGGGACGGCCTGCTTCCCCGGCGCTTGCGGCGCCGTTTTTTCGACCCTTGGCGTTCCCTGGACTCCGCGCGGCTTTTTCCTACTCAAAGTGCTGCCCGAGCTCTCGCTGGATGAACTCGTGGAAGTGCACCATGCCGTCTTCCATCGGCGACTGGTACGGGCCGTGCTCCTCGCGCCCGTCGGCGATCAGCGCGCGCCGGCCCGCGGTCATGCGTTTGCAGATCTCCTCGTCCTCGAGCGCGGTCTCGTGGTACGCCTTCTGCTGCGCGGCCATGTACTCGGGCTCGAAGAGCGCGATCTCCTCGGGGTAGTAGAACTCGACCACGTTGAGGTGCTTCTCTGGCCCCCGCGGGTAGAGCGTCGAGATCACCAGCACGTTCGGGTACCACTCGACCATCACGTTCGGGTAGTAGGTGAGCCAGATCGCGCCGTGGGGCGGCGGCTCGCCGTCGCGGTACTTGAGCACCTGGTCGTGCCACTCCTTGTAGGTCTTCGAGCCCGGCGTGCCGAGGCGCTGGTTCACGCCGACCGTCTGCACGCTGTACCAGTCGCCCAGCTCCCACTTGAGGTTGTCGCAGGTGACGAAACGCCCGAGCCCGGGGTGGAACGGGCCGACGTGGTAATCCTCGAGATAGACCTCGATGAAGGTTTTCCAGTTGAAGTCGTACTCGACCATTTCGACCTTGCCGAGCACGTAGCCTTCGAAGTCGAGCTCCTTCGCCACGCCGAGACGAGCGAGGTCGCGCGCGACCTGGCGCTTGCCGTCGAAGAGCAGGCCGTTCCAGCTCTGCAGCTCGCGGCGCGGCAGGTCGAGGCATGGCATGTCGGCGAAGTCGGGCGCGCCGATGTGCTTGCCGGTGCCGTCGTAGCTCCAGCGGTGCAGCGGGCAGGTGATGGTGCCGCCGGGCAGCGACCCGTTTCCCTTGAGCATGATTGCCTG
>Ga0209647_1002827_pt1 | contig 13851 bp, 13 predicted proteins | sample GraSoi_2013_60cm_FD_185827 | JGI IMG/M metagenome (GOLD analysis project Ga0209647, IMG submission 185827) | Grasslands soil microbial communities from the Angelo Coastal Reserve, California, USA - Sample 9_17_2013_60cm (SPAdes) (version 2) | ecosystem: Environmental > Terrestrial > Soil >... | reverse complement strand
GGTGCCAACTCAGCCATGGACGGTTCACAAGATCCGCGACGAATCGGACTTCTCCGAAGTAAAAGGCCAATACCATGTCAGGAGAGCGGTCGAAGTGGCTGCAGCGGGAAGTCACAACCTGTTAATGTTAAGGTCCGTCTAATTCCCCGCACTGACAGCGTTTCACTATCCCCTGGATTCCTCTTTTGGCCTGCCCCTAAGTCTTGATTATTCTAGGACTACTGATCTTGCGATTCGAATGATAAACGTGCGGTCTTTCGCAGGAAGGTTAGGTGGAGCGGGGCGGTAGTCTACTGAAATTTTAGTCGTTTCGAGAACTGAGCGAGTTATATCTTCCACTCGGCCCGCGATCCACTGTAAGTCATTGTTGGCGGGATATTCAATTTCGACGCCATCTACGGTGTATATTTGCACTAGATTCTCGTCGAACTCGGCCGACGCGTGATATCCATTCTCTATCAATTTCCTGGAAGATTATCGCCTTCAGTTTTTTGACTTGGCGTTTATTTCACAATGCTTCGAATGGCCGAAAGGACGGCTGCTAGTTTAACCGGCCTGATACGAGTATTCGTGAATGCTAGCGGCTTCTTTCAACCACAGCAGCGGAGATAGCGTGCGTGACTACCTGGTTCAGCCATTGAGGAACTGCTGGAGACGTCTCGTCAAAGTAATGTGTGTGGGCGCCTTCCCCGAGGCAGAATTCTTCGGTCAAGTTGCCGATCGGATTGGGATTAGCCGTGATTGTCCAAGCCGCTGGACCATCTGTCTTGTGCCATAGATAACGACCAACATAATCACCGCTCCGATATCCATTAAGCCACAACTTGACGCCAAGAGTCGAGGCGTCTGGACCCTTATTTCCATCGTACGCCCATTCATAGAGGTTGGGAAAACGCAGATCGTAGAGCTGCCGCAGAGGCGAACCGAACGTTAACAAGTAGACCGGTAGTGAACCATTCGTTAGTGGCGTGAGAGCGGTGTCTTGATCATAGTCAGGATTATGCCGGTGCTGGAAGGTAAGGAATCGGAGCAAGTCGACGGTAAGCATTACTCCCTGGCTGTGAGCGACTATCACGAGCGCGTCGTAAGGCGAGCCACCCTTGTGCTTAGCGCAAATGTGTCTGAGAAGAGAAGCGTACCTAGCACAGATCCGTCCTTTCGGATTTTGAGAGGCGGGGCGAAATCGGAGCCATGCTACAACATCCAAAGCCACGTTGATAACCGACCGAAAACCCACAACAAGGAAACTGAGGGGGCCTGTTGAAGTTGTAAGTATGAGGATCACGAATGCGCCTAGTGCTGCGATCGTACGGGCACCCCATCTATTGGAATATTCAAGAAAGTGTTTCAATCGGTCGTGCGAATTCGAGACTCCTTCCGTCACGCCTCCAACATGGAATATCCAACCGAGCAGAAGGCAAACGAGGCTAATGAGGAAAGCCCAGCGCAGAAATTCCCCGGCTGCCCTCAGCGTTCGATAAGCGTAGTTGAGGATCAATCCCATCCATACTGATCGCCGGTTCTTAGATTCTGTCGTGCCCGTAGAGTTCGGAGGATATACATCGGCAAAAATCACAGGCAAGAGCGCCCATGCAGATACAATGGCCGTGATGCCGACAACCAAGCAGAACGGAATTAGGTTTGCTCCCTGCGCATTGATCTGGTTTTCCACTACTTTAGTGAGTTGGGCTGTATCTGTTCCCGATTGAGGCAAAATGCGTACAATGAAACTGGTAATGATCTTCCAAAATGCCGATATCAGAATCACGACCAAAATCGCAGGCAGAATGATTGTCACATTTGCCGTCCAGGCAGCACGAGAGCACCGTGACCTGTTCCGACAGCAATTGCGGGTTGCAAGTGCACCAGTGATCGTCATGAGGCCGATCAGTATCAACAGCAGGCACCAGACAAGATTGAGGATCCAAAGTAGTCGCCCAGCCGTTCCGTCGATCGGTGGAACTAGGGATTCCGGTGAGTAGGGTTTTTCCGACAGAGGGGGCTGAAACCAAGGGAATACAAAAATCGCCAACGTCAGGGCAGCACCGAAAATCCCGGAAAATAAAGCGCCACGCTTCATTTTATCGTAGAGCGCACAAACGCCGACGACACCGATTAATGTTGTTACTAAACACAAGTCAGACGCCCAAATTCTGGGGATAGGCACATAGCCAGCGAAGAAAAGAGCGCCTGCCGTTCCACCTCCGATCACGAGAGCTGCGAACGGCCAAAGCAGCGGATGAGATCGAAAAAATCGACGCAAGGCCCAGTTGCAAGCGGCACCAAACGCAACCGCAATATACAAGCTCGACAAACCACACAGAAGTATCTTGTATGGAACCAGTCCCTCCGGGATGAGTAGGCTGGCCACTGCTAGGAGGCAGAGATTGGTCACTGGTATCGCCAAAGTCAGGACGTGCTCGGCGAGTGCTTGGCAGTTGCCAAAGGCCAGCCAACTGATCGACTTAGGATGCGCAGCGCGAGCAAAATCCAGGGTCTTGCGCCCCAACCCGCAGAGAAAGAAGAGAATTTCGTAAAGCTCGATGAAACCTTGGAATACGCCAAACGCGCGTCTGGAGAGATCAGCCCAGAACAGCTCAAAGACGTGGACATGACAGGCTGGGTGATTCTCCCTCGCTAGTCGGTGGCCCTTAATCTCGACTGTATCGTAGAATGCATCGTCATGCTGGACAGTATATTCCCGGATTTGATCGGCCATATAGCTATGGTCGATGGGAATCGGAAGGGGAGCTTTCGTCTTCTGTTCTTGCGCAGCACGAATAGACGGCGCACGATCGTCAAACAAGCGACGTTTATGATTGCCGCCTTCTTCGATAGCCTCATTCTTGCCCATCTTGACCGGTTCAACTAGGACATGCTCCTGGGTCTCTTTGAAGTCCGGGTAATCACCGCTAATAGTAGATCGGAGGAGCATCTTGGCGATCGATCGGGCGGTCTCGAATGGCTCTCGTGCGTTGACTCCATGCACTGCCAGAACTGCAACCCTCGACAAATCTCCATCGCATCGGCCGACAGGAGTTCCATCATGAACTCCCTTGTGTTGGTCGTTAACTTGGATCTCGCTCATATTGGAAAAGCCTGCCTGCTCGGATCAGTAACCGAACTCAAACCTTGGTTGGGCATCGGAAGACAGGGATCTGCTGATCCGGGTTCTTTTTTGACCGTCTGCATAAAGCGGGTCAATACGCAAAATTGCGTATACGATTACACAGGCTTTTCCTGATCAATTAGCATCCGCTACGTAGCAGAATGGTCGCGTCGGGTTAGAGGATTCCAGGATTCGTGCGTCGGCCCTGAGCTTTACCGCGATCAACTATTGATAGTGCTGATCGTACAGACACTCCACCGAGCTACCGCTCAAGTCCGGCACCAGAGAGGCGCATAGGGAAGAAGAGAAATGACTTAACCGTCGGCGCCAACCCAGCTTTGGACCGTGATGCGGTCGCTAGGGTTTATTGGTTGGATTACGAGCTTATTCCACGATATTTAGATACTAAGACGTCCTACCCGCGCTAGTGGAAGAGGTGGCCGTCTAGGAAATGAATATCCAGATGCTGACCAAAGAAGAAGTAGAAGATCTGGCCGCCCAGTGGGGACAAAATAAACTCGTACAGGAATTCTTCCGCCCTTTCGACGATGGAAAATGGGAAGATCCGCTCTTAATATCGACTTTGCACCCGATGTATCTCGATCGATGCGATCTGGCTACTAAAGGATTGGCGGGGTAGCAACGATCTAGACGAGGCCGGAACCTTAGAAGCTAATATCGCATACACGGATAATTGTTACGATAATCCCTCTCGGTACGATGAAAATCCCGGCTATTACAGCCAAACCTTCGACGGCCTATTTTGCCCGGATAAGTCCCGCATTTCGTTAGAATCTAAAACCTACCTCGTGGCCAACGCTCTGTGGGGTTTTAATCGAGGGAAATACAACGAAAAGAAGGGCCGTAACGTAGGACACAAAGACTTTCGCACGGAACTTTACGAACTGGCTTACGAAATTTTATGGACGCCTATCATTAAAGCCGCTCTTCCTAGAAAAATCCAACTATGCGGAAGCTCGCTAAGGGATAAGCTTCTAAAACGGATCCAAGACGAAAATAAAAACATAGAGGTTAAAACGCACTGCCACCCCAGTACTTGGGTCTACTAAAGATTGCGGCGAAGGCCGGTATTTACCGGATATGTCTCCGCAAGAACAGGTTTTCGCCGAGGCTTACGCTAAGCACTTTCCGGATAAGCCGCCCTACGCCCAGCTCTCCGACCGGGAGAAGCGGCAAACCCGATTTTACTTCGAAACCCGGGGACTTATCTTCAAGACTTAAGCGCCTCAAGCATCAAATAGTCGGTCTTTTCTTTACACGATGAAAACCGAATTCGGAAAAGTGTAAACGCTATGTTAGCCTCGCATCGGCTGATTGTGAACCTTGCATTCGTTTCAAATATGCGGGGGAAGATGAGCCTATTTAGCAAATCTCGAACTTATGGGCTTTCGCTTCAGGACTTCCGATTACGTCTAGGGAAAGTCGCGAATCACTTCGCGGCTTCTTTTCAAAAGGAAACTAAACAGAGTGCCGAAAGCGGGCGTCTACAATTTTACCGAAATCGTCAGGAGCCGGTTCCCAGGATTAGCCGGGTGAAGCATGGCAGATTTTTCCGGCGCCCGAGAACAACGAATGAGCGGAGAGCTCACTTCAGCAACAAGGCGACAGAAGAAATCCTCGAATCTTACGGCGTCGCATTCAAAGTCCGACAAAAACGAAATCCCTATATGTTGCCCAACGCCTGGGACGATCTATTTATCGGATATCAGCGAACCTGGAAAGAGCATCGCGGAACTCAGCGAAAGAGCGCAGGCGGCATCAACCGCCGAATCCACAGGCCTCCGTTCTGGGCTTATTGAAGCCCGGCGCGGCCTATCGCGACAGGCTAACCGCTTAAAAGATTTCCATCACTAAAAGATCGATCGAAATCTGATCTTCGATCATGACAGTTGCGTCGGCTTTGACGACGGCGTTGCGATGATTAGAGGCGATTTGCGAGATATCCTCGGCATCGAATGAAAGATTAAGTTAAATCACCCCGGCAGGCCGTTCCTGTGCGCCCACCTGCCAAAAAAACTACGGGGTTTGCAATTGTTTGTTGCACCTGGAGGCGGGGACCGTGGTCTCCGTCTGCCCCTTGTATAAGTGGCCGGGGAGAGGAAAGGTTTAAGCCTCGGGATTTTCATACAAATCTTTGAGGCAGGAGACCTTGGTTATGTTTAAAAAAGCAGCCTTCATTTTAACCGCTATCGCGAGCTTAGTCATCGCGAACCGAGCCCATGCTCAAATAGATCAGCCTCTATCCACCTTCGAAAAATGGTACGGAGGAGGGTTTCGCCTTGGACACACACCGCCTGGAACTTTCGAAGGTGGAGCGGGCATTCATTGATGGTGAAGAGGAGGGGTTCGCGGCGCTCTACACCCGCAAAGGGGCCAGCGAGATCGTCGGGGCGACACTGGTGGCGGCGCACACCGGGGAGATGATCAGCGAGCTGACGCTGGCTATCACGAACAAACTGCCGATGAAGGCTCTGGCTGAGACGGTTCACTGCTATCCTACACAGACAGAGGTGTTTCAGCGGATCGCGCTGGCGTACGGCAAGTAGAGCGAAGTAGACTTCCAGGGGGTGAAGCTGCAACTTGCCGGTTGGAAGCCTCCTGACCCCAAGAACCGGTCGACGGAAAATGTGGCGCCCTACGCGCAGTTCTGGAAGCATTGAACATTTGTGCGAGGTCTTGAGGTCCGCATTCGCATTCGGGTGAGTGGCCACTCTCCAGCTATGGACGAGTTGGCTGGATTCACGGAAGAGGAGGGCGAAAACATCCGAGTGGATGGAGGGGATCCAAGCCGGTCGGCAATGATTCCACCAGTAGGGGACTACGACATACGCGAAGTAGCCCATTTCCGGCGAATCTTTGCCATACCTCAAGATCACTCTTGAACCGCCCTCATCGCCATTGTAGATCTTGGCGCTGCAACTCATTCCCCCCAAATTATGCATCTGCCACGCCGCTTCGCCCTTTGTTGTTTGTTCTCTTTTGGAGTGCTCGGTCTGGTTCGCGCGACGCCGCCTGATTTCGGACCGAACGTGATGAGCGCAGCATCAAGTCCCTTGGGCGCGAACTGGCGCGCGGCGGCTGCGATGTCATCCTTGTATCCGTCGACCACCGCGTCGGCATCCAGCCTCTTGACGAGAGCCACGCCATCGCTGCCCGAAGCGACCGCGAACACACGGGCACCCATGCGCCTGGCGAGCTGCACGGCGAGGTGGCCGATGCCGCCGCTGGCACCGAAGATCATGACCGACTCGCCGGGCTTGAGGGCCAGCGTGTCATCCAAGCCGCGAAGCGCGGTCATCGCGTCCACGGGCATCGCGCCCGCCTGCTGGGTCGTCAGCTCGTCGGGGATGCGCGAGACGTCGTCGGCCTTGACCGCGGCGTACTCTGCGTAGAAACCGCCCTTGGGATTCAGGAAGCCGAAAGCGTAGACGCGGTCGCCTGGCTTGAGCCCCTTGACGCGGTCGCCCACGGCCGCAAGGGTGCCCCCGCCATCGGAGCCAAGTACATACGGGAACTTCGCCTCGATGCCGAATTCCCTGGCGAAGCCGCCCTCGCGCTCGAACAGGTCCCATTGCCCCACGCCGGCGCACTCGACATGGATCAGCACCTCATTTGGCCCAACCTCGGGTACTGGAAGTATTTGCACTTTCATCGTCTCACGACCGCCAAAATGATCGAGCGCGATCGCCTTCATTGTCCTCTGCGTTGCCTGGATCACAGTGTCTAACATAGGTCACATAGGTCACGCTGCTATGGTCTAAGCGGGCAACGTGAGAACCTCCGCGACTACTTCACTGAACCCAGTGCGAGACCGCCCTGCCAGAAGCGCTGCAGCATGAGAAAGACAATGATCACCGGAACGATGCTGACGAGCGCTCCGGCGAGAACGATAGAGAACAACAGTTTGCCGCCGCCGCCGCCTGCACTGGCTAGCTGGTACCAGGCCGACAGACCCACGGTCAGTGGAAAATACTCTGGGGATCGCAGGACGATCAGCGGCAGAAAGTAGTTGTTCCAGGTTGCGACGAACGAAAGCAGGAAAACGGTCACGAAGCCGGGAGCGATAAGCCGGAACACGATGCTGCGGAAGATGCGGAACTCGCCGGCGCCATCAATTCGCGCCGCGTCCAGGAGCGCGTCGTCGACGCCCTGCTCGATGTAGACGCGCATCAGATAGACGCCGATCGGCGAGATCATCGAAGGCAGAATGATTCCAAGCGGGGAGTCGGTCAGCCCCTGGCGCGCCAAAAGCAGGAAGATCGGCACCACAAGCGCCGTTTGCGGGATCATGATCGCGCCGAGGATCATGGCGAAGAAAGCGTCGCGGCCACGGAAGGCAAATTTGGCGAAAGCGTAGCCGGCCGCCGAGGCCAGCAGCGAAGCGCCGAGGGCCGAGACCGACGCGTACACAAACGTGTTCACCAACCAGCGTGCAAACACCCCATCGGAGTAGGCGAACAGATCATGAAGATTGGCGGCAAGGGCAAACGCCGATCCGGACCAGAGGCCAAAGGTCGAAAACAGATCCTGATTGGATTTGGTCGAAGCGACCACGAGATAGAAGAGCGGAAGGAGCGTATAGGCAAGAAACAGGCCGAGCAGGAGGGTGCTCATCCGCCGCGCCCGCAGGTGCCTGCTCCGCTCCACAACGATGCCCCCGCTGGCGAGCGCCATCTTCATGTAGCCGTGCCTCCGCGCCGGTTTGTCATGACGGTGAACAGGTAGGCGACCGAGGCAATGACGATGCCGAGAACAAATGAGATGGCGGCAGCATAGTTGTATTGCTGGTTCGCGGCCGCGAGGAAGTAAGCGTAGATGTTGGGCGTGTAGGATGTGCCGATCACCTGCGGCGCTATAGCGCGCATCAGGAACGGCTCGTTGAAGAGCTGCAGCGAGCCGTTGATCGAGAAGATGATAGTGAGAAGGATGGCTGGCCACAGAAGCGGCAGCTGAACCAGACGCGCATATTGCCACGCGCTGGCGCCGTCGACGATGGCGGCTTCCTGGAGATCCTGCGGAATCGCCTTCAGGGCCGAGTAGTAGATGATCATGTTGTAGCCGGTGAATTCCCACGTGACGACGTTGGCGAGCGAGAAGAGCATCGCGCCGTCGGAGAGGAAGTTGGGCGGCGGAAGGCCCGCCCAGTTGGCTGCTTGGGTGAAGGGGCCGAAGACTGGCCCATACAGGTAGCCCCAGATGAGCGCGGCAATGACGCTTGGCACGGCATAGGGAATGAAGAACCCCAGGCGGAAGAGGCTCCTGGCGTGGACGTTGCCGCGATCGAGAACGAGAGCGAACGCAAGCGCGAGGCCCAGCATGATGGGCACCTGCACGACGCCGAAGAGGGCGAGGTGCGCGATTCCGCCCCAGAATTTCAGATCGCTGAAGGCCCGAAGATAGTTGGCAAAGCCGGCAAACTGCGTACCGCCGACAAGGGTGTCGCGAAACACACTCGTATAAAACGCATATACCAGCGGCGCGACGGTGAAGGCCAGGAACAGAGCCGCAAAGGGCGCCAGGAAGATATAAGGGACGAGGGTGGTGCCGAAGCCCCGCCCCCGCCGCACCGGTGGCGAGGGAGTGAGCGCCGACCGATCGGAAGGGCTCGATGCGAGGGTACCGCTTGCAGCAGTGTTCATCGACGATGTTGTGTCCGATGGAAGCGGAGTTGGGCGGCAGCCAGAAGCCGCGGCCCCGGTCGAGTCAGGTCTTCACGGTGAACCCTTGATCCTGCGCATACTGGACGAAGGTGTTCTGCAGGCGATCGAACGCTTCGGCCAGGGTTCCCTTGCCGCTCGCGGCCGCGGCCAATTCGTCTCCCATCGTTGAGTTGACATAGTCCTGGAACGGACTCCACTGGAACGATGGGTCAACGTTTTTGGCGGACTCGATGAAGATCTGATTGACCTGCTGACCGCCGTACAATTCGAACGGCTTGTTCGCGAACTCCGGGCTGTTGAGAAGGTCGTTGAGGACCGGGAACAGGAACTGCTTCGTCGTGTAGAGAGTCGTGGCCTCCTTGTTGGTCGTGAGCCAGATCGCCAATTCCGCTGCTTCCTTGGGATGTTGACTTGCGGCGAGGGCGGCAAGGGTCGAGCCGCCCCAGTTGGCCGAGACAAACTTGCCGGACTCCCACTGAGGGATCGCGGCCGCGCGCCACTTTCCCGAGCTCGTCTTGGCGAACGAGGTCAGGAACACCGGTCCCCAACCCGCCGTCAGCCACGTCGCATAGCGTCCCTGATCGAGCGAGGTGTACCACTCCGCCACGAAGCCCGGCTTGGCTTCGACGGCCTTCCTGTCGAGCAGATCTTGCCAGTAGGCGGCAAACTTCTTGGGGACCGCCCCGTTCACCTGGATGCTGATTTCGGTGCCATTGACCTCGAATGGACGCCATCCCGCCTGCCACAGAAGCGAGTTCACCCAACCACCATCGTTAAAGACCGCGTTGGTCAGGTAGGTATCCGGCGCGGCCTCGTGGAGTTTGATCGCCTGCTCCGCAAACTCGTCCCAGGTCTTCGGAAGTGAGATCCCATGCTTCTCAAAGACGTCGTTGCGGTACAGCATTCCGATCGGGCCGCTGTCCCATGGCATGGCGTACACCTTGTCGCCGTCACTGACCTGATTCCAGCTCCATTCGGCGAACTCGCTCTTATATGAGTTGGCCCATTTGCCAATATCGGCAAGCGCGTTCAGTTGCTTGAACGACCTGACCACCTGGAATTCGACGTGACAGACGTCCGGCAGGCCCGACCTGGCCTTCAACCCGGCGCGGAGGTTGGTGTACTCGGCGGGGCCCTGGCCGGAATTGATGAGCTTGACTTTGATGTTCGGGTGCGCCTTCTCGAAAAGGTCCACTTGCGCCTGGAAGTCGGGCAGCCACGACCACAGCACGAGGTTCACCGTCTCCTCGGCCACCGCCGGAACGGCGGGAATTGCCGCCGCCGCAATACTTGCGCCCGCAACCTTGAGGAAGTGGCGGCGATCCATGTCGCGTTTGTTCACGCTGAGCACTTCGGTCATTTTCGATCCTCCCTTTGAAAGCCCGGCAGCTGCCTTCAGTCTCGCGTGGTACGCCGACGTCGCAAGCTCATTTCTTTGAAATACAAAGTTAATCCTCGAAGCGAAGCATTGTCAACGTTGCGAGGGCAACGATCAGCGGACAGCGTCCGTCGGATTCAGGGTCGTTGCGTCAAGCACCATCATGATCGCTCCCATGACCACGTCGCGATGGCCAAGTTCGCTGAGCATGATCCGCGGCGTGTCGTAGACGTTGCCGTTAAGGCGCTTACGCAGAACGTCGATCGCCAGTGGCGCACCCCGCACTATGTTGCCGGCAATGATGATAGTTTCAGGATTAATCAGCGCTGAGATTCTCGCGCCGCCATGGTCGAATAGTCGAGGAGTTCACGCACGACCCCCAACGATCGATCGGCGGTGGCCGATCCGAAGAAAGCATCGAGCGAGAGTTCGCCTGCAACGTAACGGCGGTTCGCGTTCTCGAGCGCAGCGATGGCATCCTCGGTTATGCCCGGGCCAAACCTCAGCGCCTGCTTGTCGACGAGGTGCGCAAATGCGTGACCGGTCAAATGAGGATCGTCGAGGTACCACGCCACCTCACCGGCGGCATGCGATCGGCCGCGATAAAGCTTGCCGTCGATGACGATTCCAGCGCCGGCACCCGGCCCGATGGACAGAGAGACCAGGCAGCCTTTTCCATGGCCGGTACCGAATCCCCATTCGCCGACAGCGGCAAGGTTGCAACCGTTCTCGACATAGACCGGCAAGATCTCGCCCTTCAATCAGGTCCTCAATTCGCTCCTCTTGCTGTCATCCTTGGCACAATCTTGAGTACTCAAGCGGTCTACCATGCGCTCAATCAGCGCCATGTTACAACAGACGTAGTCTGTTTCAACGGCGAGTTGACGAGTGAAGCGCTGTCTATCTACAAGATAGTGTTCTTTCCACACGCCCACATTCTCGAGGAAACCGAGCTTGCAGTTCTCGAGGATTATGTTCGCGCTGGCGGAAACTTTAATCTTCGGCGCTTGGAGTGCGTATCGCAATAAACAACATTGGTGTTATTGGCCATTCGGTGCCACTTTTTACGAGGCGCTTGTCGGCGTCCGTGTCGCCGATTTCACCGTAGTGCTTGCGCACGAGACCTCCAGCCTCAAATTTGCGTATGAAACGGTACCTGCGCCAGTTTTTAACGAGATCCTTGAACCGACAGCCAAGGGCGTCACAGTTCTAGCGGAATACACCTCAAGTTATTATGCCGGTCGTCCTGCCGTAAGCAGTCGGCCCATCGGGAAGGGGCGGGCGGTTCACTTCGGCGCTTTCTACACCCCCGAGAACGCTACTGCATTGCTGGATGCGTTAGCGTTAGATGATCCGCTTGTGTCGTGGGTCGAGGTTCCCGCCGAGATTGAAGCCGTGCAAAGGCAGTCCGCCCAGGAGGGCTTCTACGTTTTTCTCAACTACACAGGTTGCGAGCAAAAACTTCACTTCAAAGAGACCGTCTACGACCTACTCGAGAGCCGCAAACTGAGTGGTGAGCATTGGATCGAACCCTACGGCGTTCGGTTGGTTCGAAAGTAATTTCAAAGCGGCAGAAGCGGCGCCACGATCCGCTGTTCTCCGCTGAAAAATGCGGGTACGCCGAAAATGCAAAGAACACCGAATCGGATCGATCTTGGAAGATTTGCCGCGGAGCAAGGTCTGTCAGTAACCTAAAGAGCCGGTTACGAGCGCGCTAGGAGGTCTGCCGGTTACCTTCTTAAAGAGGCGTGAGAAATGAAATTCATCGCAAAAGCCAAGCATCGCTGCTGTCTCCTTCACGGAGAGCCTCCGATTCAGCAGGAGCGTACACGCTCTCTGCATTAGGTATCGTTGCCTGTACTGGTGCGGAGAAACACCGTATCGGGACTTGAACGTCTTTCGGAAGGTTTCGTAGGAGAGTCCTAATGTCTTCGCAATCGCCGGAAGCTGATCGCCGTGTTCGGCTTCGAGTGCCGCAGTAGCCTCGATCAACCAGGATTCCGTCCGGAGCGGCTCCTGTAGCATCCGGAGATCGGCAAGAATGCCCTGCAAGGTGGCAATCGAACCAGCCGCCTGGAGCGGCGTTATCACCGGTTGCATGCACACTGACTTGAGTCGCTCGAGCCATAGCTCGATAGGCTGCAGCACAACAAAGAATTCATCCCAACGTTCACCCTTCCAAGGACCGTATTCATGACCCAAATCTGGATAGACCCAGATCAGATCTCCGGCCGCCACAGCCCGAGCATTACCGTTTGCATCGCGATAATGACCAGACCCCAGACCCCGCCAGTAAGTAAACGAGTGCGTAGCTACCGTAAATGCGAAGCCGCTCGCGGCCAGTACCGAGGCTATTCTTTAGGAAAGCAGCCAGACGGATTGTCCCCAGCGGCGACGTGGCAGGTTTTGCAAGTACAAATTCGTAAAGATTGTAGGGGCGCACCTTTCCAAAATACCAAATCACACATGTGTTTTGCCAATGATTCCATTCCTCCCATTAAAATACCGGCGTAAAGTAAATTTGTGTCATTCACCAATCTGCTCCTCCCGAAGTCTGCAGGCTTGAATCTCGAGCTTGGTGAGGATGCCTTTGGATCTCTTAAAAGTTCGGCGGACATCATCCGTGACCCAAAAATGTTGCGCGAACGGCTGTTGGAGGAAGGCCATCTGTATCTCCAAGGATTTCTCGACCGGGACGCGGTATTGCGGGCACGAGACTCAATCACAAAAAGGCTCGGTGCGGAAGGTCTACTACATCCGGACTATCCAGCCTTCGAAGGGGTGGCTAAGCCTGAGGAGCGGACGGCTTTTCGGCCGGATCTGGCGTTCGGAAACCGCGCGATCGAAAACCTAATCTACGGCCCAAAGGTCACGGAGTTCTACAGGACACTGCTTGGGGGGCCAATACGTCACTATGATTTCACCTGGTTCAGACCGGTTGGCCCAGGCAAGGGCACTCCTCCGCATTGCGATCTCGTCTACATGGGGCGCGGCACCAAGCAGGTCTTTACTATGTGGGTGCCGTACGGCGACATCTCCCTTGAACTTGGTGGATTGATGATTCTGGAAGATTCTCACAAGAAATCGGATCTGCTTCACAATTATTTGCGCCGTGATGTGGACAGTTATTGCCTCAACCGCCCAGGCGCAGAAGAAGCTAAGGCTAAGGAACGGAGTGTCTGGGACGGTTGGTTGGCGAGGAACCCCGTTACGATACGTCAAAAGCTAGGCGGTCGGTGGTTAACAGCCGAGTTCCAGATTGGCGATGTTGTCACCTTCGGGATGACTGTCGTTCACGCCAGCCTTGACAATCAGACTGATCGCATCCGTTTTTCCTCCGATTCGCGCTACCAACTTGCATCGGAAACAGTTGATAACCGATGGGTTGGTCCAAAGCCGTCTGGTCACTCGAGCGCAGGTAAGCTCGGCCGGATCTGTTAAGAGGCGATGCGGTTGTTGCGTCACATAGCGCAGGCGGCACCTGGGTTGCTTTGCCGGCCGAAATAGCTAGTCCGGTACGGCCTTCATCGCCTGCCTTTGTGGATCGTGCGATGGTCGACCTCAGAGCTTCCGAACCGGAATTTTTTGGCCGCATGCAACGCGGCGAACGCTTCTCACAGAAAACCTCTAATCGCCGCTGCGACTCGAGCAGACTAGGCCACAGGGCCACAATTTGATGCGTT
>Ga0209647_1002826_pt1 | contig 13858 bp, 9 predicted proteins | sample GraSoi_2013_60cm_FD_185827 | JGI IMG/M metagenome (GOLD analysis project Ga0209647, IMG submission 185827) | Grasslands soil microbial communities from the Angelo Coastal Reserve, California, USA - Sample 9_17_2013_60cm (SPAdes) (version 2) | ecosystem: Environmental > Terrestrial > Soil >... | reverse complement strand
CCCCGGTAATCGCATTGGCGTCAAAATGCGCGCCGTGGATAACCGCCTCAGCTGACTCATTGGGAGGGACGCCATGGGGCGACACAAAGTCCAGCTCTGTGCGGTCGATCGTGGCTATGACCGGCAGCATTACCGCATTGCCGTTCGTGGGAGTCAGCGTAACTTGGACTTTGTAGATATCATTCGGAAGGGGTCCGGCTGATTCGTCCAGCGATACATCCAGCGGCGTAGCTGCACTGGTGTCGCCGGTGGTCGCGGACAATTTGAGCCAGGGACTATAGGGAGGAATCTGGTAGGGAATATCGATTGCTGCGGTCCAGGCCTGGTCTGGAAATCCGGCGACTGACAGCGATATCTTGTCATCCAGTGTGGAAGAGGCGTTCGTGATCGCGTAATTCAACGCACTCTGCGAAGGTTTGATGCCGGTAATATTGTACGTGACGTTAACGGTGGCGGGACTGCCCGCGAGTTGCCCCGTTTGGCAGCTAATGTCCGATGTACATGCGTAAACGGTAATCGTACCCTGGTAGCTCCCGGCTCCCAGCAACGTGGGATCGGTCGCAGTCACCACGGCCGTTCCAGAACTGCCGCTGCTGGCGTTCTGAAAAGTGAAATCATCGACTCGCGCCACTGCCTGACCGGTCACCACGATCTTGATAAAGAGCCGTTTTCCCTCCAATCCGGATACTGTTCCAGAAAGGGTCCCCGTCGGGGCTGGAACAAGATATCCGGCTGCATCCAGAGTCAGCGTGGACGCATTCAGCGAGAAGACACCTTGCGAGCCGCCACTGTCGCTGCTTCCGCTGCCACCCCCACATCCTGCGAGCAATAGTAATGCGACAGCCATCACCACGACCGACGGAAATTTGGTCCAAATCATTCGCCCACTCCCCTTGAAGCGCTGACAGACGAATGCTTCTGGCTCTTTTGGAACTTCGGCAGCACCTGGGAGGCAGAATAGTACACGCAGCCTTCAAAGACCAATGCGCGTTATGTGACATAGTGCTGATGCGAGCGAGCCGCCAATGGACAATGACGTCGAGTCATTCGTGCCTCAATCTTGAATAAGGGATCCTATAGACCCGTTCGCTCTCCGCTTTGGGAGATCCCCACTGGCCACTGGACCCGCAAGGCGACACGGCTGCCAAAACAGCCGCATTGACGGGAACTCAACAGATGGTGGCCAAGGGTGGAATTGAACCACCGACACGCGGATTTTCAGGTGCGCCGGAGACCAACCTGCCCCAACCTAAGAAGCCCTAAGACACTGAATTTCCTGAGCGGCAACTTGGACCAAGTTGGCCGGGGCTGGGTGGGGTTGGTTGCGTTTTGGTTGCGCGGACGACGCTCGTCACCGACGGACATCGACCCGAAGCGAACTTCCCTTACGTTAGTTTTTGGCAGGGTGCCCACCAAATCCTGGGCACTCCAGCCGTGGAAGAGCCCAGCTTGGCGGTCTTTGTCCTTCCGTTGTTGTAGTACGTGTTGGTGACCGTACCGAACGTAAGGGCATTGCCGGCATTGTCGTAGGTCTAGGTTCTGGCGGGTGTGCCTGCGATCGAGCTCAGGCGGTTGCTGGTGCACGAGATCGTGTAGATGCCCGATCCCGTTCCCGTCGGCGTCAGTCGGTTGGCATTGGCATCGTACGTCCAGCCGGGAGTAGCCTGCCAAGTGGAGGTCTACGGTCCAGCGGCGGGCGCCGATGCCGGTAAATTCAGGGCAACCGCAAGCGGCCGTTCGGGCGCGTATACTGGCCGCAGGGAGGCGTGGGCATGCGGTCGCTACCCGTAAACGGAGTGCTGGCGCTGCTCTGCGCGGCTGCGCTCGCGGCATGCTCAGAGGGCGACCGACCCGCTTCATCCCGTACCGTCCCAGCCGCCGCTGCGGTAAACGCCTTCCCGCTACACACCTCCAGACTCGCCGGAGGCGTTCCAGGCCCTCGGCGCCCGGCAGCGGTGCCTGGCGAGTATCTGGTCAAGTTCCGCATCCCCGCGAGCCGGACTTACGCGGCTAACACAATTCAGGCCGCAGCCTTCCGGATCAAGGCGAGCTTCAAATCGGTGCCAGGCCTCCATCTAGTCAAGGCCATGACGGGAGTTGTGCCGGCCACCGCCGCCCAGAATCTTGCCCGCCAGCAAGACGTCGAGTTTGTCGAACCGAACTACGTAGTCCATGCCGCAGCGGTCCCGAACGATCCTTCCTTTTCGCTGCAGTGGGCGCTGCAGAATGTCGGACAGAACGGCGGCACGGTGACGACAAACCCCGACATCGGTGCTGTCACCGCCTGGGACACAACGACCGGCAGCAAGGATGTGGTCGTCGCGGTCATTGACACGGGCGTCGACTATTTGCACGAAGACCTCATCGACAATATCTTTGTCAATGCGACCGAGTGCGTTGCGGACGGCGTGGATCACGACGGCAACGGCTATGTCAATGACTGCCACGGCATCAATGCGATCACCGGTAGCGGCGATCCGATGGATGACTACTTTCATGGCACACATGTGGCAGGAATCATCGGTGCGACGGGCAACAACGCGATCGGCGTGGCGGGCGTCAACTGGAACGTCTCCATCATGCCGTGCAAGTTCCTTGACTCGAGCGGCAGCGGCACGACTGCGGATGCGATCACCTGCCTGGACTACGTAGCCGCAATGAAGGACCGTGGCGTGAACATCGTCGCGACCAACAATTCATGGGGCGGGGGCGACTATTCACAGGCGCTCAGGAATGCGATCGTCGCACAGCGCCAGCGCGGCATCCTGTTCATAGCGGCAGCCGGAAACGACAGCGTGGACAATGATCAGTTGCCTACGTACCCCTGTTCATTCGATCTCTCCAACATCATCTGCGTTGCTGCGACCTATGACTCGCTGTCCATATTCTCGAATTTCGGACAGGGCACCGTTCATCTCGGAGCGCCGGGCGAATACATTTACAGCACCGTGCTCAACAATAGCTATGACACCTTCGACGGCACGTCGATGGCAACTCCGTTCGTCACCGGCGTCGTAGCCTTGCTCAAGGCGCAGGATTCAACACGTGACTGGCGTGCCCTGAAGAATCTCACGCTTGCCGGCACGGTGCCCCCATCACAGTACAGCATTCCGACCGTGACCGGCGGTCGCCTCAACGCGGCGAAGGCCCTCAGCTGCAGCAACTCCGTGGTGCAGGCACGAATGCGGCCGGCGAATTTCGAACCGATCACGCTGGCGATCGGCGGAACAATCGCGCTGGAGGCCATCAACATCAATTGTTCCGGTCCGAACGGCAATGTGGTCGTCGATGTTGAGCCCGGGAGCACTTCCGTGACCCTGACGGACGACGGCGCTGGCAACGACGAGGTGGCGGGCGACGGCATCTACACCTCGACCTGGACGGCGCCGGCCGCCGGCACGTACACGCTGACCTTTCCGGGCCGCGCGGCCGATAGCATTACGGTCGAAGTCGACCCGTCGCTCAGGGCAGGCTTCCCGCTCAGGATGACCCAGTATCCTGATTACAACGGCATCGTGGGCGCTGCGAACACATCTTTGGTTGTCGGCAACATTGACGGCGACTCGAAACCCGAAATACTGGCGCCGGGCGTCAACTACGGGCCGATGTACGCCTGGAAAGGCGACGGCAGTCCCGTGCCCGGCTGGCCGGTGTACATGGGCGATATAGCCGAGATGTCGCTGGGCGAGTTTGACGGCAACCCGGCCAGTGCCGAGGTAGCCGCATCGGCGTTCAGCTTCACGGGCCTGCAGCTGTTTTCGGGCGCTGGTGCGCCGCTGCCCGGCTGGCCGCAAGTCACGAATAATGTCTGGTATCCCGCTCCAACGGTAGACCTGGACGGTGACGGTACCGATGAAGTCATCGGCTACCCCGCTCGTCACGCCGATGGATCGCTGGTCAATCAGCTGATGGATATCCCGGTGATCTCGCCAAATGGTTCTGGCAATACGGGGCCAACCGCAGTTGCCGATCTCGACGCTGACGGAATGCCCGATCTGATTGACGCGGACTTGACCAACATCTACGCGTCCAACGCCATTGGACTGCTTGCGGGCTTTCCGGTCCCGACCCCTGATGCAAGTTCCGGCGTCCGCATCTACCCGGTCATCGGCGACGTAACCGGCGATGGGACGCCCAAGATCATCGTTGCAGCCACGCCCTGGTCGGGCAGCGCCGGCTATCTCAACGTCAATATCCTCAGCAACACCGGCGCCCTGCTACGAACGTTGCCCACCACCGAACCTGAAACCAATTCCATGGTGGCGCTCGGCGACCTGGACGGCGACGGCATCCCGGAAATCGTCACTGCGACGGGCACGCACGTCTATGCCTGGAAGGGAGACGGTTCTGCCGTGCCGGGCTGGCCAGTAGCCATAGATTCCGGTGCGATCGCCGGTCCGGTTGCGATCGGTGACATCGACGGCGATGGCAAGCCCGATGTTGTGCTGCTGTCGGCCACCTATATCAATGCCGGCAACCCCCGCGCGGGATTGATCCACGCCTTTGCGCATGATGGCACGCCGCTCGCCAATTTTCCAAAGGCACTGAAATCCATCGTCTGGGGCACGACTCCAGCCATTGCGGATCTGGACGGCGACGGCCGCAATGAGCTGATCGTCAATGCCTCGCCGGACTGGGGCGCGCGTGACAGCATATTCGTGTATGACCTCCACGGTACTGGCCCCTATGGCGCCGTCGAATGGGGTCAATACATGGGCGGACCGGAGCACCGCGGCTATTACGAAATTGGCAAGAATCTCGCCGGCCAGGCCTTCCTCACGGCACAGGCACATGGGGCAGGCACCATCGGATCGTCCGACGGGGCCATCAACTGCGGTGCCACGTGCATTTACAAATACGCCAAGGGATCCAGGGTTACACTGACCGCAACCGCGATGCCTGGCGCTTCATTCAGCAATTGGCTTGGCCCCTGCGCCGGGCAGGGAAGTACGTGCACGGTCGCCGTGAATCGCTACACGGCGGTAGCGGCCGATTTCGCCAGCCGGATTGCCGTTACGCTTACGGGTAGCGGCACGGGCACGGTAACTTCAGCGCCAGGCGGCCTGGCATGCCCCGGCAACTGCAACGTCCAGTTCCCGGCTCGAACCACGGTCATCCTGACTGCCGCACCGGCTCCCGGCAGCGCCTTCGCCGGTTGGTCTGGAGCGTGCATGGACCTGTCGACCACGTGCGCAGTCATCGTCAATGGTGCGCATTCGCTGCAGGCAACATTCGTCGATCGCTGGCAATTGAAGGTTACGTACACCGGCAGCGGTACCGCCAACATCACCTCGAGTCCAGCAGGACTGGACTGCGGTGCGGTATGCAGGGCCGATTTCGCGCCTGGCACAGTGGCGACGCTCACGGCAATCCTCGCTGACGATACCTATATCGTGGACTGGGGGATTCCGGGCTGCCTGAATTACCAGCTGACGTGCGACGTGACAATGAACGCCGACACGACTGAAGTCGTTGCGCTGGCGTTGAAGCCCACATTGGCGCTGACGATTGACGGCACAGGCAGCGTGCGATTTTCGACAACGGACGGCCGATACTTCGATTGCGCCTCCTCCTGCACGTTGCCGTGGGATCCTGGGTCGCTCGCCACACTGCAGGCCATACCTGCAGCCGACACTTACGTCGACAGCTGGAGTGGGGACTGCGCTGGGTCCGGCAATATCTGCAACCTGTACATCGACAGCTCCAAGACTATGTCGGTAACATTCCGCCCCAAACCACGCCTCAACGTAACACTCTCAGGTCTGGGCAAGGGAACGGTAACCGCCAGCAACGGCTTGCTCAGTTGCGCGCCGGATTGCTCGGATCCGGTTGACCCCGGCGCCATCCTCACACTGACGGAAGTCCCCGCCACTGGCAGCACATTCTCCGGATGGTCGGGCGCATGCAGTGGATCACTATCCTCATGTGATGTCTTGGTTACCGCTGACACGAACGTGGGAGCGGAGTTCGCCCTAAATAGCGGCTCAGGTGGCGGAGGCGGCGGAAGCGGTGGCGGCGGCTCGGGTAGTGGCGGCGGTGGCGGCGGTGGCGGCGGGTCAATTGATTGGCTGGCGTTGACAATTCTGGCGCTTTGCACCCTGCATCGTGCCCGGTATGCGACCACGATGACAGCCGTGGGCTGATTTACTGGAGAGTGAACATCCCGGCAACGAGCAGCCAGTGGCAACTCCTGGGAGCGCGGCGCGCGCAAGTGTTTGTAAGGTCTCAGGACTTCGGTGACACGCTGGCAGAGGTTTTCCTTTCCAGAAGCCGCTCGTACGGGGTCTGTCCGTCGGTGGCTCCGTGGGACCGGTGGTAATTGTAATAGTCCTCCCAGTCCTGAAGCTTGTCGTTACACAAGTGGATGTCGTCCGCGATTCCGTCCTTGTCGAGCAGCTGGTAAAACTCCTGTTCGTCGACGCGATGTGAACGTTCGACCTTACCGTTCAGGCGGAGTGTTTTTAGTCGGATGTAGACGGGGCGGATGTCGTGCTCCTCCAGATGCCAGTGGAAGTTGGACTGGAACTCAGCGCCGTTGTCCGTCTGGATTACGAGCACTCTGAAGGGAAGTCTGCGGACGACCTCATCCACGAAGCTGATGGCTGACTTCTGGTTGCAGACGTCGTAGATCTTGAGCACACGGATGCGCGTGCAATCGTCGATAGCCGTGAACTGATAGAGGCGTTTCCTGGAGCCAGCGACTCTTTCCAGGAATTTCACGTCGACCTGCAAGCGGTGCCCAGGCTGCGGCTTCTCGTATCGATGCCAGGGACGGCCCGTGGATCGACGCTTCTGATTGACCGGTGACCGGTTCATCCCATAACGGATCAGGATGCGGTGTACCGTAGACCGGGCCACGTCCATGCTGTGGAAGCGGTGCAGATAGCTGGTGACCCGAGCTGGGCCAAATCGATAACGTTCTCGCAAATACAGGATCTTGGAGATAACCGGGCGCGGCGTGATTCCGGGTGAGTGAAAGGGAATCCGGGGCCTGTCGCAGAGCCCGGCTTCCCCGTGAGTCTTGTGCCTGGCTCGCCATTTATAGAAGGTTTTGCCAGAGAGGCCGAAGTGCCGGCAGGTCTGAGCTACGCCCCTGGGTAGTCGTCGGCCTGTCGCAGGATCTTCAAGCGCCAGGCAACGACTCGGTTCTGTTCGTTCTTTGTCATGGGCTCTCTCCTGAGTTAGGGAGGGAGCCAGAATGTCACCTTAGATCCGGGACTTCACAGTCCTGGCCGACTTGCCCGCTGATGTAGAGGAAACCACCTACTTCGATCGCGTGGGAGAACGGGCCGACTGGCGGCGCGAGTTCAGGCGAGGTCATTGCGGTCTTGCTCATGAAGCACTCCTGTCGTTACTCGATGCGTATAGCGGGCTGATGCCCGCGACGTGGCCGCTTGCCGCGCGGACTACTTGTAAGTTGCGTTGACCTTTACAAAATCCGCTTGCGGCGTGAAGTTGACCATCATCGAGCCAAACGCCGGCCCGATCAGCGAGTTCTCATCGAGGGCAGCGCCAAGGGACGCGCGGAACTTGTCCAAGCCCTCGGCGCTCGGCATCACGAAGCTAAAATGCAACTGAGCCCGCGAATCGGTGGCGTGGATCATCTCGCGATCGATCTCGTACTCGACGACTATGCCGTCGGCGAGCATCTTCTCGAACACCGGCACGTAAAAGCTGCTGAGCATTCGAATGACATCGTCGGCGTCGGGGGCATCGGGCTTGAGCTTGTAGGAACCCGAGTACCCGTAGGCGCCCTTCCAGGAACCGGCTTTCCAGTTGTAAAAGCGACTGATGTAGATCTGATCCCAGTGCCTGGTCGAGCTGAAGAGCAGCGGCGAGCTCGAGCCGCCGCCCGCGCGGGAAGCCTCGAGCACTTTCATCAAGCCCATAATCGAGTTGGCCTGCCACCAGTTGTCGTGGGTGAAGGCTTCAGCGGTGTGCACTTGATTCTCATCGTCGCCGTAGCCGACGAGGGCGCCGTCGGAGAGCGCTTGTGCAAGGAGCTTTTGGTTATCGGCGGCGTTGTCTTTGTCCAGCTCAGCCCAATGGGCAAGGGGAACCATCCAATACGATACGTACCTGTACAGTGGCGGCTTTTCCTTCACTTCGACGGCTTGTGCGTCGGCGAGTATTGCGGTCATCCCGAGCACCGCAAAGCTGGCGACGCCCATCATCACTCTGTGCACTGATCTGTTCATTCGCGAACTTTTAACGGAGGACCGACGATTCCACAAGTTCATTATTCTCACAAAGATGGTGCCGATTCGGCACGACGTTGCTATGGTGTGCAGGAGCTTTGAAGAGTGATTTAGGAGGCTCCCGTGCTCGATGATTTACGCGCGCTCGTAGAATTTGCCCGGGCCGGGTCCATTGCCGGGGCAGCCAGTCGTCTGTTCCGGACACCCTCTGCGATTACCCGGCAAGTGCAAAGGCTGGAGGCTGCACTGGGTGCGGAGTTGCTCGACCGCTCCATAAAGCCACCGCGCCTGAACTCGCTGGGTTCCAGGGTACTTGAACAAGCGCGAGATCTGCTGCAGCGGACCGAGACCCTGAAGTCACTTACGTCGAGCGATGCCGAACCTCACGGCTTGTTACGCATCGGGTTCGCGCATCCCCTGGCCGAGGGGACGCTGACTGGGCCGATTCGGGTGCTCACGGAGAAGTACCCCAAGATCCGCCCACGGCTGCTGAGCGAGCTCACAAGTGAACTGTTCAACCGACTGCTCTCGGGCGAGCTCGACGTCGCTGTTGTGCTGCTGTCTGTGGGCAGATCTGCGCCTCCGCCACTTCTAACAACAATTATCGCGACAGACCGCGCAGCGATCGTTCAGGGCGCCGCCGGCACCGTCGACGGTGATTGGAAAAGCTTGGGCCGAGCACCTTGGGTGCTCAATCCTCCGGGTTGCTTCCTTCGGGCATACCTCATCGATCAGATGAGTCGTGCCGGCTTTACACCCATGATCGCTGCTGAAATTCACAACATACACCTGCAACTGGCGTTCGTGCAGTCCGGATATGGAGTTGGCTTACTGCCAGCGAGCTTTCTTGCCAGAACGAATTCTCGCGACGCGGTTGAAGTGTTGCACCCGCCATCCTTTGATTTGCAAATGTGCGTCGCAATGGTGCGCGTTGCGCAACTTGGCGCCTTGGAAAAAGCCGTCGGACTGCTGGAACACGGATTTCGCCAGCTATTTGAGGCAGCCGGAACCAGCATGCCCGCAATGAAGGTCTCAGTGGGTGCGGCCGTGAATCGGCGGAAAGCGCGACGTCCCAAATAGCTTTCGTAAACGTACTTGTTACACATTGAATGTGGGCGCACCGAGATCGTGCCGATCCTGCACGGTAATCGTGCGGATACTGAACTTGTGTAATTGTGTAATTCGCCTAAATATGTTGGAAACGCTCGGAATAGACGAAGTCAATCCGAGTGGCGGCCCGGTAGAAATTTGTCGCAAGAGGTGAACATGTTCAAGACACTGACTTCATGTATGGTCCTCGCTGGGTCCTCACTTTCGCTTAGTGCAGATGCCGAGGATGTACGTCAGTACTCTGACGGCCAGGTCACAGAGGCAGATTACATTCATGTTGAGTACGGGCATTTCGAAGAGTACGTGGGTTGGCTCAATTCGACGTGGAAACCAACCATGGAAGCCATGAAAAAGGCGGGACTTATTGTTGACTACAAGGCATTTAGGGCTACTCCAAAAACGCCGGATCAGCCGAATGTAATTCTTATGATTACATTCAAGAACGGCATGGCGGCCTTGGATAAGGGTGCCGAGCTGGAGGACGTCGCAAAAAGCGTTATAGGGAACACCGAGGCCCAGAACAAGGCCCGAGCGTTCCGAAATGAATACAGAAAGGTCTTGGGCACTGAGTTGATTCGCGAACTCATTCTAAAATGACCATTCGTTACCCCTTCAAGAATGCATGGTCATTTACTAGGAAATTGGCAATTAGCCCTAGATCGTTGTAATTGATTGGTATGGTGGCCAGGGGTGGAATTGAACCACCGACACGCGGATTTTCAGCCGCCACAGATAGGTCTGAGGGATTTATCAATCAACCACTTGCAGCGCTTGCCGCCCCCAGATCCAGCGTCAGCCCGTCACGATTACGGCACAGTCAGTTTGGGTTTGTCACAGTTTCGGAGCGCGCCAGCAGGATGCTTGCAGAATCTGATGTAGTGTGTAGTACAATACACACTATGAGCAGACGCATCAACGTGATGATCGATGACGATACCTGGGGCTTTCTGGGCCGTGTACCTGCGGGCGATCGGAGCCGGACAATCAACGAGGCGCTGCGAGCCTGGGTCACGCGGCGCCGGCGTGCCGATGCAGTCCGCGAGATGAGCGCGCTGACCCATCAGTTGCCCAAGGTGAGCACTACTGAGGTTGCCCACTGGATTCGTGAAGATCGCGACCAGAGACGCTGATGGCGTTGCAGATCGTCGTTCCTGACGCGTCGGTCATTCTGAAGTGGGTATTGCCGTCGGAGGATGAATCTGACTCCGAGAGTGCCCTGGTGCTCCGCACAGCAATCGTTCAGGAACGGGTGCGAGCGCTGGTTCCGTCATTGTGGGTGTTCGAAGTCGGCAACACCGTGTCGCGGCGTTTTCCAGAACACGCGTCACAATGGATGGCAGCCATGATGAAATTCGGTCTTGAAGAGGCCCAGCTTAGTGAACGATGGCTGACTGCTTCTCTGGAATTGATCACGCGTTACGGCGGCACGTTCTACGATGCGGCCTATCACGCTGTGGCTCTCGTCAATGGAGGAGTATTTATCACCTCCGACTTGAAATACATCGACAGGACCACGGGAGACAGCGCCATCGTGTCGCTTGCGCTATGGCGCCCTCCCGATGCGCGTGCGAGACCGCGTGGACGCTGAGCGCGCACGCCACAGCCGCAAACTTGCCGCCAGCACCCTGCTGCGGGACCGTGGCCAGGAAGCCAAATACTCGGCCTCGGGAAACTTTAGACTGGAAAACTCCAGCATATATTTTGGAGGCAAGTGTTTCGTTGACCCATTGAGGCCAGGTCACCCATGTGACCGGAATGGACTCCCCGAATCCCTTCAGTGCTAAAGTGTTACCTATGTCTCCGGTATAAAACGTCACCCATGTGACCGGAACAGACCGTTGATTTGATGGTGGCCAGGGGTGGAATTGAACCACCGACACGCGGATTTTCAGTCCAGGCATTGAAGTCGCCCGAGTCTCGCCTCCGTGAGCTCTGCGTCAATGGCCGCCTGGAAGTTTTTCGGGAGCGGCGCGCCAGCGCTGATCACATTATCAGCGACGCTGCCGCAGTCCGCCAAGGCAAGCGTTAGCGCACCACCTTCGCACGCAGATGACGGCACTCGTCACGTGGATGGAGTTCGTCGGCGTCCGGTAGCCGGGATGAAGACGGGCGAACCAGGCCGGACACAAATATGGACAGCACAATCAGTGTGGTCAGGACCACGACGGCTCCGAGCGCCAGCTCCGCACGTATTGCGACAGGCTGCTCAGCGACGCCCGCCGGCCGGAAGAATGATTGGCCGCCTGGGTTTTCCGCGCACATGCAATGGATCGCCAGAAATTAAATAGCACTGCTGGCGCAGCTTGCGCTTAAGGCCGGTGTGCCCCGAGAGAGACCGGGCACATCACAAAAACCGAACGCCCCTTTCGTGTGTCAACCGGCGATGAGCCGAGTGCCGAGCGCACGGTGCGATCGCGAGCTCGTCAGGCTATCCGCCAGCATGTTATCGGTCCTGGTTCCGGAGGTTCCCTACAGACAAACACGACGTTGCACCGACGACGCACTCCGGGTCCTGCCGCTTGCTAGAGAGTTCGAGTTAGCGGTGAACTATACGCATCACTTGAATGGAGAGTCCGCGTGAAGAAAGCACGGGCGAGAATTTCTATGGCATGGACCTTGCTGAAAGTATATCCACGCATAAATGGTCCGAGTCAGGGCGCCGGCAAGTGGTCGAGACGGAAAAGTTCGTGAAGAAAGTGCTCAGCGTATTTGGAACGCGGCCGGAGGCGATCAAGATGGCGCCACTGGTTCACGCGTTGAAGGTAAACCCTGGTTACGAACCACGCGTGTGTGTGACCGCACAGCACAGACAGATGCTCGATCAGGTACTCACACTGTTCGACATCGTTCCCGATTTCGATCTCAATCTCATGCGCACTGGGCAAAGCCCCAGCAGCGTAACCTGCGGCGCGCTTCAGGGGCTTGACACTGTCTTCGATACGTTCGCTCCCGACGTAATCCTGGTACATGGTGACACGACGACGACCCTCGCAGCGAGCATTGCTGCGTTCTACCGGCGCATCCCGATTGGCCACGTCGAAGCGGGGTTGCGCACCGGCAACCTACGGTCGCCATGGCCGGAGGAGATGAACCGCCGAATGACCGATGCGATCGCCGACCTGCACTTCGCGCCGACGGAGCAGGCGCGCAGCAACCTGCTGCGCGAAGGCGCAGATCCTGCGCGCGTTGTCCTTACCGGCAACACGGTAATCGACGCCTTGCTGCAAATAGTCGAGCGGCTGCGTGCCGATGAGGCCCTGCACCGCCGCGTGGCGGCGCGCTTTCCATTCCTCGACGACGACCGGCGACTGATCCTCGTCACGGGACATCGACGCGAGAGCTTCGGCGAGAAGTTCGTGAGTTTCTGTCGGGCATTACGGCGCATAGCCACTCAACGGTCCGATATCCAGATCCTATACGCGGTTCACTTCAATCCAAATGTGCAGCAGCCCGTCCGCTCAATCCTGAGCAACCTCGCCAACGTCAGTCTGATCGAGCCGCAGGAGTACCTGCCGTTCGTCTATTTGATGATGCGCGCGCATCTGATCATTACTGATTCCGGGGGCATTCAGGAGGAGGCCCCTGCGCTGGGCAAGCCGGTTCTCGTTGTACGCGACACGACGGAACGGCCGGAGGCGATCGAGGCGGGTACTGCGCGCCTCGTCGGCACGGGTACTGAGGCCATCTTCGCGGCTGCCATGCAGCTCCTGGACGACGACGGTGAATACGAGCGCATGGCGCGCGCCCACAGTCCCTACGGTGATGGCCGCGCGACTGAACGAATCGTAGCCGCACTCGGGCGCGGGTTCCTCGGGCTGCCGCAGCGGCGCCCGCCGATCTTCGCGCAGGCCGCCGCCCCGATCGCCTCATTCGCAGACTGCGTCGAAATGACCGCCACATGAGTGATGCAATCGCCTACATGTTGGTGGCGTGCCAGCTACTGACCGCGGTGGTCGGGGTGGTGTTCCTGGTCAGCGGAATTGACGACCTCTTCATTGACATCTGTTATCTGGCGAGGGCCCTCTACAAGCGGATTGTTGTAGCCCCCCGGTATCCGGCGCTATGCGAACGGGAGTTACGGGCCCGACCAGAGCAACCGATCGCCGTAATGATTCCGGCATGGCAGGAGTCGAGTGTCATCCGTCAGATGCTTCTAAACACCCGCAGTAGGCTCGACTACACGAACTACACGATTTTCGTGGGCACATATCCGAACGACCCGACGACGGCAGGCGAAGTGGATGGGCTCGAGCAGGCAGGGGCGCGCGTCATTCGCGTGACGGTGCCGCACGATGGGCCGACCAACAAGGCGGACTGCCTGAACTGGATCTATCACGCCACCCGGCGTTATGAGGCCGCAGTAGGCATCGCGTTCCAAATCTTCGTGATGCAGGACTGCGAGGATGTGATTCACCCACTGTGCTACCGGCTCTTCAATTACCTGATCCCGCGCAAGGACATGGTGCAGCTGCCGGTGCTCTCTTTGGAACGGCGGTGGCGCGAATTCACGGCAGGTCACTACCTCGATGAGTTTGCGCAGCTGCACTATA
>Ga0209647_1002824_pt1 | contig 13866 bp, 10 predicted proteins | sample GraSoi_2013_60cm_FD_185827 | JGI IMG/M metagenome (GOLD analysis project Ga0209647, IMG submission 185827) | Grasslands soil microbial communities from the Angelo Coastal Reserve, California, USA - Sample 9_17_2013_60cm (SPAdes) (version 2) | ecosystem: Environmental > Terrestrial > Soil >... | reverse complement strand
CGAGATTGCCAGCGTAAACAGAAGCACTCGAGGGTCAAGGCCAATATCTTCTGAGCGCGGTAAAGTCCGTGGAACCGCGGTCAGAGCCGCTGCTGTGCCAAACTTTGCCAGGACCAGACCAAGAGCACCGCCGATCAGCGAAAGAAGCAAGCTCTCAGTCAGCAATTGGCGGATGACCCTGGGTTGCCCGGCGCCCAGGGCGATGCGGATGGCAAACTCACGCTGTCGGGCGGTGGAGCGTGCAAGCAGAAGGTTGGCGACGTTTACACAGGAGATCAGCAACACAAACGCGACGGCGCCCAGCAAAATCAGAAGGATCGGGCGCATTCTGCCCACCATTTCATCTTTTAAAGAAACGACGTTGGCTCTCTTGTCAGAGTCGATGGCAGGATAAGCCGCGGCTAGATCGCGTGAGACCCGGTCCATGTCTTCCCGCGCCTGTTGCAGAGGCACGCTCGGCTTGAGCCTGCCGATGGCGTCCAGTCCCCAGCCTGCGCCGCGCTCAGCATAGAATTTGGGCTCGTTGTATTCGCCCACCGGCACGTAGACTTCATTCATCGGCCCGCCACGCTGGAAATTCTGAATGCGTAAACGAAAACTCGACGGGACTACGCCGATAATGGACCGCCCCACATCATCCATGACCATTCGCTGGCCGATAATGTCCTTGCGGCCTCCGAATTTACGCTTCCACAGCCCTTCAGTGATCATTACTGTCGGATTGGCTCCCAGATGGTCTTCGTCCGCGGTGAAGGTCCGGCCCATCAGAAGGTTCACACCTAAAATCTCAAAGAACCCTGCGGAGATCATTTCTCCATGCAGGCGTTCGGGCTCTCCATTGCCGGAGAGATTAAATCCGGTGGAGCGATACGCAGCCATGGCCGAGAACGTGGTGTTCATCCGCCGCCAGTCAATGAAGTTCGGGTAGGAGATGGAGCCGTTCTTGAAATTGGGAATCTCCTGGAACATGGAAACGAGCTGGTTGGGATCATGAAATGGCAACGGATTGAGCAGAACGCCGTTGACCACCGAGAAGATCGCCGTGTTGGCGCCGATTCCGAGCCCCAATGTCAAAATTGCGATGAACGAAAATCCCGGTGACTTTATCAGGACCCGAGATCCGTAACGCAAGTCTTGCGGCAGGGACGAGAAGAGATTGGCAGCCATACGCACTTTGACTTAAGGACGAGTCAACAGGTTAGCAGCCGGAGTTTTGCCTTTTGCGGCGAAAGAACTCCTGCAGAATTTCCGAGCACTTGCCGGCCAGCACTCCTGAAGTAACTTCCATCCGGTGGTTGAGGCTGGGGTGGTTGAGCACCTGAAGCACCGAACCCGCCGCGCCGGCCTTAGGGTCACTGGCGCCATACACCAGACGGGCAATGCGGGCGTGGACCAGAGCTCCGGCGCACATGGAGCAGGGCTCAATGGTGGCGACCATCACGCAGCCGCTTAGGCGATGGTTTCGCAGCCGCAAGGCGGCCTGGCGCAGGGCGATGATCTCAGCATGGGCCGTGGGATCGTTATCGAGCAGGTTGCGATTGTGCCCCTTGCCCACGATTTCGCCGTCTTTGATTACTAAAGCGCCAACAGGCACTTCGCCGGCCTCGGCAGCCAGCCGGGCTTGCTCCAACGCCAGCTCCATCCAGGCGGCATCTTCTCGCAAGCGCATGTCTGCTGTGTTTTTCCGGGTCTCTGCCATAAAGCTACCGGCGGGTCGTATGGAAAAATTCTACAACGAGCAGCAGCTCTGCTTATGTTTTATTTCGAGTCAACCCCGCGGGGTTTACTAGTCTCTAACCAATATCGGCGTCCATACCTCAGCGGACGTTGGCGGGAAAACCTCGCACTAAGCCCCGAGGGGCACAGATAACGAAGGAGCAACGACATGAACAAGAAATTCATACTAGCGCTGATGCTGGCCTCCGGCATGGCATTTGCGCAGACAGGGAGTTCTGGCTCAACACCGGACCAACAGCCGCAGCCGAGCCAGCAGCCCTCGACCACAAGTCCATCTACCTCTCCCTCCACGACCGACCAGACCAATCAAACGGCCACCAGCACGAGTGATCAACAGAACTCGATGCGCGGCTGTCTGAAGCAATCAGGCGGGAACTGGGTGCTCGCCGCCGACAACGGCCAGAGCGTCAACCTGCAGGGCGACAGCTCCATTTTGAAGCCCCATGACGGACACCAGGTTCAGGTCCAGGGAACGCGCGCAAGCGATGGTTCCATACAGGTCAGCTCGGTCAACATGATTTCCGATTCCTGCACCAATAACCAGGCTTCGAGCGCAGGCGCGGCAGCGGGGACTTCCGCGGCCGGTGCAGCGACCTCAACCAGCCCAAGCGCCAGCAGCAGCGCTCCGAGCTCTGCCGCTGACCAAAGCGCGACCGCAGGCAGCAACCCGCCGGCAGCTACGGGAAGCAGCCAAACGGCCACGACGGACCAGAATAATGCGAACGCTCCGGCAGCAACTACCACCAACCCAGCCGGAACATCTTCTGAAAGCGCCAGCGCTCCGGTAAATCCGCCGGCGCAAACGCCGAGCGCTCCCAGCAGCAGCACCGCTGATCAGAGCGCGGCTGCTTCCAGCACGACCGCACAGAATCCTCCGGCCAGCAGCACGATGGGAAAAGACCAGAACGCAGCCTCTGCCAGCAGCGCCACCGCCGCTGACCAGAGCGCTACTTCTGCTGACAAAAATGCCGCGGCAGCTGATCAGAACGCCACCTCGGCTGACGCTAACGCGGGCCAGAAACTGCCCCAAACCGCTTCTCCGCTACCCTTGCTGGGACTGCTGGGCCTAGGCTCATTGGTCGCCGGCCTGGTTAGCCGCAAGAAGAAATAAGAACACTTAGCCGACTCGATTCGAAACCGCCCGGAGACATGAATCTTCGGGCGGTTTTATTTGTCGGCGCGGTTTGTGAAAAGCCTCGCTGCCAGCTACGATTTAAGGCGAAATGGCTGGGAGGTTTGTAATGTCCACATCGGTTGAAGCGATCCAATTTGATATCTGCTGCGCGGCGCGAGCGCTATATCGCGCCGGCCTGAGTGCCGGCGTCGCCGGACACCTGAGCGTGGTGGTCGGCGAAAACAGAATGCTGATGAACCGTTTTGGACCGTCGTTTGGCACGCTGCGCCCGGCGGATATCTGCACCTTCGATTTCAATGGCAAAGTTCTGGAGCACGATCCTTCGGTCGATCCCTACGTGAATGACACGATCGCTCTGCATGCTGTGATTCATCGCCACAATCCGCAGATCGTGGCGCTGGCGCACACCCATCCGCCGGCCACCGTGAGTTGGGGGACCTTCCGCCGCCTGCCTGAGATTTATGACCAGGAAAGCTGCATTTTGGCGGGCGACGTGGGCATTGTGGAAGAGGACTACACCGGAACAGCGGCCAGCGAAGACCGCGTACGCCCGTTTGCTGACGCGGTGGCGAAATATCCGGCGGTGATTTTGCCGAATCACGGCGCGCTGACTTCCGGTCCAAATATTCAGGTGGCGCTGCTGCGCATGATGCTGCTGGAAGGCATGTGCGCGCGCAACATTTCTGTCGCCGTGGCCTCGCAGGCGACAGGATTGAAGCCGATTCCCATCAAGATGGAGCATGCGCTTACTGCCAAGAAAGAGATTGCCAGCATGCCGGCCATACCTGCCGTATGGAAAGACACGCTGGAGCGTTTGCAGAAGAGTGACCCTGATTTGTTTGAGTACCGGCCGAGGACCGCAGCCGCGGCCGACTGAAAAAGATCTGGTGATCGGGTGATCGGGAGATCGGAAAGTCAGAGGCTTACGGCGGGTTGACGTGGATGAGCGCGGATCAGAAAGCTTTACCGGAAAAGTTGCGCAGGCGAGGGCTTCTCTACCCATGCAAGCCAAAACCGGGCTCGCATGGGGCCCGGCGCCTGCGGTCCACATTCATAATTGTAAGTAGGACGCGTTATTTTTCCGCAGGTTGTTGTTGCGTCATGCAATGGATGGCGCCCAGGCCCCAGATGAAGTCTCCGCAGTGTATGCCGACGATTTCCCGTTTGGGAAATAAACCTGCGATCAGGCTAAGCGCGATGCGATCATTCGGATCGTTGAAGGTCGGGACCAGAACAAGATCATTGGCGATATAGAAGTTGGCATAGCTGGCAGGCAGCCGTTGTCCTCGGAAGATGACGGGGCGGGGAAGTGGCAGTTCGACGATCTGCAGCTTGCGTCCCTGAAGGTCCGCGGCGGCGCGCAACCGGCGCAAGTTTTCCTGAAGAGGTTCGTAATTGGCGTCAGCGCGGCTGCGCTCAACCACGGTGAGCACAGTATCAGCCGCAACGAACCGCGAGATATCATCGACGTGGCCGTGCGTATCATCTCCCTTGATTCCATTGCCCAGCCAGATCACTTTTTCTATTCCCAGGTAATCGGCAAAAACCCGTTCCAGGTCATGCTGGGCGAGACCCGGGTTGCGCTGCTGGACCTTGCTGAGATGGCACTCTTCCGTGCTCAGCATCAGACCCTGGCCGTTTACATCGATGCTGCCGCCCTCCAGAACCACGTGATGCGGTTTGCCGTTGCGCTCAACCAGAGGTGTGAATTGCTTCAGCTTGAGCTTCTTCGTGATGCGATCAGGAAGCTGATTGTCGTGCTTCCAGTCTGAATATTTCGCCCAGGCATTGAAGCGCCAGTTGGTGAGCGCGACGGTTTGCTGGTTCTTGATGAAGATGGGCCCGGAATCGCGCGTCCAGATCCGGTTGGTAGGCCAGCTGTGAAACTTCAACCGCCTGGTATCGACGTGGCTGCGCTTCAGCACCGCCCGAGCTGTTTGCTTTTCACGCGGTGAAGCCACGATGAGATTTACGTCTTCCACGCGGGAGAGGTGGCGGATGATATCGGCGAAAACCCACGGAATCGCGTCGAATTTTCCCGGCCAGTCTGTGCGGTTGTGGGGCCAGGCCAGCCACGTGGACTGGTGCGGCTCCCACTCGGCCGGCATGCGGAAACCGAGGGAGCGTGGTGTGACTGGAAGAACAGCGGAGGTCTTCGAGCGCACTATCAATCCAGAAACCTGTGCGTGATGCCGCCGTAGCTGTCAATTCGGCGGTCGCGAAGAAACGGCCAGTTGCGGCGGACATCTTCCAGATGCTTCAGGTCGCACTGGCCGATCAGGATTTCTTCTTTGTCGTGCGATGCTTCCACGATCATTCGTCCAAAAGGATCGCAAAGAAACGAGCCGCCCCAGAACTCCAGACCTTTGCCCTGGGCGCGGTTGCCGCGAATGTCGCCAAACTCGTGGCCTACACGGTTCACGACTCCGACGAAAACACCGTTGGCGATTGCGTGGGCTCGCTGGATGGTGCGCCAGGCATCGTGCTGGGTCGTGCCGAACTCGGTTTTCTCGTCGGGGTGCCAGCCGATCGCGGTTGGATAGAAGAGGATGTTGGCCCCTTGCAACGCTGTGAGGCGCGCGCCCTCGGGATACCACTGGTCCCAGCAGACAAGGGTTCCCATCCGACCGTATTCGGTATCAAACGCCTTGAAACCGAGATCGCCCGGAGTGAAGTAGAACTTCTCGTAATAAAGAGGGTCGTCCGGGATGTGCATTTTGCGATAGAGGCCCCTGGTGCTGCCATCGGCGTCAAGAACGACTGCCGTATTGTGATACAGCCCCCGCGCGCGCCGTTCAAAAACGGAAACCACAACTGCCGTTTTGGTTTCGCGGGCGACAGCAGAAAGCGCTTCGGTGGTCGGGCCGGGAATGGGTTCGGCCAGATCGAACAGGGCCGCATCTTCCCGCTGGCAGAAATACTGCGTGCGGAAAAGCTCCGGCAGGCAGACCATCTGCGCGCCCTGCTTGGCGGCAGCGCGGACTTTCTCCGCGGCCCGGCGCAGATTGTCGTCAGGGTCGGGCGAGCAGTGCATCTGGATCAGGCCGACAGTGAATGTGTCTGGGTTAGGCATTGGTATCAAAGATTGCCAAAATCGCCGGAATTGCCAAAAGTGAGAATTGAAGACCCGCTGGAACAACAGGTTTCAATTTCGGCGATCTTGGCAGTCTTGGCAATATTGGCAATTGCGAAACATCTCAAGAATATCAAATAGATTCATCGCTGGCGCGATGAACGTCCGCCTAAAGGCCCGCGATTCGCAAGCGAATCGCTAGACGCTGATACCCGGAGTCAAACGGAGGACTCCGTTTGACTCTGCGCTCCGCAGCGTTTACTTTTCTAAGTTTGCCCCACCACGTTCAATTTCTGAGGTGAAGCGTTGAGCAAGAAGCAGGAAGGCACAGGCATTGACCGCAAGCTCCACGATCCGGTGCAGGACAAGCTCTCTCCGGTTTTTCCGCTGGACCTTTCCAAGGCCAAGGGCATCAGCGATCTGGTGCGCGGCATGGCGGACACGGCATTTACCGGTCGCCAGCTTGGCGAGTCGGTGGACGTGCTTGAGGCCATGGCGCGAGACAAGGACTGCTTCGTGGTCATGACCCTGGCAGGCGCCATGACCGTGGCCAAGCAGGGTTTGATCATCTGCGACCTGATCGATAAAGGGCTGGTCAACGCTGTGGTATCCACCGGAGCGCTGATGGCGCATGGACTGGTTGAGGCCACCGGCTGCAAACATTATCGCTATGACCCAAGGATGAACGATGTTGAGCTGTATGAAGCGGGCTATAACCGCGTTTATGACACGCTGGAGCCGGAGCAGAACCTGGACCACGTTGAGCTGGTGATGGAAGAAGTTCTGGGCAAGTGGGACCCGCAGCAGATCATGTGCTCGTGGAAGCTGAACCGCGCCATCGGCGAGCACCTGAAGAACCACGCCAAAGGGCGGGGAATTCTGAAGTCGGCTTATCAGAAGAAGGTTCCGGTATTTGTGCCGGCGTTTACCGATTCAGAGATGGGGCTGGACGTGGCACTGAACAATCGCATGCGCGCCCGCGAGGGCAAGCCCCAGTTGCGCTACGATCCATTCCTTGACCTGAACTACTTTGCGGAAACGCTGTTGCAGCAGAAGAAGCTGGGAATTTTGACGATCGGCGGCGGCGTGCCGCGTAACTGGGCGCAGCAGTTTGGCCCCTACTGTGAATTGCGCGTGCGACGCGCGGGAGAAGATGTCCCGTTGAAGCGCTACCATTATGGCGTGCGCATCTGCCCGGAGCCGGCACATTGGGGCGGACTTTCAGGATCTCCTTATTCAGAGGCGATTTCCTGGGGCAAATTCGTGCCACCGGACGAGGGCGGGCGCTTTGGCGAGGTCTTTGTGGACGCCACGGTCGGCCTGCCAATCATGTGCGCGGCGCTGTTTGAACGGCTAGGGAAGGGCTATAAGAAGGCGAGCTTCAAGGAACGGAAGCCCTAGTGAATTTCTTCAGATAAAAGGGATCCCTCACCCGCGGGTTCGGGATTTCAGAAAGAGCTTACTCGAAGATCAGTATCGCCGACGCAATCACCGTGGTCCAGAGGCCGCGCTTGTCGCCCACGCCGCTCTGCGTGATGTTTGTGGTGCGGACGATCTTGTTGGAGATCCGGTAAATCTCTTTTTTCTCGTCCCAGGAGGTATCAGGATTGAAATCCACGTTGAGCGTGGTGGCGAGCATCTCGGCCGCCAGTTCTTCGGCGTATTCGCCGGCAACGTCGTCGGCTTCGCCGAAGGAATGATGCTCGCTCAGATAGCCATAGGTGCTGCGGTCTGCCGGCATGGCCAGGCCGATGCTGGCGGCGGTGAGACGGTGCGGTTCACGGGTGGAGTTCTCCGCGACCACGGCAAACGTTACCTCGCCGGGATGAAGGTACTTCACGCCTTCCTTGCGCGAGATCAGCTTGCAATGCGGGGGAAAAATGGAGGAGACGCGGACCAGGTTCTGTGCCGCGATCCCGGCATCCCTGAGGGCCAACTCAAACGATGTGAGTCTTTCCCTGTGCTTGCCTACACCGTTGGTCAGGAAGATGCGCTTCGGCACCATGTTTAATCCCAATTTGCTTGCCTCCAGGCGAAACCGCTTTTTTGGTGAATAAAAAAAAATAACACACGCAGACGGGCAAGCGGGGAATTTTCCGTGAAAATTTTCGGCTGCGGAGATTGCTAGGGAGATTTGGGGCCTTTCTCATATGCATCGAAAATGGTGCAGTCGCGACCTCATTGCTAAAATGCCCTAGTTCACATGAAAGCGATCCTCTGCGAACAATACGGCGGGCCCGAGGTGCTGGAGATGGCTGCGGACGTGCCCATACCCAGGGTCGGGCCGAACGGCGTGCTGGTGCAGGTGCGTGCATCGAGCGTCAACCCGGTGGACTGGAAGTTTCGCCAAGGGCTGCTGGCCCCGATCCGGCCAGTTGTGTTTCCCGTGATTTGGGGCCGCGACCTTTCCGGAGTAGTGACTGAGGTCGGTCAGGCGGTGACGCTGTTCAAACCCGGTGACGAGGTTTACGGATTCAAAGAAGGCTACGTGGCCAAGACGTATCGAGGCACGTACGCGGAATATGTGGTGGCGCCGGAAAAATCACTGGCGCTGAAGCCGAAGAACCTTACGCATGAAGAAGCAGCAACTGTGCCGCTGGCGGCGCTCACCGCCTGGCAGGCGCTGCTGAACCAGGGAAAACTCAAGCAGGGACAGCGGGTGCTCATACATGCGGGAGCGGGCGCCGTCGGCATAATGGCCATTCAGATAGCGAAGGCGTTCGGCGCGTATGTGGCCGCTACCGCCAGCACACGCAACCAGGATTTGCTGCGCGAACTCGGCGCCGATCTGGCGATTGACTACACGCGCGATCGGATTGACGAGATACACCCGAAGTTCGACCTGGTGCTGGACGGTGTGGGCAGGAGCGTGTGGGCAAGTTCATTTCGCGCGCTGAAGTTCGGCGGCCGGCTGGTGACCCTGACGGTTCCCATTCCGGATAAGCCCGCAGGCAAGCTCAAGTTTTTTGCGACAGTGATCGCTGGCGTTGCCGGCGGCACGCTGCGAGGGCTGTTCGGCGGCAAGCGACTGCTTATCACACGGGTGAAACCGAGAGGAGGAGAGTTGGAAAAGATCGGCGTCCTGGTCGAGGCCGGCAAGATCCGTCCCGTGGTGGAGAAAGTTTTCCCCCTGGAGGAGATTGCCGACGCCCATCGCCAGAGCGAGGCCGGGCACGTGAGAGGAAAGCTGGGTTTGCGGATCAGCAATTAGCATTCAGCACTCAGCATTCAGCCAAGGTGGATTCACCGCAAAGGACGCAAAGATCGCAAAGGAGAAATGACGGCTGTCCGATTTTTGGTGAGAGCGATTTTAATGTTCTGCCTGGTTACGCCGCGTATTGGTGATGGCGAATGTCCTCTCACAAGTTGAGGAGAATTCATCACAGACAAAAAGGGTGACCCCAAGGCGGGGCCGCGAAAACGCCGTCAATTCGCGCTGTATCACGATATCTAACGCGAAACTCATACGACAGCCGGACGAAGCCGACGGCAAAGTGCTGGCGACGATCAAACTCTCTGTTCATCTGCGCAATGGAGGCCTGCCGCAAAACTGATGACCCAGGCCCTGAGGGTCGCGATACACTTGTGTTCTTCTGGAATGACTATGCCCAAAACTTCAGGGTGGGAGCAATCCGCCAAATACTGGAAGACGGTCCCAAGCAGGACGAACGCAATTCTTCTGGCGGGGATATTCTTCCTCTTCACTTCATTTGGGATGGTGCTGAGTTTTGTCAACGAATCATGGGTACACGTGCCCTGGGCGGTTTTGTTGGCTCTTGTAGCGGGCGCGTTTTCCATGGTGTGGGCATTCGCAGGGTTTTCGCCGGATCATATGGCTGATGTCGATATTGTTGCCACTGCAAATCGGCGTCAATGTGCTCATCGGAAGCCTGATGACCCGGCACGTTCCCGCCTCCGAGCGAGTGGACTTCAGCCGCGCGGCGGTAGAGCGCCGGCTGAAGATAGAAGGCCTCCTCAGCATGTTCGCGATCATTGCCGGCCATTCCCTGGTAGTGGGCTTCATCCGCAAAGAGGGTCTCCGTGTTTTTCTCGCGATGGCGGAAGTGCGTTTAGCCACCGAGGTCCATCGGGCATTGGTGCCGGTGGTTTCGCGCCGGATCGGAGAATTTGAATTCTACGGCGCTTCGGTGCCCAGCGGACAAATCGGAGGCGACCTGGTGGATGTAACGGAGCACGACGCGGAGTTCGTAGCGTATGTGGCTGACGTCTCCGGACACGGAGTGCCTGCAGGAATGATTATGGCGATGGTGAAGAGCGCGGCGCGCATGGGATCGTCGAGTGGCGCAGGGCTTTCCACGTTCTTGTCCGACCTGAACAGGGTATTGTTGTCCGTCTCTGCGCCGAATGTATTTGTGACGTTTGCCTGTATCAGCGGTACGGGGGTGACGGCATCCAATTTGCTCTCGCCGGACACCTGCCTGTGCTTCACTACCGGAGGCGGCTGCACAAGGTTGAGGAACGGCTGGTTTCAAACCTTCCACTGGCTATCGTGCCCGATACGCAGGTCGAGACGGCTGGCATCGAGTGCGAAGAAGGCGATGTGTTGGCCATTTTGACGGATGGACTTACAGAGGCCGCCGATGGCAATGGGGAGGAGCTTGGACTGGAGCCTCTGAAAGAAGTTTTGCTGAAATCTGCGAACGCTTCGCTGGACCAAATCGCGGCTGATTTGCGCACGCGGTCACTCGAACAGGGAAAGCAGGTTGACGATCAGACGGTGCTGTTGGTGCGTCGTGATTCTTCGCGCGCAAGGATTGATGAACTGGAAGAGACATCTTTCTCTTACCAAGTACAATAGCGTGGCGAAAGGAGATCGCATGCGCGCTGTCTTGTGCAAAGAATGGGGAGGACCGGAAAAGCTGGTGGTGGAGGATGTAGCTTCGACGTCGATGAGGGATGGCGCTGTGCGTCTGGCTGTGCATGCGGCAGGCATCAACTTTGCCGACCTGCTTTTGATCTCAGGCCAGTATCAGGAGAAGCCGGCCTTCCCGTTCACGCCCGGCATGGAAGCTGCCGGCACGGTGACACAAGTTGGCGCGGGCGTGAGCAGCCTGAAAGCCGGTGATCGCGTGATGACATTGACCGGCACCGGCGCTTATGCGGAAGAAATTGTGGTCGATGCCAGCCGGGTTTACAAAATTCCCGACAAAATGGATTTTGCCGCCGCCGCGGGCTTTCCCGTGACTTATGGAACGTCACACGGCTCATTCGATTGGCGCGCGCATCTACAGCCCGGCGAGTGGCTGCTGGTATTCGGCGCAGCGGGCGGCGTGGGACTGACAGCGGTCGAAATCGGCAAAGCGATGGGAGCGCGGGTGATTGCATGCGCGGGCGGGCCGGAAAAACTGGAGATCGCGCGGCAGCACGGAGCCGACCATCTGATTGACTATACGCGCGAGGACATTCGCGAGCGGGTAAAGACAATCACTGGCGGGCGCGGAGCAGACGTGATCTATGATCCCGTGGGCGGAGACGCCTTTGATGCCGGCCTGCGCTCGATTGCCTGGGGCGGCCGCGTGATTATTATTGGCTTCGCCTCCGGCCGGATCCCACAAGCTCCGGCGAACATTCTGCTGGTAAAGAACATTGATGTGATCGGCTTTTACTGGGGATCGTACCAGGCGCGCAAGCCGGAGCTGCTGCGCGATTCATACGCCAAGCTGTTGCGCTGGTTCGAAGAAGGGAAGCTCAAGCCACATGTGTCCGCGCAGCTGGACATGAAAGACGTGGCGCAAGCCATGAATTTGCTGCGCCAGCGCAAGTCCACAGGGAAAGTGGTGCTGACGATGGGGCGGTGAAGCGTCTCTCATCGCGCAATGTCCGCTGTCGATGGGCTGAGCGCATCATGTTCGGTTTCCGGTATTCTTTTTTCAGCAAAACGGCCAAGCTTGGGTTCCGCGATTAGGAATAGCCAGCAGACCGAATTCGCCTGTGAGTTTATTTTTGTAACGAACAGGCACTGGACGTCACTCACTAACAGGACAGTCTCGGGGCGGACAGATGGCTGGCGCTCAGGCCTTTGGATCCCGGAGCTCTATTTGTTCTTGCTGTCATCCGCAGGAGTTTCCGGACGGCGGTCAGGGACAATAGGCGCAGGGCGGCGCGGATGGATTTTCCGTGGTCCTGAAGGCGGCGGCGAATCAAGATGCGTGACCACCACCTCACCGGAAGGCTTTAGCGGAAAGCTGGACGTTGACGGCGCGGGCTCGTCGTCTTCCTGCTTGTCTTTGCGCGTATTTTCGTCATCAGGCATTGTAGTAACTATCTTTCTATTGTAAACCTTTAGTGCCATCGGCCAGGTGTTCTGTCCCGCAACGGTTCCATTCAATTTCGATCAGAAGGAGCTCTCTTTTTATGGCAGATAATCCAGACAAGAAATCAGGCAAAAAACCGCCAGCGCCGGTCAGCGGCAGGGCCAGCGCAATGACGTTGCGCGCGGCGGCAAAACCGGTAAAGGTCGAACACCTTGATACTCCGCCGAAGATCAACCGGCCTAAGAGGATCCATCCTCGGCGCTTGCTGCCATTCGTCCGCGAAGGCCAGGAACGCGCCACCCACAGCCTGAATGCGCGCGCTAACATTCGCCGCGCCGATGATCCCGGGCAGGACATCAAGGTGGCGCTCAACACAGAGCTGACGCAGCCCGCGCTGAACCATGTATCCGGAAATGTGGGGGAGCCAAGCGTCTCTGTAAACGGGGACGTGGTCTTCTACACCGGAAATTGGTATGCCTCGATCTCTACCGATGGTGGGAAGAATTTCAAGTTCATTGATCCTAACGCTATGGCCCAGCCGACCGATCCTGACGGCGTCACTTTCTGCTGCGACCAGGTCGTGAACTACATGCCGTCGATTGATACGTTTGTGTGGTTGATGCAGTACGGCCCGTCGACGGGGGACAACATTCAAAGGCTGGCATTCGCGAAAACCGATGACATGAAAGCCGGCCGGTGGAGGATTTTTGATATCACTACCGATGCGCTCGGCGTCCCCGGATTCTTCATGGATTTTCCTGATCTGGCCACCAGCGGCAAATTCCTCTATATGACCACCAACTGCTTTGGGCCGGACCAGCAGACCGTTGGCTCCGCAGTTGTACGGATCCCGTTTGCCAGCATTGACGGGGGCGCGCCTACTGCAGAGAAATTTGTTTCCATGGATCTGTTCGCCTTCCGCGTGGCGCAGAACTGCCGCGACGTCGCTTATTTTGCCGCGCATCGTGACACCAGCACGCTGGCAGTGTTCTCCTGGCCGGAGAACCAGGCCCAACCGACTTCGCAAGACGTGCCAACCGCGCGCTGGATCGGAACCAACGGATATATTTCCCGCACGCCTGACGGCCGCAGGTGGCTGGACAGGGCCGACCCGCGCCTTACCGGCGCCACTCTCGCCGGCGACGAGCTGTGGTTTGCCTGGGCCGTGGACGCCGACTCCAACCATCGGCCTAAACCGTTTGTGCAAATGGCCCGAATCAACAGCAAGGACATGACGTTGATCGAAGACGTGAACCTGTTCGATACGGATTCCGCCATCTGCTATGCCGGCCTTGCCACCAACGCCAACAACGAAGTAGGCGTTTCTTACATGATCGGCGGCGCGGTATTTCCATCGCATGTGGTGGGCATTCTCAGCCAGGATGAAGCGAACCGCAGAAGCCTGACCGTGGGAGTCGGTGAGCGCAGTCCATTGCCCGACCCGAATGGGCACTTCGACTGGGGCGATTATCTGACGGCGCGGCCAGTATATCCCGATCGCAAGCTCTTTGCCGCGGCCGGTTACACCATGAAAGGCACCGTTGACAGCGATAACCAGGATGCAACGCCCAGATTTGTCATGTTTGGACGCGCAGGTGCTGGCGCTGCTGGAGGGGGCGGAGGCAACGGAGGTACTAGCGGCGGAG
>Ga0209647_1002823_pt1 | contig 13867 bp, 24 predicted proteins | sample GraSoi_2013_60cm_FD_185827 | JGI IMG/M metagenome (GOLD analysis project Ga0209647, IMG submission 185827) | Grasslands soil microbial communities from the Angelo Coastal Reserve, California, USA - Sample 9_17_2013_60cm (SPAdes) (version 2) | ecosystem: Environmental > Terrestrial > Soil >... | reverse complement strand
CGCTTTTCGAACTTGGACCACTGCCCATTGATGTTCACAAAGCCTTCACGGTCCCCGATCTTGGTGTCGAGGCGGCCATCAGCATCCGCATCGGTGACGTTGTACTTTTGGCCATCACTTGGATCTACAACGTCGTAACTCACCCAGTTAAATCGCCCCGTGCCGCCCAGATCCTGAATGCTGACGAGGGATCCACCCCTGGACTGCACATGTACCTGATTCGGACCAGCGATGTAAACGGAGGCGCCATTTCGCGTTACCACAAGTTCTCCTGACGAGCCGTCTGCGGATCCCGTCACTTCGAACCCCGCCACCTGACAAGTCTTCGCGTGAGTCCCCCATGGGGCCTCAACCTTCAAAATGGACTGTTGGTCCTTCGTAAGGTCCTTCGCCGATAGCGCCCGTGTAACACAACCGTTGTCGCAACCGGCAAGGGTCAGTAGCGCCGCTGATACGTAGGCAATGCGCTGAATCATGGACTTACCTTATGTAGCCTAACGCTCCGGTTGACCGCGGCGCCGCGCCGGGGACGCGAATCGAAGCACCATTATCCGGATTATCGACCGTGCCGTGGCCGCCCCGAAGCGGACGGCGCCGGCGGCGCGGTCGAACCGGTTGTTAGGCTTCCACGACGACGGAGTCCCCAACGTGAATCTCCCCACCCGCTACTATCCGTGTTCGAAGCCCACCTTTCCGCGGGAAGTACTTCAAGACCTCACGGTGCGTTCGCTTTGCAAATAAGGCGCAGGGTTCACACAGTTCGAGACCCTCGAGAGTGGCGCCACCAACCTTGAACCTTTTGCCACAGAGGTCATTGAGCTGAACTCCCTGCGTCACGATGTTGCGCCGGGGCATGTCAGCTGTAAATGGCACGTCCACCAGCTCCGAAAACGCTGCAATGTTTTCGCTCTCAATAAGAGTCACCTGGTATTCGGGGCCGCGACGATTGGCTGAGTCAGCATAGCGATCGCCGTCGAGTCCGCCGTCGGTCAGTGCGTCGACACACTGCCGCGGCTCCATTGGTGCTCCCCTGGCCGGGGCAGTGAATATGTGTTTGACGCTCGCCACAGATGCCCAACGCCTGAGCTGAGCGGCGCCTCACGCCGACCCTAAGTATTCGCACTTTATCATTCACGGCTGCGTCCGAGCGAATTGTTAGGCGACTTCATTGGAGCGACTGGTACATCACGTAAGCATCGACAAAGCCCTGTCGAGAGTGTCGAAAGGCTTCCGGTATGGTGCCAATAATCTGAAAGCCAAGCCGCTGCCACAGCCGCACCGCTGCTTCGTTCGTAGAAACGACCAGGTTAAACTGCATCGCGCGAAAACCGAGCCGCCGCGCTTCGTCAAGACAGTGCTCGCCCATGAGCCTTCCGACGCCCGCGCCGCGGGCCTTCGGTGAGACCATGAAGCCGGCGTTTGCGACGTGGGAGCCGAGTGCCGGTTGGTTGGGTTTGAGGATATATGTGCCCACGACCTGGCCCTCAAGCTCTGCGACGTAGGTATGAGTGTCGGACCGAAGCCAGTACGCCAGAGCCTGCTCGCGAGGCATGTGCGGATCGAACACATACGTGTCGCCAGATGCGATAACAGCGTGGAAGATACTCCAGATAGCGTCGTCATCGGCGTGGTTTGCCGGTCTGATCATGGTGGTGTGCACAAGTCGCCTAGCGCTCCGAATGAGCGCCGCCGGCACCCGTCCTTGAGCGTGACAAAGAATGGTTCACGCGGTGCTCGATACGGTCGTTAGGGGCAAGGGCTATTGAACGATCAGACCGAACTGATCGCGCAACTGCGCAAACATGCCGCGCGGCGTGCTAAACAGCACCTCCTGGTCGTGCTCAGCAAGCAACTTTGTGTGTTCTGCATCGAGGTACAGCATGAGCTTCACCGTGTAACGGTGATCGTTCCGAATCGTTCGAATCCCCGGGGACCGAAATTCAAGGTCTTTAGCGTCTGCCGCCACGGTGAGTTCCTTCCTTAGCGGTACGTCTGGCGCGCTCGGGTCCTCGAACAGCGCCACGCAATAGATAGAGCTCGGAAATGGCTTCCGAACCTCGTAATTCATGGCGTAGATTGCACCCTCCTCTTTCGACAATACAAATCCCGCACCGGTACTAATTAGATACTCCGTTGTGGTCGGCTTGGGCACAGACGCGGCGATGCAAATCGTCACCGCGAGCAGAAGCGCGATTAGCGATCCGACAACACGCACGAACTCCCTCCTTGCGTCTAATGCTCGCGTTGAACAGTCGGCCGCAACGTCCGGAGGCGCACGGACGGCGCAACATATCGGCCGCGTCGCACACGCGCCCGCGTGGATGGCATCACTGCCTGCTCGAACGCTTTGTTAGCGGTGGTCATCACTTGTGCTGACGAAACACTGGGTACTACCGGCCTCGAAGCCATGCGCGGACAGGTTTCCGAAGAGTTCCTGCATCAAGTCTGACGACGGCCGCCCACGTACGGATATCCCAACCATGGACCCACGGGGCGGGTTCAGAGCCTGCCGTATGTAACCACCGACTACTTGGCACGGCACGTCGTGAACTTGCTTCTGGTTTGACTGCTGTACGGAGCAGCCCGGAGGCTGCTCCACGATAGTAATGCGAGCGATCGAGCGGTCAAGGCAGCCGGGCTCAGCGATGAAGCGGATGTGGATTCCAGGAGGTGATCCCTGCCCCTTCTCCGTGGGATGCGACCGCCACCCACAGGCAATCAGCGTGACCACGATCGCAGTGCTTACCGTGTACCGCCAGAGCTTCATGACAAGCGCTAAGGCTCGCGTCGAGCGGCCGGCCCGCGAGTTTGCCGGCGCGCGGCCGACGGCAAATGGATAGCGCGCTGGCCGTGCGCCGCAGTGGCGCGTTTCACGAGCCTTCGAAGGCATCGTTAGACGAATGACAGGTCACGACTATTTCACTTCAGCCGGACTAGTTGGCGATGGTTTGTCGCGCACCCACGTCTGCTGATGTCCTGTCTCCCGCGCGCTATTGACCTTATATGGTTCGTACACGAAGCGGTCCTGTGTCACCTCAACCAATTTGAGAGAAAACGCCGTGCCGACCTTTACGGCCTCCGGATTTGACGTGGCCGTTGCAACGTAAGTAAGCACGCTTCGCTTGACGCTCCAGCGCATACTCACCGATGTCTTGGACTCCTCGGGGCTCCGTCGGTCAAAGAACACGTCTATCCCAGTGCCGTCGGCGTTGAGCGTAAGTCGCTCCACAACGGGGCCCGGATCGTCCTGCGGACGCGTCCACGTGCCGACCAGGCGATCGGCGAGGCCCGCATCAGAGTCGCGCGTCTGTGTGACACACGGAGCCGCAAGGCAGAGCAGGGACATGGCAAGCAGTGTCTTCAGTCGTCTAACGCTCACGTTGAGCGGCCGGCCGCGTGTCGCAGGGGCGCGTTTCACGAGCCGCTCGAACGCGTTGTTAAAGGGCATGCCTACGTCCTCGGACGGCACCCACCTAACCGCCACCAGCACCGATGCAACTGGGAAATGGCGCCACCTCCCCAGGGACTCTGGGGCAAAGGCGAAATGGCTGCAACAACTGTAAGCGGCTTCCCCACGTTTTGGTATCGAACGTCAGCTTCGTAGGCGACGCCGGTCCGCGCTCGGCCCATTGCACAGTGTAGTAGTCCTGATCGCCCGTGAGCGTCACAAACAACATCGCCTCACTATGGTCGCTACCGTGACCATTCACAGTACCGCACCCAACCAGCGCGATAATTGCGCCGTACTTTGCGAGTGCGCCTGGCGGGATGCGCAATCCAGAGAACGTGCTCGGGCAGGCCTTCCGATATCCAACCACCAACGAGTCCGCTACCCGATCGGATGTCAGCTGCGGATTCGTGGCCGCTCCTTGAGCCCCTGTAACGGTGATCATCTGGGACCACCTGTCAACGGTCTCCCCGAGCAGTACCGACTCCTGAATATACGAAGCCCCTCGAGTCTGCTCGAAGGACGGCACAAATCCCTTGGGGAATGAAAACGCAACGATCTGATGGAAGATCGGAAAGGTTGCGGTTACCTTCCACTCATCTTTCCGAAGGGTATCAACACCACGCACAGCACCCTCTGCATCGTTCGTCTCAGGCTCCGCAGAATACGCAGCGCCGCAAAGGACCAGCAGTGCGGCCGCCAAGACGGGGACGGTGCACTTCATCGGCATGCCCTCTAAAGCTCCGCCTGAGCGCCGCGGGCACCCCGGCTTAAGCTTGGCACTTTATCGTTCACGCGGCGCTCCATGCGGTTTTTGGTCCGTACACGCCGACCTAGCAGCCCTTGGTGTCTAGCAAGCACACTTTCACGCCCGCCCGCACCAGCGCGCTGGATTGTTGTTGCCTCTTTATAGTTTTTGCCAGAGAGGCTAATTGGTCCGGGCCAAAAGACATTGTGCCCGCCACCGTAGTCGGCGGAACCCTCAGTTCGCTCGTAGTGACATAGACAAACCCACCGTCCGCAATGACCCGTTGATCGGTATATGTGCCGTAGCTCTTCCCATTTTGCTGTGAACACATGAAACGGCCCACGTACGAATCGGTACCATCTGATTCGTATGCATCAGGGCCGTTAAACTTTACTGACACGCAGGCTTGTTTCGCCTGGGACATGATGCCTGCAAGGTAGTCTTTGGCAGACACCGACTTCTGTAGTCGCAGCTTTTGTTCTACAACCAGCCAGTCAGTTGACTCGAATGTTGCCCCCGCAGGTAACCACTCGCGAATATACTGAGTACCGTCGGATTTGTTTGTCGCAGCCTGCCACGCACCTTCATCAGGCAACGTCACATGGACGCTTACTACCTGGTTCGCGCAGAACGCAGGTAGCGCAATCACGACTACGCATATTGAGCCTAGGACCTTTGACAACTTGTTCACGTGTCCTCCTGAGGATGTACGGGCCTAACGCTCGCGTTGAGCGGCCGGCCGACGCCCTTTCGGGCGAGCGGACGGCGCACAATAACGGACGCGCTGGCCGCGCGCCCAACGGTGGCGTCTCACGGGCCCCTGGAACGCCCGCTTCGCCGTTGCCACATGTGCGAGTAATGCCATGGTCTATGTGCCTCAAGACACCCCGAATTTCCACGTCATGCAGCCGTGGTTTGCGGTCGAAACCGCGGAACCGCACTACTAGGATTTCGTCAGATGCCGACGCTGGCGAGACTGGAGTGATGGTGAAGGGTCCAAGCTCCGTCGATATGGTGAGCACCGAATGGCCCTGTTCACCAGTGACAAAAGCCGCATTGAAGTTTGCTGCTGCGAGCGCCGACTGGACACACACCGGAAAGGCCCCGACCGGAACCTTCACCTGCGCTTCGCGTACCCAGACTGGGTCGCAGCCGAACAGAGTCGCGCCACCCATCAGAGCAACGAGATCGTGTGTCCGCACCATGGCCTCGCAACGGCAAACGCTCGCGTTGAGCGACCGGACGCGGCGACCTCAAGCGCGCGGACGGCGCAGAATGGAAGGCATGCCGGAAGCGCGCCCCTGTGGAGCGCATCACGGGCCGCTCGGACGCGTTATTAGACCGTTGCCGCCGCGATTGCAATGGGAATTCGGCCACCTTCACCCTAGCAATACCTTGATGCTATGCGTTGGTCCGAGGCCCAGATCCGGCTGGGCGAGGTTAGCGATCATGATGTCGAACATGCTCTGATAGGCGGCTACATCGCAGCGCTTGACGGCCCCGGCGACAGAGTCCTGATTCGTGCAATACACGTCGCTGACTGACGCTCCGTATAGCACCTGGCCAAAACTTGCATCCGGACAACTGCCCGCGCGATCGCTTAGTACCATGACTTGATCGATCACGTAGAGTTTATTCTTGATATCCGCGCAGGTGGCCTGCAGAGCCAACTGAATAAATGCATTCTCGTTTACTTGCGACTTGGCGGTGCTCTGACCATCGCCACATGAGACGATCGCGAAAGTCATTGCAACAAGCATCGCCCCTCGCAGCGCGCTGCAGACCCTTCGAGGAAAGAGCATGGTAGCCATGAGACACCTCCAAACGGCCTGACGCGCGCGTTGAGCGGTCGGCCGCAAACGCTGCAAGCGCGCGGACGGCGACAAATGGCCGACGCGCGCACGCGCGGATAGTGAGCCGGACCGCTCGAACGCGTAGTTGGGCTTCGTTACAACCAACGCTTCCACCACGGTGTTTTTCTACGATGTCCTTCGAACAGCGGATCAGGCACGTACACGGTTTTCAGATTTCCAGCCTCACTGCGCTGGGACTTCATTGTCAATGCTTTGGGATGCAGCATAGTAGCGCCTCCAGGCCGCCACCAGATCGGCGCTGCGGGTGGCTGTTTGTCCTCGCTTGAGAGGCCCGCCCACATGGTTCCGAATTCATCTGTTTCAAGTGTTAACCATGGACATTCCCATGACAGACCAGCGCCCTGCACCACCACCGCCACATCGACCCATGAGTGACCGTCATCGGTTTTCAGGCCGGCACTCTCGCATTGCTTCAGCCACGCACGCACGTCGCTCGCGTGCGCGAAACCTACCCGACACAGATACGCATCCTTGCAATAGGTCTTATTGGGCACGGAGCTCTCATAGGCCTGAAAACCGCCTGCATAAGACCGCTCCAGTGACTCGAGTTGGCATATGACGCTGTAGGCTTCAACAAGGACGGTCATAGCAGCCCCCTCTCTGAGAAGCCTAGCGCTCGCGTTGAGCGGCCGCCCGCTGGGCCCTCAAGCCCGCGGGCGGCGCAAAATGAATGACGCGCTGGCAGCGCGCCGCAGAGCAGCGCGCCACCGGCCGCTCGATAGCGTTGTCAGGCCGCGACATTTTGTGTGAGCGCAAAGATTTTCCCCAATGTCACACCCGGGTGCAGCGCTTCGCGAATACCGACGCTGTACTGAGCCTGAAAATCTCGCACAATGGTCTCAAGCTCCATTGCGTCCGGCATATCGGCTTCTGGGTACGCCGCCCTATAAATATCGATAAGTCGATCGGTCGGCGCAAGCTTCAGCGCTGCGTCCGCCTGGAAGAAAAGAGCCTTCGCAAAGAGCGCCAGGTATCGACGGATGTCGTCGCTTGAGCTAGCTGGAAAGGTACACCTCCAGGCTGCACCAAGGCAATCGCGCCCGAGGTAGAAAGCCAGCGCCTTGCGCCTCTTCAGCTCTCGCGGCACGGCCCAGATGAGCGTCACTGGCACCACCACAGCCAGGAGTATCCACAATGCCATTGCGCGGCCTAACGCTCGCGTTGAACGACCGGCCGCAAGCCCTTCAAGCTCGCGGACGGCGAAGAATGAAGAGCGCGCTGGCCGCGCGCCGACGTGGCGCATTTCACGGGCCGCTCGAACGCGTAGTTAGACGCGCACTTCACAGGAACACCTGCCCAACAACGGCACAAATTATTGCGATGGGGAGCGCAATACAAGTGAGCCGAACCATAATAGGTTGCTGCGTGGCGTACTCCGTGCCCGGGACCGCCTTATCTTCCTCGTCCATGGCACGGCGAGCAGGCGGCACGAATAGGTAAATAAAGTAGTTAACCAGCATCATGGATGTTGGAATGGTGGCGAGCAGCAGCGGAAGGTAAGCAAGGAAGGGAGCCACTACGCCTGGCCATATCAAGCTGTCCGGTACCCTGTGACCGTGCATCAATAGATCAGCAAGGAAGTGCGATAGCCGCAGACCGCCGAACCACAGCGCGAGCCATATAGGGAGGAAAAGGATCAGGAGCAGGTTCCAAGGGCTCTTGCGTCGAGAAGACCGCTGCTGAGCGTTAGCGAGCCACGTGCCCTTCTTTATCTCGCCGAGAGTTGCCCTTACAGTGCCGGGTCTGTCGCTGGAAGCCACGATACCCTCTCGGATTGCGCGTCTAACGCTCGCGTTGAGCGGCCGGCCGCAACGCTTCTAAGCGCGCGAACGGCCCAAAATAATGGACGCCCTGGACGCCCTGGACGCGCGCCCGCGCCAACGGCAACCCGGGCCGCTCGAACGCGTAGTTAGGCCTCATTCTTTGGCTCACTAAACGCCTTCCTATTCAATTGATAGATGACTCCGGCGTAAACAAGAAAGCCAATTCCCATAAGAGACAAGAACCCCAATAATTTCTTGTCAATAAAGATTGAGAAGCCGACAGACACTAGACCCATGAAGGCATAAAAGAGCGGAGCAACGGTAGTGGTTCGGGACTGAACGCCCTGGACCCGGGCGTTCTTCGAAACTATAGCGTTGTAGGTGTTGACGAGCTCCTCGTGCACACCCTTACAGGCGAGCCCGTGCCCAAGATCAACTGCGCAGTTGATGCACAGCCCCTTGCTACAACCTTTGCAGGTACCAATTGCCTCTTGGTCTTGGTGGTTAAAGCAACGCACGATACCTCCTGTGAATGGGGTCTAACGCTCGCGTTGAGCGGCTGGCTGACGCGCTCTCAAGCGCGTGGCCGACGCAATATGGCGGGCGCGCCGGATGCGCGCCCCCGAGGATAGTGAGCCGGACCGCTCGAACGCGCAGGTAGGCCACACTTTTGTCTGCCTATTCGTCGCGCATGCCTGCCGCGGCAACCGCTAGCACTGCGCCTACAACTACTACGGCCAGACCCCATTTTATCTGTACGGACTGTACCGCCACGTCTGCCAGACCTCTGAATGGATTGCCCTTAAGGTTGTCAGACACCTTGTCATTGAGCTCACCGATTCTTTGCCTGAGCTGCACAAATGTGAAAGCTGCCATACCTATAGATGCTATCCCTGTAAGCCACAACAGCAAGTATCGGCGCATCATGGCTAGGCCCATTGTGGCGAGGCCCATTACCACTACTATCGTTCCATCGCCCTTGCCATTATTGAAGTAGGTGATGTCGCCAACTATTGGAAACGACACTATAGGGCAGAATGGCCCGAGGATAAGCAGGACACCTGCGATAAGCGCTATGGTTTGCCTCGTCTGCATGGTAAACCCACCCTTTTTGTGTGGCCTCACGCTCGCGTTGAGCGGCCGGCAGCAGCGCCCCAAGGCGCGGACGGCGCAAAATATTGACCGCGCCGGACGCCCGCACGCGATGATGGTGAGCCGACCCGCTCGAACACGTAGTTAGGCGTCGCTACTTTCATCTGCATCGGGCTCTGAATGTGCTTTACGCACCCACGGCGCACCAGACAATGCACGATCCGCGCCCCACCCCAAAGGCAGGCTTGCCACCGCGACCAGTGTTCCGTCGAGCTCAAGTGCGCAGCCCATGCAAATGACCCGCGGTTCGCCAACTGAGTGGGCATCACCACATAAGAACTGCCAATCACCGTCGTTGTCATGCAATACGCACAAAATCGCGCGTTCATGTTGAAATACGTGCTCGCAACAGATCGCCAATGTGTCCTCAGGCTCCGAAAAGGGCCAACGCCCATCGAAACTATGCGTGTGGGCCGACATGACGCCTAACGCTCGCGTTGGGCGGCCGGCCACGGCGCTCGCAAGCGCGCGGACGGTCCAAACTGAATGACGCGCTGGCCGCGCGCCAAAGTGGGGGATATCACCGGCCGCTCGAACACGATGTTAGGCGGCACCTTCATGGAGCCGCGAACGTATCATATGTGTGGGCCGGCTCGAAAAATATCGGCGGCAAGCTAACAGCACCCGCCACCGACTTTATTCCCCCAATCGTTATCGTGAAAGGGTCGCTTGGAGCCGGTGCAGGAACATCGAATTCAAGCCACATATACGTGCAGGCGCCAGCGGTTAGCGGAAATCGCGCCACCGGTAGCGGGCGCCAGGGTGGTGGAGCGGCCAAGCTATCACTCGGAAATGGCCCCTGGACGCGGGCAGCACTTGCCGGAAGCGATGTGCCCCGGGAGTAATAAATGTCCTTGACGTTCAACGTAGCTCCCATTGTTTCGACGCGAACACTGACACCCACGACAGAGGTCTGAGCGGGCACGTGTTTATTAGGCCGGTAATAATGCACCGGGAATAGTGGGAGATCGGTGCTCCGGCGGTTTGTTGGGTAGGCATCAAATGCGTAACCGTCCAGCACAAACATGCCGCCTACTCCTGCCTCCCGACGGGTAGCGACGCGCGAGTCCGCTATAGTGGGTTTGCTGTACCGCACGCTTGTGGCACCGACGCAGTAGTACTGAAGCCCGAACGCCAGAAGAACCAGTACACATCGCGTGGCAACGCGCACGTGCCGTCTAACGCTCACGTTCCCCGACAACCGGCGAATCGGCCGGCAACCGAAAGCACAGTAGTGCCAAACCCCGGGCGCGAAGCACAGTCTGACCTGACCTCACGGTTGACCGGTGCAATGCATTTTTAGGCGACGGCCTGCTATTCCTTGCTTCCACAGTACTGGTCGTAACTCTTACCGTAAAAAGCGACCTTTGGACTTGCATTCATAGCCGCCTTTAGTCGATCACACGGTGTTGGCGGTGACGAACCAACTCTAATGCTCTGAGTTAGGCGTTCAATAGCCTCACCAACTAGCTTGGCACTCGCAACGGTCGTATCAGGAACACTCCCTACGGCACGGCCAGAATACGACCGTCCAGCTATTTCCAGAACAATATCAACGACCAGTGGGGCCGGCGAACTCACTTCCTCCTTGTCGACACCCCCAATAATTTCGGAGCCGCCCCTGCATTCCAAGGCATGCAACGCACCATAGACAATTCCAGGCTCCCTAGGATCATAGCCTACGGATGGAGGTGCTCGACGATTGGTGTGTAATGTGAACCAAACTAGTTTTACCTTGCTTTCGGAAATGGCCGGCGGCTGATATTTGCCGAGCCATAATGCGATTGCCTGCGCTCTGCTTGGGGTTGTGTCTGAATCGCCCCACCGCACAATTGCAAAGTCACAGGAAGTCCGCCATAACGACAGAATCTTCTTTTCCTTCTGCCACTCGGGTCGAGCGTCCACCACTTCAACGGATAGAATGGTAGCCTCCGATTTCAAATCTGCCGGTACAAGCTGGATTTGTTCACCAAAGGCTACGCCCGTCGAGAGTAGAGCTGTCAGTAGTCTAAGCCGACGCCGCGTTACCATAGAGAATCCTCTGCGCAATCGGTCATACACCGGTGTGCCGCCTAACGCTCCGGTTGATCGCGGCGCGGTGCTCGCGGCGAAAAACGAAGCTTCTTTATTTCGATCATCGACCCTCCTTTGATCTGGCCGAAGCTGACGGCCCCGTCGTCGCGGTCGAACCGGTTGTTAGACGAGCGCCAAGCGCCTAAGCGAAATGTACAGCACGAATACGCCGACCAAAAGAGACGTGGCGACGACAATCCAGTATCCCCAGGGATTCTCGTCTCTTTCGATAGAGTGAAATCTTGCGTACGCCCTTCGCATCTTCAGTTCGTAGATTGCCTTGCCAAGAAACGCAGCACCAATCAACACGCCGATCAGAGGACCGCCGGACATACCTGCTCGTCTAACTTTCGCGTTGAGCGGCCGGCTGACGCGCTTTCAAGCGCGCGGCCGGCGCACAATGGCGGGCGCGCCGGACACGCGCCCGCGAGGATTGTGAGCCGGGTCGCTCGAACGCGCTGTTAGGCGGATTCATCGCTGTCTAATCGATGCCGTGCAACCACCGACGGAGCCCCCCCCGCGATCGTCATCCATAACTCGTACGTGGCGCCAGCAACTGCTTCGAACTCAATACTCTGCGGTTTAGAGTTCGATCCGCACGATGTGCCGAGCGTATGATGACCGGGCGTCACTTGGACCCTTGATCTCGCGGCTTTCACCTTTACTCTGTCGAGTGATTCGATGGTAGGCGACCATGTAGTTGCGGGGTCCAGCCACGTCCTAATACGCGATGGCGCTACCACAAAGGCCATGCCAGACGAGGCAACAGAGGTTCCAACAGATTCCGTAGCGCAATTCGACATTATTAGGATCGCACCAAACAGTGCCGCCAGGCGGAACGCGTAAATCATCATAGTATGACCTCCACAATCCGCCGAAGGCTCGCATTGAGCGGCCGGCTGACGCGCTTTCAAGCGCGTGGCCGGCGCAAAATGGCGGGCGCGCCGGACGCGCGCCCGCAAGGATAATGAGGCGTACCGCGCGAACTCGTAGTTAGCTCACTGCTTCGAACAACTGCCCGAGCCCGAAGCGGCGCCATAAGGCCCCCAGTCAATCTCTGGTCTAAGTCGCGGTTTAAACGAACTGATGACTTTTGATACTTCGCCAAATGCGTACACATCCGGAAGAGTGTTGCACTCGTCAATGTACTCTCTTGTAATTCCCTTTCCAGTCACCACCTCAATGGTAGAACGCCCAATGTCAAAGACCCGATACCCGACCCTGAGAATGGGCGCCTGGCAAAGGAGCCCGGACCTGTCTACCGACTGAGCGAGTTCTCTTACGTCTTGCTCGGTGAGGTGATGTCGAGTGACCTGGGTTATCGTCTGGCCATTTGCGGTACTGGATACGGTTGCTGCGCCGGTACTATCGATTTCGACGGACACGGAGCCGGGTCCGATCCCGTCCGCCCACTCGTACCGTAGGCGCCAAGACGAATTGGCCGCGGAAAGGATTGGTCTGGTAGCGCCTCGGCAGCGAAGCCACCGGCCAGCGGAGGACGAGATGACCTCTTTGTGAAGGTCTCGCGACAAATCGTAAGAGTAACGCACCCAAAGAACGCGGCCGACAGTTGCGAGTACCAGCACGCCAACCACGACGCCCAAGATTCTGACGATGCGCATGAAGTAGTGAGCTAACGCTCGGGTTGACCGCGGCGCGGCGCTCGCGACGCGAAATAAAGCTCGTTTATCCCGATCATCGACCTTCCCCTCACGTTCCCGAAGCCGACGGCGCCGGCCTCGCGGTCGAACCGGTTGTTAGACGCCCTTACCCTGTTGACCCGGAAATTCCGACAGCCTTTGCCGAAGAAAGGCCTCCGACGTTACGACGCGTCCATCGGAAAAGCGAATTTGGTATGGAGTCCCAGACACTGAGGAAGCAGAGGCGCAGTATCGGATGAAGTCTTCGGCGGACTCTACCCGGGACCCAGCATTTTTCAACTTGAGACGGAGGTGATCTGCCGCGGTCTTGGCGTCGTACGCGGTGCCGTTTCTCACGAACTTCGCGTCACCGAGTGTCTCAATCGCGGCAATTAGGAAGTCGATCTTGCGACTCTCTAGGGGCGCCAGGTCACCGGCATATCCAAGAGTAAATCCGCCGAGGAAAAGAAGAGCACAAATGCTGCGCATGCGGTTCGGCCTCGGGCGTCTAGCGCTCCGCATGAGCGCCGCGGGCACTCACGCTTGAGCTTCGTAGTTTATGGTTCACGCGGGCGCTCGATTCGGTTGTTAGGTGCGTTCCATCTTCTTCCTGAACGCTCGCGTACAGCACCAGACCCCCGCGAGTATGCCCGCGCCCCAGAACGTGAACAAGACTGGCTCTGCAAGCGGCACGTCACTAAAAGAAATAGCCCCCAAAGTGAAATAACTGCAGGGGTTGGCGCATGCTGAATGGATTCAGTGTCCATCGCGGGTATGCCCACACTGCATCTGAGCGTGGATTGATCGCCTGAATGCCGATAACAAATAGCATCCCTATTACACCAAATGCGAAGGCAGCCACCGCAACGTACTGCAATGGGAAGCCGAAATCGACGGCCCGACGGTTCGTACCGAACACGCTGCCAAGGAAGCTCGCGGCTATGGCTGTCCCACGAACGAATGACCAGGCGCTCACAAGCACCTACCGCTCGCGTTGAACGGCTGGCCGCCACGCCTGCCAGCGCGCGGACAGCGCAGAATAGAAGGCGCGCCGGACGCGCGCCCACGAGGACATTGAGCAGGGCCGCTCGAGCGCGTAGTTAGGCCGCGGGCAGCTATTGGTGAGCTGATTTTCTGGTGCTTGGAACACGGTAGTGCCCAATGATCTT
>Ga0209647_1002822_pt1 | contig 13874 bp, 9 predicted proteins | sample GraSoi_2013_60cm_FD_185827 | JGI IMG/M metagenome (GOLD analysis project Ga0209647, IMG submission 185827) | Grasslands soil microbial communities from the Angelo Coastal Reserve, California, USA - Sample 9_17_2013_60cm (SPAdes) (version 2) | ecosystem: Environmental > Terrestrial > Soil >... | reverse complement strand
ATGGACGGCATCATCGCCAACTTCCCGAATCGCGCGGTGGCGTGGATTCTGCGTCGTCTGGTGTTCCCGAAAGGCCTGACGCTGATCCAGCCCAGCGACGAGATGGGCCACCAGGTCGCGAAAATCCTGATCACGCCTTCGGCTGCGCGCGATCGCCTGATCGCGGGCATGTATTTGCCCGATGACGAGAAGGACATCATGGGTCATCTGAATGCGGCCATGCACGCGGTGATCGCAGCCGAGCCGATCGAAGCCAAGGTGCGCACAGCGCAAAAGGCCGGACGCATCAGCGCTCGCGGCCAGGACGCCATCTTCGAGGAAGCGATGAAGCTCTCCGTCATTACCGAAACCGAACTCGCGCAATGGAAGCGCGCGCGCGTTCTCACGCGTGACGTGGTGCGGGTGGATGACTTCGACAAAAATTTCGGTCTGGCGGTGGTCGAGCCGGCCAGCTGGCAACACACGATGGCGGCGGAGTAATCATGGCAAAACCGGTTTATGTGGTCGACGGCGCACGCACGCCATTCCTGAAAGCCAAAAGCAAACCCGGGCCGTTCTCGGGCGGCGACCTGGCCGTGGGCTGCGGGCGTCCTTTGCTGCTACGGCAAAAATTTGCGGCAACCGCGTTTGACGAAGTGATTGTCGGCGCCGCCATGCCCAGTGCCGACGAGGCCAATATCGGCCGCGTCATTGCGCTGCGCCTTGGTTGCGGCGACAAGGTGCCGGCGTGGACGGTGATGCGCAACTGCGCTTCCGGCATGCAGGCGCTGGACTCGGCCTATATGAACATTCTCGCCGGCAAATCGAATCTGGTGCTGGCCGGCGGCACCGATGCCATGAGCCATGCGCCCCTGCTGTTCGGGCCGAAGATGGTCAACTGGCTGGCAGACTGGTATGGCGCTAAATCATTCGGCCAGCGCGCCGGCGTCGCCGCGCAATTCCGGCCGGCCTATCTCGCGCCGGTGATCGCCATTTTGAAAGGTCTCACGGATCCCATCGTCAAATTGACCATGGGGCAGACGGCGGAAATCGTCGCCAAGCGTTTCGGCATCACCCGCCAAATGATGGACGTCTTCGCGGCCGAATCGCATCTGCGGGTTCTGGCCGGGCGCGAAGCAAAACACTTTGACGAAATCGAGCCGCTGATCGACGCTGCCGGCAATGTCTACAAGGACGACGATGGCGTGCGTACCGACTCGACACCGGAACGCCTCGCCAAATTGCGCCCGGTATTCGACAAGGTCTATGGCAGCGTGACTGCGGGCAACTCTTCGCAGGTCACCGACGGCGCGGCCATGTTGATCCTGGCTTCCGAGCAGGCGGTGGCCAAGTACGATCTGCAGCCGCTGGGCGCCATCGTCGATTCGCAATGGAGCGCGCTCGATCCATCCGAAATGGGATTGGGTCCGGTGCATGCGATCACCCCGATGCTGCGACGCAATGACATGGGTCTCGGCGATCTCGATTGTCTCGAAATCAATGAAGCCTTCGCCGCGCAGGCCTTGGGTTGTCTGGCTGCCTGGGAGTCCGAAGCGTATTGCAAGGAGAAGCTTGGACTGCAAGGGGCCTTCGGCACCATGGATCGCCGCAAATTCAATGTCGATGGCGGCGCGATTGCGATCGGCCATCCGATCGGCGCATCCGGTGCGCGCGTGGTGTTGCATGCCCTGAAAACCCTGCAACGTACCGGCGGCAAGCGCGCCGCCGCATCGCTGTGCATCGGCGGCGGGCAGGGCGGGGCGATGCTGCTGGAACGGGTTTAATTTTTTATCCACGGCAAGGACTTGCACCGCCGATGCTGCCTCCATTCGTACTCTTCGATCTCGACGACACGCTGTTCGACCATCAGCGCGCCACGCATATCGCCCTGCAGGCGATACATGCGGTGCATGCCGGCGACCTGCCCTTCGAGGCCTTCGCGCAGGAGCATGCGCGCGTGCTCGAGGCGTATCACGGCCGTTTCCTCAGGGGTGAATTAACACTGGACGAAGCGCGCGCCGCGCGCATGATCGAGGCCTTCGCCACATTCGGGCGCAAGCTATCGGCCGCCGAATCGCTGGCGATTGCCGATATTTACCGGCAGGAACATCGCGGCAATCGCGCCCTGGTGCCCGGCGCGCGCGAATTGCTCGCTGCCCTGCATGGCAAAGTGCGCATGGGCCTTGTCAGTAACAACGCGGTGGCCGAGCAGTTCGATAAATTGCGCAAGCTCGACATCGCGCATTACTTCGAGGCGATCGTGATCTCGGAAGATGTCGGCGTATGCAAACCGGACGCGCGCATTTTCGCTCTTGCGCTCGAGCGTCTCGGCGCCGGGCCGCGGCAGGCGGTAATGATCGGCGACAGCCTGCATGCCGATATCGGCGGCGCGCTCGGCGCCGGCATCGCCGCCGTCTGGCTGAACCGCAACGGGCCGGCGCAAGAAAGTCAAAGTCCAGCATTGGCGGGCATCTCCGGGCAAAAATGGCCGGAAACCCGCGCCAATACTGGTGTTTCATATTTGCAACCCATTGAAATTTTGTCGCTGACGCCGCCGGCCATAGCACTGGCCGCCATTCAAAACGCATACCAACAACACGCAGTAGCTCTCAAGGGATCCACTCATGCAAAGCTGGAAACACTGGCGTCTTGAACGCGACGCCGACAACCTCGCCTGGTTGTATTTCGACAAATCCCACGCCGAACAAAGCGAAAGCACCAATACTTTCTCCAGCGAGGCGCTGCGCGAACTGGCCGATATTTGTGCACAGCTGAAAACGAATGCGCCGAAAGGATTGGCGATCCTGTCGGCCAAGGAAAACGGCTTTGCCGCCGGCGCGGACATCGATGAATTCACCACGCTCAAAAGCGCGGAAGAGGCCTACGCCTTCACCAAGCTGGGCAATGATGTGTTCGACCAGGTCGAGGCCCTGCCCTTTCCCACCTTGGCGATGATCCACGGCTTTTGCATGGGCGGCGGTACCGAGCTGTCGCTGGCCTGCCGCTATCGCCTGATGGATGACGGCCCCAAAACCAAGATGGCCTTGCCCGAAGTGATGATCGGCATCGTGCCCGGCTGGGGCGGGGCCAAGCGCATGCCGCGCCTGATCGGCGCGCTGCAGGCGCTGGATTTGATGCTGAGCGGGCGCGGCGTCGATGCGCGCAAGGCCAAGCGCATGGGCTTGGTCGATGTGGTTACGCCGCGCCGCCACTTCATGAATGCCGCGCGCCTGCTGCTGTTGCAGCCGCCGGCGCCGCATCGCCCCGGCTTCAAGGATGCGCTCAGCAATGCGCCGCTCATTCGCGATATCGTCGCCGGTATTTCGCGCAGGCAGGTGGCGAAAAAAGTGCGCAAGGATCAGTATCCGGCGCCCTACGCCATCATCGATCTCTGGCAAAAATTCGGCGGCGATCCGCGCAATGTGCCGCACGACGATCCGACCTCGATCGTCAGCCTGTTCAAGCACCCGACCGCCGGCAACCTGATCCGCATTTTCAAACTGCAGGATCGTTTGAAATCGCTCGGCGCAGGGGAATCGGGCATCAAGCATGTGCACGTGATCGGCGCCGGCGTGATGGGCGGCGACATCGCGGCCTGGTGCGCGCTGCGCGGTTTATCGGTGACCTTGCAGGATCTCGATCATGCGCGCGTGGCGCCGGCCATCAAGCGCGCCGCCGATCTTTACCAACGCCGTCTCAAGCAGCCGCATCTGATTCAGGCGGCGCTGGATCGCCTGATGCCCGATGTCAAAGGCGACGGCGTGGCGCATTGCGATCTGGTGATCGAGGCGATCGTCGAAAACGCCGAGATCAAGAAAAAGCTGTATGCGCAGATCGAGCCGCGCCTCAAGCCGGGCGCGATCCTCGCCACCAACACCTCGTCGATCCCGCTGCAGGAATTGTCCGGCGGCCTGGCGCGCCCCGAGCGGCTGGTCGGCATTCATTTCTTCAACCCGGTTGCGCAGATGATGCTGGTGGAGGTGGTGCAGGGTGCTGCGACCGCGGCCGAGGTGATGAAGGCTGCCCAGGCATTCGTCAAAAAAATCGACAAGCTGCCCCTGCCGGTGAAATCCGCGCCGGGTTTTCTGGTCAACCGCATCCTCACGCCCTATATGACCGAGGCGCAGGTGATGCTGGAAGAAGGCATTGCCGCGGAAACGATCGATGCCGCCGCGCGCGACTTCGGTATGCCGATGGGTCCCATCGAGCTGGCCGATACGGTGGGCCTCGACGTTGGTCTCGCCGTCGGCAAGGAGCTCGCCAAGCCCGGCGGCCCGCAGCCGCGCAAAATCCAGGAGCTGGTGGCCGCGAAAAAATTCGGCAAGAAATCCGGCGAAGGTTTTTACAAATGGGTCGCCGGCAAACCGCAGAAGACCAAGACAGCCGCTGCGGTCGATCTGGCGCCGCTGTGGATGCGCATGACCCTGCCGGCAGTGAACGAGGCGGTGGCCTGCGTGCGCGAAGGCATCGTCGCCGACGCGGACCTGTGCGATGCCGGGGTGATTTTTGGCACCGGCTTCGCCCCGCATCGCGGCGGCCCGCTCAATTATTTGCGCAGCGCCGGCAAGGAAAAACTGCTGGCGGAGATGAAAGTGCTGGAAGCGAAGCACGGCGCGCGTTTCGCGGCCGATCCCGGCTGGGCCGGGATCTGATCGGCGCCGCCGCATATGCCCCGGATACTCGCTCTCTGGACGAAGCTGCACGATAAACCGCTGGGCAGCTGGCTGTTCGGCAAACTCGTTTGCTGGAAAGCGCCATACTTCGCCACCATCAAGCCGCGCTTCGAGGAATTGAAGCCGGGATATGCGCGCGTGAGCATGAAGAAACGTCATGCGGTGCACAACCATATCGGCACTGTGCATGCGATTGCCATGTGCAACCTGGCCGAGCTGGGTGCGGGCACCATGATGGAGGCCAGCCTGCCGCGCAGCATGCGTTGGCTGCCGCGCGGTATGCAGGTGCGGTATCTGAAAAAGGCCGAAACCGATCTGGTCGCCGAATGCCTTGCTGCCGATATTGCCGACGGCCCGGCGCGCGACGTGACCGTCAACTGCGCGATCAGGGACCGCCACGGCAGCATCGTCTGCCAAGTCGATGTGGTCATGTATCTCAGCCCGCGCAAGCCGACCGTGGAGCCGGCCTGAGATGCGCGCCATGGCATCAATTGCCCGCCCCGGCGACGCCGAGCGCGCGCGGGTGAACACGTATAATCCGGAGCGATATGCCAGCCGCCGGCGCCAATGGGGATTCATTGCCGCGCCGGTTGCGGCAACGCCGCCGGGGCGTCCTGCTTCGGCGCGCCACACGAGCAGCAGGAGGCCTCAATTGGCTGTGGAAAAAAATGCCCTGGAATTGAAGAACCGGCACGGTACGCGCTATCTCATGTTCGACGCGGCCGCGACCATCGCCGATGTATTTTCCCTGCGTTGCCGCAGTTCGCCGAATGCGCCGGCCTATCGCGAGTTCGACGGCGTCGCCAAGACCTGGAAGCAGACCACCTGGCGTGAGGTCGGCGAACTGGTCGCGCGTATGCGCGCCGGCCTGCAGCGTGATGGCCTGGTGGCCGGCGAGCGTATCGCCATCATGCTGAAGAACAGCGTCAACTGGGTGGTCGCCGACCAGGGCGCCTATGCGCAGGGCATGGTGCCGGTGCCGTTATTTGTCGAGGACCGCCCCGATAACGTGGCCTTCATCCTCGCCGATGCCGGCGTGAAAGTGATCGTCATCGACGGCGAGGAACACTGGAAGCGGCTGAAGACGGTGCGCGGGCAGCTCACCACGCTGCAGCTGATCCTTACCGTGAAGCCGGTCAATGATGCCGAGGAGCCGCGCCTGAAAACGCTGGGCGAATGGCTGCCGGAATTTTCCGCGCTGGATGCGGCCAGCTTCGCGCGCGCGCCGACCGGCGGCAACGATCTGGCCACCATCGTCTACACCAGCGGCACCACCGGCAAACCCAAGGGCGTGATGCTGTCGCATCGCAATATGCTGGCCAATGTGCAATCGGGGCTGTCCGTTTACGAGGTCTACCCGGAGGATGTGTTCCTGTCCTTCCTGCCGCTGTCGCATATGTTCGAACGCAGCTGCGACTACTATCTCAACCTGGTATCCGGCGCCACGGTGGTGTTCGCGCGCTCGATCCCGCAGCTGGCCGAGGATTTCCGCGCAGTGCAGCCGACCATCATTTTTTCGGTGCCGCGCATCTATGAACGCTTTCTCGCGGCGATCAACGAGCAGCTGGCAAAATCGTCCGCCTTCAAACGCATGCTGTTCGGTTTTGCGGTCGATACCGGCTGGGCGAAATTCGAGCATGAGCAGGGTCGCGGCCCCTGGCAGCCGGCTTTCCTGTTGTGGCCCTTGCTGAAGAAGCTGGTCGCCGACAAATTATTGTCGCGACTCGGCGGCAAATTGCGCTTCGCGATTTCCGGCGGCGCCGCGCTATCCCCGGCTGTGGCCAAAGTGTTCGTCGGCCTCGGCCTGCCGATCTGCCAGGGCTACGGCCTGTCCGAGGCGAGCCCCCTGCTGACCGTCAACCTGCTGGACGATAACGATCCCACCACCATTGGCCGCGCGGTGCCCGGCGTCGAATTGCGCGTCGCCGGCAATGGCGGTCTCGAGGCGCGCGGCCCCAATATCATGCGGGGCTACTGGAACAATCCTGACGCCACCCGTGTCGTGCTGTCCGATGACGGCTGGCTGAGCACCGGCGACCAGGTGTCGATCGACGCGCGCGGCGTTGTGCGCATCACCGGGCGGCTGAAAGACATCATCGTCATGGGCAATGGCGAGAAAATTCCGCCAGCCGATATGGAGCTGGCCATTCAGCTCGATACCCTGTTCGAGCAGGTGCTGATCTACGGCGAAGGCAGGCCCTTCCTGGCGGCGCTGCTGGTGCTGAACGACGAAGTGTGGACGCGCATTGCGGCGGCCAACGGGCTGGCACCGGCGATGTCGGCGAATGCCGATGACAAGAATCGCGACCGCATGGAAAAATTTCTGTTGCAGCGTATCGCCACCCGGATCAAGGGGTTTCCCGGCTACGCGCAGGTGCGCAAGCTTACGGTGGTGGCCGAGAAGTGGACCATCGACAACGGCCTGATGACGCCGACGCTGAAGTTGAAGCGGGCGCGCATCCTCGAAAAATACGCAGCGGCAATCGAAGACATGTACAAGGGGCATCGGTAATGAGCAATGGATCAACCAGCAGTGAAATGAAGCCGGCGACAAGCGAGATCGTCGCGCTGCCGCGCGATCGTCAGCCGACCATCCGCATCATCCCGATGCCCGCCGATACCAATGCCAACGGCACCATCTTCGGCGGCTGGGTAATGGCCCAGGTCGACCTGGCCGGCAGCGTGCCGGCGGTGACGCGCGCCATGGGCAAGGTGGCGACGGTGGCGGTGAATTCCTTTGTGTTCAAGGAGCCGGTGTTCGTCGGCGACCTAGTGAGCTTTTATGCGCATGTCATCAAGACCGGGCGCACCTCGATCACCATCGATGTCGAAGTCTATGCACAGCGTGCGCGCTTCGGTTCCGAAATCGTGAAGGTGACCGAGGCGCAGCTGACCTATGTGGCCATTGACGAAGACGGCAAACCCAGGGCCTTGCCCTGAGTGCAGCGAACCCCCTAATTTTAAAACTCCAGCATTGGCGCGGCTTCCAGGCCAGAAATGCCTCAAACACCGCGCCAATGCTGGACTTTGAACTTTGATAGTTGAATGATTCAGCGGACCAGGAGCAGAGCGTGAAAAATTTCCACATCAATAAAGTAGCGGTGCTGGGCGCCGGCGTGATGGGCGCGCAGATCGCGGCGCATCTGACCAATGCCAACGTCAGGACCGTGCTGTTCGACCTGCCCGCCAAGGAGGGGCCGAAGAACGGCGTGGTGACGAAAGCCATCAACAGCATGCTGAAGCTTTCGCCCGACCCGTTTTCGGTGAAGGGCAAGGCGCAGCAGATCACCGCCGCCAATTACGACGAGCATCTGGAGATGCTGCGCGATTGCGATCTGATCATCGAGGCGATTTCCGAGCGCATGGACTGGAAGAAATCGCTGTATGAGAAGGTGGCGCCGTTCATCAGCGAAAAGACCATCTTCGCTTCCAACACCTCGGGCCTGTCGATCACCGAGTTATCGAAAGTGTTTCCGGAAGCGCTGCGCCATCGCTTTTGCGGCATCCACTTTTTCAATCCGCCGCGTTACATGAAACTGGTGGAACTGATTCCGACCGCGGCCACCGAACCCTCGATTCTCGATCAGCTGGAAACGTTCCTGACGACCACCGTCGGCAAGGGCGTGGTGCGCGCCAAGGACACGCCCAATTTTGTCGCCAATCGCATCGGCGTGTTTTCGATCGCGGCGACCATGCATCACACCGCACAGTTCAAGCTGGCCTTCGATGTGGTCGACAGCCTTACCGGCCCCGCCATCGGCCGTGCCAAGAGCGCCACCTATCGCACTTCGGACGTGGTCGGTCTCGATACCATGTCGCTGACCATCAAGACGCTGAGCGACACGCTGCCGAACGATCCCTGGCACCAGTACTACCAAAGCCCGGCGTGGTTGCAGGCACTGATTGCCAAGGGCGCACTGGGCCAGAAAACCAAGGTCGGCATTTTCATGAAAAAGGGCAAGGACATCCTGGTGCTGGATGTGGCCGCGCAGGATTACCGCCCCTCCACCGGCAAGATGGATGATGAGGTCGGCGAAATCCTGAAGATCAAGAACCCCGCCGAAAAATTCGCCGCCCTGCGCGCCAGCAAGAATCCGCAGGCGCAATTCCTGTGGTCGATCTTCCGCGACCTGTGGCATTACTGTGCGGTGCAGTTGCAGGACATCGCCAACAGCGCGCGCGATATCGATTTCGCCATTCGCTGGGGATTCGGCTGGAAGATGGGTCCGTTTGAAACCTGGCAAGCGGCCGGCTGGGAGCAGATCGCCAAATGGATCAGTGAAGATATCGCCGCCGGCAAGGCCATGTCGAACACGCCGCTGCCGGCGTGGGTGGACACCGTCAAGGGCGTGCACGCGGCCGAAGGTTCCTATTCGGCTGCCACCGGCAAGATGATCGCGCGCTCGACCCTGCCGGTGTATCAGCGCCAGTTGTTCCCGGAATTGCTGCTGGGCGAAAAATCGGACCCGGGATCCACCGTCCTCGACAACGAAGGCGTGCGCATGTGGACAATCAAGGGTTACGAAGATATCGCCATCGTTTCCTTCAAATCCAAAATGCATTCGCTGGGCGAAGAAGTGCTCGATGGCTTGAACCGGGCTATCGACAAGGCCGAGGCGGAATATAAAGGTCTGGTGATCTGGCACGAAGCGCCGTTCGCGGTGGGCGCCAATCTGGTGAAGGCGCTGGCGGCATTGCAGGCGGGCGAGTTCGATGCCTTTGAATCGATGGTGGCGAAATTCCAGGTGACCTCGATGCGGCTGAAGCATGCGCTGGTGCCGACCATCGCCGCCGTCGATGGCATGGCACTGGGCGGCGGCTGCGAGTTCGTGATGCATTCAGTGCGCGCGGTCGCGCATATTGAAAGCTATATCGGCCTGGTCGAAGTCGGTGTGGGCCTGCTGCCGGCCGGGGCCGGTTGCAAGGAACTGGCCCTGCGCGTCGCGCAATCGGCCCAGGCCGGCGTTGCAAAAGGTCTTCAAGAATATCGCCATGGGCGAAGTTTCCAAGAGCGCCGAGAACGCCCGCGAGATGGGTTATCTGCGCGAAGGCGATACGGTGCTGTTCAACAAGGACGAGCTGCTGTTTGTCGCCCTGCAACAGGCGCGCGCGCTGACGGCATCGGGTTATCGTCCGCCATTGCCGGCCGCCCCCTTCCCGGTGGCCGGCTATACCGGCGTGGCTACCTTGAAGATGATGCTCATCAACATGAAGGCGGGTGGTTTCATATCGGAGCACGATTACGAAATCAGCTCGCGCGTGGCCGAAGTGTTGTGCGGCGGCATGGTTGAGCCGGGCTCGCTGGTCGACGAACAATGGATGCTCGATCTTGAACGCAGGCATTTTCTGGCGCTGGCGAAAATGCCGAAGACGCAGGAGCGCATCGCGTTCATGCTGAAGAACGGCAAACCGCTGCGTAATTGAAGTCGCTGAATGAAGTCACTGAGCAACGTCTGAATCGGACTGGAGAATCAACATGAGCAAACAAATTCAGGATGTCTATATCGTCGCCGCCGTCCGCACCCCGGTCGGCAAGGCGCCGCGCGGCATGTTCAGGAATGTACGCCCCGACGATATGCTGGCGCATGTGTTGCGCGCCGCGATCGCCGAGGTGCCGGGGCTCGATCCGCACGATATCGGCGACGTGGTGGTCGGCTGCGCGATGCCGGAGGGCGAGCAGGGCATGAATGTGGCGCGCATCGGTGTGCTGCTGGCGGGCCTGCCGAACAGCGTCCCGGCGGTAACCATCAACCGCTTTTGCGCCTCGGGGGTTCAGGCGGTGAGCATGGCGGCCGACCGCATTCGCGCGGGCGACGACGATGTGGTGATCGCCGCCGGCACCGAGTCGATGTCGATGGTGCCGATGATGGGCAACAAGATTGCGCTCAACCAGAATGTGTTCGCGCACAATGAAAATATCGGCATCGCCTATGGCATGGGCATCACCGCCGAGAATGTGGCCAGTCAATGGAAGGTGACGCGCGAAGAGCAGGACGCCTTTGCGGTGGCCTCGCACCAGAAGGCCGCCGCGGCGATCGCAGCCGGCGGCTTCAAGGCGGAAATCGCGGCATATGAAATTGATACGGCGTCACCGGATCTGACCAGCGGTGGAATCAAACACCGCAAAAAATCAGCCGATACCGATGAAGGCCCGCGCCCCGATTCTTCAATGGAGTCGTTGGGCAAATTGCGCGCGGTGTTCGCGGCCAAGGGCAGTGTGACGGCGGGCAATTCCTCGCAGATGTCGGACGGTGCCGGCGCGGTCATCCTGATGTCCGAGCGCGCCCTGAAAAAATACAATGTGCAGCCGCTGGCGCGATTCGTCTCGTTCGCGGTCGCGGGCGTGCCGCCGGAAATCATGGGCATCGGCCCGATCAAGGCAATCCCCAAGGTGCTGAAGCAGGCCGGCATCAAGCAGCAGGATCTGGACTGGATCGAACTCAACGAGGCCTTCGCCGCACAGGCGCTGGCGGTGATCAAGGATCTCGGTCTCGACCCGTCGAAAATCAATCCGCAGGGCGGGGCCATCGCCCTCGGTCATCCGCTGGGTGCGACCGGCGCGATTCGCACCGCGACCCTCGTGCACGGCATGCGCCGGCGCAAACAGAAGTGGGGCATGGTGACCATGTGCATCGGTACCGGCATGGGTGCCGCCGGCCTGATCGAGGCATTGTAGGGCTTGGAAATTTGCAGCAATGTAGCTGGTGGAGGTGTGGGAAAAAATGTAGCGGAACGGCAGACAATGCAGGCAAAAAACAGACGTTTCCGGACCATCGGCGGCGCCTCGTTTCACTGTTGTTTTTGTTGCATCGCAGCACGTGAAAAGCGGTGTTTTACAGAATGATTTCCTGTAGAGTAACGCGCAGAGTCGCAGGCAATTTCAGAGTGAAATTCTGCAAAGCCGGCGGTAAAAATAATTAAGTTCAAATATCAATCTCTCGAGGAGAACACGAATGAACAGGTTCAACAAGAGCCGTCGCGTCGCCATTCCGGCGCTGAGCATGCCCGCCTTGGCGGTGGGTCTTGCGCTCGCCGGCAATGCCTTCGCCACCCAGTTCAAGTACGATGAAATTACCGGCAGCTTCGATACCACCATCAGCTACGGTATTTCGGTGCGGGCCCAGGCTGCCGATCCCAGTCTGATCGGTATCGCCAACGGGGGCACTTCGCGCTCGGTCAATGAGGACGATGGCGATCGCAACTATAAAAAGAACGTGCCCTTCGCCAGTGTGCTGAAGGTGACGCACGATCTCGATGCCAAGTACCGCGACTGGGGCGTGTTTCTGCGCGGCAGCTATTTCGTCGACTTCGTGAACCAGAACAGCAAGAAGCTTGGCCCCATCGCCAAGGAGCGTCTCGGCCAGGACTACCGCGTTCTCGACGCGTTCATTTCCAAGAGCTTCGACATGGGCGGCCATAACCTGCGCGCCCGCTATGGCCAGCAGGTCATCTCCTGGGGCGAGTCGACCTTCATTACCAACGGCATCAACGTCGCCAACCCGGTCGATCTTTCCAAGCTGCGCACGCCCGGCGCGGAACTGAAGGAAGCTTTCATTCCCACCCACAGCCTGTGGGGCTCGCTGGAATTGACCAAGAGCGCCAGCGTCGAAGCCTATTACCTGTTCAATTGGGATAAAACCAAGATCGATCCGCGCGGCTCGTACTGGAGCAATAACGATTTTGCCTCCGACGATGCCAATCAGGTGTTCGTCAGCTTCGGCCGGCGCAAGGACCTGACCGGGCGCGGCCCCACCAATGTGGTGCCGCCGACCTCGCCGGCCTATCCGACCACGCAGGCGCTGGGTTATGGACCCTTCGATCCGGCGGCGGCAGTATGGGCGCCGCGCGGTCCAGATCGCGCGGCCCGCGACAACGGCCAGTACGGCCTGGCCTTCCGTTATCTCGCCACCGATTTCAACAACACCGAATTCGGCGTTTATTTCCAGAACTATCACAGCCGCATTCCCTTTGCCTCCGGCTTCAAGGGCACGCCGACTTCGATCGTCACAGGAGGCCCGCTCGCGGCGGCGGTCGGCCATACCGGTACGGCGAACTACTTTATCGAATATCCCGAAAATATTCGCCTGATCGGGCTGTCCTTCAATACGCGGGGTCCCTGGGACTCGGCATTGCAGGGCGAATTTTCCTATCGCCCGAACCAGCCTTTGCAGATTGCCACCCCCGAGGTATTGCTGGCAGCGCTGGGTGCTCCCAACCTGCTAACCGGCTATACCACGATTGCCGGCACGGTGAGCCCGGCCAATCCCTTCGGCGCATCCGCTGCCGCGTTCGTGCCGAACGGAACGCTGCTGCAGGGCTATCGACGCGTGAAAATGAGCCAGTTCCAGGCCACCGCTACCAAGGGCATCCCGAATATTCTCGGCGCCGACCAGGCCGTACTGGTGGGGGAAATCGGTTTCACGCATTACAGTGGTTTGCCGAATGGCCTCAAGTTCAACGGCCCCGGCGTGTTCCTCCCGGCGACTGTCGAAGGTGCGGTGGCCGGACAGGCGGGCTCGGTACAGACCGACGGTTTTGTGACGGATAACTCCTGGGGCTACCGCCTGGTTGGCCGCCTGGAATATTCCAACCTGATCTTCGGCGCCAACGTGGCGCCGCGACTGGCCTTCAATCATGATGTCAAGGGGGTGTCGCAGACCTTCAACGAAGGGGTGAAATCCCTGTCCTTCGGTACCAATTTCGACTGGCAGCGCCGCTGGTCGCTTGACCTGTCCTACACCGGTTACTTCGGCGGCCGCACCTTCTGCGGTACGGACGTTGTCACCAATGCCGGGCAGACTGCACTCGCTGCGCAGATCAACGGCGTGCCGGGATTCGCTTCGCCGCAAGGTGCCGGCTATTGCTCCAGTGCCAATCCGATCCGCGACCGCGATTTCTACTCGCTGGTGGTGACGTTCTCGTTCTAGACATCCCGTCTCCATCGGCCGTATGGCCGGCGGAGACGTTAAGTTCCTGGGCTTCGATAACAACAGTTACAGCACGTGGCGCAAGAACACGGCTGGGCTGAACCCAACTGGCATTACGGATTCATACCTAAATCTGGAGGAAAAATGAAAGCGAAACGACTGACAATGATGATGTCGGCAACGCTGGGCGCATTGGTGCTGTCGACCGGCGCGTATGCAGAACTGACCGCCGCTGATCTGGCAAAGCTGGGCACCACGCTGACGCCGCTGGGCGCGGAAAAAGCCGGCAATGCGG
>Ga0209647_1002820_pt1 | contig 13881 bp, 6 predicted proteins | sample GraSoi_2013_60cm_FD_185827 | JGI IMG/M metagenome (GOLD analysis project Ga0209647, IMG submission 185827) | Grasslands soil microbial communities from the Angelo Coastal Reserve, California, USA - Sample 9_17_2013_60cm (SPAdes) (version 2) | ecosystem: Environmental > Terrestrial > Soil >... | reverse complement strand
TGCAGGAGATTCGGGCGAGCCACCCACATCCTTACTTTTGGGCGCCGTTTTTTCTGACGGGCCAACTAATTGATAGCAAAAGACTTAATTAAATTTTACGAACTGGTATTTTTGAGAGCCCTGCCTACCCCTTATCCAGGTACGAAGAACCCGGGCCGCACCGGGTAACTAGAGAAAGTGAGCTTCTGAGGGAGAACGACCGATGACCCATTATTCGCCAGAGCAATGGATTGATTTCGTGAACGGAGCCAGCCAGGCGCCCGCGCAGCAGGAAATGCAGGCGCACCTCGCTTCAGGCTGCGAGCGGTGCAAAGAACGAGTTGCGACTTGGCGAAGAGTGCAGCGTTCCGCCGCACTTGAGGCAAAGTTTCAGCCGCCTGTCGACACAGTTCGCATAGCGAAGGCAGCGTTCGCGAATGCCGGATTTGAAGCGAAGCCCGGATTGGCTGGGATTGTTGCGCAAGTCATTTACGACAGTTTTAAGACGCCCGCAGTGGCTGGCGCACGATCCGCCGGAATGCAGAGCCGCCAGATGTTGTTTTCGGCGAATCCGTTTCAGATTGACGTGAATATTGAGGCCAAGCCCGGAGAAACCCGGCTGTCAGTGACGGGACAGTTGATGGACACGTCGCAGCCGGATTCGATTGCGCGGGGAATACCAGTGACGCTTTCGAATCGCCGCGGGCAGACGATTCAGACGGTCACTAATAATTTCGGCGAATTTCAGGGTGAGATTGAGAATCGCGGCGACCTGGAACTTACGTTTTTGGGGCATTCGGAGAAGACGATTGTTGTCTCGCTGCGCGATGCGCTGACGTACATTCCGGGGCCGACGCGAGGCGGCGATTCGTTCAGTGCCGTGGATTAAAAGTTTCCTGGTACTTCTGTACCAGAATCTGCGAACCAAAGGAGCAGTCACTAAGAGCCACTCGTACCATTTGCAGATTTCGGAGGATTCGCGACGCTTGAGGGGCAGCCGAAATCTGAAAAATACGGGCGGGCAGCAGGGATTCCTGCAACGGACTAAAACCATATGAAAAAACTCTCCCTCAAACTTGCGGTGGTCGTCGCGTTGGCCGTAATGACATGCACGAGCGCATCGGCTACAAACCAACGGTACATCGTTCGAACGACCGGTGGACTTTTGAGCGTCCTGAGATTGTGCTCGTCTGCGGGATGCACGGTTCAAGGTTCTCTGGACGGAAACGTGGGCCAGACGTATCTAGTCACGTCTTCCCAAAACCTCATTGCGAACATCTTAAACACCGTAGGCAGTTTGCTTGAGGCGCTCCTTGGGATTCAAAGCGTGGAGCCCGATCAAGTGCTACCCATACCTCAAATTCAATTGCAGCAAGTAGGCACCGGTTTGACAGATACAGCGCCGGTCAACTATTACGGGTCTGTGGTGTGGCACGGCTATGCGGCTCAGCCGGCGACCTACATTATCCGGCTGCGCGACGCGCAAGGCGGTTTTGGCGTGAGCGGCAAAGGAGTTGTGGCGGTTATCGACACGGGCGTGGATGTGAATCATCCCGCGCTTGTTCCCGTGTTGCTACCTGGATACGACTTTACGCGGAATCAAGCGGGTGCGTCGGAATGGACCGACGTGGCGGGATTGCCGAATGGTCCGATCGACCAGAATTCGCAAGACCAACAGCCCGTCGTGGTGCAGCAGTCCACTGCGGCAGTGCTAGATCAGTCGACGGCGGCAGTGCTTGATGGCAGCCCGTATGTTGCGTTCGGACATGGAACGATGACGGCCGGATTGATCCACTTGGTGGCTCCGAAGGCGCAGATCTTGCCGCTGAAGGCGTTCTCTTCGGATGGCACTGCGTATCTGTCGAACATCATTGCGGCGCTTTACTACGCGCAGCAACACGGAGCGAACGTAGTTAACATGAGCTTCGACCTCTCGGTACCGTCGAGCGCGCTCTCGAATGCGGTTTCGCGGTTGAGTCAATCGGGAGTGATTCTTGTGGCCGCAGCCGGCAATGAGAACACAAGCGCGCGGGTGTACCCGGCAGCTTTGAACGGAAACGTCGTCGGTGTGGCTTCGACCACGAATTACGATACACGGTCCTCTTTCTCGAACTACGGCACTGCCGATGTATGGATTGCGGCGCCCGGTGAAAACATCATTAGCACTTACCCGGGTGGAACGTATGGCAGCTCGTCGGGGACTTCGTTTAGCGCTCCGATCGTCGCCGGTACGGTGGCGTTGTGCCTCGATTTGAAACCTGGCATGACCCAGAGCAAAGCTGCCAGCGCGTTGTCGCACGGGCGCACTCTGACGCCGGACCTCAATCATGGACGCTTGGATACCTACCAGGCGCTCTCGGCCTGGCTCGTCAGCTGGTGAGCAATTGAATCCCGGTAACCCATTGTCGATGCCTTCCGGCGAGTTGTTGATCCCGTCGCCGGAAGGTTTTCGCGTGAAGGTTCTGGAAGAGCAGGTATCAAGCCTGCGCAATTCGGTGATTTGCGCCTTCAATCAACTTCTGGACTTGAAGGACCTGAATACGGGAGTGCACAGCACGCGGCTTGCGGAATGGGGCCTGCGCGTCGGCCAGGAGCTTGGGCTGGACGAAAGCACACTGCGCAACCTGGAAGTGGCCGCATTGCTGCACGACATCGGGAAAGTGGGAATACCGGACGCGATCCTTAGAAAACCGGGGAAACTGGATGCGGACGAATACGCGCTAATCAAGAAACATCCGGATTACGGATGGGCAGTTCTACGGATGCTGCCGGGATTTGAGTCGGCGGCGTTAGATATTCTGCATCACCACGAAAGCGTGGATGGAACCGGTTATCCGGCGGGACTGCGAAGCTCTGAGATTCCGATCGTTTCGCGGATCGTTTGCGTCATTGATGCCTATGATGCGATGGTGTCGTCACGGCCCTACCGCAAAGGCCTGCCATTTGACGAGGCTGCGAGAAGGCTGGTTGCGTCAAGCGGAACGCAGTTCGATGCCATGGTTGTGCGTTCGTTCCTGCCGATTGCGCAAGCTGAGATAGACACGGTATTCGCTGCGGCGGGCACCGCAGTCGACTCTGCTCTGTGACACATCGTTTCACGACGCCGGCCGCGGGGAAATAATAGCGTTACCCAAAGCCGATAAGCATTCTCTCTCGATCCAATTCCTCCAAACGGTGGCAGTACTAGCGAGGTACCATTGAGACCTCGCCCGCGACGCTGGTAATCTGAACTCTCCACAGCCCACCCTCTAGCCCTATACGTGTTTCCGAAGAGGCCGGAACTATGGATGCCGACAAATTGCGCGTCTCGCGCGAAAAGCTCACGCGCGTATTTCGTTATCTCGAGGCATTAAACCAACACCGGAATCCGGCTAAGCGTCAGCTTCGCGAGCAGCTCTGGAGTTTGCGGCTGTGTGATCTGCCGGAACATTCTTCCATCCAGCGCGGTGAAGTGAAGGCGCCATCAGCCAAAGCGAAGAAGGCGAACGACGAAGCGACAAGCAACGGCGCCAGCTACGTGCTGAAAGTGCAGCGGCCGCGGCTGACACGCCCGCCCGAGCCGCCGGAAGAAATTGCGCCGTGGCTTGCAAGCGGCTGGGACGACCCTTCAAGCGAACTAGCGATCGAAGAATCGCGGAGAGAATCGGAAGAGGCTGCTGGAAGCGTCGTCGCTCGGTTTGACGATGAGCAGGGAAGAGTGGCGAGCTTTGAACGGTGGAAGGCGCAGCGCGGGGAATGGGCGCAAAAAGAAAAGCCTGCACGCGCGGCGATGAAGCTGTTCGAAACGCTCTACGCGCTCTACGGAAGAATCGATCGAGAAGGTGAGCGCGTAGAACTAATTCTCGGGGACGGCATCCTCAGTTGGCGACGCTCGGAAGGAGGCATTTTTCACCCGATTCTCCTTCAGCGGTTGCAATTACAGTTCGACGCGTCCGTGCCGGAATTCACTCTTACGGAAGCGGATCATCCCGTTGAACTTTATTCCGCCCTATTCCAATCGATGAATGATGTCGACGGCCGCGCGATTGGTCGTTGCCGAGAAGAACTCGAACAGGAAGGCTTTCATCCGCTGATGAACGGGTCCACTTCCGCGTTCCTGAAGCGGCTGGTGATTCAGCTCTCGCCTCGCGGCGAATTTCTGGAAGATAGCGCACCAGAGTCGGGAACGACCGACCCGAAGATCGGACGTGAGCCGGTTCTCTTTTTGCGAGCGCGAACTCTGGGATTCGCTGCGGCGATCGAGGGAATTCTCGCTGATCTCCGCACGAGAGAAGATCTGCCTTGGTCTCTCCTCAATATTGTCGGAGAAGAATCGCCTGCCCCGGACTCCGGCGTTGAGCAATCCGCGAATGCCTCCCTTGAGGCTGAAAGAGAAGTGCTGCTCAGCAAACCCGCTAACCCCGAACAGATACGCATTGCGCAGCAACTTGAGGAACACGGAGGCGTCCTGGTGCAGGGCCCTCCGGGGACTGGCAAGACGCACACCATTGGCAACCTGGTTGGTCATCTGCTGGCGCAGGGGAAAAGCGTCTTGGTTACCAGCCATACGACGAAGGCGCTGCGCATGGTGCGGCATCACATCGTGCCGGAATTGCGTCCACTATGCGTCAGCGTGCTGGAGAGCGATCTCGACAGCCGAAAGCAGTTGGAAAGCGCGGTTGGCTCGATCGCGGAACGACTGTCGCGGGCCGACGCGGGCTCACTGGAGATGGAAGCGAAAAAACTGGAGAGCGAGCGCCATGAAGCTCTGAAGAAGCTCGACGAAGTTCGAAAGCAATTAATGGAAGCACGCGCCGACGAGTACCGCGACATTTCAATCGGCGGGAAGTCGTGGGCACCAGCCGATGCTGCGCGCTTGGTTGTGGCGGAAAAGGAGACACACGGGTGGATTCCCGGTCCGGTGGCAGCGGTAGCGCCTCTGCCGCTCTCCCCTGGCGAACTTGCGGACCTTTATCGCACTGGCGTTTCAGTTACGCGCGAGGACGAGACGGAACTTTCCGGACATCTTCCGGAGTTGCACGACCTTCCAACCGCGGAAGAATTTGAAGCCAGCGTCAGCGAACGCAACCGGCTTGGCATGGAGGAACTCGACCTGCGAGCGGATTTGTGGGACTCGGGCGCAGCACAGAGCTCACCCGACGAAATTGCTGCGATTACCGCGGCTTCGGTCCAGGCGGTGGAACCGCTTTCGGGCAAGGACAAATGGAAACTCGCCGCAGTATATGCCGGCAGATATGGCGAAGCGCATCGAGAATCGTGGGATCAACTAGTCGGCTTCGTGCTGCTGGTTCACCGTGAAGCGGCCAACAGCCAGGAATCGTTCGTGAAGTATGGACCGGAAATTGCCGAAGGCATGTCGCGCGAAGATCAAGAGCGCATATTGAACGAGATCCTGGCGCACCTTGAAGAAGGAGGCAAACTTGGTTCGTTTGCCCTCTTTACGCACAAATCCTGGAGTAAATTCATCGAGCAATCTGCGGTTAACAACGCGCGACCACGCATCGCTGAACACTTTCATGCGCTACGTCGCCTGTTGCGCATGCAGGGTCTTCGTGAAGATCTCCGCACGCGGTGGGACCGTCAAGTCGCCGTTCTCGGTGCTCCTCGCTCCAGCGAAATGGGCGACGAAGTCGAGAAAACCTTGATGCAATATTGCGACACGATCGAAGACTGCTTGGGTTGGCAGGAGCGCGTTTGGCTACCCTTGCAGCAGAAACTCAAGGATCTCGGCTTTCGATGGGAGAAGTTCCTGGCGGAACAGCCGGCAGTCCTTGGTCCAGAAGGCGAGTTGGTGCGGATTGGGAAAGCAGTGACCGAAGGGCTTCTTCCGATTCTCGATTCCCGCTTTAAGAAGCTGAGATTGATCGAGCTGGAAGAAGTGCGCACCGAATTGAAGGACAGATTAAAACTTGCCGCGCGCGTGGCGAAAGCGTCGAAAGTCATCGGGCAGTTGCTTGTTGCCGTGAACGACGAGAATTCGAATCGCTATCGCGAAGCCTATGAACGGCTATTGGAGCTGAAAAGCAAGCAGGCCGACCTCGATTTGCGCCGCGCGTTGCTCGCGAAGCTCGAGACTGCGGCGCCTGCCTGGGCTGGCGCGATCCGTAATCGTACCGGCATCCACGGCCGAAGCGAGCCGCCGCGCGATGCTGCATCCGCGTGGACATGGCGGCAGCTCAACGATGAACTCGATCGACGTTCCAGCGTTTCGCTTGAAACACTTCAGGGCAAGAGCGAGAAATTGAGAGAGCAACTTCGCCGCACGACGGTCGAGCTGATCGACAAACGCTCCTGGGCGTCGCAAGCGAGGCGAACATCTTCGCGTCAACGCCAGGCTTTGGTCGGGTGGCTCGATACCATCCGCCGCATCGGCAAAGGCCATGGAATCCGAGTTTCATTGCTCCGTGCGGAAGCTGCCAGGAAAATGGGTGAATGTCGCGGCGCCGTGCCAGTTTGGGTGATGCCGCTTTCGCGCGTCGTGGAAAATTTTGATCCGCGCAACACGCGTTTCGACGTCGTGATTATTGACGAAGCAAGCCAGAGCGACGTGTTGGCACTGGTTGCGTTGTACCTCGGCAAAACCGTACTGGTTGTCGGCGATCATGAGCAGGTAAGTCCGTCGGCCGTCGGCCAGGATTTGGGCGTGATTCAAAATTTGATCTACCAATACTTGCGCGGAATTCCGAACTCCGATTTGTATGATGGCCAGATTTCCATTTACGATCTGGCGCGCCAGTCGTTCGGCGGTACTACTTGCCTTGTCGAACATTTCCGCTGCGTTCCAGAGATTATTCAGTTTAGTAACATGATTTCGTATGACGGCCGTATCAAGCCCCTGCGCGACGCAAGCCGCGTGCATTTGCGGCCGCACACGATCGCTCACCGCGTGTCCGGTTCCAGTCGCGATGGGAAAATCAATCGCCAGGAAGCCCTTACCGTTGCATCGCTGGTTGCTGCGGCAATTGAGCAGCCTGAATATAAGAAGAATGATGCGGGACAGCCGCTCAGCTTCGGCGTCGTATCTCTGGTGGGTGACGAACAGGCGATTGAGATTGACAATCTCATTCGCGCGCATGTCTCGCCCGACCGGTACGAGCTGCACCGCGTGCTTTGCGGAAACGCCGCCCAGTTCCAGGGCGACGAGCGCGACGTTGTTTTTATTTCTCTTGTGGATACCGCCCAGCATGGCGCCCTTTCCTTGCGCGACCAGGAACTTTTCAAACAGCGTTTCAACGTTGCCGCCAGCCGCGCGCGCGATCAGATGTGGATCGTCCACTCGCTGAGCCCCAACAACGATTTGAAGCCGGACGACCTTCGCCGGCAGCTGATCGAACATACGGAGGATCCGGCCCTCCTAATGCGTGCGCTGGAAGAAAAGGAAAAGCGCGCGCAGTCGGGCTTCGAACGCGAAGTGATGAAGCGTCTCGCCGGCGCCGGTTATCGCGTCACGCCGCACTGGAGAATTGGAACGTTCCGGATCGACCTGGTCGTGGAAGGCGGAGGCAAGCGCCTTGCGATCGAATGCGACGGCGACCGTTACTATCCGCTCGAGAAATTGTCTGAAGATATGGATCGCCAATCGATTCTGGAACGCATGGGATGGATCTTTACGCGCGTTCGCAGTTCGGATTTTCTGCGCAATCCCGCCCGCGCGATGAAATCCATTTTCGAAAAGTTGCAAATGATGGAGATTTCGCCTGATGGGAATACTCGAGACGGAAAGGTGGACGCGAAGATCTCGCACGATGTGACCGAACGCCTCATTCGGCGCGCAGAAGAACTGCGCAAGAGTTGGGCCAAGGGGAACGGGGACACCGCTCGTTCATCGTCGCGTGTTTCTTCCGCCGTTTCGGCGTAAGTGGCACTCCGATTTGCGCGCAATTTGCTCAAGCACCGAACCATTGGCCGCAATCTATAAATTCAACTGAGTGTCCCGAATTGAACCGACGCCTCGGGAGTGTTCCTTTGCGGGAAGGTCGGTTGCGGACCGCTTTCCGGAGAACCCTCTAAGTCCTTTCTTTGTAAAAACTTACCGAATAGTCGGAATCTAAAAATTGGTGCGGAAGTTGCGTTGACGGTCGACGAGGTTGACGTGTCCGTCTTTAAGCCAGAAGCGCGCGCGAAAGGTCCGCTGTCGCGGGTGTGCGCTTCGCTTTGCGCTTTGCTATTGCTGTTCGCGTCCGCAGAGTCGAGCGGCGCTGCGCAAGATGCCGCTGGAAACGAAATTGTCTGGAAAGCAAATTTCTTAGCGAAATCCGCAGCCTTCATCGAATGGCCCGTTGATTCACCGCTGCATAACGCAAACGCATTTCGGTGGTGTGTCTACGGCACGTTTTCTTTTGGGACGACGCTGGCGGAACTGACGCGCGACCTTACTTTCGAGGGCAAGCGCTCCGAAGTCAAGTGGATCAGAAAAGAGGCCGAGCTATCAGGCTGCCAAATCATTTTCGTTAGTCGGTCCGAAGCGAAAAATTATGCAAAGGTGCTGGACGCAGCGAGAGCGGGCCGTGCCCTGACAGTTGGTGAGACCAAAGATTTCCTGGACGTGGGCGGGATGGTGGCGCTCTTCACCGACGGCAAGGCGCCTGCGTTCGAAGTCAACTTGGATGCGGCCGACGCAGCGAAGCTGAAGCTGAGTTCACGCATGCTCGCGCTTGCGCGGCGCGTCGTAAATCACACTGTCACGGCGAAGAGTTAGCATGCCCAACTGGTTCAAGTCGGCTCCACTCTCACTTCGGCAGCGAATCTTGTTGCTGACGATGCTTACGACTGGCGTTGGTCTTCTGCTCGGTAGTGGGGGTTATCTCTTCTACGACACGCGCACGGCCCGCAGTCAAAAGTTACAGCAATTGGAGCTCGCCGCCGATTTGATCGGCACAAACGCTGCAGCATCCCTCGCATTCGATGATCCCGGAAGCGCTGAGAAGTATCTGGCGGCGCTGAGTGCAAGATCAGGGTTTCGCGGCGGTGTTCTTTACACGCCGAACGGCAAAATTCTGGCGACCTACGACGCGCCAGACGGTCTGACCTTCTTACCTCCCGACCATGTCGCGGATGGCGTGGTGTGGGAACCGCAGCGATTGAAGCTCACCGCGCCGGTTACGCAGGGCATTGTGCGCGTAGGCACGCTCTATCTCGAATCGGATTTGAACGATTTGCACCAAAGAACCCGCCGGATTGAAGTCTTAACGGCGCAACTCTCATTCGGGATGTTGGCCGTTGTTTACCTGCTGACGTCGTTGTTGGTGCGCACGATTACGCGGCCCATCGAGCTGCTGGCCGGTCTTACGCGCACGATGGCAATCGCAAAAGAATATTCATTACGCGCCCCTCTGGTGGGTGGTAAGGAGTTGCAACATCTGGCGTTGGATTTCAACCAAATGCTGCAGGAAATTCAAAAGCGCGAGCATGCGCTTGTCGAGGCAAACGACACGCTGGAGCTGCGCGTGGCGGAGCGCACAAGAGAACTCGAACAGGAGATCTTTGAGAAGCGAAAAGCGGAACAGTCGCTGCGCGAGAGTGAAGAACTGTTTCGAACGGTGAGCGAGGCGGCGCCGGTAGGCATCTATCGAAGCGACATGGATGGGAACGCAAGCTTCATGAATACGGCGCTACTCGAACTACTCGGCGTCAGTCGCGAAAGGGGCTTAGGCGGTGGCTGGACTGACCGGATTCATCCAGAGGATCGCGCCCGTCTAATCCAAGATCGGAGCGAGGCGATGAGGTCCGGCGAGGACTTCGCAACAAGTTACAGGGTTCGGCACTCAGACGGTTCGATTCGATGGGCCGAGGGGCAAGCTAAGCCTTTGCGTGCGATTGACGGCAAATTGCTGGGGTATGTGGGCGTGGTACAAGACGTCACGCAGCGGCGTAAGTCAGAAGAATTGTTGCGCGAGCAGTCCACCTACCTTACGACTCTACTCGACGCATGTCCGATCGGGATCGTGGCGGAAAACGCGGAAGGCAAAATTGAAATCAGCAATCCCGCGTTTCAGGAACTGTTCGGCTATTCCACGCTGGAAATGCAGGGCAAGTCGATTGACGAACTCATCTCGCCAGGCGAACTCCATACGCAGGCGGCAGAACTCACGAAGCAAGTCTTGAGCGGGACCGTCGTTCACCAGACAGTCATTCGCAAGCATAAATGCGGGTTACCCGTGGAGGTCGAGGCGTACGGCGTTCCGTTCGTCGTTGATGGCGTTCTCCGTGGCCAATTTATTCTGTATCAAGACATCAGCGAGCGGTTAAAAGCGCAGCGGGCGCTTAGAGAAAGCGAGGAAATGTTCCGCACGGGCGCAGACGGACAAGTGCTGTATCTCAACGAGAAATGGCTTGCGATGACTGGGCTTAGCGCCGAGGAAGGCGCGGGTGCTGGTTGGGAGCAAGTTCTGCATCCGGACGACAGGGAATGGGTGCTCGGCCGTTGGAACGGCGCGTGTTGGCGAGGCGAAGAATTTCGAGAGAGCTATCGATATGCGAACCGCAAGGGCGAAACCGTGTGGGTGGATACGGTAGCGCGGCCCGTCCTCGGAAAGGGCGACAATTCGGGCGGATATGTCGGTGTGGTGCAGGACGTTACCGAGCGCGCGAAACACGACGCGGAATTACGCCGAAGTGAAGAAAGATTCCGCACGCTAAGCGCGGTCGCCCCTGTCGGCATCGTCCTTATGGACGAAGAGGGAAAATTCACATACGTCAACGAGCAATATCTCCGCATGACGGGTTTGACCGAGGAGGAAGCGCTCGCCAACGCATGGCGCACGGTAATTCACCCGGATGATTTCGAACGACTCGAACGAATTCGGAACGAGTCCATAGCACACGAGCTCGACTACACCATGAGTTACCGATATCAGCGGCGCGACAGTTCAATCGTCTGGGCACACTCGATTGCACGCGGATTCCAGCAGAAGGATGGTACCAAGCGCGGATACGTTGTCGTCATTCAGGACGTAACGGAAATGCAGCTCGCCGAAGAGCGTTTGCGGCGGGCGAAAGAGGCTGCTGAAGCGGCGAATCGTGCCAAGAGCGAATTCCTAGCCAACATGAGTCACGAAATCCGCACCCCGATGAACGGCATTCTGGGTATGACCGAACTCGCGCTGGAAACCGAACTGCATCCCGAGCAACGCGAATATCTCGGCATGGTGCGCTCTTCTGCGGACGCGCTCCTCGGTATCATCAACGACATTTTGGATTTCTCGAAAATCGAAGCCGGAAAAATGGAGCTCGAGGAAACGGCTTTTTCGCTCGAGGACTGCATCGAAGAGGCGCTGGGACCTTTGGGCATCCGTGCCATGAAGAAGGGCCTCGACCTAACCTGGACTACCGAAGGAAAAATCCCTGGCGCCTTGAACGGTGATCCAGCGCGCTTGCGTCAGGTCCTGATTAATCTTGTGGGCAACGCGATCAAATTTACGAAAGAAGGTGAAGTCAACGTCAGGGCGACGCGTTTACCTAGCGACGGAACCGGCGCGGACATTCAGTTCGTCGTGTCGGACACGGGGATTGGCATTCCTGCAGACAAACATCGACAAATTTTTGATGCCTTCTCCCAGGCCGATACGTCAACGACCCGCGAATTTGGGGGCACGGGTCTCGGCCTTTCTATTTCAGCGCGTCTTGTCCGCTTGATGGGCGGGCAGATTGGGCTCGAGAGCTCGCCCGGAAAAGGCAGCAAGTTCTCGTTTACCGTTCATTTTGAAGTCGCGAAGGAATTACCGCGGTCCTTCAGCCCCGCCGCCGACTTGAAGGGCAAGTCGGTTCTGGTGGTTGACGACAACGAGGCGAATCGTCATCTACTGGAGAAATTGCTGCTCACATGGGGAATGAAGCCGGTCCTGGCAGCTGAAGGCATGAAGGGGATCGAGGAATACCAAACTAGCGTCGAACGCGGCGCCGCTTACCCTTTGGTGCTGCTCGACGTGAATATGCCGTGGATCGATGGGTACGAAGTGGCGGCCAAGATGCGCGAAATCGCTCCTGCAGAGGATACGGCGATTGTGGTGCTCTCATCGAGTTTGACTGTGCCGAAGCATCTTTCCCCGGAACAACTGCAAATCGCACGGAAGCTGAGCAAGCCAATCCGTCGCGCGGAACTCCACGATGCGATCGCGTCCGTGTTGGGGAAAAATTCGAAACAAGGAAGGTCCGCGGATCCAGACATGCAGCCCGCTGTAAAAAACCTCCACCTTCTCCTTGTTGAAGACAACCTCGTTAACCAGAAACTCGCAATTCGCCTCCTCGAAAAGACGGGGCACCGCGTCCAGCTCGCGGTAAATGGACGCGAGGCTGTGGAACTGGCCGCCTCGACTCAATTCGATCTCATCCTGATGGACTTGCAAATGCCCGTCATGGGTGGTCTCGAAGCGACGCAAAAAATACGCCAATACGAAGCCGCCGTTGGCAAACACACCCCGATCCTTGCCATGACCGCCCACGCCATGAAGGGCGACCGGGAAAAATGTTTCGAAGCCGGCATGGATGGCTACGTTTCGAAACCGATTCAAACGGATCTGCTGAAAAGTGAAATTGCCAGGCTTTCCAGGAAAGGTTCAGGTGAGCAGCCGATGAACACCGTGCCGCACGAATTCAATGGGAGTCGACCTGCGGGTGCCGTGAACTTGCCGGAGCTGCTAGCCCGTGTCGAAAACGATTGGGAACTCCTCCGCGAAATCGCCGGAATCTTTCGCGAAGAGTTTCCGCGGTACACCACCGCGCTGCGAGTCGCCATCCAGGGCGTCGACTTCGAGAAGGCAAGAGAGGCGGCGCATGCATTGAAGGGCATGCTTGCCAACCTTGCTGCTGGGCACGCTTCCGAAGCAGCCGGCGAAATGGAACAACTTGCGAAGGGTGAGCAGCAGACGGCGCTGGCGGATTCGTTCACGAAATTTGAATTGGACACTGCGGGCCTGCTCGTCGAACTGGAAGGCCACATGGCGGGGGCCGAGAAATGAAGCTCAAGATTCTGATTGCCGACGACGATTCCCTGTCGCGCCGAATGTTGAAGAGCACGTTGGAGCGAGCGGGCTACGACGTCATCGCCGTGGAAGATGGTACCGCGGCAACTGAAGCGCTCTGTGAACAGAATGGCCCGAGGCTCGCGCTGCTCGATTGGATGATGCCCGGCGTGGATGGTCCGGGCGTGGTTCGAATAGTGCGCGTGCGGCGTGGCCAACAATACGTTCACATGATTTTGCTCACGTCGCGCCAATCCAAGGAAGACGTAATCGCCGGGCTCGACGCCGGTGCGGACGATTACCTCACCAAGCCTTTCAATCCACAGGAGTTGAGAGCCCGCTTGCGGACTGGCGAACGAATTTTACACCTGGAAGATACGCTCGTCGAAGCACGTGAAGAGATGCGTTTTCGTGCAACCCACGACTCACTCACAGGTTTATGGAATCGCGGCGTCATTATGGAACTTTTGCAGAGGGAATTGCTGCGTGGGCGCCGGGACCAACACTCGGGGAGCGTTACGTTATTGCTGGGAGACATCGATCACTTCAAGCACGTGAACGACACATTCGGTCACGCGGCAGGCGACATGGCGTTGCGTACCGTCGCAAAGCTTCTTACGGACGCCGTGCGAAATTACGATGCCGTCAGCCGGTATGGCGGCGAGGAATTTCTCCTGGTATTGCCCGGATGTGACGCGAAAGTCGGCGCCGATCGTGCCGAACACATCCGTCAGTCTATCGAATCGACACCAGTTGTAACTGGGGATGCGCAAATTCCACTTACCATGAGCCTCGGCATGGCGAATGGCGCCGACTGGCCTGCGCTGGACGGGGAAGCGTTGATTCGAAAAGCGGACGAGGCGCTCTATCGCGCGAAATCGGAAGGCAGGAATCGTGTAGTCATTGCACGGCCTGAAGGATTTGCACCGGCGCGAAAGGCCAG
>Ga0209647_1002818_pt1 | contig 13886 bp, 11 predicted proteins | sample GraSoi_2013_60cm_FD_185827 | JGI IMG/M metagenome (GOLD analysis project Ga0209647, IMG submission 185827) | Grasslands soil microbial communities from the Angelo Coastal Reserve, California, USA - Sample 9_17_2013_60cm (SPAdes) (version 2) | ecosystem: Environmental > Terrestrial > Soil >... | reverse complement strand
AAATACGAACAACATTGTCCTCAGCAAAACTGACTTCCCCGACAGCCGTGAGTTGCTCATTCTCCGAGGCAAGCTTTACGGTGTAGATGTTGACGTGCTGAAGTTGGTCACGTTCAAGGATGAGCTTGATTTTACCCGATTTTGCGGCTGTTTGTGGAGCGGTCTTCCTTCCCTCGCAGGCGAACAAGGCAGCGGCCACGATGAGTACGGGTAGCCAAGGCAGTAATTTTATTTTCATAGTTAAACTCCTTTATCAATAATCGACCACGGTTTCTCCCACACTGAAATTGAGGTTATTTACGCTGTCGAGGTATTGTTGCTTCAATTCGATCAACTGGATGTTCGTGGTGATATAAATTCGTTGCTGGTCGATGAATTCCAATAAACTGATGTCTCTTTTTTGAAAGTAAATATTGGTGTTTCGGTTAAGTTGATCCAGCTTAGCCAGGTATTCGTCGGAATAACTCGAAAGCCCTTCGTTGTTCCTTTTGTATTGATTGTACGCCGCAATGACCTGGTTGATCACGTTGACCTTCAAGTACTCCAGTTGAAATTCCGATTGTTTGATGTTGTACTGCGCTTCCTTGATCCGTCCCTGGTTGCGGTCGAAGACCGGAAGGGGTACCTGGAGCATTAAGCCTGAATATTGCTTGATATAATTACCTCCTTTATCATAGTCGTACCCGATCGTAACATCGGGAATGCTCAACGACTTTTGCAACCGGAGGTTTTGGTTTTGATACTCTTTATAGAATAGGGCGACTTTTAAGTCGGGTCGCATCGACAAGGACCTCGAAACCAGACTATCTAAAATAAAGTTGGTGTTAAACAGCGGGATCCTTTGCTCAACATGAATCAAGGTATCACCTGGGAATTGCAATAAAGTCCGGAGTTGCGATAAGGATTGTTCTTTATCATTGCCATTATCCAGTGCCTGGGATTTTACTGCGATGTATTCCGACTTGATCCGCAAATCCTCCGTTACGGAAATGGCGCCTACCTGAAGTTCTTTTTCACTGGCCGCAAGCAGGCGTTGATAGCTGTTCAGCACTTGCGAGTAGAGCTTTTCTTTTTCTTCAACGGCCGCGAGGTCATTGTAGACCTTGTTCAATTCGAAAAGCATGCCCCGAATGACATCCTGAAACTGGACCCGGTTCAATTCCACATTGATCCTTGCCAGTTTTACGGTATTGGTGTGTTTTCCTGCAATCGAAATGGCCTGGCTGATTTGCGCTTCATATTGATTGCGTGCGCGCAGGTACTTGTTCTCCTCCATATTATAAGCCTCCTGGTTCCACCCGATGGTCGGATTATTCCAAACTCGGGCCTGGATGAGCCGTGCCTCTGCCTGACCGATCTGATAGTAGGCGGCCAGCAGGAAGAAATTCTTTTTCAGGAGTATCGATTTGGCCTGCTGCAGCGTGAGCACAGAGTCCGGCTGGGCAAAACCGTTGAAGCAGGGACTGACCAAAAGGGCATACGTCAGAAGAAAAGCCGCTTTGGATAACCGCATGATAGTCGATTTTTGCATTTAGAGCTCTAAAATTTAGGCAAGTCACCCGGTCCAGAATCAATTTTAAGGGACCCTAGTGCGGGTTCTGGCTCTTCCTGAAAAGGCCGTGAAGATAGTTGAATAGGCTTTTATCCCGCCCCAAGGTATGAAAGAAATTGCTGGGGACTTTATACAGATTGGATTGGGCCAGGATATCATAGAAATCCTGCTTTATTCTTTTTTCGATTGCCTTGCTGGGGCCGGCCAGGGAGTTTACCCGAGCTTCTTTTTGATCCGGCAGTACGATCACTCCGTTGGCATTCTCCACCACATCCTGAAGGGTGGTGGGGGAGAGTTCGGAAGCCTGAAGATCAACAACAATGATATCAAACTTTGTCTTCTTGACAAACCTGATCAACGACCAGGTAAAATCACCCTTCTCAATAAGTCGCTCCGTTTTAGGGATCGACTTCCCTGTTTTAGAAAGGCGGAAATATTGCAAATAATTGCCTCTCGCTTCCAGCAAGGAATGGTAAACGTTGCTTACGGGGTTCTGATCGCGCTGGTGAGACGGGATTACAGTGAAAAAGAGGGGGGTGGCATTCAAACGCGAGGCTAATTCCATCGTCCAGGAATAGCCCCGGTGAAAATTCTTCTCAAAAGAAAAGGGAAATAGAATCTTCTTATTCACGACTGGCCCATTTTCCTTTTAGAGCAGAGAATATTCTAAAAGTCACCAGCGTGCGGCAAGTTTTATAGGAGCGTTAAGACTTGCTCCAGGCCATAGGTAAGCGCAAGGCTATACAGCGCATTGAGTTTTTCTTTGGACCGCTTCAACCTCATTTTGATGGCGCTGGAGGATAAATCAAAGGTGGATTGAAGCCCTTCGATGGATACCCCGTCCTTGTATTTTAACATCAACAACTGAAGCTCCGGTTCAGGCAACGCGTGAAGCAACTGGAACATAATCGTTTCCTGTTCAACGCGGTCGACTGCCCCGTCAGCCTCTGGAAGGTCGAAATGGGGCTGGTCTGCTTGACCGGGAAGGGCTACACCTTTTTTCCTATGTTCCTTTTTCCAGCCTGCCAGGCAGTGACGGGTGGTGATGGTATAAAGCCAGGTCGAAAACGATGAGTCCCCGCGGAAGGTATACAGTTTGTCAAACGCCTTCATAAGGGACTCCTGGGCAAGGTCAAAGGCTTCGTCGGGGTCCTTGGCAAAGGACAGGCACCGGTGATACACCTTTTTATAATACCGGTCGTAAAGTTCACCAAAGGCTTCCCTGTTTCCGCCCTGGATAAGGCCGATCAACTGGCTATCGTTTAGACTTTTTAGATCCGCTTTCATCCTCGTTCCGGGGTTTATATTGGCGAGGTAAATGTAACGTGGCCGGAAAGAGCAAGCGTCGGTGAAAAGGCGTGTTTTAGAAAACCGGTAAAACTCGTATGGGGTGGGGCGGAATAGGTGAATTACCTATAGAGGGCAAAGGGGGATCGGTAATCGGTGATCGGTGGATTGCGTCTTAGGTGGCAAGTTTCTTCCTCGCCTCTTGACGGGTAATCGGTAATTGGTGGATTGTTGGGACATAATCAGGAGAAGGCAACAATCAAACCGATCACTGATCACCGATCACCTTTTGCTGATTACTGATTAAACAAGCCCCTTCCCAATAGCATACTTCACCAATCCCGCCGTGTTCTTAACCTGGAGTTTTTCCAGCAGATTCCGGCGATGGGTGTCGACGGTGCGAATGCTGATGAAGAGTTTCTCAGCGATTTCACCATTAGAGAATTCCCGTGCAATGAGTTGGAGCACTTCTATTTCGCGCTCCGTCAGGGGGCCGTTATGGTTGCCTTTAAATGCGGGAAAGTTTTTTTTTTGCGTGATGGCTTGTAACAGCGTCGTGGAGACCTGGTGGCTGAAATAACTGTCGCCTTTGGCGGCCGTCCGGACGGCGGTGAGCAATTCGTCCATCCCGGTATTTTTAAGGAGATAGCCACTGGCTCCTGCTCCCAGCATTTCAACGATGTATTCCTGCTCTTCGTGCATGGTCAGCCCCAGGACATTGATTTCCGGATACTCTTTTTTTAACTGTTGAGTAGTTTCAATGCCGCTGGTGTGCCCCATATCGATGTCCATGAGAACCACATCGACCTTCACTTTCTTTATCAGTTCGATCACCTCGGTTCCATTTTCTGCTTCCGCTACAACTTCAATGTCTTTAGACAGTTCAATGAGGCCCCGAAGGCCCACCCGTATGATCTTGTGATCGTCGGCAATGAGGACTTTGATCTTGTTCATCCTTGTTCACTGTGCATGCCCAAAGATAAGGAACGACAGGCAATAACGCATAGGCACATAGGGAACATTAAATCAGTCCCTATGTGCCTATGTATCTAAGTGTTTATTTTTAGTTGGTTAGTGGGCGATAGTTACTTCTTTCCGCCTGCGCTCATCGAGCGAAAATTTGCCGGCGCCGAAAACAATAAAAACAACAAGGCCCACCAGGACAATAAAGGACATTTCAAGCTCCATATGGTTGCCCAGGGAAAGAAAACCTTTCGGGTAGTTCACCAGAAGTACGGCACCGATAAGAATGGGCAGTTGAAGCAAACAAATAAAACGGGTGAATAATCCAAAGGCAATAAGGGGGCCACCCAACGCATGGGCAAAAATGATATAATGGGCAAGCATGGCCCCGCTGAACGCAAAGTTCATCCCCGAGGTAGTCATCTTTAATGACTCAATGTTGAACATGAATTCAAACCCCTTAAAGGTGATGAATACACCCAGGACGATCCGGAAAACATCCAACCATCCCGGGCGATGTGAATTTCCCCAATCTTCGATTTTTGTGATGGTACTCATGGCGTAAGTCGATTTGGTACCAACAAAGTTTACGAAATTGGATCGGTAGAATCAAGGGATTCAAGGTTTAAAATTTAAGATTGGGAGTTTCTATGGGAACGGAGACAACTTCTGAATTCATTATTCAACATTAAATAAACAATCAAAGTGGATTGTTTATTTTTTATTGTTGATGTTTGATTTTTGATTCACAGCCGTACAATCAACAATTATGAATAATGATTAATGAAGTGGGGGCCCCTTGACTTATGTTGTTTCGTCCTTGCGTTGCGGAGATCCGGTATTTCTTTCAAGCCAGTAGTACAACGGCGGGATAAGTAGGGGAGCAAACAGCAGGGTGCTGGTTAATCCGCCAATGATTACCGTTGCCAGGGGGCGCTGGACATCCGAGCCAATACCGGATGAAATAGCGGCCGGAACCAGACCAATAATCGCGACAACAAGAATGGAAAGGATGGCCCGGAGTTGCTGGACGGACGTGTTTAATACAATGGATCTGAAATCAACTTGAGAAAACGCCCGCGCCCGGTTCAGGGCCGAGACCAATAACACGCCGGCCATGACCGAGATTCCGAAAATGGAAACAAACCCAACTCCTGCCGAAACATTGAAATGGTAGCCGCGAAGCAACAAGGCGATGATTCCTCCCGCCAACGCAAACGTGACGCAGGACATGGTCACTAACGTGTTTTTGAGATTTCTGAAAAGTATAAACAGAAAAACAAACACAATAACCAACGTAAACGGAATCGTAACAATCAATTGCTTGCCGGCACGTTCCAGATTCTCATATTGACCTCCATAAATAATGCGGTAGCCTTTGGGTACGGAAATCTGTTTTTCAATGGCGGCGCTCACCTCGTTGACGAACCCACCCTGATCCCGACCCCGGATGTTGGTACGCACGGTTACCATTCGCTTGCTGTTAATGCGATAGATATTCGTTTGTCCATCTACAAAACGGATGTCGGCCAGTTGATTCATCGGAATCAACGCGCCGTTGGCGGACGGGACCTGAAGTTTTTGAATAGCGTCAATGGTATTGCGTACCTCGGGCAAAAAGCGGACAATAATGTCATACCGCTTGGCTCCATCGTAAACCGTGCCCACCGCCTTTCCTCCGATAGCAGCCTCGATCATCGATTGAATGTCATTGACATTGATGCCGAAACGCGCCGCACTTTCCCGATTGATATTGATTGCTAACTGGGCCTGTCTTCCTTCTTGTTCAATATTAACGGCCACCGCCCCGGGGGTATTCCGGACAATGGCGGCGATGCTGTCGCACTTGGCCCGCATGAACGGGATGTCGTCCCCGACAACCGAGATGGCCAGGTCAGCCGCACTTCCTGTCACGATCTCCATGACCTGGTCGATAATGGGTTGACCGGAGGAAAAAAATACACCTGGAAAATGCGCTTTAAGGTCGTCTTGAATAAGGGTGACAAGTTCTTTCTTCTTAATGGTGTCAGCCCACAGATGGTACTCTTTCAATCCGATAAGAATTTCGGTCCGGTTAGCCGGGAACGGATCGGTGCCGTCGTCGTTGCGACCATTTTGGGTAATGACATACGAAACCGGGCTATAACGGGCGACGATTTTCCGGATTTCTGGAGCGAGTCTCGCATTTTCCTGAATATTTACACCCGATGGCAGGAACGCCCTCATAAAAATCGAACCTTCGTCCAGTTCAGGTAAAAACTCACTTCCAAGTTTTCCGCCGAATAGGATCAAGGTGAGCACGATCGCACCTCCTGCGATCACGGCGGTTCTCGGGAAATTCAGAATTCCGGTTATAGCATGTTTGTACCCATTGGTCAGGAGATCGAGCGCCAGGTTTTTCCGTTCCCGGATTGCCTCCGCGGAGGAAAGGGATTTCCTGTAGGCAAAAGAGATCAAAACGGGAATGAGGGTAAGGGCGCAAAGCATGGAGCCGACAACTGCAAAAGCCAGTGTGAGCGCCATGGGCGAAAAGAGTTTTCCCTCCACGCGCGTCATCAGCAAAATGGGCATATAGGCCAGAATAATGATGGTGACGGAAAAGAAAATTTCACGTCCCACTTCCTGAGCAGAATGCAACGTGATCCTGATAATCCCTTGTGCTTTCTCTTCCGGTGTTGCCAGCCTGTATTGCCTGACCAGGTGCTCGGCCATCACGCAAGCCCCGTCAACAATGATCCCAAAGTCGATGGCACCCAGTGAAAGCAGGTTGGCTGGAATCCCGGCCAGCTTCATCAGAATGAACGCAAATAACAACGAGAAGGGAATGGAGAGCGTTACTACCATGGATGACCGGAAACTTCCCAATAAGAAGAAAAGCACAATGATGACGATGGATACGCCTTCGAACAATGTTTTGCCTACCGTTTCCAACGAATGGTTGATCAGGAAGCTCCTGTCGTAGAGTACGCGCAAGGTTACACCGGCAGGCAACTCATTTGCATGCAACTCATCAATTTTTGATTTCAAGGCTGCCAGTACATCATTTGGATTTTCTCCGCGCCGCAACAGGATAATTCCTTCGGGTGAGCCCACCTTATCTATATTTTGTCCCGTGACAGTATAGCCCAGTACACCCGATGGAGCGGGAGGTGCAATTTCCACGCTGGCTACATTGCGAATAAAGACAGGTACTCCGTTTACGGAAGTGAGTACAATATTTTCAATATCGCTTTCACTTTTGATCGCTCCCAAGCCGCGCACGGCAAATCCCTGACCGCCCCGCTCGATGATGGAACCGCCCGTGTTTTGATTGTTTCGATCGATGGCATCCATTACGCCCGACAGAGTAAGGTCGTATTTGCGGAGCTTATCCGGGGCGATAAGTACGTGGAACTGCTTCATAGGGCCCCCGAACGTAGTGATGTCTGCGATGCCCGGCACCTGGAGAAGGAAGGGACGGATCACCCAATCCTGCAAGTCGCGCAACTGCATCGGCGTGAACGTGGGCGGAGCTTCGACAACATAACGGTATATTTCTCCCACTGCTGTGGTCAGGGGGGCCAGCTCCGGAACTACGCCGGGAGGCAGGGTAAGGGAGGAAAGCCGTTCAATCACCTGCTGCCGTGCAAAGTAATCGTTCGTTCCATCCTGAAACGTGAGCTGGATAACGGCGAGTCCAAAGATTGTGCGCGAGCGCCTGTCCAGCACACGGGGAACATTATTCAACGCTCGTTCTATCGGAATCGTGACCTGCTGTTCTACTTCCTCGGCCGCACGACCATTGTATTTGGCGACGACAATTACGTTCGTATCGGCGATGTCGGGATAGGCTTCAATTTTTAATAAGGTAAAGCACCAATAGCCGACCCCGGAAAGGATAACGGCGAGAGCAATGACGGTCCACCGGTTGGTGAGGGAAAAAATAAGCAGGTTACGGATCATACGGTTACCACACTTCTACCTGCCCGGTAATGATCAACCCTCCAGGGAAATCCTTCCGGAGTTCCCTGATCACCTGTTTTGCCTTCTCATCTTCATCGGTAAACACGATCATCATGGGCGGTTCATCAAAAGAGAAAAGCCGGCCCGGTCGCTGCATTTGTTGGTTGGGTCCAAACCCGATAAGTCCTTCAAATGCCGTTGCCCCTGCCACCTTTTTAGAAAGCAGAAATTCCATGATGAACTCATACAGTTTCCGTTCTCCATGCAGTTCATCCTTGTCTATGAAAATCTGGGCCTGGACCATAGGATTTAAAATTTAAGATTTAAAATTGGGGACCCATAAGCTTGTAAATGCAAGAACGTGGCCGGTGCCATTGAAATTAATACCCAAAGCTCAACCCTTTTAACTGCATTACACCGGTTACCGCCACCGATTCATTCTCGGCAAGTCCGCTAAACACAAGGATCTGATTGTTGATTTGGTCCCCGGTCATGACTTCCTTTCTTTCAAAGCGGTTCCCCGGTTTTTGTACAAACACAAAATTCTTTCCCTGGACAGTGACCAGGGCCTCTTTCGGTACGGCAATGTACCGTCCCTCCTTTATCCCAAATTGTACTGTGGCAAACATGCCGGCTTTTAGCTGGCTGTTGGGATTGGCAATACTGATCCTTAATTTGACCATCCGCGTGATATGGTCTACAACTTCTCCAAAGTCATCAATTTTCCCTGTGAAGTTTTCCTCGGGAAAGGAACTGAACTGAACTTTGGCGGTGCCTCCTGTTTTCAGGTTATCAATTTGTGTTTCGGGGATATCGCAGATAAGCCAGACGGAGTTGACCTTGGCTTTTTTCAGGGCTTCAGGATCCAGGCCGGCCAGCTTCAGCTTAGCTTCGTCTTCGATGATGGCGGCTCGTTCATTGGCCAATAACGTTTGCGCTTCGATTACTTCTTTACCGGTTGCCGCGCCATTGAGGGCGAGGTCCTTAACACGGTCCAGGTTGACTTTGAATGTGTTGATATTGATAATGTGCTGAAGAAATGCCGTATAGTTTGCGGTCAGGTCGGGGTTATCAAACAAGACTAAATTCAACTCCGTGTTCTCCACCGATCTCACGATGGTTGCAATCACACGGGCAGGCGCATTGAACTCTGCCTGGACGGAGGAAATATGAACAGGTTCACTTTTGAAATAGTCAATCAGTGACGGATCATTCAATTCAATACTTTTCCCTCCGTCGGTAATAACCGGCTTCCTATCCTGCCTGACGAGGGGAGCGGTCTCTTTGTTTTTGCATGAAGTCCAGCTCAGGAAGGCGAGCAACAGGAAGATCAGATTTTTTTTCATCATTCGTATAACTGATTGATCAGCCCTGTGGAGAACAATAACTGAATATAACTTTTTCGGTAGGAAACAACGGCATCATAATAGATCTGGCGCGTGTCGAACCAGGTTCGCTGGGCTTCCAGAAAATCGATAATGGTGGTGCCGCCTTTGAGGTAGGCGTACCGGACGGAATTAAGGACGGTCTCCGACTGCGCGAGAATCGTTTCGTATTTCACCAGGTTTTCACGCTGTGTGCGGTAGCTTTGGTACGAGGTCCGGACTTCCGTTGTGATCCGCTGTTGCAGTGTCTGCAATCCTGACTCCGCCTGCTGTTTCACTAATTGAGACTTGGCGATTTCACCCTGATTACGGGAGAAGATGGGTAATTGAACCGTGCCAAAAAATCCGAGATAGGGTATGGTATTTTGAGGGTTCCAGATCATACCCAGTTCAGGCACCGGATAGGCTTGCGCTTTTTGTAACCGGATATTGGTTTGAGAAACGTCGATAAAACTTTTTGCCGTACGGACATCGGTGCGGTTGCTCAGCCCCAAATTGATCAGGCTGTCCGGCAAATAGGTTTGAACAGGCAAGGGCTCTGCCAGGTCGTTATTATCAATGGACAGGCTGTCAGACGTTCCGATCAGGAGCTTCAACCTGTTCAATTCATTGATGTACGATTGGGTGACATTTCTGATTTGAAGGTTGTATTGCTCGGCAATAAGCTTGGTGCGAATTAGGTCCGTCCGGGTGATCACCAGATTTTTCAAACGGAGTTCGCTGATTTTTACCAGGCTGTCGATGTTATGCTGTGCGTCGAGGAAAAGGTCAAGTTTGGTTTTCAAAACCCAGGTCTCCAGCCATTGGTTGGCCACGTCAAAAGCCAGGTTGCGCTGCAATTCCAGGTAGTGATTTTGTTCCAACAAGACATTTTGCTGGGCCAATTCGATCCTATACTTTCTCTGATACGGGAGGCGGATGGGCTTGGTAACCTGCCACCACACCTGGCGGTTGACCGGGTTAAATTGTTCTGACCCTTTGGGAAAATACTTTGAATTCATAAGCTGCAAACTCTGGTTATTCAATACCAGGTTTGGTCTCAGCTTGGCTGAAATTATATCCGTTTCGGCAATGCCGATGTTGTAATGGGCCGTTCGTAAAAACAGATTGTTAATTTTCGCCTCCTGAACGGCTTGCTTTAAGGAGAAGGTGCTTTGAGAAAACGATCCGGTACTTAGGCCGAGCAGAAGGAGAGCCCCGTAAAACCTTTTTTTGAAGTTCATCAAGCTAATATTCTTAAATCTCAGACAAGCGCCCGGGAAGATGACCGTTCAAAATTAGGGATTTTATAGCGATTTAGACCCTGGCATGCCGGAAAGGTCACAAACATTTCAGGTATTATTTATTACAAGAATGGTAAAATGGTCTTATTTGTATCGGGACTTGCCTATCGAATCCTCCGTAATGACCCACCGCCTACTTATGAAAGCCCTGCTTTTTATTGGTTGCTTTGCTTCCGGGTTTGCCTTTTCCCAATCGGTTGAGGTGCCGTTCAATAAAGTAACCATGGCCGACCTGGATATGAAGTCCTATCAAAAAGATACCAGTGCCAGCGCAGTTGTATTGAATGAAATCGGAAGCGCCCATATCAGTGATGAACACGAGCTGATCTTTGAACATTATCTGAAGATAAAGATTCTGAAACGGCGTGGATTCGACCGGGGTAATTTTACGATCCCGCTACATAAGCAGGAAAATAAAAAAGAACGAGTTCTGTTGCTCATCGCATCCACGTATAATCTTGAGCGAGGCGGGATGAAAGAAATGAAAATGGACCCGAAAAACATTTTTACCCAAAATACAAACCTATATACGGACCTGGTAAAATTCACCTTACCGGATATTCAGGAGGGGAGCGTTATGGAAGTGAAATACAGCCTTAGCTCGCCATTCTATTTTAATTTCCGACCGTGGCCATTTCAATCGGATATCCCAAAGGCTCACAGCGAATACTATGCACTCATCCCTGCCAATTATACGTATAACATCAGCCTGAGGGGATACCTTGCGATCAAGGAAAATGTATCGACGCTGGTAAAAGATTGCTTCACCCCCGGGGGAGGACAGACGGCCGATTGCTCCAGGACCAAATTTGCTATGGATGACATTCCCGCCTTTGTCGAAGAAGAATACATGACGGCCAAAAGCAATTTCATTTCGGAGGTCCGTTTTGAATTGTCGGAGGTAAAGTATTTTGACGGGCGGGTCGATAAAATTACGAAGGAGTGGAAGGACGTGGATCAGGAGCTACGCCAACACGAAGATTTCGGGGGGCAGATCCGGAAGGCCAGAAACGTGGTCGGAGATGCCGTCCTCTCGCTGGCGACAGGAGAGGTGGACACGCTAAAGAAGGCCAAAGCGATTTATGATTTTGTTAAAACGCAATACACATGGAACGACAACTATGGTAAATACACCGAGCTGGGTGTCAAAAAGGCTTTTGATGTAAGGAAAGGAAATGATGCAGACATTAATTTGTCGCTCGTGGGTGCGCTTCAGTCTGCTGGGATAAGTTCGTTTCCTGTCATTCTTTCGACCCGCGATAACGGACTTCCGGTGGAACTTTATCCGGTGATGAGCGAGTTTAATTATGTCATCGCTTCTGCGGATATAGGTGGAATACGCTATCTCCTGGATGCAACCAGCGTTCATCGACCGTTTGGTCTTTTGCCGATGCGGTGCATCAATGGCAAGGGAAGGATAATGACTAAAGTATCTTCGTGGATTGATTTAAAGGCGCGGGATAAACAGAGGTCGACCGTAGAGGCCGATCTGACGCTCAATGAGGATGGCTATCAGGGCACATTCACTCTTACTTTTCGAGGGTATGACGCCTTGCAAAAAAGATCTGAAATCGGTTCGGTGGCAGAGCAGTCTGACTATATCAGCCGTCTTAAAAATAAATGGGGCGAGGCGGACATACTGGAATACAAGGTTAAAAATTTAGATTCGTTGGAAAAGCCATTGGAAGAAAAAATAACAATGAAAGTGAAATCCGGGGAACCGGGCGCCGGCGTCTTATACTTCAATCCATTTATTGTGGAACGATGGGATGAGAATCCCTTTAAGTCCGGTGAGCGTCTCTATCCCGTCGATTTCGGTGCCCCTATGGAAAAAATATTGATCTTGACTTTGACTTATCCCTCCTCCTATGAAGTCGATGAACTCCCTGCACCGGTGGCATTGAGTTTGCCCCAGGGTGGAGGCCGCTATTTTTTTAATGTAGCAAAGGTGGGAAATAAAGTAACGCTGAGCAGTAGCCTGACAATCAATAGATCGGTCTATGACTCGGTGGAATATCATTATCTCAAGGAATTATTTGCCCGCGTAGTGCAGATCCAACAGTCACAAATCGTTTTTAAGAAGAAGTGAATTCCCTGGATAGATTGATTTGTCGCCGATTTTATCGGCATTACCCTTCATTAACCGAGTAAAATGTTGATTGGAACGATTTTTTTTGGTTGTTTTCTATAAAGTAGTGTAAATTGTCTCTCTTAACCAACGCGATCAAACCTTATGAGACTATTGCTGGTCTTTTGCAGTTTTCTGCTATCCTTTTCCCTCTTCGCCCAAGCCCCTTCGGTCAGTCCGGAACTTAAGAACGCAACCTTGCAGGAACGGTATTCATTGATGAAATCCACTTCGCAGACTTTTCAGGACTATAAAGTTATTAAGGAGACCTGGCTGGATAAAGAATGGAAAATCATGATCGATTCGGTCCGATCCGGCCGCGCCCGGTTGCGCGAAGCCAAAGCGGAGGGCGCCAAACTGGAATCCGAATTACTGGCGACGCAACTCTCCCTTAAACAAAAGGAAGCATCCATGGCCGCAACAGAGCACGCCGCTTCACATATTGACTTCATGGGAATTGATTTTAACAAAGCTGCCTTTACCGGACTTGCCATCGCTGTTGTTGCTGGCCTTGTAGTATTGATGGTGCTCATGGTGGGTAGACTCAAAATGGTCAGCCACGAAATAAAAGAGAAGACAGAGGCCTTTGATAACCTTACTCAGGCATTGGAAGAAAATAAACGCAATGCCCTCGAAAAGCAGGTCAAACTTTCGCGCGAACTACAGAACGAACGCAACCGGATTCAGGAAATGCGCAGCACAAAAGTGTAGCGCCCTGTAATGATCAAGGCATTCCATAGTTTACTGTGAGGCTGCAGGGATGGCCGGGTTGGATCGTTACCATTCCATAATTAAAACCTTTTATTGATTTAACGGAATAGGGCAGTGTTATTCCATTGCTCGTTATTTTAATTATTTTCTTTCCATTGTACACCGCGGGCACCATACAAGTAAGTCCGTTACGGTGGGGTAGCGAGGATTTAATTGTGAATGCTAACCGATGCTTTGTCCATTGAATGTCGCTGAACGTGGCTTCCTCTTTTGCCTTGATGAAATCGAGCAGGTTCTGTTCCGTCCAAACCGGGATCCCTTTGCTGCTGGCATAGTCTAAACTCTTCAATAAGGGCGCCTTCGAAAAGAAATACTCATTGTTGTGAGCCCTGACGCTGATAAAAGAATACACCTCTTCGTCCAGGCTCCTGTCCATCAGCCCTTTAAAGCAATTATAATATCCATCCTGGTCTTTATGTTCCATGTATTGCTGATCATATACATTATTTAATTGTTGAAATACGTTGATCACCTTACCGTTTGTATCGGCAAATTTCATTGCCAGGCCACTCCCCGTGAAATTGCCTTGATTCGTCCCCATCTCACCAAGAAAATGCCCCTGATCCGATCCATTA
>Ga0209647_1002814_pt1 | contig 13898 bp, 16 predicted proteins | sample GraSoi_2013_60cm_FD_185827 | JGI IMG/M metagenome (GOLD analysis project Ga0209647, IMG submission 185827) | Grasslands soil microbial communities from the Angelo Coastal Reserve, California, USA - Sample 9_17_2013_60cm (SPAdes) (version 2) | ecosystem: Environmental > Terrestrial > Soil >... | reverse complement strand
GGAAAGCCGTGCGGCTTTCCAGGCGTTATGCCGAGATTGTCATTCTTCGTCGCCAGGCCGGCAAACCCATCGAAGCCTTCGACGCGCTGATCGCTGCGACGGCCTTGGTCGCCGGCGGCTGTTGCCAGGCGGGACATTGCCGGATTCGAGGGCCGCGGCCTTACCTTAATCAATCCGTGGCAGGCGTCGTGACCGGCACCTGGCCGCCGTCCGACCTCACGAGAAACGGCTCATCAAGAATTGCATCTTCTGCTGGAATTACCTGTATCTGTCGCAGAAACTCGCCGAGATCGATGATCCGGCCAAACGGGAGGAATTGCTGCAGGCGGTGGCCCATGGGTCGGCGGCCGCCTGGGGGCATCTGAACCTCTTGGGAGAGTATTTTCTCGGAGGACAAGCTTCAGGATTCGGTCGGAATCAAGCCCCCAAAACTGACCGACTAAAACAGGTCCCGTCATGGGAGTTCCGGATTGGCCGAAAATGGAGACCGGCCGGGGGCTACGCCGCCTTCGCATAGCATCTCTCCTGCATTGCTGGATACCAAAGCGATAACGTCGAGCGCCACTCCTCATTCAAAACGCGGGTCCGCACTTGCAGTAAAAGATGGGCACCGCGGTCGGTCCACCGCATCTGCTGTTTCTTCACCATGCGCTTGCTCACGACTTGATTGACGGCCGACTCAACGAAGCTTGTCGAGATGGTCTCTCCGTGCCGATAACGATCGCCGTAGTTCGGAATGAATGTTCGATTGGCAGTGATGTAAGTTCCGAATTCTCGAACCGCTTTCAGCAACTTGCGTTGATGCTGGCTGTTCTCTTCGAGGTCCAGATCGCATTCCAGATCTTCCACAATTTGTAACGCTTTGTGAACATTCCCATGCCACAGATTCCATTTGAGGCATTTGAGTTCTTTTTCTATTTCGGCACTGAAATTCGGTTGGTCATCGGCCTCGACGGTCTTGACTAGCTGACTCATTACCGTCAGCCTCATCGAAATGTGAAACCAGTCCAGAAGATGCTCGGCCTGCGGATTCAAGTACATTTGGAGATCGCGGACAGTGTCGCCGCCGTCCGACAAGAACGTGACCGCTTGGTTCATCTGCATTCCTTGAGACCATCGTTGTGGGCGATCCTTGCTTGATCTGATCGGTTCGCTGCAAGTCAAGAACTCTCGAGGCTGGGCGTCGGCTTTGTCTCCTTGTGCGAAGCGCTTGATTTAATTTAACCACCCCAAGCGGGCGAGTGCTGGCCGATGCCGATAAATCAGGAGCGCGGAGGAAATTTATCGGATCACGACTTCTGGCGGTGCAGTTCGCGAGCATCTGGCAGCTTCAGCTTTTGGCTTAAGCTGCGAATGTAGCGTAGCATGCCGTGCCTGGTTAACCATCAAAGCATTTCCTTGATAACGAACGCGGGTTTCCCATGAAGGCGGAGATAAACGCGCGCAAGGTATTCACCGATAATCCCGAGAACGCAAAGCTGGACGCCTGAAAACAAGAGGATCACTGAGGCAAGAAAAGTGAAACCTGGCACCCGACTTCCTTGCAAAAAATATGATGCCATCACAAAGACAAACAGGCAAACACCCATACATGTTATCAGAAATCCCAGCCAAACGGCCAACTGTAGGGGAACAACAGAGAGGCCCGTGACCATGTTCACTGTATGAGCCAGGAGTTTCGCCCACGAATAATTCGATTTTCCAGTCACGCGCGGGCTATGCGCGACGGACACGGTAGTGATTTTCTGGGCAGTCCAATCCAGCAAAGCGTCAATAAAGACTAAAGGCGGTTCGCTTCGCGGGTAATAACGCATCAAGTCCCTACGAAAAGCTCTGAACGATGTAATCGAACGCGCGAGAGGAGCATTCATGGTGTGCTGAACGAGCCACTTAGTAACACGGGATGCCTGATTTCTAATTAGGCCGTGTTGTTCCTTGTTCCTGGCGCCGTAAACAAGATCGAATCCTTCATCGATCTTACTCAGTAGCTTGGGAATCTCAGTTGGGGGCGTTTGAAAGTCGTCGTCCAATGTAACGACGATGTCGTAACGCGCGGTGAAAATGCCTGCGAGCAGGGCACTATGTTGCCCGTAGTTCCTCATCAGATTGATACCACGCACCTCCGGATTCGAAGAATTGATATGCTGAATGGTATCCCAAGTAGCGTCAGGGCTGCCATCGTTGACGAAAAGAATTTCAAATGTTCGATTTTCCCGTCGAAGAATTTCCAAAATGCTCCTCGCCAGCAACTCCAGCCCCTGCGCGTTGCCAAACGTTGGAACAACAATAGAAACGCTGTCCGTCACTGGATTTGTCATAGGCGCGTGGCAGAGAGCGCATATTGTGCCCCAAAGGGAAATTTCCGAAACATTGGCGTTTCCAAGCGGCGTATGATGTCGCTTTTGAAAGGTAGGAACAAAAGGTAATCTGTGTTTATCTCGCCGAAACCAAATTGCCGAACCCACGTTGCCGCCTGAAAAGCCGAGACGAGCACGGCATCCTCATCAAATGCACAACGGGAGACCGCCAGTCGTGTTAATGGATTCCACGGGTTGTGCTCGTACACGAGAAGAAGTCCTCTTGGGACAAGGACGCGAGAAAGCTCGGCTAGAAAGGTCGTCCACTGGTTGAGTGGAACATGATGCCATACACAAATTGTGAACACGACGTCGAAAGAACCGTTGGCGAATGGTAGCTTGCCATCAGCCGAACAGTAATAGGCTACTTCGGGATTTCTGACGCGCGCTACATCCAGAGATTTGCTTGAAATATCCACACCGACTAGATGGGGCAGCTGAGCTTTTAGAAGCTGATCAACCAAACCCACACCGCAACCCACATCGAGGATACGCAGCCGGGCAAGATCCTTGAATTTCTCTCCAAGCCTTCCCAATAGGTGAACCGCTTTGACTTGAAGGAAAAGATTAGTCGGAAGGCGCGCAAAGCGGGTGGCAGCCTCTACTTCGTGCTCATATGTTTCAGCAACGTTATCAAAATCCATTTTTAACGTGGAACTCAGGAATTACAGACTTGCTCGGTGCTGGGATTTCAATGGATTTGCCTGCATTGCTGGCAAACATCGGATTCTCAAATTCTGCTGCAAAGCATAAGAAACACAACGAAATAATATTAAATAATATACCAACTCCCTCCTTATTTGATCTTCTCCGCAACACATCGAGTCCAACTCCGATTGCGCCTTCGAAATTCCAGTGCGGAGCAATCGATTCTACGGTCGCTGGGTGTCGTTCAGACCATTCGCAGCCGTTGCTGGTTTTGAAGTGACCGGACGATGTGCGATGGCTTGAGCATCGTTCAGCAAATCAAAATAGTCTTTACACACGTTGCCTATTCCGCTTAATAGCACAAATTAATCCGATGCGCATAGCCGTGACGGGAGGACGTGGCCGCCTGGCTCCCTTTGTAATAGATTATTTCTGTGCAACTGGTTGGGAGGTGGTTTCGTTTTCGCGATCGACCGGAGATGACTTTCGACAAGTCTCGATTCTCGCCGAACCCCGCACGGTTGCGGATTTCGATGCCATTCTGCACCTGGCTTGGAGTACGGTTCCATTGACTTCCGAGGCAACGCCGGGTTTGGAAGAAGCGACCGATTTGCCCCTGTTGCAGGATATGCTGGATGCGTGTGAAGCCGTCCCACGACCTCCACATCTTGTTTTCTTTTCGACAGGGGCAGTGTACGGAAATACGATCGCTCCCGCCACCGAACAAACCCCCTGCAACCCTCTTAGCCGGTACGCACGCGCGAAACTGATGGCGGAGGAGATCATCCGGACGGCGTGCGTTCGTCATCGCGGTCTGCGGTGCAGTATCTTGCGAGTATCGAATGTTTTCGGCTCGACCAACAGCTCGGCAAGGCCTCAGGGGATTATTCCTCTTATTTGTCGAGCGATTCGTGATGGAACGCTGATGACTATCTGGGGAAACGGAGAAAATACGAAGGATTATCTTTTCCTCACCGACTTTCTCAACGCGGTGCAAGCCATTGTAGCATTCAGTCTTACGGGAATCTTCAATGTGGCATCCGAGCAGTCGCTGTCCATAAACAATATTGTATCAATCGTTGAATTTTTTACTGGAAAAAAATTGCGACTCGCCCACCGGCCTGCCTATTCCTGGGATGTTGTGGAGAGCTATATTTCCGCTCGAAAGCTTCGCACAGCGACAGGATGGCGCCCACAACATGATCTCGCCGAAGCCGTCCGGGAGTTGATAGAAGCGGAGCTGAGCCTACCTGAACGGAGCCGTTCTGCGGAGAGGTGTGCTGCCTCGACTCGCGAGGACGCCGTACTTCTCCATCGTCCGAAGATATCTTTTGAGGACGACAAAACTGAAAGTCCATGAAGCGTCCCAATCGGTCGCATGATGTCAAATTCCGCACATCGGTCAGGGAGTTGGACGTTCCACAGAATGCAGTTCCACGAACCGCCCGACGGGCGTGTCGATCATCCGGCCCGGTCTGAAATCGCTGCGCAGCGCGGCATCGTAGACCCGTGCGCTTTTGTTGCTGGTCAAGGTTGCTAGCGAGTTCACGAAATCTCGGTCAGTCTGCGTCCACAATGCGGCAGCTACCACTCGCTTTCCGCTAGCCAATGCGTTCTCGATCTGTTGCTTCGTTAGCTCCGCCGCGGCCTCCGGTGAAATACCGGAGTTGTTCGTGAATGCACTCGCTAGGGAAATATTTCTCGCTAAATATTCGCTCGGGTTACCATCAAATATCTCTACAAAAACCCACGTGTTCCAGCCCTCGAAGCCCTGCGAAACCACGATCGTGCTGGCAGGAGGGAACAACTCCTTGAGCTTTCGGACCGCCTCGACCGACCTGCTGTCATAACCCTGGCTTGCATACATCGCCTCAATATTGACGATACCGTTAACGACAAACACCACCATCGGCGCGATAAACGCCAGTCGGCGCCGCACTCCAGTCCTTGTTAGGCTAAGTTTGCGCATGAGAAGCGAGAGTCCGATCACGGTGACGAACATGGGCTCGAGTTGCGATTGCGGATCCTGCGGCTGCGAGTAGAGGTGCTCAAGTTCTCCCATTACGAACACCGCGACGCCGTATGCCGCAATCACCCTCAGTTCGGTGGCGCAGCCTCGGGCCAGTGTCACGACGCATGCTCCGAGTGTAATCGTCAGATAGATCCACGAGATGGTCATCTTCGTAAGAGGATGTTTAAAAAGTCCTGGCAGATCAAGACCCACGGCGCGGACCAGGGTTCGCCCCAGCTGTTTGGAAGCTGGAATGGGGAAAGAAGTCGGTGAAATATGAGAGAATCGGGACTTTTCAAACACCCTCTTAGGAGCTTCCACCACCAGTTCCTGGAGAGAGAGAGAGCGCCCGCAATGAGCTCGTCGATTCTCACGGCGTATGATTTTTGCGCGTTAGGATGGGACTAGCAGGGCAACGTCGCGGTGCAATGCAACCAATGTTTGGTCGAATGTTGCAAGCTTACCCTTGCGGCGGCGGGCCAATTCCGCTAACCACGCGTCAGTCACCTGAGAGGGCCCCTGCAGCAGTTGATGAGGAACTTCAAGGTAAGAAAATTTGTCCACCCAGAACTCGTGCCTGGGATGTTCACTGATTTCCCGAAGGGCTTCCCAAGCCGCGCCTACTGAACCGTCCAGAGCAAACCGCATGTGGACGCGCAGCAACGTTCCTTGTGTAACCGGACAGGTTGCGAAGCGATCATGACGAAGCCTGCTGAACCAGCGTTGGGCCGCATCGTGGTGGACGTGTGTATCGATGCGCAGGGCAACGAGGAGATTGCCATCCAGTAGCCAGGTCATCAATCGCGTCCGAATGCTCGTTCGTCATCCGCTGCATCGATCTGTTCGACATCGCGTGACGTGATCAACCGTTTGCCGGCTGACGTGGGGAATCTCGAATGCGCTCTCTTCCGACGCGCATCATTTGGGATTAGCGATCGAGTTTGCACTGCTCGACGCACCAACCGATTGATCGCCTCAGCGATTGAGATGCGTTCGCTGTCGGCCAAGGCCAGCGCCACGGTATAAACATCTTCGTCCAAACGCACGGTCAGTCGCATCTGAGCACCATAGCACCACGGTGACAAAATCAATGTCCCAGGTTACAAGTTGCCGGTCGCAGGTCACGGGTGGCAATATGGCTCGCGCTGCGCAGACCCACAGAATCTGATTGCTCAGTGCGTCATGTATGACTAGAGATCGCCAGGTTCGTTTTCGAACTGTGAAACTTTTTCCGAAAAGGGCAAATCGCAGATCTCCCAACCAAAATCAGGATTTGTGGCCGAAACACGCGATAAGCGCGTCATCGAACATTCCGAATTGCGAGTTCGTCCGGCTTCGTTCAGAGACTGGTGATGCCTAAAGCTTTTGTCACCGGAGCCGCCGGATTCATCGGGAGTAACCTGTGTGATCGCCTCTTGCGGGAAAAGTGGGGGGTCATCGGATGGGACAATTTTTCCACGGGTCACCCTGAATTTATCGAAACGGCAAAAGGAGATCCCCGATTTCGCCTGGTTATAGGAGAGAACCTCGATCTGGAACACCTAACCAAAGCCATGGCCAGCTCCGATGTAGTTTTCCATCTCGCTGCCAACGCGGATGTGCGATTCGGTCTTGAGCATCCGCGGAAGGATCTGGAACAGAACACGATTGCCACTTTCAATGTCCTGGAGGCGATGCGCGGTAATGGGATTAAGAAGATAGCGTTTGCGTCCACCGGCTCAGTTTATGGGGAGGCGGCAGTGATTCCAACTCCCGAGGATGCTCCGTTCCCGATTCAAACCTCTCTTTACGCAGCATCGAAGGTGGCAGGTGAGTCATTGATCCAGGCTTATTGCGAAGGATTTGGTTTTGAGGGCTACATCTTTCGTTTTGTGTCGATTCTGGGGGAGCGATACACCCATGGACATGTATTCGATTTCTATCGGCAAATCTTGCAGAACCCTACGCGTCTTCGGGTGTTGGGCGATGGTAACCAACGGAAATCATATCTGTACGTGCAGGATTGCCTTTCCGCGATCCTTCATGTGATGGACCAGGAGACGGCCCGCTCGGCGAAACATCATTGTGAGATCTACAATCTTGGCGCCGACGAATATTGTACGGTGAAAGACTCTATTTCCTGGATCTGCGGGAAGCTCAAAGTGAGTCCGGCCCTGGAGTTTACTGGCGGAGACCGGGGTTGGATCGGCGATAATCCTTTCATTTTTCTGGATACAACCAAGGTACGGAGGATCGGTTGGCGTAATGAGCTCACGATTCGCCAATCCGTAGAACGAACCGTCGATTGGTTGGCGCAGAACAAATGGGTCTTCCGGAAGCGGACTTAACGTTAACACACAGAGGTAACAGAGACGGATTTGAACAGGAGGCCACGAAGGGCACAAAATACAGAGGGGCAAGCAAATGGATCACGGTAGACCGAGCTAAGTCATCTATCGTTTTTTTGTGTTCCTTGCGTCCGGCGGGCAACGCTTTTCGCGCAGCGAAATGCAGGCGGGTCTTTTTGCGGCTATTCTCTGAGAGCTAATGAATATTGTTGTGCTTGGTCTTTGGCACCTCGGCTGCGTAACGGCTGCTGCTACCGCAAGGTTCGAATCGGTCGTCGGCCTCGATTTCGATCCGGTCGTAGTCGCGCAGCTACGGAATGGGATACCACCATTATTTGAGCCGGGCTTGGCGGATTTAATCAACCAGGGGCTTCGCAGCGGGCATCTTGCCTTCTCCGATGATCCAGCGCTGGCCTGTCGAAAAGCAGATCTGCTCTGGGTTTGCTACGACACTCCAGTGGACGACAACGATATGGCAGATTTAGCCCCAGTGATGAACGGTATTGAGCGTTGCGTTTCTCATCTTCGGCCTGGGACGCTCATCTTGATTTCCTCGCAAATTCCGGCTGGAACCACCCGCGCTCTGGAAGCCCGCTTCCCCGATCATCGATTCGCCTATTCACCGGAAAATCTGCGTTTGGGTAAGGCTTTATCCATTTTCGCTAATGCTGACCGTATCATTCTCGGTGTGCGAACGGAGGCGGATGCGAACGAGCTCGAGCCACTCCTCACCCATTTTACTTCGAACCTGATTGTCGTTCGGACTGAGTCGGCCGAGATGATCAAACATGCCATCAATTCGTTCCTCGCCAATTCGATTGCGTTCATGAACGAAATTTCCCGGGTCTGCGAGCACGTTGGCGCCGATGCCAAGGAAGTGGAGCGCGGTCTCAAATCGGAGTCACGAATCGGTCCGGGCGCATATCTCTCGCCCGGCGGACCGTTTGCCGGCGGAACACTGGCGCGCGATGTCGTCGCGCTGACGAAAATCGCGCAAGAGAAAGGTGAGCCGCTCGTTCTAGTCCCCGCTATCAAACGAAGCAACGATCAGCACAAACTTTGGGCGGTCCAAAAACTTCGAGAAGAACTAGGGGAGCTGTCCGGCAGAAGCGTGGCAATCTTAGGGCTCACCTACAAACCAGGAACTGACACACTTCGGCGGAGCCTGGCAATTGAGTTATGCCGAGAGCTTGTCAAGGAAGGTGCAAACGTACGAGCCTACGATCCCATCGTCGCTTCGGTTCCCGCTGACCTGGCAGTTATCGCGCTCTCGCGCAATTTGGAAGAGACGGTTGCGGGTGCCGACGCCGCAGTGGTCTGCACTGAATGGCCGCAGATCCGGGAAGCTGATTGGGATGAAATCCTCGCCAAGACCAAGAATCTCATTTTCATCGATGCGAATGGCTTTCTGGCGAACGTTGTCGGTAACCGCGACGGAGTGATTTACCGGCAAGTGGGTCACGCAAGGACGCTCCGGTAAAAAAACTCACGCAAAGACGCAAAGACGCAAAGAAAATGCAAGATACGGAAAGCGGTGTTGGAACTGCAGTATAGAGAAAGTAACTAAGAGTTTACTCGCCGCGACTCTACACACGCCATGAGAATTGACGCGCCCATTTAAGAGCCTGTTTCAAAATAAATGAATTAAAACAAACTGTTCTCTCGGAAAAAGCAGCAGAATTGTCCGGCATAGCCGGAGAATTCTGCTGCCACAGCCTGCATCGCTCAAAAATCTCTACGGATTTGTGAGCGATGCAGGCTTTGTTATTGATGGCGAATTCTGATGCTCTATCATCAGATGCATGAGAACCACGCTTGACATCGATGATGATGTTTTGCAGGCCGCCAAGGAGCTGGCACGACGGGATCGCAAGACTGCCGGCCGGGTACTGTCTGAACTTGCTCGACGCGGTATGGTGAAAGATACTTTGTCAGCAAAGCCTGCTGCTAAGGAGGTCTTTCTGGGGTTTCGTCCTTTCACTCACCGAGGTGCGATCGTTACCAATGAGACGATCGACCGGCTCCGGGAGGAGGACAGCAATTGAAGCGGGCACTTCTCGATATCAATGTTTTGATTGCGTTGCTTGATCTTGACCATGCCCATTTCTCGGTGATCTGACATCTCCCACTTTGGCCTGCCGTGAAATGAAGTTACAGAATCTTGTCACCATTGTTACCGGAGCAAGCCAGGGGCTGGGGCGGGCGATTGCCGAAGAATTTGTCAAAGAGGGCGCACATATCGCAATTTGCGCACGCGATGGTGCGCTGCTGGAGACGGTGAAGAATCGGTTAGAAGAGCTGGCTGGTTCCGGCCAACGTATCTTGACGTCCGCCGGCGATGTTACTTCACCGGAACAGATGCGTGAATTGTTTCGTCGAACGGAGCAAGAGATCGGTCTGATCGATGTGCTGGTGAACAATGCGGGAGTGTATGGTCCGAAAGGTCCCAGTGAATCGGTTGACCTGGATGAATGGAGTCGGGCCCTGGAAATCAATTTGTTCGGAACCTTTATTCCTACTCGTTTCGCCATTGCTCAGATGAAAACGAAAGGCGGCGGCAAAATTATCAATTTATCCGGAGGCGGCGCCACCAATCCGTTGCCTCGACTGAGTGCTTATGCAGCAGCCAAGGCGGCGGTTGTGCGTCTGACCGAAACCCTCGCAGAAGAGTTGCGGGAATCTGCGATCATGGTCAACGCGGTTGCGCCGGGTCCCCTGAATACCCGGTTATTGGATGAAGTGCTGGAGGCCGGCCCCGAGCTGGTGGGGACCGAATTTTATGACAAGGCATTGAAACAACGGGAGACCGGCGGCGCACCTTTAGAGAAGGGAGCCGCACTTTGCGTGTACCTCGCATCCTCTGCCAGCGATGGTATCACCGGCAAACTGATCAGCGCGCTTTGGGATCCTTGGGAACGGCTACACGACTTTCGGGCCCAACTGGAGCGCAGCGATATCTACACCTTGCGACGAATCGTACCCGAAGATCGCGGGGAGAAGTTTTAGGAACAGTAGACGCACCTTCCAGGTGCGAACCGCCTTCTCTCGCACAGCGAAACCGAGGCGGAATATCGTAGCTCTCGCAGCTGGAAGCTGCGTCTACATTATCCGTTCTCGGCGATCGCGGCGCTGTCGGCGCTGGAATGAGACTGGTGCGATCTCTTGAAGACAACCATCTGCATCAGAAGAAAACCACTGAGCGTTGCGCATGGGATCGCGCAAAGCTTGGTAATCAAAATGTTCGAGGTAAAGGTCGAGAGACAAACATGGACGACACCGAGAGTGATCAACCAATTGCTGCCAACGACTACGGAATATTGGAGAAGTTGCCGCACATAGTCGCTGCGTTGGCACCGGAATACCCAAAATTTGTTGAGCAGAAAATGACACGTAACTCCGATAAAGTAGGCGATCGTTACCGCGAGCAGAGGCGGCAAAAAATGGCTGAACGCGAACAACATTGAAAAGTCGATCAGCGCCACGCTGCCTCCGACGGTACAAAAACGAATAAATCGTAAAAGTCTTTCTTGATTCAACACGGCCGAAATTCCCAAAAAGTTCGTATCCAGTAACAGGGAACCCGAAATTTTGCAATTGTTGTTTACTGTTCTTGACTCGTTCGTTCGATCACGCCTGATTCGCTGTGCTAATGGCCGAGAGTGAATCAATCGCTGCGCTCATCATGACAGTTCGGGGACAAAAAGTCTTGCTCGATAGTGACCTCGCCGCTCTTTATGGTGTCACCACTAAGCGATTCAACGAACAGGTTAAACGCAACCGAGATCGCTTCCCTGAGGATTTTATGTTTCAGTTGGCACAAAAAGAGTTCGATGCTTTGAGGTCGCAAAATGCGACCTCAAATGAGAAGGCCCGTGGGGGTCGTCGCTATCTCCCATGGGTCTTTACCGAGCACGGGGCGCTGATGGCGGCAAACATTCTCAACAGCCCTCGAGCGGTCCAAACCAGCATCTCTGTTGTCAGAGCTTTTCTGCGGCTGCGCACCATGGCGCTATCGGTCGAAGAGCTTTCAAGGAAAGTTGCTGCTTTGGAGCGCAAATATGATGAACGATTCCGCATCGTATTCGATGTCGTTCGTCAGTTGTTAGAGCCTCCAAATGAATCTCCGAAGCGACGGATCGGCTTTGATCAGTGACCGCAGGACCAGTCTCCTTTTTACTTGATTCGGTGAAGATCTCGGTCGCAGATACAGGGTAAGCTATGCAGCACCAGCCTGTCTTTGCCATCGTTGGATGCGGCCTTATCGGTTCCAGACGCGCTGCTACCGTTGCAAAAGGCTCATTGAAACTCGTATGTGATCTTGACTTCGAGAAAGCGCAGGCCCTGGCAAAATTCTACGATGCACGCGCAGTCAGTCGACCCGAGGAGATTATCGCCGATCCCGAGATTGATGCGGTGATAGTTTCTGCTCCGAACGCGGCGCTGGCACCTGTCACGCTAGCAGCCGTGCGTGCCGATAAACATGTGCTAGTGGAAAAGCCTGGCGCGATCGCGCTAGAGCAATTGGCAGAGATTGAATCGGTGGCTGCGGCTACCGGCTCACTCGTGCGTATCGGGTATAATCATCGATTTCACCCGGCATTTCTTAAGGTCCGAGAGCTGGTGGCGACTGAAGCACTCGGTGAAATCATGTTTCTTCGCGCTCGCTATGGTCACGGTGGTCGCGTCGGTTACGAGCGTGAATGGCGTGCTGATCCGAAGCTCAGCGGAGGAGGAGAGCTGATCGATCAAGGGGTTCATTTAATTGATTTAGCTGGCATGTTTCTGGGCGAATTCACGCAGATCGATGGCCACGCCGTCACCGCCTTCTGGAATATGCCGGTTGATGATAACGCGTTCTTGAGCCTGCGAACTGCTCAGGGAAAAACGGCTTGGTTGCATGTAAGTTGTACCGAGTGGAAAAACCTCTTTTCTTTCGAGATTTATTTTCGGCAGGCCAAACTGCATGTAGAAGGCCTCGGTGGAAGCTATGGCCTGGAGCGATTAACCTATTACCAGATGCTGCCTGAGATGGGTCCACCGGACAGGATTATTTATGAGTTTCCGCGCGGAGACGATTCCTGGGCGATTGAACTGAATGAATTTATCGAAGATATCCGGCTTGGGCGTACCCCATCTCCAGGTCTGGCCGAAGGAAAACGGACGTTGGAAATTGTCGAGCAGATTTACCAGAAGAGTGGCTACCGGTAGCGTTTGGCGCGAAGGAGAAGATAAACTCACGCAAAGACGCAAAGGCGCAAAGAAACGAAAATGCAGAATAGGATTTGGAATTCAAGAGTCAGGAGAAGGCGGCTGCGAGATTCCGCCTCATTCTCCTTTGCGCCTTTGCGTCTTTGCGTGAGTTTCTGCTCTCCTTTGCGCCCAACGCCAACCCGCAACCCGCAACTCTTAACCCGCAACCCGCAACTCCTGTGATCATCACCCGCTCACCGTTGCGTATCTCTCTTGGAGGAGGAGGGACCGACCTCCCGTCCTACTATGAAGAGCACTCCGGGTTCCTCATCGCCGCAGCGATCGACAAGTATGTCTACATCACCTTGCATCGGACGTTCGTGGATGAGCTGATCGTCAAATATTCGAAGCTCGAACGGGTCAGGAGCGTGGACGAAATCGAGCACCCACTTATCCGGGAAGCTCTGCAGCTCGTGGGGGTAGAGGCACCTTATCTGGAAATCACATCAATGGCCGACATTCCGGCCGGCACCGGACTGGGTTCGTCAGGAAGTTTCACGACGGCCCTGCTCAAGGCGTTGCACGCCTGGAGGATGAACCTGGTGCACCCGGCGCAGTTAGCTGAACAGGCTTGCGAGATCGAGATCGATCGTCTTGGTGAACCAATCGGCAAACAGGATCAATACATTGCCGCGTACGGCGGTATCACCTGTTTCAAATTCATGCCAGACGGACGGGTGGATGCTTGGCCGCTTAAAGTGTCCGAGGAGACATTGTACAATCTCGAAGACAATTTGCTCCTGTTCTTCACCGGCTACTCGCGTTCTGCGTCTTCGATTCTAAACGAACAAAAAACCAAGACGCTTGCTGCTGACAAAGCCATGGTCGAAAACCTGCATTTTGTGAAAGACCTTGGTAGGCAAAGCCAGCGAGCTTTGGAGGATGGCGACCTCAAGGAGTTTGCTCGCCTGATGGATATTCATTGGCAACGTAAAAAGGAACGGGCCGTCAATATGTCGAATTCACAGATCAACGAGTGGTATGATCAAGCGATGGCAAATGGGGCTCTCGGCGGGAAATTGATCGGCGCCGGCGGTGGGGGTTTTCTCATGTTCTACTGTGAAGATAAAGCGCGGTTACGGCATGCTATGCGCGAGAAAGGACTGACGGAGGTTCGTTTTCGTTTTGATTTTGAAGGTACGAAAATCGTCGCTCAATCCTAGGAACGCCGTGATCGCTAATCGGTAATCGGTAATCGGTAATCGGTAATCGGTAATCGGTAATCGGTAATCGGTAATCGGTAATCGGTAATCGGTAATCGGTAATCGGTAATCGGTAATCGGTAATCAGTAATCAGTAATCAGT
>Ga0209647_1002813_pt1 | contig 13899 bp, 12 predicted proteins | sample GraSoi_2013_60cm_FD_185827 | JGI IMG/M metagenome (GOLD analysis project Ga0209647, IMG submission 185827) | Grasslands soil microbial communities from the Angelo Coastal Reserve, California, USA - Sample 9_17_2013_60cm (SPAdes) (version 2) | ecosystem: Environmental > Terrestrial > Soil >... | reverse complement strand
ATGCACGCGCTCCAGCTCGGGCACGAGCCGCGCCGCCTCACGCAGCCAACTTTCCGGAAGCTCACCCAACCGGCGAGCGCCGTCCTCGCTCGCGAGCGCGGAATGTAGGAGGGCGGCGACCGGGGCGTAAGCCAGACCTGACTCTCCAGGGTAGCACCGCGCCGCCAAGCTCGCGGCGCCGCGCTCGTGCGCGCGCGCTACAAACTCCTCGGCAAGACGCGTCTTGCCGATGCCTGCCTCCCCTTCGAGCGCTACCACCATTCCGTCGGCGCGCATGCCGTCGAAGGCGCTCATGAGCACCTCCCACTCGGCGGCGCGCCCGACGAGCGGATAGGACCTGCTCGGAGTTGAGGGTGTGCCCGCCGCGAACCTGGATTCGGACGCTGACTCTGTGGCGGCGGTCGCAGGGGAGGCAGCCGGAGCGGTCCGCCGGGCTCGCGTGGCCGTCGCGGTCGCTCGTGCGGGCGGCGCGGGAGCGCGATTCTCCTTGATCGCTTCGTAGAGACGCACGGTCACGTCGAGTGGCGCGACCCCCAGCTCCTGATCGAGCGCCTGGACGCACTCACGATACTGCCGCAAGGCGGCCGCGCGCTGGCCAGACCAGGCGTACAGGCGCATCAGGTAGCGGTGCGCCGGCTCGTGGAGGCGATCGAGCGCCAGCCACCGGCGCGCCGTATCGATCGCCGTGTCGAAGCGACCCTCTGCACTGTAGCCGCGGGTGAGGCGCGCGAGCGCGCTCGCCACCTCGCGCCGGTAGGCCTCGCGCTGGAAGAATTGCCAGTCGTCGAAGGCTGGGCTGTCGCGCAGGCTGAAGCCGGCCATGAAATCATCGCGGTACAGCGCGACGGCGGCAGCGAGCGGCGCCAGGCACGCCGCGCAGACGTCATGCGAGGTGTGCTCATGCGTCTGACTCTCGGCCAGACGGCGATGGAACTCATCCACATCGAGACGCAGCTCCGCGCTCGCCCGCATGCCGATGGTCTCACGCTCGATGGTAAGACAGTCGCTGCCTAGCGCCTTGTGGAGCGACGAGAGGGTGCGCCGCAAGGTCGCCCGCGCGTGCGTCTGGTCGTATTCCGGCCAGAACAACGTCGCGAGCGTATCGCGGCGGTGAGGTTGTTTCGTGACGGCGAGATAGGCCAGCAGCGCGATTGCCTTGCGCGTGTCTACACTGATGGGTGAACCTCCACGCTCGATGACAGGTGAGCCGAGCAGCAAGAACGTGAGGTCAGACATGTGCGGGCACTTTCTCAAAATCGGTTTCGACAGTTGCGCACGATGGATGTCGAGCGGCACGGGGGACGAAGTGACGACATGCGAGTAGCCGCATAATACACTTTTCGATGCGCTACGCACAGTCCTGCACAGTCTACCGTTTGACACGTGTTTCCGGGGAGGTCTTCGATTTGAGGCCGACTTCCCTGCATGCCTCGCGGTGCACGAAGCTCCCGACGATTGGCTGCCCACCCCTGGCGGCACCGGGTGCGACGCCACGCACCCCTCACACCGGCGCCTGGCAGGCGATTTCCGTTCTCCCCGCCAAGTTCCTTCACATGAACGAATCTCAATGGTTCATTCACGTGGCGTCCAACCGGCCCACGTATCCTCTTTCATGTCAGGGTGGCGCGCTCGCACGCCAGACCGGCTGAATTCGAGCGCCGGGCCGGTGCGTTGGCCTGCGCTCAGGAGATCGATGCGGCCTCTCCACCGAGTACACTCGCGAGGAGGCCACCCATTCTACGGACACTGTCCGGGAGGTTACAGGAAACGGGCCAGAAAGCCCCGGTTTTTAGCCGGGGGATGAATGGCCGTTCCGACGTGCAGGCACTGTTGAAGAAGGATAATAAGAACGACCTGGAGTACCAACACGAGCAACAGAGTGTACACCTTGTCATGTACCACATCTTCTGGTGTCCCAATCATCTGGTGTCCCAAGCGGCGTCGGAGAGTGCTTGTCGGGCCAGTATATGACCGTCTGAAGCAGATCATTCACGAGGTGGCACATGAACACGATTGGCAGATCATCCCGTTGGCGATCCAGCCCGAACATGTCCACTTGTTCATCCGGGCCAATCCGTACACGCTGCCTTCGGACATTCCCCGGCTCATCAAGGGGCGCAGCGCGCACGATTTGCGGCAAGAGTTCCCGCACCTGCGCAAGTTCCCGCATCTGCGCAAGCTCCCGTCGCTATGGACGCGCTCGTTCTGTCTCAGCACTGCCGGCAATGTGAGCCAGGAGATCATTCAGAAGTACATCGAACGGCAATCCAAGACATGAGGCAACCGTGAGGCAACCGTGAGCGAGTTGAAAACGACGGTACAGGTGCGGCTCTACCCAACGCCGGAACAAGCCGCCATCCTGCGGGCACACTGCCAGGAGTACATCAGCACCGTCAACGTGTTGGTGGCTGCCCTGGATAGTGACGTGCTGCCCGATGGAGGGAAGGGCACCAGTACCAAGGATTTCACCGCCGCCTTGCCCAGTGCCGTGACGAATCAGGCGTTTCGGGACGCCCGCTCTGTCTGGAAGCGGTCTTGTGCGTTGGGCGTGATTCCCCTCCTGCACAAGCCCATCTGCCAGTGGAACAATCAGAACTGGCGCATGGAAGACGAGAGGCTTGTGCTGCCCGTCGCCCAGGACGGCAAGGTTCGGCAGATCAGCGTAGGGTGTGCTTGTGTGGCGCTGGACGGGACGCCGGGGCTGCTGCGTATCAAACGCAAGCGAGGCAAGTGGATGGCTGAGGTGGCGTACACGCTGCCAGAACCGGAACACACGACGGGCGTGGCCAGCATGGGCGTCGACCTGGGCATCAAGGTGCCTGCCGTCGTGCATATCATTGGCAAGGGCCATCGTTTCTTTGGCAATGGACGCCAGCAGCGCGCCAAGCGCCGCCAGTTCTACGCGCGCCGGAAAGACCTACAGAAAGCCAAGAAAGTCCGCGCCGTCCGTAAGAGTCAGGGCAAAGAGGCTCGCTGGATGCGCGACACCAACCATCAACTCTCGCATCAGATCGTCTCTCATGCCCAGCAGCAGGGCGTGGGCATCATCCGCATGGAGCAACTGGCTGGCATCCGCCAGCGCACGGCACGCAAAAGCCGTGGGGCGAAGGCCCGCAAAAACAACCGTATGATTGCCACCTGGACGTTCCATCAACTCGCCACCTTCATCGCCTACAAAGCAGCGCGGGCAGGCATCGCCGTGGCATGGGTAGACCCGGCCCATACTAGCCAGCAATGTCCGGCCTGCTTCCGACTCAACACGGCAGATGACCGCCACTATGTCTGTGCGGACGGTGGATGGACAGGGCACCGGGACGCGGTAGGAGCAATCAACATCAGTCGAAGGACTGGCCTGCATGGTCAGAGTGCAGGTGCCACCGTAGCATCAGGCTCGGACGGTGGACGGGCTGCCTGAGACAGCCCTGGGGCTTCGGCCCTGAACTGTGAAGCGTTGATCCCGAAGGCGAAAGCAACTGAAGGGGAGCTGATCAGAACCTCCCGCATTTATGCGGGGGAGTCTCAGTACCATGTTCACTTTGGTTCGCTCCAGCCGCCGCGACGACATCGTTGCCGCGGAGGATCGCGTTGTGCTCGCCGATGGCAATGTGGTCGTCGTGCCACGGTCGAATCTCGCTGCCGCTTAGGCCCTGCTGGCAGCGCAACGCGCGGCGGTGCGCCGCGTCGCCCAGTAGAGTGCCGCCGAGCGCCGGCAGCAGGAGGCCCTGGCATCCTAGCCCGGATGTGCCGGTGGCGCACGCGGCGCGCAAACCCAACGGCACTGGCGGCGCGAGCGGTCAAGGCGATGCTGGCCACGACACCCGCAGCGCGCATGCCTCCGCCACGCTCACTATCGGCACTTGTCGCCAGCCGGGATAAGTGAGTGACATGACTCATCGGAGGGCGTGTGGCCGATCGATATGAGGAGAGCGCCATCGCGAGGCGCAAGCACCCGCATGCGCCGCATGTGCCGTAGGCCCGTGATAGACTGGACGTCGAGATCACACGGCGCGCTGCAAGGCTGTTGAGGCGGACCGCGCATTCGCCAATCGGCGCGCCGTGCCACCGGAGACACAACAGATGAGAGTGCTCCTCGTTGAGGATGAGCTCAGTCTCGCCCGCACGTATCAACGCCATCTTGAGCGGGCGAGCCACCGTGTCGAGGTATGCACCAACGCCGAGGACGCCTACGACCGCCTCCAATCCGGCCCAGAAGATTTCGAGGTGCTCGTCCTCGACGTCATGCTGCCCGGCATGTCTGGCGTCGAGCTCACTCGCCGGCTGCGCCACGAGGGCTTCGCGGTGCCGATCCTCATGCTGACGGCGCTGGGGCAGCATGAGGACGTGGTGGCCGGGTTGGACGCCGGGGCGGATGACTACCTGCCCAAGCCCTTCCCGGTCGACGTCCTGTTCGCCCGCTTGCGGGCGCTTGGCCGCCGACCTCACGGATTCGATCCCGTGGCGAACGCGACCAAGATTCACGTCGGTCAGCTGGTGATCGACGAGCTACAACACGCAGTCTATCGCGCCGACCAGGAGATCGCCCTCACCCCACGCGAGTTCACCTTGCTCGTCTACCTGGCGCGCAACGCGAATCGCGTGCTCACCCGCGAGCAGCTCAGCCTCCACATCTGGCCGGAAGGCACTGAAGCGGCGAGCAATGTCCTCGACACCTACATTCACCACCTGCGCGACAAGCTGGAAGAACCCGGCGCCCAGTTGATCCAGACCGTTCGCGGTGTCGGGTATGCGCTGCGCGCTCCCACGGCGGGCGCTCCTTCCAGCGGCAGCGGTGGCGGGCAGACCGGTGGACGACCATGAGCTCGCATCTGGGGTATGAGCCGACCACCGAGCGCCGGCCGAGCGAAGGGCCGGCGGAAACGCGCGCCGCGGCCACGTTTCCGTTGCGGCGATACCTCGCGCGCGCCGGCGGCCGGTTTCGCCGATGGGCGGGTGGGCCAGCCGATCATGCCGGCGCTCCCTTTGCTGCCACACGCAACCGGCTCATCGCGACGAATGTGCTGGTCGTCGCCGTCGTGCTGGCCCTGCTGAGCGTCGTCATCTACATTTTTGGCGTGCATGCCGCCCAGCAAGAAACCGTCGCGCAGCTCAAGTACTATGCCGCGGCGGGCGCGCACACCGCAGCCGAAAACGACGGCCACCCGCCTGGCGGAGACTCCGGTCCACGGCGGCAGCTCGTGGCCTACTCGCCCAGCACCCCAGACATCTTCTCGGTGGTGCTCGCTCCTGACGGCACCGTCCAGTTCGACTCCGATCAGATCGTGCCGCTCGGCGTCCCCGTGGTCGCGGCGGCCAAGCCAATCCTGGAGGGCCAGCAAACCGAGGCGACTCCCGTCGTTCATGCCGACGGACATGACTTTCAGCTCTACCTGACGCGCGTGTCTCAGAACGATCATCTGCAGTGGGTCGTGGCGGCAGGGATCTCGCTGGACGTGCAGAATCAAGAGCTCAGTGACCTGGTGCGCACGTTGCTGATCGTCTACGCCGTCGTGTTGGTGCTGACATTCCTCATGAGTATGTTCTTGACCGAGCGCGGGCTCGGCCCCGCACGCCTCGCCTTCACGCGCCAGCGCCAGTTCGCCACGGCCGCCTCACACGAGCTTAGGACTCCGCTCGCCGTGATTCGCTCCGAGGCGGAGCTCGCAAGTGGCTTGATCGGCGACAGCCTGGAGGCGCTGCGTGGCAAGCACGTCAACGCTGCGCAGCTGACAGCCTCTCTGGAAGAGGCGCTGGGTGAATCGCGCGCCGTCACCTCCGAGGTGGATTTCATGACGCGCATGGTCCAAGACCTTCTGGTGTTGGGGCGCGACGCCTCCGACGAATTGGCGCACGATTGGACTATCGTGGACCTGCGCAGCATAGTCGAGAATGTCGCTGGCAAGGCCCGCCCACTAGCGGAGAGCGCGGGCCTGACCTTCGACGTATCGGCAGCCAGGGATGCCGGCGCACAGCCGGTCTGGGTGCGCGGAGACGCCGGGCTGCTGCGCCAGTTGATGTACGGGCTGCTTGAGAACGCGGTGCGCTACACGCCGTCTGGCGGGACCATCCGCGTCGTCGTGCGTGGAGAAAGCCACGCGCATCTCCTGGGCGACCGCCGCCGGCACGCCGAGGTGAGCATTGGCGACACGGGCGTCGGCATCGCGCCCGAACATCTGGCAAACATCTTCGAGCCATTCTATCGGGCGGCCTCCTCCTCGCTCGCTCTCCACGGCGAGCAGGGCGGCACCGGTCTCGGGCTGGCGCTGACCCAGTGGATCGTCCGCGCGCACGGAGGCAGCATCCGTGTACACAGCCAGGTCGGGCAGGGCACGACGTTCACCGTCGAGCTACCGCTGGCGAGTGGAGATTTGATACCCATCGAGCTTGTAAAGCCGAAAAACGCGGCTGCTTCAGCCAACAGCAAATCTGACCGCTGAGTTCGTTGCTGCCTTGTGCTGCCAGCAATCCCCCTCTATGGATCGCCAGCCAGCCTGGTGATCCACGTGCCTTGTCTGTTGAAAGGGCGCGCTTGACGGTAATTTCCCATGGCGCGTCGGACCGGCTGTCGCCGCAGAGCGAGTACGGCTGATAAAGGGTGGCGCCGCCCGCCCCTGCGTTTGAGAAGGCCAGGGTGATGAATTGGCCCGGGAGGTACGCCGCGGGCGCCCGCGGCGTAGGCGCTGCTCACGGCTACGGCGCCTTCAGACTCACGGGTAGCAGCCGGGCATCTACAGAATCTTGAGGAAATCCTGACGCTCTGGGCATCAATATTTACTTTTCCCTGAGCACGGACAGCCTATATTCAACGCCGGGAGTGCACAGCGTTGGCTTCACCTGCCAGGCAAGGCCGCACGCGACCTCATGCCGGCGGGAAACGTCGTTACATCTGGAGCGCATTGGCTAGCTGCGCAAGCCCACGCAAAGAGTCTGGCTGGAGCAATGGAGATTGAAGAGGCGTCAGGACGAGAAGGTGCAGGGCGGCGCGCCGTCGCCGCTCGCGCCGAAACAATCAGATACGCCCATACCCCCTGCGAGCGACGCGCCATCGCCTACGGATCATCCTAAGTCAGTGGCTGCAGGTGCGGCGTCCCGTGCGGCACGCGAGATCATCTTACGCTCGCCGTCCGGTGAGCCCTATCTGCGCACCACCCTGCCCCCGACGCGGAAGACACAGCGGGCGCAGCCGCCAGCGGCCGGCAAGCTCAACGGCGATGTGCACCAGGAGTCGCAGCCGCCAGTTGCAGGAGCCGCCTTCCCAACAGGTGCCCCCTTCGCCAACTGGTCGGAGGCGGTCATTTTGCCCGGACGCGAGCAGCACGTGATCATGCCCGGCGGAGGCGTCGGCAGCACGTACGTGCGCCGGCGACTGCCTACCACGCGCGAGGCCGGCGCTTTCCTGCCTCGCGGCGAGCAGGCGCTCGAAGCCACCGAGCAGACATTACTATCTCGCACCGGGGTCGGAAGAGCCTACGGGCGAATGCGCCGAGTGCTGCTTGGCCGCCGCCTGACGACGGCGGAACAGGTACACGAGCGGCTAACCAAAGTCAAGGCGCTGGCGGTGCTCTCCTCCGACGCGATCTCGTCCGTGGCCTACGCTACTGAAGCCTCGCTCGGCGTGCTGATCGCCGCGGGCACGGCGGCCCTCACACGCAACCTGCCAATCACTGGCTGCATCGTGCTGCTGATGATCATCGTGGGCGTCTCCTACCGCCAGACTATTCATGCCTATCCGAGCGGCGGCGGGTCATACATTGTCGCGCGCGACAACCTGGGCGACCTGCCCGGCTTGATCGCCGCGGCAGCGCTGCTCATCGACTACGTGCTCACGGTGTCGGTCAGCGTCTCCTCCGGTGTCGACGCGATGGTCTCAGCCATCCCGGCGCTCAACGGCCTCTCGGTTGGGCTTGGCGTGCTCTTCATCGCCATCATCATGGTGGTCAATCTGCGCGGCATCCGTGAGTCCGGCACCATCTTCGCCGCGCCAACCTACGTGTTCATCAGCGCCTTCGCCATCATGATTCTGACGGGCATCATCCATGCGCTGCTTTCGCCCGGTGGCCTCTTCGGCGCCGTCGCGCCGCACCAGACGGCGGCCGCGCTCGGCTGGGCGCCGCAGCGGTTGGGCATCCTGTTGGTGTTGACGGCCTTCGCCTCCGGCTGCGTCGCCATGACCGGCACCGAGGCCATCTCGAACGCCGTGCCGGTCTTCAAGCCGCCCGAGTCCAAGAACGCCTCGCGCACTCTGGTGTGGATGGTGACCATTCTGGCGGTCTTCTATTTGGGCACAACCTATCTCGCCTGGCGCTTCGGCATCGAGCCGTACCCGAATCAGAAGCCGACGCTGGACTCGCAGATCGCGTCGATGCTGTTCGTCGGTCCGTTCGCCTGGTTCTACTATGTCATTCAGCTCGCAACGCTGCTGATCCTGGTGCTGGCCGCCAATACCAGCTTCGCCGATTTTCCGCGTCTCTCTTCGATCCTGGCGCGTGACGGCTTCCTGCCACATCAATTCGTCTTTCGCGGCGACCGGCTCGCCTTCAGCACAGGCATCATCATTCTGGCCGCGCTCTCGTCGGTACTGCTCGTGATCTTTCACGGCAACACGGATGCGCTGATCAACTTGTATGCGCTGGGCGTCTTTACGGCGTTCACACTCTCGCAGAGCGGGATGGTCGTGCGGTGGTATCGCCTACGCGAGCGGGCGGGCCTGGGGTGGCGGCGGTCGCTGGGCATCAATCTAGTCGGCGCCACGGCAACAGGCATCGTCGCCGTGATCATCGCCATTGCCAAGTTCGACCGCGGCGCCTGGATCGTCGTGCTGCTGGTTCCGCTCATCGTGCTGGTCTTCCGCGGCGTCTCCCGGCACTATGCCTTCGTGCGCCGCCACACTGAGGCACTCACACCGCTCCAAGCGCAGGATCTCCATCACGTGCTCGTCGTGCCGGTGGCGCAGCTGACGCGCCCCGCGCGCCAGGCGCTGGCATACGCGCGCTCGATGGCGCAGCCCACGATCGCCGTACACATTGCCACCGACGAGCAGGAAGAGGCCGCGTTTCGCGCCGGGTGGGATGCCTGGTGCGACTCGCAACAGTCGGCGCTGGAGCAAGCGGCCGAGGCGGCACGGACGCAGCTGGAGACCGCAGAGCAACGGATGCAGTATGCGCGCCTGCGGCTTCTGCTCAAGCAGCGACCTCAACTGGTGGTAATTCAGTCGCCATACCGCGCGCTCGTACAGCCGTTAATCGCCTTCATCGATGCGCTACGTGACGCCAATCCTCAGCGTACTGTAAGCGTGCTCCTGCCGGAGTTCGTGCCGGCGCGCTGGTGGGAGGCTTTGCTGCACAATCAATCGGCCCTGCGGCTTAAGTTCGCGCTCTACTCTGATCCCGGCGTAGCGGTGCTGAACGTGCCATATCATCTGCCGCGCTAGTGGCGACACGAGCTGCCCATCCTCACTCCGTGCGGCAGTCTGCACAGCGGCCGAAGAGCTCGAGCCGGTGCCCCTCCAGCGCGAAGTGCGTGCTGCGCTCGACGGCGGAGAGCGACTCCGGCGCGAGGCACATGTCAATCTCAACGACGCGGTGGCACTTGGTGCAGGTCAGATGGTGATGGTGCGCGCCGCCGCAGGCGCGGAACCGGTGCCGCCCATCGGCGAAGCTTACCCGGTCGAGCACACCCAGCTCCACCAGCACCTCAACGGCGCGGAACACGGTGGCGCGGCCGAGCTGTGTATCGCTCTCCAGCAGGTCCTGCCAGAGCTCGTCCGTCGAGAAGTCCTCGCCCTGCGCCGCCAGCTCGGCGAGCCGGTGCGCGATGACACGGCGTGGGCGCGTGTTGCGCAACCCACGCGCCGCAAATGCGCTCTCGATTGCCTGCGTAGTCAGCGATGTTGACGTTGAGCGGACCGTACTCCACCTGCCTTCGCGGTGTTTGCGCGCTCGCGCGCGCTGGCTGCGCGCGTGCGAGATACTCAGCACTCTGAGTGTACCATGATCGGCGCAGGCAGGCGCTGGCAAGGACGTGCACACCGCCCCTATGTGTTGAGACAGTGTATCATTGACAAGGCGACGATCACTCTGTTATAGTCGGAGTGGCTCCTGAGACAGTGTATCATAAAGTTGAGCAGTCGGGTCAGGTCTCGTAGGTACCCGGTGTGCGAGCAAGGGGAGTTTCATGCGAGCGCTTCTGGCGCGGTTGAGGGGGAAGGCAGTGTTGATTCCGGGCAATGGGTCCAGCGCGCGGCGCAGTTGGGCATGGATGGCGCTAGTCCTTCCAGTCCTCCTCCTTGTCACGCAGCTTGCCGCGTGCGGCGGCTCCAGTATCCCAGCCGCATCAGGAGGCGGCACGATCAGCGTGGTCGCCGCGGAGAACTTCTGGGGCAGCATCGCCGCCCAGGTCGGCGGCAACCGCGTGCACGTAAGCAACATCATTACGAGTCCCGATACAGATCCCCACTCCTACGAGCCAACGAGCGGCGACGCGCGCGCCTTCGCCGTCGCGCAGTACGCCATTGTCGACGGCGCCGGCTACGACGCGTGGGCACAGAAGGCGCTCGACACTAATCCAGGCAGCGGTCGCAAGGAGCTCGATGTGGGCAAGCTCGCCGGGCGCAAGGAAGGCGACAACCCGCATATGTGGTACAGTCCAGCAATCGTGACGCAGGTCGCGAACCAGATCACAGCCGATCTCAAGGGCATCGACGCCGCAGACGCTACGTATTTCGACCAACAGAATGCCGCCTTTAAGACGCAGGCGCTCAAGGGGTACTCCGATCTCATCGCCGCCATCAAGGCAAAGTATGCGGGCACGCCCGTCGGCGCCACCGAGAGTATCTTCGAAGACCTCGCGCCGACGCTCGGCCTGAACCTGGTGACGCCGCCCAGCCTCATGAAGGCGATTGCCGAGGGATCAGACTTGACGGCGGAAGACAAGGCAACCATGGGCAGCCAGATCACGGGCAAGCAGATCAAGGTGCTGGTCTTCAATTCGCAGAACACCACCAGCGACGTCAACGGTTTCGTCAGCCAGGCGCGAGCGGGTGGCATCCCGATCGTCGCCATCACGGAGACGCTGTCGCCGGCCGGCGCCTCGTTCCAGGCGTGGCAAGTGGCGCAGCTGCAAGCGCTGCAATCGGCGCTGGCGCAGGCTACCGGCAAGTAGGCGCGGTGGGGCGTGGTCGCGGATGTGCTGGAGACGCGAGCATAGGCGCGTCGAGCCGGCGACTGCGGCCCCGCCACACACTGGAGTAGTCAACGAATGTCGAGTTCTTCCCTAGATGTCAATACAGCGACGGCGCGAGGCCGCGAGCCTGCGCGTGAGTCCTCGCTGCCGCCCGCGGGTGCCGCAGAGGTGGTGCGCCTCGAACATGCCGCGGTGCGCGTGGGCGCGCGGACCATCTGGCACGATGTCTCGTTGGACGTTCGCGCTGGCGAGTTCGTGGCCGTGCTGGGGCCGAATGGATCCGGTAAGTCGACACTCCTCAAGGCGCTGCTGGGCCTCCTGCCGCTGAGCGAGGGGGGGGCAAGCGTCCTGGGCCGACCCGTCCACCGGGGCAATCGAGCGGTGGGCTACCTCCCTCAGCGGCGCGTCTTCGACGCGGACGTGCGCATCCGCGGGCGCGACCTCGTGCGGCTGGGGCTCGACGGGGCGCGTTGGGGGGTGCCGGTCCCGCTGCTGCGGACGCTACTGGGGCATGGCGACGCCGTGCGCGAGGAGCGGCGCCGCGTCGATGAAGTGATCGCGATTGTGGGCGCATCCGACTACGCGAATCGCCCCATCGGCGAGATTTCCGGCGGCGAACAGCAGCGCCTGCTCATTGCGCAAGCGCTCGTCACCCGCCCGCGCCTGCTGTTGCTCGACGAGCCGCTCGAAGGGCTGGATTTGCCCAGCCAGCAAATCGTCTCGAACATCATCCGCCGTGTCAGCAAGGAGGAAGGCATCACGACCCTCCTGGTGGCTCATGATGTCAATCCACTGCTGCCATACCTGGACGAGGTGATCTATGTCGCGCGCGGCCGAGTGCTGATCGGCACACCGCAGGAGGTCATCACGACCGAGACACTATCACGTGTCTACGGTCCACGGGTCGAGGTGCTGCACACCAGCGACGGGCGTGTGCTCGTCGTTGGCCCGGAGGAGGAAGGGGTCTCGTACCATGCTTGACTCCGGCTTCTCCTGGAACCTCGTGGCAGATGCGCAGGACATGCTGCGATTTCCCTTCATGCAGCATGCGCTGCTCGCGGGTCTGGTCGGGTATTTCATGGTGCTGCGCGGCGAAAGCTTTGCCGGCCATACGCTTGCCAACGTCGGCTTCGCCGGGGCGGCTGGCGCCGTGCTGGTGGGGGTCGCTCCCGTCGCGGGGCTACTGGTCACGGGCGTGGTGGCGGCGCTAGGTATCGCGGCGTTGGGTGGGCGCGGGGCCGGCGACGCACAAAGCGGTGGCCGCACAGACATCGCAATTGGCACCCTGCTAGCGCTCGCCCTTGGGTTGGGGCTGCTCTTCGAGCGGCTCGCCTCTGTCCAGGCCGGTGGAGTCTATGCCGTCCTCTTCGGCCTGGTGCTCGCGGTGACGAACCAGGACATCGTGACAATTGCCGCCACCGCGGCGGTGACGCTGGCCGTGCTCACCTTGATCGGCCGCCCACTGCTCTTCGCCTCCTCACGTACGTCTTCCTCATCGTTCTGGCGTTCGCGGTGGCCGAGGCGGTACAAGTGGTGGGCGTGCTGCTCATCTTCGCGCTGCTCGTCACCCCGGCGGCGACGGCGCTACAGCTGACGGCGCGCCCGGCACGGGCACTGGCGCTCTCGGCGGCGCTTGCCGTCGTCGTCACGTGGCTGGGCCTGGCCGTCGCCTATTACACGCCGTATCCCGCCGGCTTTTTCATCACGACATTTGCGTTCGCGGCGTACCTGCTGGCGCGCGCCTGGCGTCTGCTCGCGCGCCGCGGCGTGCGGCCAGCGCGCCGGCGACCGTCGTGGCACACAGCCGGCGAGACGGCCCGGCAGGGAGTTACACCAGCGTGATGCAACCGATCCTTGCCGTCCCCAAATCACTGGCGATTGCCGCGACGCTCCCCCCGTTCACGTGGAATCTTGTCGGGGATGTCCAGGCGATGCTGCGCTACGACTTCATGCGCAACACCTTCCTCTGCGGCACCACGGTGGCGGTGGTCGCGGGCCTGGTGGGCTACTTCGTGCTCCTGCGGCGTCTCGCCTTCGCCGGTGATGCCCTCTCGCACTTCGCCTTCACGGGAGCGCTGGGCGCGGTACTCGTGGACCTCAGCCCACTGGCCGGCGCCTTCGGCCTGACGGTGCTCGTCGCGCTGGTGATCGGCGGGCTGGGCGAGCGTGCCCGCGCTGCTGGCCTGGACGCTTGGCCTCGGCGTGCTCTTGCTTTCCATCTATACCACGACCGCCAGCGCCGCCAACAGCGCGCTTGGGGTCAAGGTGCTGTTCGGCTCGATTCTTGGCATCCAGGCGCAACAAGCCCTGTTCGCCGCTGCGGTCGCGGCTGCGGTCGTCGTCGTGCTGCTGCTGATCGCGCGCCCGCTGCTGTTCGTCTCGCTCGACCCAGACGTGGCGGCGGCGCGCGGCCTGCCGGTGCGGCTGCTCGGCGCCGCCTTCATGGTGCTGCTGGCCGTCACCGTGGCCGAGGCAACCCAGGTGGTGGGCGCCCTGCTGATCTTCGCGTTGCTGATCACACCCGCGGCCATCGCGCAGCGCGTGAGCGTGCGCCCATACCGTGCGATGCTGCTCGCGGCCATGCTGGCGCTCGCCATCACCTGGATTGGGCTGACGCTGGCGTTCTATATCTCCTACCCTGTCAGCTTCCTCATCAGCGCCCTCGCCTTCCTCGCTTACATCGCTGTCATACTGTGGCAGCGTGCAGCGTCGTGGCGGCTT
>Ga0209647_1002812_pt1 | contig 13900 bp, 7 predicted proteins | sample GraSoi_2013_60cm_FD_185827 | JGI IMG/M metagenome (GOLD analysis project Ga0209647, IMG submission 185827) | Grasslands soil microbial communities from the Angelo Coastal Reserve, California, USA - Sample 9_17_2013_60cm (SPAdes) (version 2) | ecosystem: Environmental > Terrestrial > Soil >... | reverse complement strand
GTCGGGACGAAGAGGAATTATGAGGGGATGTCAGAATAGATGCTTGGTGAGACAGATGTGTACACATAGGGAACGAGAAAAGATGGTATACGAACCGAGCCGCTGGCTCAAAGAAAGAGATGCTTATTGGAACGCTATTCAGATTGTGCATCCAGGAGAGACATTTCCACTGTTTCACCTGGCAAGAAGTGGCACGACCATCCGCTATGCTGATGATGGGTCGTTCGGGGCCATCGCATCACGCATCCGGCTTCAAATTGGACATTTTGACCCTCTGAATATCTCTATTGCAACTGCTCCGTATGCTCTGCAAAGAGCGGCGGTGATTACTCCCTTTGATCGCAACCAGGGATACCCTCTTGATCAAGTGGACCTCCGCCTGCGCAATAGGTACGAGAAAGTCGCGAGCATGAACCGTGAACTGGCTAAAATTGTAGAAGGCATGGGCCTCGTCGTGTTTGTCGCCTTTGAGGACTTGCCATTGTATAGCATGATGCGCTCTCTCCAGGAGAATGGCTCATCCCTCCTCTCCCCGGAAATAATTTCCCTGCTTGAGCACGTGTTCCTAACGCTGACCTTCCCTGGCGGCTCATCTTTTTCGGCGAGGGCATTATACAACAGCAACCGGCTTTTTCTACTGTTTCGTACATTTTTCCCCACCGATACCGGACCCTTGCCTGTTGGAGACCCCGTAGCAACAGAACTGGGTCCCTTGAGCATAGAAGAGGGTTTTCGGGTTCTTCTCCCTTTTGATCTAGAACAGGTGCAAACAATACGCGCGAAATTTCTCCTGCTTCCCAGCCTGGATGACTACAGGGCTTCTCAAACGTCGCTCTGATTGGCAGCAAGCCCCCCACCCCAGATTAGTAAAGAGCGTGGTGCCGGTTGGGCGCGGGAGCGCCCAATTGGCAACACGCTCTTTTCCTCTTTTTTGGGGCGGGGAGGGGAAGAGGAAAAAGACGTTTGCGAAGTCCTGGGATGACTGAGTGCAGGCTCGACAAGATATCCTCAAGCCATGTATAATCAAGCGTGTAAAAAAGCTGCCGCACATGATGAAAGGCAGCATCATCATATCTTGCTAGGAGGGGTGTGATGCAGCAACCTGCTCTCACCGATTTTCGTGCTCGTTACGGACCGTGGGCGCTGGTGGCCGGGGCTTCCGCCGGTCTTGGAGCCGAATTTGCTACTCAACTCGCGGCTAAAGGGCTTAATCTCGTCTTGATAGCGCGGCGTAAGGAATTGCTGGACAAGCTCGGCGTTCAACTCGTGAACGATTATGCGATCGAGGTGCGGGCATTGCACCTCGATCTGGGGTGCGAGGATATCGACTCCGTGGTTACGGAAGCCACAAGCGATATTGATCTCGGCCTTCTGGTGTATAATGCCGCCATCTCCATAATTGGCCCATTTTTTGAGGCGACGCTTGAAGACCATTTGAACGAGATCGCTGTCAATTGTCGTGCCCCATTAACGCTGGCGTATCTGCTGGGTCAGCGCATGCTCAAGCGCGGACGTGGTGGGATCATACTGATGTCTTCTCTGGGTGCTTCTCAAGGCTCTGCGCTGATCGTCAACTACACGGCTACCAAGGCCTATAACCGGTTACTCGCCGAGGGACTCTGGGAAGAACTGCGCAAGCAAGGCATCGATGTGCTGACTAGTTCCCCCAGCGCGGTGAGTACTCCTGGCTATCTGGCCAGTGCACCTCGTCATTCCGGTCGCCTATCGGCCTCGACGATGACGCCTCGCGCAGTAGTCGCAGAGACACTTGCTGCGCTGGGTAAACAGCCTGTAGTGATTCCTGGTTGGACAAACCGCCTGGCGAACGTTTTGATGCAGCGGTTCTTATCCCACAAGGCCGCTATCAAGTTAATGGGCAGGGTGATGCGAAGTATGTATCAACGGTAGAGTTGTTTCTATTATCTTCTTCGCTTCTTCTTAGGTCTATCCAGTTTAGTAAAATTGGGCGCTTGCATAGCTTTAGCCAGGGTGAGTACCTGGCGCGCCAACTGGACATCCGGCGATTCTGGATCAATGCGCTCTGCCTTTTCGATGAAAATTTCTGCTGGGCGGTAGTCCTCATTTCTAAGGTAAATCGATGCCAGGGCCACATACAAAGTGGCTGAGTCGGGGTTGTCCTCGATAGCCTCCTCGATCAACTCAATAGCTTTCGAACCCTGTTGATTCCCTATGTACATTTCGCTGAGCGCAATGTAGTAGTTTTCGTTATCTGGTTCTAACTCGACGGCACGTTTATAGTTAGCCTCGGCCTCCGCAAAATTTCCGAGCTTGTTATGGGCCTCTGCTATGTCAAACCAGGCTTCCGCGGAGCTTGGATCATGTTCTGCAACATGCTGGTAGTGGCTCAGGGCCTCCTCATATTGCTCGCGTTCCATCGCGATCTCACCCAGGTGGAGTTCAATGTGAGCCTCGTCGGATGGTTCGGTGACCACGGTTTTGGCCTGGAGTAGGTGATCTTCTGCTTCGTCGAGACGCTCGTTCTCGTCTATGAGCAATTCTGCCAGGGAGATATGCGCCTCAAAACTGTTCTCAATAGCGAGTGACTCGCGCAGGGCTTCCGCAGCCAGTTCCTGGAAGCGCTCACCACGCTCATCATCTTCCTTCTCAAAGTACTGCTTGCTCAGTTCTATCTCAACCGCTGCGAGTTGTCTTAAAATCTCTGCGCGCTCCTCTGTAAAACGTCGTGCCAGCGGCTCCAGGTAGACCATGGCACGTTCATACTTATGGATGAGCACCAAACGACCGGCGGCTTCCAGATAGAGTGAGCGATCAAGCGGCAACTCCTTGATCAGCGCATCGGTATAATAGACGGTTGCCATTAAATGCCAGAGGATTGCACTTAAATCTAGCTGTGCCTCTTCTTCATCTATATCTGCTGGTGTGAATTCCTGCGTAGACTCTTGCAGGTACTTATCATGCTCCTGAACTCTCTTCTGCAGCTCTGCGACGGGTAAAGCCAGCGCATTTGCTCCTTCATCGGTCATACTTTGGATGCGCCACTCCTCTTGTTCCTGGATCAGAGTATAACTTGTCCAGAACCAGTGCCTGTCTGTTTCTTCGTAGATGGCGGTCGCCTGGGGGAATTCTGGAAGTGTCTCGCTGAGGGGTGTCTGATCTAGCTCGATAGACCAGCCAACGTCAATCTCTTTACGAGTAGTCCCTTCTCTGGCACTAAATCGGTTGGGAAGCCAGAGCTTGGATTCCCGGGGTTCGCGTTCACGGATGAAGTCTGGTTCCAGGTCGCCTGGATCGGCTTCCTCTGCCCAGGTTTCGCGGCGTTCAATCCACTCCTCTCTTGAAAGGCCCTCGCGGAGAGCGCTATCACTAGAGAGGAGATCATAGGCGATATCATATTCGCCATTGATCCAGGACTCAACAAAGTTGATGACAACTGCCTGGGGCTCAAGGCCATGTAAATCGATACTCTCCTCGTTCTCTTCGTCAAGGTCAGCATCTTCTTCGTCAAGGTCGGGGGCCTCCAGAACCAATCGATTTACCAACGAGAGGTTATAGCGGTAGTCTTTGTGGGGGAGGGTACCATATTTTTTATTGATAGCCAGTGCATCCAGCAGTAAGCGACGCCCTTCAGCTAAGGAACACTCCTTGGTTTGAATATCGCCCATGCGTGTTGACATCTGCGTAATGAAATTCTCCAGGCCGCGCTTGCTTTCAATTCTAGTGAAGAAATCTTTGACTCCATCATGCCAAAATTCGAGCAAAAATCCGAGAACACGTATCTCATTAGTATCTTCACCTTGCTCAAAAGCAAGAACGAGTTGTACCTCACCAACATCGAGCGAGTCGGTCATAATACCTTTCCAGAAGTGCAGCGGGGTGTCCGTGACCTGAAGAGCAAAAGGCTGTTGAACGGGTGGACGCCAACGTGGGTATATTCGTGCCCCTTCGAGCTGTATCAGTGAGCGCCGTGCTTCCTTTCGGACGTCTTTTAGAGGGCTCAATTCGTTGATGGCAAGCAAAACATCTGCTGCATCGGTCTGATGTTCTTTTGATAATGCTTTGAGCAAAGCAACCTGGGCGCCTTCAGACATGTTGTTGATTTCAGTCAATGCCGATTCTGCCTGCTTTTGGTCCGTGCTCAGTCGCAAATTTTGCGCGACCTGGTGATAGTGCTCAAGTACTTGCTGCGCCTGTATGTTATCTTCCTGCGAAACAGGTACGGGTTTGTTTTTTTTCTTTGCCATAGCCAACCATCCCTTCTGACATCGTTCCGATTGTTTTACAAGGTGTATTTTACTCCTTCCGTGTGGACTATACAAGCATGTTTCACTATCCCTTCCAGGGTGGAACGCGGCCTTGTGCAGCAAGCATCGAATCATAGCCGGGTTGGGTAAATAGCGCATGCAATTGTCGTCGGCGCACACCCATGTTTCCCCCGTCATACAGCGGGAAAACGAGCGCATTCCGCAGCAGGCGCTCCAGCGGGGTCTTCTTCGTGTAACTTTCCACGCCGACGAGGCGCATGGCATCGTATACGACCTGCACAGCGAGTTCCGAGCAATAGACTTTGGTCATGATCGCCAGCTCTTCCCCGCGCCCGCCCGTTTGCTCAAGGTAATGGCAGGACTTCCAGGTCAGGTAGCGCGCCGCCTCAATCCGCATCTTGATATCGGCCAGCATGTAGCCAACGTTCTGGTGCTCAATGAGAGGCACTGGTCCAAGGCGCCGTTCGGATTTCGCAAAGTCAAGAGCGTATTCAAAGGCGGAGCGCATCACGCCGACACAGGCCGCCCCGATCAGCGCTGCTGTCCAGGAGAACGCGCCCGACACGATCTCGAGACCTTGACCCGGACGGCCGATGAGATAGTTGGTCGGTACCCGTACATCCTCAAAGTGGACTCGAGGTGTTATCACTCCACGATGCCCCAGCTTATCGTAGACATCGACGACCTGCACGCCAGCAGCGTTACCTGGCACCATCACCACCGCCAGCGATTCGCGTGCTCCCTTAGTCGGGTCGGTGCGGCATACGACCGAGTACAAATGCGCTCCCTTGCCATCCCATCCGGTACCATTGGTGGTGTAGTGTTTTTGCCCGGTGACGACCCATTCATCTCCATCGCGGCGGGCGAACGTCTGCACCCCCGCTGTAGTGTCGTTGGAGTCGAAGTTGGCACCGCCAGCTACCTCGGTAAACGCGAATGAAGCGAGCAACGCCCCGTCTTCGTCATCGACAAAAGGCTGGAGGAAGAGCTTACGCTGGGCAGCATCACCGAATTGAATGACAGGCTGCAGTCCCAGCCCACTGCCCAGCAGCGTGGTGGGGACATTGACATCCACGCGTGCTAATTCCTCGGCGGCAATGGCAAAATCCACGAGCCCGAAGCCGAGTCCGCCATCGGCCACGGGAATGAAGGACTTCGTGAAACCAGCCTTCGCCATCTCGCGGAAAGCTGCTCGCGTGGAATAAAACGCCTCGGCCGGATCAGCAATCGCATCGAGTTGTGCTGCAATGGGAGCCAATACTCCCTCTGCAAAGGCACGAGCATTTGACTGGAGTTGGAGTTGTTCTGAGCTGAGTGTGAAGTCAATAGCCATGGTTGGTTTCCTTTCAGGAGCCCGGCAACGACTTAGGGAACTCGGAGTGTCTGAAGGAGTACTTCGCAGCACTTTTTCAGACACTTTCCATATGCCGGACGTATTGCGAAGCTGTTAATTCAGTTAAGAGCTACTCGACTATAGCTACTTCCACCAGAGTATCGGAGAAAGTAGGGGCATTCCCCAGGTCAGCGAGGGTGGAAGAGTTTACCATATTGACCGTGCTGGCAGAACGACTCAGCTTACGCCAGTAGCCAAGTGGAGCTACTACCACTCCTGGCATCGTTCTTTCACTCACACGCGCCACTGCCTGGAATGACCCCCGGTCATTAAAGATATGGACAAGATGACCATCGGTGATCCCTCGCTTATTCGCATCTTCCGGATGGATGGTGAGATGTTGTTCACCGGCTACTCTTTGCTGAGCTGATAGATTCCCATAGCCGGAATTGAGAAACGCGTGCGACTTCGGAGAAAGCAGGTTGAGGGGGTAGTGCTTCGCTTTGGCAGGGTTTGTTTGTGGTGACTCACGCGGTGGAATGTAGTGTGGCACTGGGTCAACAGGCTCACCGGGCTGAAACTCGGTGGACCCCTGGCGGAATAACGGCAGGACAAAGTTACCTCCCGCTGCCATAGAAGCAACGAACTCGCACTTTCCTGAAGGTGTTGGAAAATTACCTTCAGCGTGGGGAGCATAGGTATCTGGCGTACCCAACTTCAAGCGAGCATAACCCTCTCGCCTTAAGAGTTCCATATCGATGCCTTGTAATGCCGGAGCTGTCCAATCCATTGCTTCCAGCGCTATCTGCTCGTCGGAATGCCTGAAGCATTCATCCTCGAGACCCATACTGGCAGCTAAGCGCCGGAATAACTCGGTGTTGGGGACTGCTTCACCTAACGGTGCGATAGCGGGTTGGTTGAGCGTGAGATACAGATGTCCCCACGAAAACATCAGATCAAACTGCTCAAGCTGGGTAGTAGCAGGGAGAACGATATCCGCAAAATCAGCCGTGTCGGTCAAAAATTGCTCACTCACAACGGTGAAAAGATCTTCACGTGATAACCCCTTGACCACTTTGTCCTGTTCAGGAACAACTACCACCGGGTTAGAGTTGTAGACGACTAGGGCTTTAATAGGAGGATCAAGGCCAAGTTCCCCGCTTAAAGCTGGCCCGAGTTTGAACTGATTGATAACGCGCGTTCCTGGCTTAATAAAATCCGGTCGCATCAGTGTCTCCCACTTCACCGGAAAAGCCCATATAGGCAGTTGCAAAATACCACCGCCCGGTCTGCGCCAGGCTCCTACTAGCGCTGGAAGACAGGTGAGTGCTCGCACACACTGGCCGCCACCAGTATGACGCTCGACGGCAACTCCAATGCGAATGACTGAAGGTTGGATCGTTGCATACTCACGAGCAAGTTTACGGATATCCTCTACAGGAACGCCTGTAATTTCGGAGACGCGCTCAGGAGTATAAGTGCTGGCGCGCTCTTTCAGCTCCTCGTAGCCAATCGTATATTTCTCGACGTAGTCTATATCGACGAGATTCTCGGCAATGATGACATGCATCATGCCAAGTGCCAGCGCGCCATCCGTGCCAGGCCGGATAGGGATATGCCAATCAGCACTTTGAGCGGTACGGTTGCGTACCGGGTCAATGACCACGACCTTTGCTCCTCGCTGCTGTGCTTCGGCGATAATAGGCCAGTGATGTAAGTTTGTGCTGATCGTATTGCAGGCCCAGAGGATAATGTACTTGGAATGAATGAAGCTTTCTGGCTCGGTGCCGGGCGTTGGGCCAACAGTCATGATGTACCCAACACAAGCTCCTGAGTCGCAATAGGTACGCTCGCTGATCGAAGCGCCCAGTTTATTGAAGAAAGCATCACCGGCATTGAGACCGTTCAGAATACCCTCTGTACCCAGGTAGCTGCACGGGAGGATCGCCTGCGGTCCATATTCGGCGACGATCTGCTTGAAGCGGCTGCTGATTTCTTGCAGGGCCGCCTCCCAGCTAATGCGCTCGAACTGTCTGCTTCCCTTTGGGCCGGTGCGCCGCAAGGGGTAGAGCAAGCGGTCGGGACTATAGACTCGGTCCGTGTAGTTGTTCACTTTCACGCAGAGTCCACCTCGTGTGAACGGATGATCGGGATTACCACGTACTTCGATGGCACGCCCATTTTCTACAGTAATGAGCATGGAGCAGGTATCTGGACAATCATGAGGACAGGCACCACGAACAATAATTCGTTCGACGGTAGTAGGGCTGGACATAGTGGACCTCCCTCTTGCTAAACCACTGTTGAGGATGGACAATTCGAACGTCTGAACTCTTTGCAAATGGCCAGGGACGGAAATATACTACTAAGAAACCGACTCTCTGAGTAAAGGTTACTCAACAGAACGTAGTAAGTCAATAGCGAAGTTTCCCTTTGAGTGCTTGCTGCCACGCGTGCACTGGGGGCACCTCTTCCAGTTCCGACTTCGTTGGGACATCGATGAATACGGGTTCATTGCTGGCCAGCGCATCGGTGATGGCAGGAATCAGTTGCTCTGGATTGGTGATTCGCACTCCGCGTATGCCAAATGCTTCAGCAATGCCAACGGCGTCCATTTTGTTGGTGAAATCGACGCCAAGATAGCGTTCGCCGTGGTACAACCGCTGCAACATTTTGATCCATCCAAAACTGCCGTTATTGAACAGGATGATGGTGATGGGCAGGCGCAGGCTGGCGATGGTCGCGAGCTCGGTCCCCGACATACCGAAAGAACCATCGCCCACCAGGCCAACGACGCGTTCTTGCGGTCTGGCGAAGGCGGCACCGACCGTGGCAGGCAAGGCATAGCCCAGGCCCCCATGGGCACGCGGAATGAGGATGGAACGCCCGGGACGCCTGGTGCGGAATTGGGCCGCCGTGAAAGGTGTCATCGTGCCCGGGTCGGCGACCAGCACCACGTCGCTGGGAGTATGTTGCCAGAGAGCATCGATCACGCGCTGGGGTGCGATCGGCATATCGTTGCAGGCTGATCGCTCAGCAACCTCAACCCAATAGGCCGCTGCGCGCTGTGCCAGTGTCTGCACAGACCACTGGCGCGATGGTGCGGTAATATTGCGGCTGCTCGCGATCCCCAATAGCGCAGCGAGGGACTCTTTCAGATCGCCACAAGCTGCGCTTGCCGTAGGCACATTGTTGCCCAACTCATTTGGATCGGTATCGATCTGAAGCACTTTGACGGACTGCCCGGGTGCCGGAATCGTGCCGTTCAGGGTAACAAGCGAATTGACTTTCGTGCCCAGATAAAAAATACAATCCGCCTCGGCCAGGAGTTGATTGGCGTATGGACGGCCTCCATTACCGCCGATAACACCGGCACTCCATGCATGCATTTCATTGATACTGCCCTTGCCGTTGATAGTCGTCGCGACGGGAATATGCAAGGTCTCAGCGATCCGCGTAATCTCGTCCCAGGCACCCGAAAGCACCGCTCCCCCTCCTGCAACGATCACCGGGCGTTGCGCCGCCAGCAATGCATCTAGCATCTCCTCGAGTGAGTCGCTGGGCGCTTGTGTGCGATAGGAGGGATAGAAGCGACATGCCGGCTCGGCATAGATCGCTGTAGACGATGCCTCTTCTATCAGCACGTCTTCTGGAAGGACGACATGGGCAGCACCTCCACGACCGCTGGTAGCTGCGCGGAACGCTCTGCGAACGATGTCGGGAAGCATCTGCGGTCGTTTCACCACGGCACTCCACTTCGTAGCGGCCTGCAAAAGGCGCTGCTGATCGATGGCTGTGAGCGTTCCCTTACCTTCATCAGTAATCGGCACATCGGATGTGAATACCACCATTGGCACCGAAGATCCGTTCGCTTCGGCCACTCCTGGTATCACGTAGGTTGCGCCGCCACCGCTTGGTGCCTCGGTAATGCCAGGTTTGTGCGCCAGGCGGGCGTAGGCATCGGCCATAAACGCCGCCGAGCGCTCATCTCGTGCCATGATGTGCGTAATCTCCCCTCGAGCGGCATAGAGTGCGTCGTAGAGCGGCATCGTGGTATCGCCTGGTACTCCAAAGATATGCTCAACTCTGTATTCCTTGAGCAGTTCGACCAGAACCTGAGCGGTATTCATCGTCTCTCCTCTATTGTTCATGTAGAAAAAGCTCTAACCAGGTTCCCTTCAGCTTGAAGGATGCGATATCGTCACTTCCTTGTAGTAAAAAGAAGCCCAGTCCGTCTCGATAAAACCTGGTTGAGGCTGCCAAATCAGCGACGCTGAGCGTAATATGGCTTATTCTTGCTTCCTGCTGGAATTGTATCATAGTGCGAGGCATGATCGAAATTACCAGGGAGTGTTTCTAATAGTTGCTGAAGAATCCTCTACCGCCCCCAACTCTCTGAGCGTCGCTTTTTGCGCTTCGGTCAAGCCCGTAATACCGGTGATGTTCATTCCCTCGTAGAGCCTGTTTCTCACCATGTTCACGCACTCGCCTGTCCGTACATTCCAGCAGATAATGGTTCTGTCCTCACTTGCGCTCATCACCATCCTCCCATCGGGGCTAAAGACCACTGCCCATATCCGCCCAGGATGACTGTGCAACGTGTTGAGGCACGCTCCGCTGCTCACTTCCCACACCCTCACTGTTCCGTCATGCCCCCCACTGGCAAGCGTGGCGCCATCAGGGCTGAAGGTGACCGACTCTACCCCCGTGTGCCCTTGCAGTATCTTGAGGCACTTGCCCGTGCTCACTTCCCACACCCGCACCGTCCGATCATCACTGCCGCTGGCAAGCACGGTACCATCAGGGCTGAAGGTGACCGACTCTACCGAACCCGTGTGCCCCTGCAGTATCTTGAGGCACTTGCCCGTGCTCACTTCCCACACCCGCACCGTCCGATCATCACTGCCGCTGGCAAGCACGGTACCATCGGGGCTGAAGGTGACCGACTCTACCGAACCCGTGTGCCCCTGCAGTATCTTGAGGCACTTGCCCGTGCTCACTTCCCACACCCGCACCGTCCGATCGTGATTGCCACTCGCCAGGAGTGTACCATCAGGATGAAAGGCAACGAATCCCATCCAGTTCGTGTGACCCCGCAGCGTCTGGAGGCACGTGCCCGTGCTCACCTCCCATGTCCTCACCGTCGTATCGTAGCTCCCACTGGCTATGCGCGAACCATCAGGGCTGAACGTCACCGACCGGACCCAATCCGTATGTCCTTGTAGCGTCTGGAGGCACTTGCCTGTGCTTACCTCCCACACCCGTACCGTCCGATCGTGACTGCCACTGGCGAGGAGGGTGCCATCGGGGCTGAAGGCGACTGATCCCACCCAGTTGGTGTGACCCCGCAGCGTCTGGAGGCACGTGCCCGTGCTCACCTCCCACAGCTTCACTGTCCGGTCGTGACTCCCTGTTGCGAAACGAGAGCGGTCGGGGCTGAAGGAGACCGACGTGCTCCAAATATCATGCCCCTGCAACGTGGCGAGGCATTGCCCTGTGCTCACCTCCCACAGCCTTACCGTTCCGTCGTCACTGCTACTGGCCAGGCGGGCACCATCGGGGCCAAAAGCCACGGACCAGACCCGGCCTGTATGGCCCTGCAACGTCGTGAGGCACTGCCCTGTGCTCACCTCCCATAGCTTGACTGTTCCGTCGTCACTGCTACTGGCCAGGCGGGCACCATCGGGGCTAAAAGCGACCGACCGTATCGAATCGGTGTGCCCTTGCAACGTGGTGAGGCACTGTCCTGTGTTCACCTCCCACAGCTTGACCATCCCGTCGTTGCTGCCACTGGCGAGGGCTGCACTTGCAGCACTGAAGGCCACGGACCAGACCCGGCCTGTATGGCCCTGCAACGTGGTGAGGCATTGCCCTGTGCTCACCTCCCACAGCCTTACCGTTCCGTCGTCACTGCTACTGGCCAGGCGCGCCCCATCGGGGCTAAAAGCCACGGACCAGACCTGGCCTGTATGGCCCTGCAACGTCGTGAGGCACTGCCCTGTGCCCACCTCCCATAGCTTGACCGTTCCGTCGTCACTGCTACTGGCCAGGCGGGCACCATCGGGGCTAAAAGCGACCGACCGGACCCAATCCATATGGCCTTGTAGCGTCGTGAGGCACTGTCCTGAACTCACCTCCCATATCCTCACTAACCGGTCTTCACCGCCGCTGGCCAGGCGAGCCCCATCAGGACGAAAGGCCACGGACCAGACCCAGCCGAGGTGACCACTGAGGGTCATGATGTGCTTCCAACGGGCCACCTGCCACACTCCTACCTCCCCATTCACACTCCCTACTGCTAAGAACTGGCCATCGGGGCTGAAGGCCACGCAGTAAATAGCACTGAACGTTTCGCTAAAGACGGACTGCTCAAAACCTGACGCACCAAAATTCGCCTCCTGCAGCTCTACTCCCGCCAAATAGGCTTGCCGGATGCGCAATTTGGAGAAATCGTACGCGCGTAACGTCCCTCTCAGTTGAGCGAGCAAGTTGATCACATTTCCACCACCATATCCCTGTTCCTCCCACGAGCGGCTTCTGACGGTGGCCAGGGCCTGCCTGAGCCGCTGCTCAATGACCTGCTCGCTTTTGAGCAGCGTGAGCAGCCTGGCGAGCACCGGTTTCAGTATGAGCTCGGCCTGCGCGTGCCGCACGTACTCTTTGGTCTGTGCCTTCATCAGACCATGGCTGAGCAACAGCTCCAGGTGGCCGGTCGTGATCTCCTGGGCCACCTGCTCCACCAGGCGCTCCGCCACATACTCCAGCACCACTGGATGCAGCGTAAACACCGCTCCTGCTTCCCCTCTTTCCAACAGGGAACGCCGCCTGAGCGCCCCGAGCGCCTCCAGGAGCTCCTTCCCCGGTACAGGGTAGATGCTCTCGGCGACCAGATCTCCGAGCGCAAGCGGTTCCCGTGCGAGGGCGAGCCAGAAGAGGATGGCTTTTTCGATGGCGGAGAGATGCTCAAACTGCTGGTCGAGTAAACCGCGCGTGTCCCCAAACAGGATGATTCCCTGGCTGAGGAACTCTGTGATATTGCCACCGAAGAGATCGCGAATCGTGGCAGCGACCAACTTCAGCGCCAGGGGATTCCCCACACAGCGATCAGCCAGGCTCCTATATTCCCCCTCGGTCCCAGCCAGATCGCTGTCCTTGAGAAGTTGTCGGCAAGCTTCCTGCTCTAAACCAGCCAATGCCATAGTCCGCACGGGCGCGTGGTTCCCTTCAAGCGGAGCCAATTCCCTGGGTTGCTCGCGACTGGTCAGCAGCAGGCAGCTGCGGTGAGCGGTCTGGCCTACCCGTTGGAAGAACGTGCCATACGCTTCATACCCGGCTCGATACGTCCCTGCGCGGGTGCGTTCTTGGAAGAGCGTTTCGACATTATCCAGCACCAGGAGGCAACGAGCGTTGCGCAGGTACGCAAGCAGGAGCGTCATGCGCTCACCCGTGCTCTCGGGAAGGTCAGTCGTGTGCTGCTCAGAGAGGAACGTGAGGTAGTCGGCCAACAAGCGCTCCAGCGGGGGGGCATTTTGCAGCGAGCGCCAGATCACCACATCGAAATGGCGCGCGATCTGTTGGGTCAGCTTGACCGAGAGCGCGGTCTTGCCATACCCACCTCGACTCAGCAGGGCGACCAGGCGGCAACGCTCATCGACAATCCACCGCTCTAATTCGACCAGTTCTCGCTCTCGTCCGTAAAACGCGCTGACGTCGATGGCCTCCCCCCAGTCCCTGCGCAGAGGTGGGGATGCGATCGCATCCTCCCTGCTCTCAAGGGCGATGGGCCGCTTTGCACTGCTTCGTTGTACAGGGACTGCATGCTCAACGTCTGGGCTTCGCGTGTCACTCAGTTGAACACTGCGCGTGCTCGTGGTGGCCTCAAGCCACTTGAACGGGGGGGCGTTCCACTCGTCAGGGAGAAAATCTGGACAATCCATCAGTTCCAGGAGTTCACGTGCTTCAGCTTGCCTGGTCATAGCCCCCCACTCGACCAACGTTTTGACGATCGCTTGTACCTCGCGGTGGGTCAAGCGTGCGTTTCGTGTCCCATGCAGTTTGTGGCTCAAGACAGAAGGGCTCAGGCCAAGCGCGTTGGCCAGCTCTTCCTGGGTCCTCTCGGTCAGAGGGCGGTAATAGCGTACTTTCTCGCGAAAGCGTTCCAGGTTCATCTTTGTTCACGACTTCCCACTCAGGGTACGACCCCACTAAGATAATGTTGGCGAATTCGACTTTCGTAGGGGCGTTCTATTTTTCTCAAGCGCCAAAGGTGGTTGATATTCCCCACCGAGAAGAGAAAAATGACCTTTTTTGTGGTATCTTTCCC
>Ga0209647_1002810_pt1 | contig 13904 bp, 8 predicted proteins | sample GraSoi_2013_60cm_FD_185827 | JGI IMG/M metagenome (GOLD analysis project Ga0209647, IMG submission 185827) | Grasslands soil microbial communities from the Angelo Coastal Reserve, California, USA - Sample 9_17_2013_60cm (SPAdes) (version 2) | ecosystem: Environmental > Terrestrial > Soil >... | reverse complement strand
CCCTCTTCATGAAGATGTGTTGAATAATCGTCAGTATACCACAGGGAGGCTCTCCGCCCTGGGCTTGTTCTCAGTCCTGACGCTTCCTCCCGGGGGAACTGTGATCTCTGTGAGCTTTACGAGATAGCTGGCGTGGGTTTGCCAGTTATCCAGCAATGGAGGGAGACCAGTGGCCATCAGGGCGGCGCCGGAGAGGACCGCTGGATATTCTTGAAGGGGAGAAGCCGTGGGCAGTGCGCGCAGAGGCTCGATGCGATACACGGCATTGGGCTTCAGATGACAGAGCCGTAGCGGAGGGTGTGAGCCGCCGAAAACCTGATCGCGCCAGAAGAAGAAGACCAGAGCCTGGTCGCGTGCCTGGGAGGTATATTGCACGGCGGCGAACTGGCCGTGGGTGGCGTGCGGCGAGAGCAGCCAGGACTGCTCGCCGTCCTGGACCAGGTGGCGAATCTGTTTGTAGATGGCGATCCAGCTCGCTGCTTCGTCCATTTCTTCGGCACTCCAGTGAATCAGGTTGCCACCAACCCCTAACGCGCCGAGCATCGCGACATGGAAGCGGAACGCGAGCGGGACCTGCCTGCGCCCGGCGTCGGTCACCCACGCCCCCATCACGCGTGCGGGCAAGGCTAGCGAGAAGCCCTCCTGGATCAACAGACGTGCCTCAGGATGGGTATTATCGCTGGTCCAGACCTGATCGGTTCGGCGCAGGATCGCGAGGTCAGCTCGTCCGCCACCGCTGGCGCAAGATTCGATACTGAGGGAGGGGTGATGCGCGCGTAGAGCGTCCATCAGTGCGTAGACTCCGTGGGTGTGGCGCACCCAGAGCTCGCGGGCCTCGCCGCCCTGAGCCAGATAGTCGGCCCAGCCAGGCTCACTGATTGGACGGTTCATATCCCACTTGAGATAGGCGATGGAATACTCGGTCAGCAAGCGATTGAGGGCCTCAAAGAGATAGTTGCGCACATCTTCCCGGCCCAGATTGAGCACCAACTGGTTGCGCGCCTCGCTGCGAGCCCGCGTGGGGAAAGCGTAGGCCCAATCGGGGTGGGCGCGATACAGCTCACTGTCGGGGTTGACCATCTCTGGTTCAACCCAGAGACCAAACGCCATCCCAAGGTCATGGACGCGTTCGATCAGCGGTCCCAGGCCACGGGGGAATTTCCTGGGATCGGGGCGCCAGTCTCCCAGGCCAGTAGTGTCCGATACGCGCCTCATAAACCAGCCATCATCGACTACAAACAGCTCCACACCCAGGCGCGCAGCCAACTCGGCGAGCTCGATCTGCCCTTGCTCGCTGACATCAAAGGTTGTCGCCTCCCAGGAATTGTAGAGCACCGGACGAGGCTGAAGCGCCTGGGACGTTGGCAGAACCGTCTCGCGCACATAGCGATGCAGGCGCTGACGCGCACCATTCAAACCGTCATCGGCAAAGCCCGCGACAAAATCCGGCGTCGTGAAGGTTTCTCCAGCGGCCAGTTGCCAGGCAAAATCGTGCTCCGAGATCCCACCGACCACCGTTGTTTTGCCTGTCACATCATAGTTCACACGGATCATCCAATTGCCGCTCCAGGCCAGCGAGGCAAAATAGACTTCGGGGGCAAGCTGGCCCGGCATGGGCTCGCTCTCGATAGCCAGCCAGGGCGCTGCATTCAGACTGGTAATCCCGCGGCGCGACTCAATCAACGCTGTTCCCGCGACCAGGGGCCGGCGCTGAATCTGCGACTCGCCGGCCCACTGGCCCGCCAGCGTTGTCAGCGTGCGCGAGGCAAAAGAGTGTGGCAGATGCCAGGCAGCAGAGAAGGCACGCTCCAGGCGAATTGGCTCGTCACCCTCGTTACGCCAGACTGCCGAGCGGATGATCAGATCGTTGGCGAGATCGAGTTGGTAGCGTAAGAGCAGTGTCAACGGATAATGCCGATCACGCAGATAGAGCGTCAGTCCGGACAGGCTGGCTTTGACCGGCAGCAATTCAGCACGCTCATAGCACAGATCCAGGTCGCGCACTCCATCGGCAAAGACCACCTGAGCCGCCAACTCGCCATAGCGCAAACCGCCAAAGCCGGGATACTCCTCCGCAATGCTGGTCAGCGCCGGATCGTGCGACGAATGCGTCAAAGCGAGACAGGGATCGGGCAGATCGGCCAAAGTAGCCAGGCGCGGCCCCCAGTGCAAATTGATGACCAGTCCTTCCTTGGTCACACCCAGCGCATAGGTGCTGTGTTCCGTCACCAGTGCCCAGAGGGAGCGGCTCTGGTCAGCAACAATACCCGGCTCCATCATGACCGAGGAGAGATCGTTCATAGTTATCCTTCTTTTACCTTCTCGTGAATTCAAAAACTAAAAAAAACGGTAGATATACACAAAAACAAGCTTAGAGCATATCATGAGAGAGAAGCTTCTGTTATCCCTTGATACCCGAACGAGCGACTCCTGCAACAATGTAACGCTGAAGAAAGAAGAAGAGAATCACCAGTGGGACAATGGCTACAGCCACGCCCATAAACAGTTCGGGGATATTAATCGTCTGCGCGGTAATAAAGGTCGAGAGCACTACTTGCACCGTCCACGAGGAGGGGTCCTGACCGATCACCAGAGGCCAGAGGAACGAATTCCAACTACTGATAAACGAAATCACTCCCAGCGCGACCAGAATCGGAACCGAGTTGGGCAGCAGCAAGCGCCAGTAGACGCCGAAGTAGCCCAGGCCGTCGACACGGCCAGCATCCTCCAGTTCTTGGGGAAAGTTCAGATAGAACTGGCGAAAGAGGAAGCAGGCAAAGCCGCTGAAAAGCTCAGGAACAATGATGCCCTGGAGCGTGCTGACCCAGCCCAGCCCGCTGACAATGAGATACTTGGGGACGAAAGTCACTGCCCCTGGCACCATCATGGTCAGAAGCACCAGGAAAAAGATCGGTTGGCTCCAGCGCGAAGGAATGCGGGCCAGGGCATAGCCGGCCATCGAAGCAAACATGAGTTGGCCTGCGGTTGTCAAGGTTGCGATAATCGCGGAATTAAGCAGGCCGGTGCCCATAGGGGCCATCAGATCGTTAAAGAGCGTATTCAGATTATCCCATTGTGGCTCTTTGGCCCACCAGTGCCAATCGAACGAGGTAACCTCCAGTTGGGTCATCAGCGCATTGCGCACAATGATATAAAATGGGATCAAAAAGAGCAACGCACACAAAGTCAAACCGATATATATAAAAGCAGTTTGAATGGGGTGTGAGCGGAGATGCTTGCGGGATCTCCGCTTAAGAGAGATTCCAGTAAATGTGGAATCTGGTTGTTTTGAGTGTACATTCATCATTTTCATTCTTTCTCAATCGTCCCGGCGGCCTATTCAAGTGAGCGACCGAAGCCAAAGAGGCGGCCCTGTAGCAGCGTAAAGAGTAGAATAATCGCCGTCAGGATAAACGAGCCAGCATCGCCGCGCCCAAAGTCCTGGTTGGTAAAGCCCACCACATAGAGATACCAGAGCGGCGGGCGTGCAGTGATAATCCCGGTGCCCAACATAATATTGTAGAACTCATCAAAAGCCTGGAAAGATGCAATCAAGAGTAGAGTCAGGCAAGCGATTGAGGTATTACGCAGCAGAGGAAACGTAATAAAGCGAAACCGCTTCCAGCCCGAGGATACGCCATCAACCTGCGCTGCTTCATAAAGGGCCTGAGGGATCTCCTGCAGACCAGCCAGGAAAATGATCATATAGAAGCCAAGCTGGAGCCAGAGACGAACCGTGACCAGTACCAGCCAGTACCAGGGCGGATTAGGCCTACTCAGCCAGGAGATCGGCGCGGCCCCAAACAGGCCGATAACCATATTCACCAGGCCAAAGGGCAGGCCGTTAAACAGGCTCAGACGCCAGATGATGGAGGCCGCGACGTAGGAGACAGCGGTTGGCAGAAAGAACACCGAGCGGAAAAACCCGCGCAGAAAATGCGCGGAATTGACCAGTAGAGCCAGCCCCAACGCCAGAACAAAGGTAAGCGGCACAATAAAGAGCGCAAAGATGAAAAATGTGACGAGAGATCGCTGAAACTCGGGATCGAGCAGCATCGCGCGATAGTTATCGAGGCCGACAAAGGCCGTCGGGAAGATCGTGGCTTGCGCCTGGCTTACGCTGAGCACCAGGCCCCACAGAATGGGAATATAGACAAAAACGAGCAGGCCGAGCACCAGGGGTCCAACCAGAGTCCAGAAGGCAACCGAGCGACGCAGACGCGGAGCACGGTGCCAGAAGGACAAAACGGTGGGACGAGCATCGGAGCGCGTTTCCTGGACGGTCTTGGGAGTACTCACGCTCATCTTTTTCCTCTCAGAAACAGTGCAAGCACGCACAAAAATAGGATGAGATTGTGTTGGGGCCAATGCATTGGCCCCAACAACCACTTCTCTAAGAGAACCTCAGAGCGCTTTAGCTAAGCAGCTGTTGCAACTGGGTACTACAGGTCTGCGCCGCCTTGGCCACTTCTGAAGCCGCATCGGCGTTGCCCTTCACAATATTGCTGACCGCGTCGGTCAACGCGGTAGTCATTGTGTTAGTGAAGAGCGGAGAGTTCGTCCGTCCATAGGAGTTGAGGAGCTTGACGGCCTCGGCGGCAGGACCACTTTGCAGCTTGGTTGCTTTGGCAGCGACGCTTTTGCGCGAAGGCACATGGAAGCCATAGCTCAGGCAAAAGTCCTCCTGGACGGCAGTATTGTCGATCCAGAGCGACTTGACCAGGGCTTTGGACTCAGCGATGTGCTTGCTTTTCGCACAAACCATCTCGGCAAAGCCGCCCCAGGGGACAGTCGGTTTGCCACTGGTCCCGAAGGCCGGCCAGGGGAGGATACCGATATCATCGCCCAGCGCCTTAATGACGGCGGGCAGCGCCCAGATGCCGCACCATTGGATCGCGGTCAGACCATTGATGAAGGCGGAGGGGTCATACCAGTCAGTAGGCGCGCCAGTCAGGGTTGCGTTCGAGGCTGCAACCTCGCGCATCTTCTCAAACACAGCCACCACTTGCGGGGTATTGAAAGTGATCTGGTTATTGGATATCAGATCGCCGCTGGTGGAGTAGACCGCCAGCGGAAAGAAAGAGACGCCACCATCATTGGCCAGGAAAAGGCCTTTCGTCCTGGAGGTCGTCAACTTCTTAGCGGCCTCCAACAGGGCGTCCCAACTGGTCAAGGTCGTGGGGTCAATACCAGCCTTGGAAAGCAGACTCTTGCGATAATAAAAGAACTCGGTATCGTCGAACATCTTCACGCCATAGATTTTGCCATTAACAGTGAAGGAGGCGAGATTGACCGGGTTGAAGTCTGATTTGGTATCTGGGGTATAGAGGTCATCAAGCGGCTCTAGCAAGCCCTGTTTGACCCAGTTATCATTGAACGTGTAGTGCTCAAAGACGTCTGGGGGATTGTTGCCGAGCAGGGTGGTGCTCAACTTGTCCGCGTAGGCGCCGGGTATCCAGCTAATCTTGATATTGGTCGATGTGGATTTGGTGTAGTCCGCGGCGTACCTCAAGACCGCCTGCTGGGTACCGGCCTCACCATATTCGTGATACATCTGCTGCAAGGTAATCTTGCTGCTACCGCCCGAACCTGTGCCACCGCAGGCTGCCAGCAAGTTGCCGCCGACGGCCAGGGTACCCGCTGCTCCTACGGCCTGGAGAAAGCGACGACGATTTATCCTGTTAAGAGCGTACTTCGTTTGCGTATCCATTGAAAATCTTTCAACCTTTCTGCATCGATGCAAATAAACGAGTCAATGTAGAATAGCTTGGGCCTTCACCTTGAAAGCCTGGCCTGCGAGAAGTACCTCGCTGCTCCGCCTGCAATTATCAACAAACAAGGCGGTCATGCTGTTCTCCTATTGAGAGCACAGCAGCACCCCTTAATCATCCCAGCCAACCACTGCCAGGACGCTGAGCGAAATACTGAACCAGCCACTCCTTTCTCTCTGAATTATGGGTGTGCCGGGAGCACAAAAAAGCGATGAAGAACCAGGGCAGCGGCACCGCGTGCCCAGCTTTCGTAGCCAACAAGCGGCTCAACCAGCAGACGCAGATCTTTTCCTAACTGGGAGAACAGATTCTGTCGCAGAACCGCCTCCATTGGCTGGAACATCGCCTGTTCGACAAAAGCTCCCTCGCCCGTCAGGACTATACATTCAGGGTTAAGGACATTGACCAGGTTGGCCAGGGCAATGCCCATCAGCTCGCCACTATGCTGAAAAGCCTGCGTGGCCAGCTCATCTCCCCCCGAAGCTTGCTCAAGTAATTCGTGAACCATGCGCTCCTCGGACCGCACAGCCTGGTCCGAGGCACTATTGAGAGTCATATTGAAAGGAATATTTTCTTTGTAGTTGAGCTCACGATAGTTGGCAATGATGCCGCGAAAGGAGATATACTCCTCCAGGCAGCCGCGTTTGCCGCACTCGCAGCGCCGACCACCTGGAACAGCTACCATATGGCCAAACTCGCCGGCCCCGCCTGTCGCGCCGCGATAGACCGCGCTGTTGAGCACCAGCCCCAGGCCCACGCCGCGCCCCAGAACGACCGTAAAAAAATTCTCATAGCTACTGCCCCAGCCAAAGAGCTTCTCATAGGTCGTAATACAGCTCACATCATTATCGATCACCACGGGCAGCCCCAGGCGTTGGCTCAACGGTTCGGCCAACTCAACATTGTGCCAGTCCAGATTCCAGGAGTCGACGCAGATGCCGCTTTTGGCGTCGATATAGCCTGAGAGCGCGCAGCCAAGCCCGATAACCAGATCTTTATCGACCCCGGATTGTGACAGCAGATCGTTTGTCATCTCTACAATTTGCTCCACAGCCTGTGCGCTCTGATGTTTGAGCGAGCTATCTCGATGGAGCGCAAAGACTACATCGCCGCGCAAGTTGACAACCACCCCGATGTATTCGAACCCCCTCACCATCAGACCAAGGGCAAAGCCACCCTCGGGGTGCAGGTCCAGCAACGTCGCCTTGCGTCCTCCCGTTGATTCCGCCGGACCACTATCCAGAACAAAATTCCGTTTGATCAATTCGCCAGTCAGGCCGATCACCGTAGCCAGGCTCAGACCCGAAAGTTCAGCCAGTTGTGGGCGCGAGATCGGCGCGTTCAGCCGGATCAGATTCAGCAAACTATTCTGATTGATCGTACGGATCAACTTGCGATCAGCCGGCGCGGCTTTCCCTTGCATCGTTTTGATTGCCCCTACAAACTTTCTTTAATGATTGAAGTTAAGCAGAGTATACCTGTGAAAGGAACCGGATGTCAAGCCCTCAATCCTCTGAATTTTCAACGACTCACCCGTTTTCACGTTTCTGAGCCCACCACCTCACCCCAGGAAGAAACGGCAGCAGGCGGTACGCTAGCAAAAGAAGCAGAAAAGGTACACCAAAAAGCCCTACGGAAGTGAGATTCCCCCTTGACAATCAGGTTCTTTCTCAGTATATTTTAGTTTAATCAGTGATTAAACTAACTGATTGTTGTGCCTGGAGAGGAACATGAAGCCTCTTCTCAATTGGCCACCACAAGGAGGTAGTATTGCTATGTCTCAACGTCAGAGAATCATCCCCTACCGTTTCTTTGTCTTTGCTCTCACGATTTGCCTTTTATTTGGTAGTCTGTTGTTCGCTTCAACCCGGCAGCAAGGCGGAACCGTAGCCCACGCAGCAGTGACTCACGCAGCAGTGAATAATCCGGGCCAGAAGCCGTACATGGGCTGGAGCACCTGGAGCTTAGAGTCCACCGCAGCGAGTGGGTATGGGACGAAATGGTTAACCGAGGCTAACGTCAAAGCACAGGCGGATGTCGTTCATCAGAAGTTACAGCAGAGTGGATATCAGTATATCAACATTGATGCTGGCTGGTGGATGGATTATAACTGGAATCCCACCTATGACGCCTATGGGCGTCCAGCTCCTTATCCCGGTCGTTTTCCGGACGGAATAGCGAATGTAGCGAATTATGTGCATAGCGAAGGGCTAAAACTGGGAATTTATTACGCAGCAGGATTAGATATCCCTGCCTATAATGCAAATTACCCTATCTATAGCACAAGCTGTCACCTACAGGATATCGCCGTTCAGCCACTAACAAGGACTAATGGCTGGCAGGGCTCTTATGCCATCAATTATAGCAATCCATGTGCTCAGGCCTATATTAACTCAATTGCCGATCAATTTGCGAGCTGGGGAGTCGACTTCATGAAGTTTGATGGAGTCACACCGGGTTCGGGAATAAATGGTGCTAGCGCCTCAGACAATCGTTCAGATGTCAAAGCATGGTCGCAAGCGCTGCTTCAAACGGGGAGGCCGATTCAGTTTGTCATCTCCTGGTCGCTGGATCACGACTTTGCCGATACCTGGCAGCAGTATTCCAACGGCGCGCGCATCGATACCGATGTCGAATGCTACTGTAATTCGCTGGTGACCTGGAATAACTCGCTCAAACAGCGCTTCACCGACGTCGTACCCTGGATCTCTAATGCCAGGCCGGGTTATTGGAACAACCTGGATTCGCTGGATGTGGGTGTAGGTAGCATGGATGGACTGAGCAATGATGAGAGACAGACCTATATGACCTTATGGGCCATCGAGGCTGCTCCTCTCTATAGCGGGGATGACCTGACAAAGCTGGATAGCTACGGCCTTTCCCTGCTCACCAACAAAGATGTCATCGCCATTGATCAAGCAGGCAATCCAGCCAAACCGGTTGCGCAATCCAGCAATCAGCAGGTCTGGTATGCCAAAAATGCGGATGGCAGCTATACAGTCGCGCTCTTTAATCTCGATAGCAATGCCGCGACGGTCACGGCAAACTGGAGCGATCTAGGCTTCGTAGGCAATGCCCTTGTGCGCAATGTCTGGACTCACGAGCAATTGGGCCAGTTTAACGACAGTTTCAGCGCGTCATTGCCTGCGCATGGTTCTATGCTCCTCAATGTACGGCCAGAAGAGCCTGGCAGCCCGGCTCCGCCACCTCCCACAGGCAATGCTATCTCCTACGAGGCGGAGGCACCAACGAATACCATCAGTGGATCTGCAACCGTATACGGCTGCACGGTCTGTTCTGGAGGCAAGAAGGTTGGCTACCTGGGTTACGGCGGCTTTGTCCAGTTCAACAATGTGACTGAAGCCAGCGCTGGTCTCTACACCCTGACGATTTATTACCTTGACGGAGATTCCGGCAGGCCAGCCTATCTCAGCTTCAATGGAGGCACAGGGGTACTGATGGATTTCCATGGTAATGGCAACTGGGGTAGTGTGCAATCGATGCAAATCCCGGTTCAACTGCAAGCCGGGAACAACACCATCAAGTTTTACGATCCTGAAGCCTGGTCTCCCGATCTAGACCGCATCGTGGTTTCCCCCATCGTGAAGACGACCTCTTATGAAGCGGAGGCCCCTGGCAATACGCTGAGCGGAGGGGCAACAATTTCCAGTTGCTCGGCCTGTTCTGGCGGTCAGAAGGTCGGCAATCTGTTTTTGGGTAGTTCTTTACAATTCAACGCAATCACTGTGGCCCGCGCAGGCAGCTATAACGTTACAGTCTATTATGTTGACGGTTCCTCCGGTCGCCAGTTGAATGTCAGCGCGAATGGTGGCCCGGTGCAAATTCTGTACACCAACGGTACCAACGATAATAACTGGGATCATGTGCAGTCTGCGGTGATTCAACTCAACTTGCAGGCAGGAACAAATACGATCCTCTTCGCGACCACTGCCTCAACCTATGGGGCTGATATCGACCGTATCACGGTGTGATGTTTTCTGATAAGTGAAGACATGACTCGACTCATGTCTTCACTTGACAAGCAGGCTCTTTCTCAGTATATTTTAGTTTAATCACTGATTAAACTAACTGATGTCGCGCCTGGAGAGGAACATGAAACCTCTTCTCATTGGCCCCCACAAGAAGGTAGGATCGCTATGTCTCAACGTCAGAGAATCATCCCCCGCCCTTTCTTTGTTCTTATACCAGCGAGTTGATCGCTGATATCCTCGAAGATCACCCGTTCGAGACACGACTGGCCGACCTGTTTGCGAACTTGACAGAAGCAAATTGGAATCATATATCAGAAAGAATCGATAGGCATGGACCAGACACAGACAACACATGTGGCACAAAGCAATAAACCACTAAAGTTATGGTATCGTCAACCAGCTGCGCAATGGCTGGAGGCGCTCCCAGTGGGCAATGGGCACCTGGGGGCGATGATCCATGGCGGAATTACCGAGGAGGTGCTGCAACTCAACGAGGATACGCTCTGGTCAGGCGAGCCATATGATACAGACAACCTTGACGCAGTTACCCATCTGCCTGAACTCAGGCGCTTAATTCTGGAAGAGCGTAACTACGCGGCAGCTCAGAAGGTTGCGCGCCGTATGCAAGGTCCTTATAATGAATCTTATCAGCCGCTTGGATATTTGCGTCTGAAGTTTGTGCAACAGGGCGCGGTCCAGTCATATCAGCGTGCATTGGATCTGAACACTGCGTTAGCAACGGTACAGTATAAAGCAGGTGATATCCTATTCTCCCGAGAGGTGTTCTCTTCGGCTGTGGATGATCTGCTGGCAATACGCCAGACCAGCGATACTCCTCGCGCTCTTTCCTTCACAGTCCACTTAGAGAGCATACATCCTTTTACCTGCACGCCTGCTGGCTCTAATAAGATCAGGATGATGGGCCGTTGCCCCAGGCACGTTGATCCAAACTACCTTCCTGCAAATGATCCTGTTATTTATGACCACGGCGAAGACGGCCATGGTATGCGCTTTGAGACACAGCTCCAGGCCATTGTTGAGGGAGGGCGGGTCTCTGCGGATGTAGACGGCACACTGCGGGTGGAAAACGCGCATACTGTGACCTTATTCCTTTCTGCGGCTACCAGCTACCATGGTTTCGCCTCTCGTCCAGACCTCTCTGCTCATGCACTGGAGCAACGGTGTACAACCAGACTTGCCGCGGGAATGAACAAAGGTTACGAAGTTCTCCGTGCAGCGCACATCAGCGATTATCAACGTTTGTTCCAACGCGTTACCCTTGATCTCGGTACCAGTGATGGGCAAGAACTGCCCACTAATGAGCGTTTAGCAGCGGTGCAAAAGGGGGCCAGCGATGATGCTCTGCTGGCCCTGTATTTTCAGTATGGTCGCTACCTGCTTATCGCCAGTTCACGTCCAGGAACGCAGCCCGCGAATTTGCAAGGAATCTGGAATGATCAAGTACGACCTCCCTGGAGTAGTAACTGGACCATAAATATTAATACCCAGATGAATTACTGGATTGCTGAAGTCTGCAATCTGGCGGAATGTCATTCCCCCCTGTTCGACCTATTGGAAGAGGCCAGCGTGAGTGGGGAACGAACCGCGCAGGTCTATTATGGTTGCCGTGGTTGGGTCGCTCACCACAACATGGACCTGTGGCGAAATACCGCACCAGTTGGCAATTGTAGCGGCGATCCTCAGTGGGCAAACTGGAACATGGGAGGAGCGTGGCTTTGCCAGCATCTCTGGGAACATTATGCTTTTTCGGGCGATCGCTCGTTTCTCTCCCAACGCGCCTATCCGATTATGAAGAAAGCCGCCCAATTTCTGCTCGATTTCCTGGTGGAAGACAAGCAAGGGCACTTGACAACCTGTCCTTCGACTTCCCCAGAAAACCTCTTTATTACTGCCAGTGGAGAGCAGTCCGGTGTCAGTGCTGGTTCAACCATGGATATCGCCATCATTCACGATCTGTTCACACACTGCATTGCAGCAAGCCAGGTATTGGACATTGATCAGGGATTTGCGCATGAACTGGCGCAAGCATTTGCTCGTTTGCCGCAGCCAGCTATTGGCAGATATGGACAATTACAAGAGTGGAGCGAGGACTTTGCAGAACAAGAGCCGGGTCATCGTCATATGGCACACCTGTATGGCCTGTATCCAGGTGATCAAATTACGTCCGAGAAGACGCCAGAGTTGTTCCAGGCTGCGCGCAAGTCGCTAGAGCGCAGACTCGAACATGGTAGTGGACATACTGGTTGGAGCCTCGCCTGGGTAGTCGCGCTATGGGCACGACTGGGTGAAGGTGACCTGGCCCATGACAATATAGTCCAACTGCTCGGCAACTCGACCTCGGCCAATCTGCTTGATCTGATTGACCTGCATCCGCCGCTCATCTTCCAGATCGACGGTAACTTCGGAGCCACCGCCGCTATCGCCGAGATGCTGGTGCAGAGCCATGGTGGCGAGCTTGCCATCCTGCCTGCCCTGCCGCACGCCTGGAAGCAGGGATATGTACGCGGCCTACGTGCGCGTGGTGGTCTCGAAATAGATGTGGAGTGGAACAATGGGCATCCCACATCTGTCGTCCTGCGCGCACAATTTGATGGGCACTACCTGCTACGCCTCCCTCAGGGCCAGCAACCAGTAGCGATAAAAGATCAGAACGGTCAAAACGTTCCATGGAGCGAGGAGAATGCTCACATCGTCCTTGCTGTGCAGAATAGGAAGAGCTATACATTGAGCTTCAGCTAAAGCGGAATATCGCTCTGGCAAGTACCGCTCCAAAGAAGGATGCGATGAACGCGACCTGACCCCTGATTTATATCTCGCATGCATTGATGCATGATGATTTAAGCTGCGAAATTGAAAGGACAGTGATTATAGTATGACAAATACAACAATTCAAAGCTATCAGGTGTTACAGCGTGATGCTGATGATAAAGCGCGCGTGTATCAGGAAGATGGACAGGTGCTTGAATTGCCCGTTGGCGGACCTTATACCGTGGGAGATGCACACGATATCCTGGTTGGTGATCTGTGGGTGCTGGCGGGACAGAGCAATATGGAGGGTGTTGGGGATCTCGTTGACGTTGAGAAACCCTCGCCCTTTGTGCATTCGTTGCAGTCGCGCGAGGAGTGGGCGGTGGCCGAGGAGCCGCTCCACTGGCTGGGCGAGTCGCCACGCATCATCCATCATAAGCTGTGGGACGCTGAAGCTGTGCCTGATCCCTTGCCTTCACACGATCCCACGCGTACAAAAGGTGCGGGTCTGGGCTTAACCTTTGCTAAAGAGCGCTATGTGCGCACAGGCGTGCCGATTGGACTGATCCCTGCTGCCCATGGTGGAACATCTATGGAGCAGTGGAACCCGGAGCTGCGCGGACAGGGCGACGCGTCGCTCTATGGCGCACTGCTCAAGCGCATTGAGCGCGTTGGTGGCAAGGTTGCTGGTGTGCTCTGGTACCAGGGTGAGAGTGAAACCTTTTTACAGGGGATAGAACTCTATCATCTGCGTATGCACGCTCTTCTGAAGGCCCTACGTAGTGACCTTCGACAGTCTGACCTGCCGTTTTACTATGTGCAGATTGGTTGCCTGGTGTCTCCTGACGCGGATGCCAAAAGTTGGAATGGTATACGGGAGGCCCAGCGCACCTGGTCTGCCCTCCAGACCCGTATCGCCATGGTTTCGGCGATTGATCTTGAACTGGATGATTCGATTCACGTGGGCACTCATGGCCTCAAACGGCTCGGACGCCGCCTGGCTGATGTGGCCGATGGCCTACTGGCGCCTGAATTGGCGGGAGCTACCTTCGAGGCCGAACGGTCGCGCATCCGTGTCACTTATCGATATGTGCGTGGTGGACTCCATTCTAGCGGTCGCCCATCAGGCTTCTCTTTGCGTGATAGCAACGGCATAGAATTGCCATTCGTGTATAAGGTGATATTGCATGAGAATACAGCTGTTTTATGTCTCCTCGACGATCCGCTTCCACCTGGTACAGTTTTGTGGTACGGTTGGGGCTTGAATCCCTATTGTAATGTGACCGATGCTGCTGATGCTGCTCTTCCAGCCTTTGGTCCGCTCCCATTGTCGTGAGGAACAAAGCGTATTGCTAAGGTCCCCAAAAGTATT